>JACCDV010876348.1_pt1 | contig 28683 bp, 10 predicted proteins | sample 7446131 | NCBI WGS metagenome assembly JACCDV01 (sample SAMN15323448, study PRJNA562643) | freshwater metagenome | isolation source: river surface water | place: USA:Blue River Watershed | collected 2017-08-17 | reverse complement strand
TCCTAAGAATCTAAAAGTGAAATCAGAAGACTTTTTTAAATCAAGATTCCAAATAAGATACAGCAATAATAAAAGAAACTACTCTAAATGCCAAATCTTCTTTTAACATAAAGGATTTTCGAATCAACCATAGACCAGAAATAAATAGTCTTCAATCCAACAAATTCGACCGTAACAATTTTTAAAATACTTATGGACCATTGCACTAAAACACACTTTATTACTGGTCAAGGAGGAATAGGAAAAACCATATCAATGGTGCTCTTTGCGAAATTATCGTGGTTTATTGAGCAATATCTATTGAAAGGAAAAATATAATCAATCGAAAAAATAAACAAATTAGTTGTGCGATAATAGTTATTCAAAAGATTTCCACGCTTTCCCAAAATTTATTTCATTAGCTTGGACAACCGTAGTTTGGATTCATTTTTACTTTAAGTAATTCAATAACAAACACCATTTCAACTAACCAAACCCACACTTTTTCAAAGGTTTAAGTAAATTTTTGATTACTACTATCAAAAAAACATGCCAATAATTTTTATAATTGATCAAATTAACATATATACTTCCTTAATCCGAAAAGCAGAAAAATAATAACATGTGAAGAAATAAGTTTAGAACATTACTAATCTTTTTCATGGCATACGACTCAACGGGATAGATATTGTTTTCAGTTCTTCTGTAAACTGCTAGAGATCTCTTTTGGAAATGTAAAATCATATAGGAAAATGCCAAACTGATAACTTTCTAGACCCTAGAAAATGGACACGATAACACGAGCTTACTCGATATTAAAAGTAGAAGTTTGACTATTCCTACATTGAATTAGTCAACTCACTACTATTTTAGTTGGAACAGAGAATCATATTGAAGAAGGCATCATAATTATAAAAAGTAAGATAAATTTTTAAAAGCTATTTCGAATACTGCTAAAATCATAGAAAAGACATTAATGAATCTTTGTTTGAACTTGACCCGAACGAACTAACTCCATTAATTTTTCGTTAATATCTTTAAGTTAATTTAGATGATACTTTAAAATAAATTTACTCGTAAAATCCATTTAAGGCAATAAACAAGTTACTAATAAAAATTAGAAACTACTCAAGGAATACCGTAGCTAGTTATTATACAGCATATTTAAAAAAATTCTCAAGTCCATAAATCAAATTGAAAAAAAGGCTCTTTTTTGAGAAAATAAGAATGCAAGCGTTTCGAGAAAGATAGAATCTTGCTTATCAAAGATCATTTACTTGTAAATTTAGTTAGACACAGATATTAAGCTTATAATAATTTGATGATATAAATCGATAGCATGGTTTAATTGATAAGGAGAAACAATCCATTACTATATTTTATCCTCCTCAAGTGTTTCTCGACATAACAAAAACAGTCTCACTATAATCAGTATCTTATCAATAATTTTTTGAGAAGTACTATCAGTAAAAAATATAAAATGAGAGCTTGTTTGGAAATATATTAGATGAGAGTCTAAGTTATTTTTTGAGCCATTGCAAGATAAAATTAAATTTTAAAGAATAATAAATCAGAACATACGGTATAAAAGTCAACAATTCATTCATTAGCTTTCATAATAGATGTAAATCTTTTTCTGAACATTTGCAACCGATCCTTATTTAACTTTAAAAACAGCCAAATAATTCTCGCTTTTATTATGGGGCTTACCCAAGAAAGACGATAGGAAATTAGCCTTGCCACTCTTTCAACAGTAAAACTATTGATGCAATGGTCATTAGGAATAATGCAAACAACTACTATAAATATTAAATAATCTCCTTCGACTTCACAGTTGCCAAAAATTACTCTTACGTGTCTGATAAACGATAAAGAGCCTAATTATTTTTTCAACAACTATATTAGAATGGTATAAAATCAAAAAAAGATTAAATGATCTGCTCGAATACAAATAAGATTAATAGAGAATTCATGAGGTTTTAGATCAAACATTTTATCGTGGCCCAACGCTCTATTTGTGATTTAATTAAAAAAAAAGATCAATAAGCAAAAGATAAAAAAAGAGAACAATAAAGAAAAATAGCAGCATAAATTGAAAGAGACTAAGAGAGAGAAAGAGACAGGAAAAATCGCAAAAAGTTATTAGAGAAAAGCTAAGATCAATCCAAAAAAAATCGAAAAGGGAAGTAGAAAGGAATAGGGAAAAGGATAGAAGAAAATTCCAAACATATATCCTTGCATAACCTGAAAATTGAATGTATTTCGTTTGATGAAATATCGCTTGACCTATTAGAAGACCTAACTTTTATGCGAAACGAATAATTCTATTTTCTCAAAAATAAATTATCTATAAAATGATGAAATGATTGTGATGTGACCATAAATTATATAAAAGATAGTTAAATATTTATAGTATTTAATGTTATGCAAGCATATTTTTTGTTATAGTCTTCTTTCATATTGCAACCACAATAATAATCCGACCCATGTTAGCTATCTTAAATAATCATTGAATTTTTTTATAACCGTACTGTTGCTTTAAAGCATTTTTAGCATCAATAATGAAGAACTTACTATTTATTATTTTTGGCATTGCCTTTAATTTTAAGGCAATAGTTTGTAATTGTGGAAAAGGTAATATCCAAAGAGATTTTCACTATTCTTCTTTTTTTGACTTTTGTTTTTAAGCAATCTTTTCGTTTTCTTTAGCTACTTCTCAGTTGCTAAAGCACTGTTCAATGCATAATATGTCAATTTTTCAATAAATCTTCTATATTAAAAATGGAGTAATTGCTTTTGCAAATAATGATCCCTCCTAAACTACTATCAATCCACATTAATATGTTGATATAAGTTAAAATGATCAACTACTTACAAAAAGTCTTTCGCACTGGTCAGTGACCACTTTGATTTGATCATTAAGCTTTGATTGCTTATTTTTAAGGATGGAGACAGTGATGACATTCCTTGTTGTTCCACAGGCAGTTCCAAGTGCCTTCTTGCTCTCAACAAAAACATATGGAACATTCTAAATAAATTCTCACAATACTTTTTCCTCGCAGAGGATGGGAAGATGAAGTACAATTTCAAGAGGGTTAGCATCAGCAGCAATAATGATGAGTTCCGTGATGCCTCGATTGAGTGTCTTGGTAGCCTAGTTAGCACCCTTCTTGATCTGCTTGAGAGAGGCACATTGGGAAACAAGATCGAAAATCTATGAGGATAGTTCCTCAGTAGCAAGTGGTTGTGCTCTTTCTGGGATTTCCTAAATGAGAGGATCATTACCATTATTGTTGAAGCTTAGATATTAATTATAGTATTCAATTAATGCACACATCTATTTGACATCTATCATCTTTTAAAATTGGGAAGGATATATTTTTCAAGGCTGATTTTACTTAATTGCTTTGGTCATCGTGAATCATTTGTTTTAAATTAATTTAAAATGGAAAGCTAAGACTATACAATACTTCTTCAAACTCTACAAAGATCCATCAACTGTCTTACGGATCAAGATCGCAATATCCGCAAGACAGGCTTAACCACTTTGCTCAAAGAACTTTAGAAAACAAGCAAACAGAACCAAATTAAAATATTAACATCAACCAATCTGTCCAAGAATCTACAATATACACTTAATGATCCTATCGAGGCTAATCGTTAAATCACCCTCAATCTTCTTGAAAAGATACTCAAAAATAGTGATCTAAAAAAGGACTAATCAGATCCCATTATCCAAGGCCTTATTCAAAGGATCAATAATTCTCCTTTCCCAGAGAAGAGCTAAGAACTACGATAAAAAATCATCTGCATATTGAGGGCGTGTTTGGTATTTAAATAATCATTATCATTCCATATCGCTTAACTTGCAAGTGCCTTATCCAAGTGCTTGCTGGATCCAAAAGCATAAATAAAAAATGTAACTCTAGCCTTATGTAGAAAACTTGTGAACTAATAAACGATCTAAGTGTGGAATTAAAGGGGACTGTTGGAAAGTATAGTACAGCTATAACAAAGTCACTTGCTTAAAATCTTAAGAATAACAAGTATGTTGTCCGTAAGAACAATTTATTTACAATTAGCAGGATATTGATAACATAAGGAGCAGGAGGCAACTTTGAACACGTCCAAATTTCCCTTAAACTCTCTCTTTCAGATGCTAAGGTAGAGGTCCGTAAGGCAGCTTTGGAATGTGCTGCATATTTGATCAAATATATGGCTCCAAAGTTCCTAAAACAATATGAAGCTGCCCTTGTCAGCTTTCTCCTCGCCGGCTTGAATGACTAAAGTCCTGACAATATTAAAATCTGTATAAAATTGCTGGAATAATGCGGATAGAGCATAAAGGAATTATAAGGCGATGAAATCATATCATAATAGAAATGAAGATGATCTTTATGACTTGTAAATACTATAAAGAATCCAAAGGACTCATTATGATAAGTTAATAGATGGAGATAGATGATATGGTACAACATCTCTTTTCATCCCAATCCTAAGTGGGGAGGTGAGAAATGAAGTGTGAGAATATTTGAGATTAAATAGACGATACAGATCAGCATCTCATCTAGTTTTGGTAAATCCGATGATCTCTCCGTTCTCCCTGAAGCATTTTCTGCAGAGTAAAAGGTCGTATTTACGAATCAAACCGATTTGGCACTTGCATCTTCTGCATTCGCGACTATCCTTTCCGAATTTACGAGGGTGAGTTCTCCAGAGTAGGTTAGGCATTTGTGGTAAATTAAAATATTAATTATTATAATAAAGCTAATAATGCTTCCATCTCTAAAAATATTCATCACTCGTATATTTTTGGAGAATTTGAACATTCGGCTCTCCTTAAGGGTTCGAGAAATGTCTTTAGTCTTAGGACTTATGCAAAGATAGCTTAAATAAATAAAGATAAATAAAAGATGACTTGTTATTTGAATATACGGCAAAAAAATTATTTGAGATAACGCGAATGATCTCGCCGATTTATTATATAAGAATAAATATATTTGTAATGCTTAAAACCTATAAATCTTCCCTCAATCTCAACTCATACAAACTAGATACAAGAGGTTTTTAAGAAAAACTCAAATAAGTCACCTAATAAAACGCAAAAATCAAACTAGAACTTCGCTAGAGCAAAGCAAAGGAAAATAAGATGTTTTAATAACTCAAAAGTACAAAACTAGAAGTAAATACATTGCGAAATATGCTTAAAAACTAATACGTTGTACACTAGAACAAATGCAAAAACTGTGCAACATACTCCAAGCAAAGCATGGATAAATTAGTGAGTGATTTGTAGTTATAGAAGAATAGGGCAGGTGACTACAAACGCATGTATGAAAACGAAGTAGAGAATAAAAAGCAGTTGACAGAGTATTACTAAAAGAAAATGCATGTTCTTCTTAGAGATAAAGACATTTTAGTCAAAAAGTATTAATAAAAGATCAAATATCTATCCAATCAGAATGTATCTGTTAGTCAAAGCTTTGATAGTACCACCAGCATTCAAAATCATTTACTTTCCACTCATAAGACTCAACTTTAAGTTACACCGGAAAAACCAGTCGAGAACTAAAGAAAAAAATACCCACCTCTTTCACCTAGAATTACCAATACATCGAAGGCAACTCCAATTGCAATGATGATACAAAGTCAAAAACAGGTCAGTAGCACAACATCTGACGAGAACATTACGAATCTCGGTAAATTTCATGTAATTTAGTCAAGCCAATCATAGTTAAACTAACCAAAATGCAGATTAGCTTCGAATAATTGAAGACCATTCCACAAGTCCAAAGATTCGCACAATCTTCTAACCCTCCCAAAACTCGCTTTATTAAGCTTCTAAGAGAGTAAGTATATATGAACTTAGTTTTCCGTTCGAATGTGAAGACGATGATTTAATCGAATAGGCTTACAAATATATTATGCAGTACCTCCAATACAGTCGCATAGAGAACTCTGGAGAAAACATTATAAACTTTCTCATACACAAAATGGAAAGTAATAGTTGATATAGCTCAATTCTTTTTCAATCTATCTTATTCAAGCTATAATAATTTCCTTGCTGAAGTATTGAGATATGGCCAACATTCAATTTATTTACTAAACCGGCTACTTATTAATACTATGATCTTGAATTTCACTATTATCTTGGTGGGCTAATTATGCAAACCTTACTTATAAAACGACCCAATAGGGATAATATTCATACCCCATAATTTTTTACAATAAAATTAAATAAATTCATAGGATAAAAAATGAAAAGAATGGGGAATTTGGTTAATCTAATTTATTTTCTAAAATAAGACTTTCTTGATAATTTCAATCTGTATTATTAATATACATTGTTTAATCCACATATTCTACGATACTGTTAACTGGTAAATAAAAATGGTATTTTGGAAAAATTTATCAATGGAGTTTTGTATCCATGTAAATATTGTGGAGGTAGGCAAAGAGATGATAGAAGTCTACCTGATTTTCGATGCAGCAAGAGCGAAGGGTATAATCCTGCGGTTACTTTTTATGATCGACTGATCTCACATGGCAAAGAATATACTCATTGTTTTCACTTGCATTTTTTCCCTAACAGTATCGTATAACTGCATGCATACGAAACTAAGCATTTTAGTTCTCTTAAATTAGATGAGCTCGCATGGCTGACGCTACGACATAGGTTACAAAAGGATGTCTTTTGGGTAAATCAGTGGTAAAATTCATTTTTTTCCATCTGTATTTCTTCTTGACCTGCTCCATTCGAGGAAAGCCAAAGTCTTGTCCAACGCCTTTTCCCTTTACAAAATAAATCATTCCATCTATCTCATGCTAAAATTACTAATGGGCTCAGAATAAATTTATTTCGGGTGGGTTTTTTGCTAATATTTTTTGAATCCATAGGTTTCGCAGTACAGTTATATATTTTCGAGAATATGGTTATATTCATGTCCCTTAAGCCATCTTTTTTCCCATTAAAATGGGAGTGGCTTATTAGGTGGTAAGGCTTGATAGTGTTCATTTTGCACTTTGACATTTTCCCAAGAAGAACTATTATCTAATGAGCTCATAACAATAAGAAAAATCGTGTTAAATAAATTACGCAACATTTTATTTCGTACAAATAAAAATTCTAAGCTTCTTTATTCCGCAGATATATTTTTAAAAACGAGAATTGCGCCTTTATCTAACCTTTCATCAGTAAGAGAAAGAAACAGGGTTTATAATATTGGAGAATTCATCAAAAGAAATTAAAAAAAGCATGATCATGCTTGATTATTAGCCTTCGATTTTTGCTTTTGAATGAGGTGATCGATTTTAGAGAATTCACGAATAATTGGCTGGTACTTTTTATCTTTGTTATTGAGCACCTTTGAATTCTGGAAGTGCTCAATCAAATTTTATAAGCCTTGAAGTCTTGCATAGGTCAAATTGCAAATCTAAATTAAATTCCATCTACCTTTTAGCTTTTAAATTTACCCCAACGCTTGTTATGGAACTTAGAGTAGAAATGCTTCAAAACCTAAAGATTGACGAAATTGATGAAACCGTATCCAACATTGCAATTATTCTAAATAAGGCAAATCTTTACTTTTATGTCACAAGGCAGATACAGAAAATCATAGGTATTTGAGTGCTAACGGTCGATCTCATCTGCTAAAAATTGAATGGTGTATTTATTGGGAATGTTCTTAATCATGAGGGTGGTCCTTTGATCATTATCGATATTTTGAACGTCAATAATAAAATAATTTTGGTCAAAGAGCTTCATTTTTTAACAGTACTAATATTCCATTAATTGATAGGCGTATGATGTTTGGGAGTACATTAGAGGATAGTGATCGTTAGTAGAGGCAAAAGAATAATTCTTTGGGCGTTGTGATTGAACTGGCATATCACTCCATACTTTTTTATTGATCTATTCTTATTCTTCATAGCATTATGATTTAACCTCCTATATTTATTTCCAATCGAACTTGATACCGTTAATTTATATTTTTTTGATGATTTCGTTGGAGACTTAACGCGAGATATCAGGAGACTTGCCATCTCTTCTCAGTTGATTACAATAGCTATAGATCTCCTATTTGGATTATTCAGTTTTTGTTGTTTTCTTCTATTTTTATATCTCAATCTGACTTTTATTTGTCCTCTTACGAAAGGTTCTACCCGAATCTCGTCCCTCAACAAAAGGACGCAAATTATCCATTGAGATGTTAAACTTAATCTTCGTAAGTGCTCTCTCAGGCTGCCCTTACGAACTCACAGGTAATTATTTTTCCGATTGTTTTCTGTTCTTTAATGATGGCATCTTTATAGCAACTCTGAACAAATGACCTAATAGAAATTTATTGTATTATAATATTAAAGTGCATTAATTTTTACGTAATAAAATAAATTATTGCCATCTATTTCTATCGGCACACTCGCCAAACCTAAGGAACATAATTTAAATGATCATTATAGTTGATTGTAATAACTAATAAATTATGTCGTCCAAAAATGAATAATAAAGATTCGAGATCGCACCTTAAGAAGAAGGACAAGTCGGAACTGAAATTTTGGATCCAACCCTCCCATCAGACCTAGACTTCGATAAAAAGTAAAAGCAAGCAATTGAAATGGTGGAATTGAATTCTAAAGCTGTCAATAGTCCATCCAAACCTGCTCAAATCAACTTTGAAAATATATAAATCGCCTCTTTCACAATAAAAGGAAAGGTCGTATTCAACTTACAACCTTAACATAAACTCGCAGATATACTTCCTTTGAGTAAAAATACATATTTCGTCAAAAGTTTTAATGATCAATTCAGCAATGGGTTTAAGGGAATCTGGGAAACCATTATCGGCTACACAAACAAAGAATTGTATATAAATCAGGGATACTTTTACCTATTATAGAGACAAAAGCATGGACTGATAGTTATAGCAATTTGGAAATTAGTCAACCTCTTCAAGATATTTATGGACCTCGAATAATCAAAACTCCGCTTAGTATGGAAATAATAAGGAAGCGAGCATCTGCAAATGAGAGATTACGAATCTGCAAATATAAAATAGTTAGTTTAGAAGTTAGGAGACCAAGTAAGCTCGATCGGATTGGCTTTGGTTGGATGATAATTAAAAAGAGTATAAGTATATGTTATTTAATTTTAACGAATAAAAAATGAATGAAGAATAGTGCTCAAATAGATTGGCTTGGCATATTCTAAATAGCTATCCAACTCGCTCGTTAAGATAGTACCTAGCTTACGAATCACAACACAATACAGAAGAAGCATAGGCGAAATTCAAACAGGTGCAGATCGAGGCAAAGGATCATAAGAAATTGAAGTTTTAGATTTAGGTGGAAATTGGAGATGGAAGGTCAGAGGTTATTCTAGTTGATGATTAGACCGATATCAATAGGGAATCACAGCTATTTTGTAAAAAATACAAATTGGACTCCAATGTTTCCGAACTCTTAGCTCATACCATTCGAGAAAAATATGAGAGTTAACTTGAGCAAACTTTAAATTAATCAATTGCCAAAGAAATTGACTCATTAACTGAATTTTATAGTAACCCAAGGGCAAAAGAAGTTTTGATAAATAGCAATGATATTGAAACTTCAAGAAAGCAGAATCAAAGATAATCATCATCGAATATATCTAAACATAATTAATAGAAAGGAGCGAGTAAAATTCTTAAAAATTATTACTCGAAGTCAAAAAAATATTCACTCTCTGAGAACTATTTGCTAGAAAATAAAGAAAATCAACCATAGATAAATAAGATTAGTCAGTAAATCTGTGAGAAACTAGGCAAAGAAAACATAATTGAACAAAAAAACAAAAAATCTCGTGAAAAGTATATGAGCTTATTAAAATAAAAACAGCAAAAATAAGAGTAATTAATGCTTTCTTGCCCTTTTAAGCCTAAGATCAATGCTATCAGCAAGCAAGTTGATAGGGAAATCTTCTAAAACAGGTAAGAAGTTAAATTGTAAAGATTTAGAAAGTTACATGATAATTATAAGCAAATCGAAATGAAGAAAGAATAGTAAAGATAAAATTATTTTATGAAAATACCATTCAAACCAATTATTAATGAAATTTCAAGAAAGATAATGTAAAGCAAAAAGCCTACTAATTGGATGGAAAGTCAAGAGAAAAGATAAAAAAAACAAGCAAAGGCCCGTGATTATTCATCAAATAAAAGCTTGCCTCATACTGGAAGGGCTCCATTATGTCGAAATCTCTAAAATTTACCTATTGGAGACTATTTATATAATAGAGCAATGAAAAAATCCAAGCCAAAAGCAGTGTTACAAAAATGTTAAATTAAGGCATTAGACCACTCAGACTATTTGATTTCTGTTTTGAAAGAAAAGAGGATCAATTAAATTTTCACCGATCTGACGAATGCACCACATTAATAACTTTATTGTGAAGACATTAGTTTGAGCGAAAATACTTAAAAACTTGCAAAATACAAATATTTCATTCCTATCTTCAACGAAATGATGGAAATGGATATCAGTATTACTCGGGAATAATTTTTGGACGCAGCATTGAAACTTTTTAAATTGTTCAGTCCTGAATAAAAATACGAAATAATCTTTAAAAAGTAAAAATAATAGCATCCCTCATAAGTACAACACTCACTCATGAACAGCAAAAGCAAATCCATCTTCAAAAGAAGTGGATTCGATAAAGCAGATATTTACAACAGAGGCATATAGCATCTCAAGCACATATAGTAAAGAATCGAAAGGAATCGGGAAGATAAGGTAAGGGATGAGCTTAGATAATGCACATTTAAGCCAATGCTAAACCAATTCATGTGATCTAATAATTTTCATTGAATATTTTATAATAAGTCTATTTATTTATCAAATTTACTATTCTTATTATTAAAATGGACTGGCAAGCTTATTAATTTTCCTAAAAGAATGCTCATCTATATACTATTACTATTCTTGTTGAATTGAATTACTCATCTTTCTCTTCATCAAGCATTCTCTTATCCAAATTAATACCTTTTTCCAACGCCAAATAATATTGACAGCAACAGAGAATATGGCAATCCAAAACAGTATTTTAAAAATGTATAAGCACGTATGGTAGAATATTAAGACCAGGCCATAAGCAAAGCTAACCTTGGATAAACTAATCCTATCCTCTTGAAAAAGATCATCCCATTGAGTGTTAATGCGATGCCACACTGCATATTTACCGTTTATGTTGTATTATAAGTTATAGAGCTACCATATTACATATCCAAATACTATTTTGGCTTAGGACTATTATTAGAATGTGATAAGAGTATTGCATTCGTTTTTAGAGCAGGCAGTTATCAGCATATGCAAAGGAAGAAGAAATTCATAGTCGCCTAGTGAAAAGTGAAAAATAGCTTTGAATAGTTATGCAGCTTAGATCTATTGAACGCATTTCAATTTCTTTGGCAGTAATCGACATTTCTTGCCCTGCAAATAAGTTTAATTCAAATGTTTTTATATTTTCTTAACAAGTTTGATTGGAAACTATATGGAAAGAGTTTGGAGAGAGAAGCTTACTTCGTATTCCCCTGTCTCTTAGAAATTAGCATATTTCTCCTAATTGTCTACATGATGAAGTATCAACTTCTTTATTCTCAAAAACTAAAATTGAAATTATTATCCGATAATACTTATATTTAGTCCTTTTCCATCTTTCTGTCGATACTTTTGCTGCTATTGCTTGCTTATTTTATTGATATTATAGACCTATAGTGAACCTAAAGGAGATTTACTTATAAATGCATTGTTGAAACTTGACTATGAATCAAATATATTAAAAATCCCGATTTACGAATGATTTTGATATAGTTTATTTGCCAGTATCAAAGGCAACAAAATTTGGGCATGTTCGCCTACTTTGAGAAATATCGAAACCTAATTTCCTGCAATTCCTCTAGTTTAATCATTATAGTGAGTTATTTGGCTGCAAAATGAAGAATCACAGCTAATTTTAACATCATCTTTTTCAGAAAAACAGGAGGATTTACATTATTAACTCGACAAATCGCAGACCTTACAGAGTGCTTCCTTCAACCATGTCCTTCCAGGCTATAAATTGGCCCCCAATCTGATCGGATGATGATTAATATTTACTAATAGATAGTACCTTTGCTATTGGTGATGCATAGTAAAATTATCGAGATCCTAGATCGAGTTAGAGCGTTTGGTTGGAATTGCATAGATGGTGATTGCGAGGAGGTAAAGAATCAAAATACGATAGATAAGTTAATTTGCTGGTTTTTTATTATCAATTCTCATCTAATTTAATCATAAAACTATTCTTATCAAATCGCTGGGTTTCTATGTAAATATGGCAAGGTATTTGCATTCATTGGCTGCTTTTCTTTTACGATTGTGGTTATTACTGGACGCATTATTGGCTAGTTAAGCACCTTTGCTGCCTAAGCTTAGAGTAGACGTCGGATTGATGTATTACTATGAACTCCTTTCATGTTGGGGTAGTTTCTTAAGACTTCATCTGCTAAGTTTTTAGCTATCTTTTACTCGTAGTTTGCCATGGAATTCTTCTGTGATGTTGTGAATTTGTCCCATTATTGTTGTTGTGCCTTTTTGTTTCTGAGTTCTTCAAGTTTTTCTATATAAATGATTGATTACTCTGTGTTTTTTCGCTGGCAACTGAGCGGCCTTCTGAATGAACACTAAAGTGAGAATATTTATCCTATTCTCCTTCTGGAATATTTTGGCGTTCTTCTTTTTCTTTTTTAATTCTCTCAACCTATTTTTCTTTCCAGTCTTAAGCCTCCTTCATTTTTTATATCTTTTGCTTGAGATTAGAAAGAAGTTCTTTTACTTATTGATCCTCAGAGTAATCCTGAACGTTATTGGTCTCAAAGAAATCGAGTAGCTAATCAACTTACTTCTCTTAATTTTCTTACACTTGCTCTTTAGTCATGGCCCAAACAGGTTTTTATGATTTCTTTTTAAAATCGTTTGTCTTTTTTTGCTCGTTCAATGCGTCAAGCCTGCGTAAATTATCGGGTGTTAACTCATTAGATGCTGACGTTTGCTGAGGAACTTTTTAATCTAAGACATTAAGAACTTTTGTTGCTGTTTGATTGTACTATTATTTCATTTTTTTTGCACGTTCACGATCTGCTTCTGCCTGCTCCCTAATCTTTTTGAACCTCTCCTCTTCCTTCTTTGCTTTCTCATCAATTTATTCCTTCGTACGTTGAATATTCCCCTTAAATTAATGCAGCCACTTCTTATGTTTTTCTAAAGCTGTTACTTGCTTATCTATCTATCTAAACTCATACTGGTGGGAGAATCAGTCTCCACAATTTCCTTTTTGATCGGCACGAGTCCTATCTGCTCCCCTGGAACAACCCTTGCGCAAAATGGTCTTGATATTCGATGATTTACTTCTCATAATCAGCTGCCTTCTTTTCGTTGGGTCGACTGCAAAGCATGACACCCTTGTAGTTATTAATCACATCTATCTAAAGCAAGTTTTACTATTGGATTACTCAGCCATATTTAATTGTAACTTTTATTCCAAAATCAATTAAATGATAAATTTGAGAATCTAATCATGGAGCCTAAATACTCAAAATATATTCCTTTCTAATAATATATTTTAGTGAGGAGTGTTAATAATAATTAAAAAAGTTTATTTTATATTTTATTGATGAAAGGAAAACAGAAGACTATCAATATTTTAAAGCAAAAGATCATCGATATGAAAAATTAACTGAATCAAGTTACTAGTTTCCCTACGTTCCGGAAAAAATAGCCTTAAGTAAAAAATAAGTCACCTACTCCCATTAGAAAATAGCCTATGAATTATTATAAGCATCAGAAAATACCTTCTATCTATCGTTGTAGTTCCTTTGTCAATTCTTCCTCCTCTGCAGCTATCAGAAATATCTAACGATCGCTTTCCAACCAAAAAAGCCAAAAATAATCATCTCATCATTAAACCAATACCTCCAATATTTCCAATGCCAAACCTCCAATCAACAAATCCAACCTCCCCCAATCCAAATAACCAACCAAAGCACCCATCCGCAAGACCCCAATAAAAAATAAGGAATTAAGCAAATCAATAGAAAAAGTAGACCATCGATACTATATATCCAGCCAACAGAATTCGATCCATCTATCCTAGAAGTAGAATTTCAGCATGTAAAAACAGCTTAAAATTAATAATAGTGTATCTTCCTTCGAGTATAATGATAGAGTCGAAAAGAAGAGAACATACATACACAAAAAAACTGATCCAATATTGAATCCAGAACAAAGTCCAATCAGCAAAAGGAAAAACGTCCAATAAAATAATACAGAGCAATCTAAATTTTTCTATTAACTCCATCCACGATCAAATCTAAATTTACATATATTCGGATAGAAGGAAATAGTTTTGGAAAGAAAGGGCAAAGTAAGCAAATAAAAAAATAGGTCTTCAATTGAAATGTTCTCATATGAGGTCTAACCCTAATCCAACCCCAAAATGGCAGCCAGGAGTAGAAAGCATTTTAATCAGTACTATGCTGATAATTACAACTTTTCCGTCAATTGATTTTTTATCTCTTACTTTCTGAGCATATATAAAATGTAGAAATAAAATAATCAACGATATCTACTAAAAATAATCAAAGCCTTCATACAACAGCTTGTTCCTCTATCTTTTACCACCTTTTCCGAAGAGGATAAATTCATTGAAAAGTTTATTGTGAATCAAGTCATTCCACTAGGTCATCCAGGAGGGAATCTTATCGATCAAATAAAGGAAATACTTACCGATCCGGAAGTACATCATCCCAAAAAATATCTGACATTACTATATATATCGCTTATTGATGTCGATGAGGATAAAATATCAGATCTGTTCAAGTTTTATTATGAGCTCACCAGTCACGCCATAAAGGAGCTCAAGGAAGGGAAATAGAGTTTATCTACTTCGCATTGGGAAAATATATTTTAAAAGATATATCAGTATGGAATGCTTCTTCTAATTGGAAGTCGCTCCATTTTACTTAATGTATAAAGTTTAGGAATGAGGGTAAATTCGCAATTGTTTGCCTCGAAAGCTAAGGAAATGAGGCTGAGCAGACTTGTTAAAGTATATAATTGTGTCCTATGTATTCCCTAAAAATACCTCACACTGAAGCAAACTCTTCATTTGACTCTCATCTTCACCAGATGGGAACTGCATTAAAATAGTTTGTTTACTCCATCATTTTTTGCCAATTTCACCCTTAAAACTCAAAAAAAACTGATAAGAAAACTTAAGAAATACCCAGAAGATGCATTTACTCAAGAGCATATCCTTAACTTGATAAAAATCATTTTAGGGGGAGACTAATTAGTATTTTCATATTACTTACAAATAAAGTATACATACTAAGCACTCAAGCAAGACAATAAGAAACAGAGCAACACAGATATATCTGTATTTGAATCATTAAACAAATGCCATGTTAATCGTTAAAGTCGGCATCTTTTCAACTTTATCATTCAACTCCTTATTAACCTAAAGAATGAATAAATTTTGCAAAGCATTGAAAGATAGTCAATTATCTTTGTAAGTTTGAAGTATCTCTCAGGCAAATTCTAAAATAATGAAAATTTGTATGTAATACTAGCAAAGCATTTACTACACTAAAATAACTTAATTGTCTTTCAAATGAGCTATAGATTCATTCGATAAGAAGCGTTACAATTTCTAACAGTCCATAAAGTAAAGTTACTTCTTAATGTATTTAATATTGAAAACTGGGGATCCATTTTGAAACAAAATAAGGCGGATGAAGGAATTGTTCTTAATAAGTTGGAAAAAGTGCTAATATTACTCGACGGAATTGCAAGAAGGTATAGTTAGAGCGCACTTACTCTTTATTGCACGCCTAGTAAATCTGCAGTTGGCATCATTGGAGCCAAGGGATTGAAATCATTAGTATTAGTATGTGCCTTTGATACTATTGGAAGGCTAAATGAGATTAATATGCTTTAAATGAAAATATTAAGAGTAGTTATTGGTAAAGACATATTTGAAATCATTGTAAACTTCGCGTAAAATATTGAAAATGTAAGAATATAAGCAGCACTTGAGAGTAAATAAAGATTAGCATCATTAATAATCAGACAAAATAATCGAGAAGTTGTAAATTAGAGAAAACAGTATATTCGATATGCTGAGGGGTGGTATGAATCATTTATCAGCTTGTCTTTATTCGAAAAGTCAAACTTGCTCGCATTTTGTATTGATGGAGCATACTATTAGTTCCCTTATCAAAAGGGATAGCTAAGTTAGTTTTAAATGGGGTGCATGTTGGGATCAATAAGGAATTTTTACGCTCTCAAAAATTAAATTGACTTAGTTAATTTTTATAAGGAGTGGTGCTAAAACAATAGAAAGACCAAATATGTGGTCGAAAACTTATAGAATCAAAGTGTTATCTATAAGTTAAATAATCGTGAAGAATAAGTTATTGTTGATAAAAATAAGAGTGGAGGATTTTCGATCTTTCAAACCAAGACACAGATAAGGGTTAATGTTCCTGCTGTCAAAAATATTACTTTTATCGATATTCTTCAACAACTTGGAGGGTTAGAGACAGTATTTTTTATTCTTGAAAGATTTAGTCGCAGCCTTGTACAACTAAGAAGCAGCTAGCAGAAGATAAATCTTTTGATTGCAAACTTCTTTAAATTTCTCAAAATAGTCGGAGTCCTTGATGAATCGAATTCACTTCTGGGAGATATCAGTAACTGCTTTAAATATTTAAATGAATTTTTGTTTCTTCTTATTAAGAGGAATAAAATAGTAAGATAGAGCAAGGATTCTTTCTTGATAATGAGTATCTTTTAGCTTTTGGTGTACTTCAAAAAGATAAACTATAAATTCATCTCCAATGTTACTTTATAAAAAATGATCAACATTTAAACCAGCCTGATCTTAAAGACATTAGCCAATTTTTAAATCTGGTCGCATTGCTCACTCTCGTTACAACTGTTTGTACTATCCTAAATTTAAACCTATATTAGGGAAAAAAAGTATAGCTCAGTATTAATAAAGCAAGATTTACATAGATAGTTATTATCAGGTCTAGTCTTATTTCAAACCTCAAAACTACAGATGAATTACCCACCTGAAATACAAAATAAGATCATATTTTTATGCACCCTTCTTTATTAACATTCCAAACAATACTTGATTTAATCTTTGCAATTGAATAATCGATAGAGCTAAAAATATGCAAATTTTGTTGAGAGGGATCTACAAACTTGCTTCACTTTTATTAAGTTTCTTCTTGGAAATTTCAAAATCAAACATTTTTCGTAATCATAAAAAAGTGCTTATAACCTGATAATAAAATATATAATATAAAATTTCGCTCGGAAAAGTATTCTCTTTGAGCTAACTAACAAATTTTGGAGCAGTTCATTTAGCATTTTATGTAAGTGTATTGAATAGATGGAGGCCATTGATCGATAAGTTCTTTCACAGGCAAGCTTTATTATAGTTACAGCTGCTAATCAAGAAGATTCATATGATGTTTGGCTCTTAAGATATATTGAAAGCATTATTCTCAACGATTACTCCACTTTTAACGATTGTTTCTATGTTTTTGTGAAAATGTTAGAAAGGTATCTTTTTGAAACACCCAGAAAATATACTCTTATTAATCGTATGCTAGCCTGTCTAAAGACAAAATTAGAGACAGCACATTGGAGACCATCCAAATATAATAACTAATTAAAGAACATTGTTATTTAGATTAGTTATGCTCCACTCTATCATCTCTCTTGCCAAAAAGAATTTGTTTAGCTATATTAATAACTAAATCGTAATGTTTTGAAGAGATCAAATAATAATATTCTTCCGCCTTAACCCAATAAATAATAAGAAAATTAGATTAAAATGTAAATAAGTCAATTTTAACCCAGTATGGAGCCTTCTCTTGAATAAAGATTATAAGTTTGGACTACTATTAATTCATATCTATTAGAGCTTTTATATAAATAACAAAAGATAACAAACTTTAATAAAAAATTCATCTCAATTCTTGTTGGCTTTTATTCAGAGCCTCACCCTTATACGATTTTTAAGCACGATTCTTTGAATATGATTCAGGAAAAATTAAATCAAATCAAAGAAAAAGCAAAATAGTCCTATAAAAATACTAATAACCCTTTCTTCGCATATGATAGACAGAGCACCTTTGCTTTAATTGAGCACTGTCGAGGATGGTAAACAATTTCTTTTTTGATGAAAAATGGATTACTGACAACTGAAAATGATCTGAATATTCCTTACCTATAAAAGCAGGAATAGCTGAGTTCCATATGCGGAACGGTCGGATACTATCTTTCTCATAACCCTTAACCACTTTAGCTCTTTATCTTATTCAATATCATTCTGTATAGACAGCTATCTAATAATATCACCATTCTAACAACTCAAGCGAATATTGCCATATTTCAGTACTCAGTCGAATATTTGATCTAACATTGTGATAAGAAAAAACTATTATAAAATGAAGAAAAGCTATGGGCTGATATCGGAGTTCTTTTGATTATTTTAAAAGATTTATTAAAACTTTTGAATAATAGCTTTATTAACAAGACAGCCCTAATATACAAAGACATTGATAAGATACTTGGGCAGCTTTTGATGAAGAAAGGTGATTTAAGTGGATTGAAAAATAAAAAAGGCAGCATAATTTTAGAGAACATCTGTAAAGCATTATAAAAGATTCAAATATCTCTTGAAGACACAAAAATAGATAAGGATATCTCTGTATTTATTGAGTTCATTTTTTGCAAAACAAGCCTCACCCATGAAAAATAAGATAAGCAAGAAATAATATAGATAGTATTTAGCTTGGTGTAGGACTTGAAGACAAAAAATTGGTCAGCTCATTAGCAACAATTCAAAAAATTGAATATTCTTGGAATAAAATTCTTCAAGATAGCAAGAGAATACTACTTAATGAAAAATTTATAGCATATTTTTGATCAAAGAACAGATAAAAAATATAACTAGAAGATCCAGGAAATAAGCCAAAAGTAAAAAGATGTCTTTTTAAGCTAATGGAACTCATCAACATAAAATTTTGATGGTATACTATAGGAATTGAATGATAGAGGAAACTAATCCGAGAAGATATGGTAAAACTTATTGATAACAAATGAACATTGGTTTTAGTTGCAATCAGATTTAAATGATGTTACAACCAAATTTTACTAATTAGACGAGAAGGAAACGGGACCTTTCGGATTCTATAAACTTAATATTAGACCAGTTAGGTCAAATCATGAAAAACTGCCATATCCAAGGAAAAAATAGTATTCTTAAATGCTAAGTACAAAACAGAAATTTCAAAAAGAAAAATAATAATCTTTAGCCTGTCAAAGATTTACCATTCAACTTACAAATACTACATTATTTTCTGCACTTGCTGAAAGTCGATAGAAATCTGCAGTAAGATTCTCCTAAAAACTATAAATATAAAAAATGGTGATTGCATAAAAAGAATATTTTTGCGAGTATGTAACAAAGAGAGGTGTATATGCTGGAGTCATTTGCAAGAAAAAAGATTCAATTTAATTCAGATTTACAGGATATGATGCATTGCCTCCAGATAAAGTCTATCAGACTTCAACAAATAAATGCCATCGGATCTAAACATTGAGTTAGTGGTAAGAGAAATAAGTTAAATTAATGAGGATTCGACTCAGTGGCAGTAAGATTTTCACAAGAAGGTATATCCTAAGGCATACTGCATTTTAACTATTTCATAATGTCAAACATCGCAGCTATTTGTTCAATTTATTCTTCAATTAGCCACTTCGCAACTTCCTTTACGAACTCAAATCATCAGAGGCAGATGTAATATAGCGAAGACCAGAAGAGTTTGCCAAATCCGGGTATACTGAAAGATGGAGAAAAGGGTAAATAAGTAATTTTGAATATTTAGGGCTAATTAATCGCTACTCAGGGAGGACTACTAATGATTTAGGGCAATATTACGTTATGCCTTGGGTTATTGCAAACTTTAATGGTCAAAATAACTATAGGTAAGTAGACAAATAATTTTATAAAAACTCTAAAAATTTAAGAGATCTAAGCCTCCCTACTGGTAAGCTTAACCCTGAAAAGTTTTCAAAGCTTAAAGCTAGACTTATTTAAGTGGATGCAAGCGATCGTGAGATAAGGTTTCTGTATGGTACAATGTATTCTAATCCAACAGTCCTTTATAACTTTTTCATAAGGCTTGAGCCTTACACAAGTCTTCATTGGTAACATCAAGGAAGGAAAATTGATCATGCAGACCGTCTATTCTCAGGAGTATACTAACAATTCAACACTATCCTCACTTCATCATCTGATATGAAAGAACTCGCACCTTAATTTTATTACTGGACATAATTCTTAAGAAATCGTAATAGAATTGATTTAGGAACGAGACAAAAAGGAGATGATGTTGATGCTGTCATACTTCCAGTGTGGGCTCGATCCCCATAGTAATTCATTTTCAAAATGAGGGAATCACTCTAATCCAACTATGCAAGTTCTCATCTTCATGAATGGATTGACTTAATCTTTGGATATAAGTCTCCTCTTAGCGTAGCTGAGTAATACGATAATCTTTATCATTTCCAGTGTTACTAGCATGACCTATTCTAAGACTATTAAACCGAGAACGAGATGAAAATAGCCCAAATTGCAATCAGTTAGTTTGGCCAGGTTGCATAGCAAGTCTTTATGAAGGAGCATCCTCCAAGATATACTCGAAAATAGATGAATATAGATATTGGTATTGTTATACATAAAGATCAGAAAGATAATATTCTTGGTTTTCAGCTCAACGAGGCAGGCATTATGATATGGAATTAGAACAATGTAATATTCAAAAAAGTTGCCATTTCAGGATTGTATAATTCATTCGAATGGACAAAAGATTATCAAAACAAAAGTAAGTTATGCCTTTTGACCAGTATTAACTTTATGAAATGGTTTACTCTTTCAGGAGGGGTGATAAGGATACACTAGAAAGGAAAAGTGAAAATCTAAAGATCTATCTAAGCCAAATGCTTAGATATTATGGGGAATTACATATTTTATAGCTGTGGTTCTAAGCTAGTAATCCTATAAATAAAAGGATAAATATTCTAACTATATAACACCCTTTATGGACATCGGGATTAGATAGTTGCAATAAAAACAGACTTCATTCTTGATCTTATTATTTCAGTGGATCGAAGTGGATATGTGCTCATTCATGAGCTAACTGAGCTAAGATTCCTAAGGGCTTTTCAGTTGGGAACTAATTTTCAAGGATAATAAAGCTAAAAACTAAGATTATGCATTCATAGAATGGGCTACTTTATCTTTTTAGATCATGAGCAAACACTATGGATTTTCAAGTACATTTTGATAAATTTAGTTATATGGGAGAACTGATTCTATAACAAGATATTGAGATTCGAACTGTTGATAGTAAGCAAGATGAAGAAAAAGTCACCTAAATTTAAATATTTAGTCATTAGCACTCTCTACTTGTATCTTTGCTGTTATTTAGCTACTATCTTCAACCAAGGGAAGCATTTTCCTTGCCAACTTCTTAGATATTATTAGATTTAAGGAGACATATCCTTATAAGACCTTTAGCAGAGTCGGTCGGAATCTTTTAGATGGTGTCCGCACCAAAACTTCATCAAATTTATAAGGGAAGTCTATAAAACAGTTTACTTTGGTGAAAACCGTGGGATAAAAAAGCGCTATATTTCAAATAATAGTTCTTTATGAGACAAATGAAATAGTTTGCTATACTGAATAAAAATAAAGTATTTATTTTATGATTTAGTGGGAGAGCAATTAAAGACCAATCCAAGGTTAAAATCCATGGGATTTTTTTGATCTTATCATTCTCAATTATTAATAAAACAAATATCATACTCTACTTGTTTTGGGAATCAATACCTAAGACTATTTTCTTAAACGGCTTATTTCATATGCTTACTATTCGACTAATTTTGAGCTTCCATGGGCTTTGAATATTTCATTTTGAATCTCTTTGATTGTCTTCTTAGACTTTTATGCATTAAGGCCTTTCCCTATCTTAAATTTTGCATTGACTTCAGTGTTCTTGGCACTATCTATCTTGGCTGTGATTTTTGGGCTCAATAAGCTTATTTTTGGGGTAGTTTTCTTTTTATTATTTCCAAATTTCAAACAATTATCGGTTTAAAACTATTTTTATTGGAGCTGTCCATCTTCAGGGCAGTTAATTATTTTTTATTCAGTGAATTTTAGTTTCGTAATGACTACTTTGTCAAGCTCAGTTTGAATTCTTATATTACTTCCTTGGAGTTTTTTAGGCGCCATTAAAGACATTGTCAAAGGATTTGGCTTCTCAGAACGAGCAGAGTTGATAAATAAGGAACTTTTAAGATTTTTTATGTTCTTTTAGCCACGAGGCGTTGAAATGCTCATGGAAGTCTTGAGAGTATCAAGCATAAGCCAATTTTTTTTCATTTAAATTTTACTAACACTGTCACGAACTTGCTGAATTTCTTCACTGACTCCTTGGCACTTTTTGTCAATAGGATCTTTTGAAGCATTCATTTAAAATCCTCTCATTATGCTTCCAATATTCTCATCACAGCTTTCGATCTTGGCATTCAAAAACTATAGTTAAATATCGTGAGGTTGAGCAATAATATTCCTTAGATTATTTAATACTCTTTATTGCGAGAGAACAAATTGTTTTTTTTACTCATACCTTTAGTATTTATCCTTCAAGTGCTCTTTAATGTTCATCGTAATTTATATAATCTTTAAGTTAATTTCTTCAATCAATGTCTAGAAATCATCCGTGATGGTCTTTATCCGTTTGGATATTTAGTTTTAATAATTCTTATAATCCTGCTCAAGAGAAACCTTAACAAGATTGAGATTAGTCTTCATAATTGCCATGATTTCTTAATTTTCAATTTGCATCTATTTTTGATTGGAAGTAAGCATAATACTTTTAGGATTTAAATTAATCTATTTTGATTGTGTTTTCTAAACATGCTGCTTAATTACAACTAATTAATGATTTTGCATTTTTGCTGAATTATGGACTACTTTACAACATAATTCACAGTAATTCTTGATTTGGCATGAGAAACACTGCTTTGTTGCCGTTGTTATTAGGCATCGTTGACAATTACCGTTATGTTAAAAATATTTGGTTGGAAATTCATAAGAACGTTTTTTATTGCTCTCTCTATTCCTCCTTGAAAGCTACATTTCAAGTGCACTTTGATTATAGATTTTGAAGAAACTACAGAAAGAATCAGCATCAGTTTGGGAAGGACATATTCTATGTGTGGCGCATGGATTGCAGACAAAAGCAAGACATACCTTGCACGCATAAATATCGATTTGAGGATGTTAGCAAATTTAGCAGACAATTTGATGGGTTTGGGGGTTGGTATGGTTGTGTGTGATAGATTAAATTTGATAGGACATGAGAAATAAATATATTGATAATAATTACTATATTTAAATTGGCATTAGAAGCATAGATATAGGTCCATCATTTATTTATATTTTGTGTTTAATTAATAGATTTTATATTCATGAACAAAATATCCATTCCGCTATTTGTTCTCATCATCACGCTGGCATACGCACAGACCAATATCTTCTAACAATACTATGCAGAGGCAAGAAAAATTACATAGACCATGACCTTGAACCAAAAGGTAGGACAAATGATTCAAGCTGATTTCAAAACTATCACTAATTAAGAAAAATAAACCACCAACCCCGAAGAAGCAGTCACCTTAGATTTAGGCTCGCTTCTCATTAATGGCAATGCAGCTCCAACTTAAAATGGTAACCTAGCCAGATTACCACTCGAAGCCTAATATGAGAAATTAATAGACGCTTTAAAGAAATCTAACGCAACTAATTGGAGGAAACTCACCGATCGATTTGCCAATTTAGGAGTTACTGTAACGACCAAGGATGGAAAATATAAGATAAAGTTTTTGCTTGGAACTGATGCAGTACATGGAGATCAACACACTGTTGGCAATATTTTATTCCCTCATAATATTGGGCTGTCTTGCTCAAAGAATGAGGCCAATTTTGAAAATGCTGGCTTTTGGACTAAGGAAGGAGTCAAAAGATCAGGATTTAACTATGTCTTTGCCCCAACTGTCGCTGTCAGCCACAATCCTCAATGGGGAAGATACTATGAAACGATGGGACAGGACGAAGCTTTAGTTTAAAAATTTGCTCAAGCATACGTGAAAGGACTTCAAGATGTTAACAACGGAAAAATAAATGGAGTCCTTGCTACACCTAAACATTATTTAGGAGACGGTACAACTCTTTACGGATGCAATGAAGGCAACGCTAATGTGTTAAACTTTAAGAGCTATATTAACAAAAATTCCCGTGGATACGTTGGAGCAGCTAAATCAAACGCTGGATCAGTTATGGTCTCCTACAGCGCGATTAATTGGATTCCCAATGCAATTAATAGCCACTTCTTACTGGCAACACTCCGTTAAGATATTGGATTCAATGGTTTCACCATATCTGACTACGACGATCTTGAAAGAATGACTAATGTCCTTCTTCCTAGAACATTTGTCAACTTTACTGCTGAAGAGGATGCATTTGCTGCTATGGTCAATGCTGGAGTCGATGTCTTCATGGTCTCCAAGAAGACTACAGTTGAAAGGATATTCAAGCATGCAAAGAAGTACTCTGAGGATAGATATCACTATATTCCTACCGAAAGGCTCAATGATGCTGTGACGAAAGTATTGGCTGTGAAACTGGCTATGGGATTAGTGGAGAAGGTCCAACTTGATGGTTAAGTGGAGAAGCAGAAAGAGGAATAGATTAAAGCGATTAGCTATCCCCTTAGTTCCTCAGGAAATTAATATCAGGATAGTTTGACTGCTGTCAGATAATCTTTAGTTTTATTGAAAAACACTAATAATATCTTGCCTGCCAGGAACCTTCTTTCTGGAATCAAGTATGTCATTCTACTTGGCTAAAAAATTCACAACATCAATCGATTAACACGAGTCCAACTCTTTAGAAACTACGACAACATTGGCATGCAATGCGGTGGATGGACTGTCAGATGGCAAGGCATTGAAGGTAACGAATTCTGGACTGGTGACCTAAAAGCCAAATCAAATGCATCTTCACTATTAGATGCCCTTGTTAAACTCCAAAGCAAAAATCAATTCTAAATTATTTATCCTAACTATACCAATATCAACAACTAAATCACTATCCAGCAAGACAGAACCAAATTTTTGGCAGATCTAAAAACAAGAGCTCAAAATTTCACATCAAGAAATACACTAGTTATTGGAGCCTTTGGATAGTTCCCATATGCTGAGTCTGTTGGCGACGTCAATATCCCATACTGCAAAACAGACAACCCCGCTGGCTGTAACTATAACCCCGCTGGTAATTTTTATGCTCCTGGATCGCAGCTAAGAACTTTGAAACTAGATTTTTCAAGCTTTGAGTCATAGGTTCTAGCAGCTGCGAGAACTACAGATAAGACAGTTCCTCTTATCAGCGTTTTATTCTCAGGAAGACCCATGCTTATCGATGATATCCTCACCAACTCAAATGCAGTGATTGCTGCCTGGCTTCCAGGAACAAGTGGCGGACAAGGAGTTATTGACGCAGTTGTTGGAGACTATTTAATGAGACCGTCCTCAGCTAATACAAAGAATACACTGTCCATGGACTGGCCAAAAGATATGGTACTTATTCATCGATTTAGGCAACTCTTGATAACTTCCCCATCTATAGTGCAGACGGCACCATTCCAAAAATAAACAACCCGTTGTTTGTGGCAGGCTACGGCTTGGCAACTGTTTGATGATAAGCAATAAACTTAAAAATTTATAAGGCAATCAATTGTAAGCATTATTTATTATTAAAATATATTTCCACTTATGCGTTTATTATAAATATATTTATCATATGCAAAGAAGCGTTCAAAGATAAGTAAATGGTCAATAGGAAGGTTATTTCGAAAGCGTATAAAAATAAATATAAATGGAAACACTGAGTTTCACTCCAATGAAAACATTCTCTAACCAGATAATGAAGCGCGAACCTAAAAAAGATTAATAGGTAAGATGGAAATTAAATGAAATGAAGAATCCTTTGAGTTCGATTAAAAAAAATAATTACAGGTTTAGTAAAAATATATCTTTTTAAGTAAATATCGCATAATAAGTAGAATTAAGAGTATTATAGCAGCTAAGATGAGGAGGAGGAAAATGATAAATCAGATCTAATTGAGCACTAATATTCATCTTTTACAAATTATTACAAAGATTAAGAGCTTATCTATCATAAAAAATACAATTTTGGCACCAATTGGATCTATAGAAAACAATACTATGCTTCTCTCTTTGTCAACCCTTCCAACATAGAAAAATTAGACTATCAGTATTACTTTAATCAATAAACAGATTCAATGCCAGCGGAAAAAGATACACTTTTTGATTCCCATTTCTAATCAGGCAATCTGCTCTCAGTTTACAAGGTTGGAAACAGTTAATATGATTTAATTCTACAAAATGATATAAATACAAAGGGTAATACTCAATGGTTTTACTTCAGAATCACCAATCCTATCAAAAACACTAACATTAAGATAAATATTGTTAATATGAGGAAATCAGATTCACTTTTTAATTATGGAATGATGCCTTGCATATATTCTCTTCAGGAGTAAAAGAAAACAAATAAAAAATGGTTTAGAGGGGGTAAAAATATCAAATATTTTAAAAATGATTTTCAAATAGAGAATTCAAGGCGTTATTACTACACTTTAACTTTTACTTTTTCCACTCCTTATTAAAACGATATAATTAGAATTGCTCAATCTTATCCTTATACATATACTGATCTGAATAACTATCTTCGAAGCATTGAAACTAATAAATTTAAGAAAGAAATATTTGAGCGCGAAGTATTAGTCAATACTATTGGAAGCAATAAAGTAGAAGTGATAACTATCAAATAAAATAATAGTAAAGCTAAAGTAAGGCCATTTATCATCATAATTGCTAGGCAACATCCAGGATAAAGCCCATCATCCTTTATCTGCGAAAGTCTTATGGAGTATCTCATGGGAAAGGATAAGGAGGCTGATTTTCTACGCAAAAATTATTAGATCAAAGTCATACCCATGGTGAATCCTGATGGTGTATGTGCTGGAAACTATCGAACCAATTTATTTGGATACGATTTGAATAGAAGATGGGAGGGTTCTAAAATGAAAAACTTACATTAAACTGTCTATATCAAAAAATACATTACTCAGATTACAAAGGGACGATAGATATCATTTATATTAGATATTCATGGCCATAGTAGAAAAATGTTTAGCTTCTTTTACGGTAATCCTAATCCTAATAGCCCTATCGAAGCAAGATTGTTTCCCTTAATCTGCTCAAAAATTAATCCTTATTGTATTAAATTCTAAGACTGTACATTCACAACATAAGACTAAAAGAGAAATACTGCACGCGTGCAATTAGGCTTATCATACAAATGTTTAAATGTATTTACTTTTTAAGCTTCGTTTTTTGGATATGTGGGTAAAGACAAATAGAAAAAGCATTTCAGTATTGAAGATTATAAGCAGCTTGGAGTATCTATTGTTAAAGCAATCTATATACACTAAAGAGGCAAATAGCTTTATTAGTCCAATCCAGATCATAAGGATATTAATGTTTATAAGAGAAGCTTGAATTAGCTTAGGAACAATATGATACTTATCTCTTTGGGGGAAAAGTAAAATTCAGGATCATAATCCAATCCTGAAGAATGCCTGCTGAAGGAAAGTTAAGGACTAAAGCTTATGGAAAGCTAGGAATATTCAAATAGCCAATATGCTTCTAAAAATATTAAAAACATTAAAAAGGTCGGGAAAAAATAACTTGTAAAGCTGCCAAACAAATCATAAAGACAAATGCAAGTAATGGACATAGCACAAGTTAATTCTATGTATCCAAGTAATTTTCTTGCACTGATTCCCAACTCTTTCCTGGCCAAGAAAAGAAAGATATAGATTTTCAGTAAGCTGATTCAAACAGAGAATACTCCCCTTATCAAAATTTACTAGACATGTAAGCAGCAATAAAATAAGTTATGGAATTTTTCAGAAGAGCCTATTTCAATGAGGCAAATAAGCAGTCCTTAAAAGACCCATTCATCCAATCTATTGAAAAGTAATATTTTTTCAAGGCCGCGCAGCTAATCTTAAGATCGATAAATGATTTCTTCAATAGGACTGAGTAAGATGTCTCAAAGAAGAGACAAAGACTCCAAATCAATAGCCTAAAAGAACCATAAAAAGGCATTATCATATATTCCATCTAAATTTGTAAACAGATAGACTCAAACAATACTAACTTTCAACTGCATGAATTTGGGTTTAATCAAATCCAAATTATAAAAATAAATCTCAATACTTGAGTTGAAGACAGTTGACCCAAGCTACATGTCTTTTAATTATAATAAGATAAAATAGGCGAGTGGGCAGCAAAAAGCCTCAATTAATATTCTGGAGAGTCTGAGGGTGAGGAAAAGAGTTAGACCATGAACTATATTATTAGAGTAGTTGATCATAAAAAATAATATAAAATAGT
>JACCDV010830161.1_pt1 | contig 28699 bp, 27 predicted proteins | sample 7446131 | NCBI WGS metagenome assembly JACCDV01 (sample SAMN15323448, study PRJNA562643) | freshwater metagenome | isolation source: river surface water | place: USA:Blue River Watershed | collected 2017-08-17 | reverse complement strand
GTAATTGTTGCACCTACTTGACTCTTGATGTCATCGCCCACGATACGAAGGCCTGCATCCTTAAACTTTTTCTCCCACACGGGATCTGATGCGATAAAGACTGGCAGAGCATTAACGAAGGCACATCCCGCATCGAGTGCGCATTGTGCGTAGAACTTAGCGGCCTCTTCAGAGCCCACTGGGAGGTAGCAGATGAGGACATCTACCTCTTCTGCTTTCAGCGTTGCAACAACATCGACAGGTGCCGCTATTGATTCTTCAATTGTTTCCTTGTAATACTTCCCAAGGCCATCAAGCGTGACACCGCGCAGAACTGGAACACCAATCTTTGCAACATCTGAGAACTTGATGGTGTTGTTTTCACTGGACCAAATTGCCTCAGAAAGATCTAAGCCAACTTTCTTTGCATCGACGTCAAAGGCAGCTACAAACTTTATGTTGTTGATGTGATACTCCCCAACTACGGCGTGCATGAGTCCTGGAATTTCTTGGTCAATTTTCGCATCTTTGTAGTAGGTGACGCCCTGTACGAGCGAGTTGGCACAGTTTCCTACGCCAACAATTGCAACACGGATGTCGCCCTTACCGGTGCTGATATTCATTTACTTTTCTCCTCAGTGATGATCATTACCTTTAACCATGCGATTTCTCGCTCTAGCGACTCAAGAGAGAAACGGCGCCACTCCTCGAGATATTTATCTAGTGCCGCAGGAACGCTGGCTAATTCACTTTTCAGTTCCCCTGCCTTCTCTTCTAGGCGACGCAAGCGCCCCTCTAAAATTCGGACCCTGTTAGGAGTCGTTGTCGGAGTAAAGAATGCGAAACGGACTCCGAATCCTTCGTCTTCCCATGAATCTGCAGTCACCGCGCTATTGAGTACCTCAAAACGCTTGGTTCCCTTCTTCGTAATCGTGTAGACAATGCGAGTGCGTCGCGATGTCACACCAACTTCCTTGGCTTCAATCACTTCAGAGATCACCATGCGTTTTAACTGGGGATAGAGGACTGAGAATGAGAGCGCTCGAAAAGGCCCGAAGATTGCCATCATGCGCTTACGAAGTTCATAGCCGTGTAACGGTCCCTGTGACAGAAGCCCCAAAAGGGCAAATTCAAGCGATTCTGAGCGTGAGCGCATGGGGATCTTCCTCTCAGGCTATGGCTAGCCGATATATCTATTCGTTATATCGAGTGCTCATCTAAGCTGATAGCCATAAAAAGTGCAAATCGACGCGCCTATTGACTACCTTTCCTCAAGCTCTCCGGAGACTTCCCTGCCCGCCTCAATACTTGGTGGCTGCGATTTCGTGCAACCGCTGGATTGATTATTGTTCTCGGTGTCGCCAGCTTAATCTTTTAAGTAACCAGTGGATGGCAGGAAGATGAACCATGCAGAAACCTGACGTTCCAGCAAGAGAGACGATCGCACCTTCAGATTTAACCTTTGGACTATCTACCTGCAAGCGTTGCCTCTGGTTGAAGTACTGGTTTAAATTTGAGCTCAAGAAGGAGTTTCCGCTAGTAAAGCCACTCGCTGACTCGCAAGAAGAACACTTCAGACGCGCTCCGATGCAATCTCTGCACTCCTCCCTCAAACCTGGCGTTGTTAAGCAATGGGGACAGTGGGTCAAGAGCGCGCCTATTTCAATCAATGGTTTTGAAACTCGCTGGAAGATTCTCGGTATCTACGACTTACTGGGACATTACGAAGATGGCACTGTGGGAATCATTGATTGCAAAGTCTCTGACTCCGAAGGAGACAACGGCCCCTTCTATGCCCCGCAACTTGAGTCTTATGCCTACGCGCTCGAAAATCCTGACAAGGGAAAGCCTTTTCCCGTTTCAACGATGGGGCTACTCATCTGGAAGCTAGCCGGAGTAACCGAAACTCGTCAGAGCGAACTTGCCAATAACTCACATGGATTCGGCGTAAACCAACACTATGTCCCGGTAGAACGTGACAACGCTACCTTTATGAACCTTCTTGAAGAGCTGATTACAACTATCGAAGGTGGGATGCCTGATTCAGGGCCAGAGTGCAACGTCTGCAATTACCTTATCAAGCGAGTTGAACTCGAGATCGATTAATCGTTCTCTTCGCTATTTTCGATATTAATTCCTGACCTCTTTGCCTTTACGGCGTATGTGTCAACATACTCCTGCCCTGACATCTGCTGAATACGTTTCATAATTTGATCTGTGACATCACGCAGGTGTTGCAGGTCGCTGGAATCGCCCTCAAAGTACATGGGTTCTCCAAATGTTATGCCGACTCTCATAATCTTTGGAATGACTGTTCCAGTTGGTTGAATCTTGTCGGTATTGAACATGGCGATAGGCACAACTGGCGCCCCTGATTCAATAGCGAGGCGCGCTATGCCTGTGCGTCCTTTGTAGAGCCGGCCATCAGGTGAACGAGTACCTTCGGGATAAATACCAAGTGAGTTTCCTTCAGCGAGTACTTGTAAGCCAGTGATGAGCGCTGCTTCGCTGCGTCGTCCACCAGAGCGGTCTACTGGAACTTGGCCAAGAGCGATAAAAGTTAACTTCTTAATAAATCCTTTTGGTCCAGGTGAAGTGAAGTACTCACTCTTCGCCAAAAAGGTGACTTTGCGAGGGACAACCAAAGGCATAAAGATTGAATCGCTAAATGAGAGATGGTTTGAAGCCAGAATCAGCGGGCCAGATGCTGGCACATTACGTAAACCTTTTACCTTGGGGCGAAAGGCCACCATCAGAAATGGTGTGAGGAACGCCCGTAGGGTGCCGTAAGGCAGGTTCTTCATGGCGCTAATTTAGCCTGAAAGCGCGACTTTGTGCGAACATAAACCATGACCACAGGCGGGCGATCTGATGCATTTGATGACGATGAACTGATTAAAGCTGAATTTGAATCCATGGTTGAAGGTTTATCGCTCGATGAATCAGCGCCAACCACATATTTAGATGAACTCGATAGATTTGAAGACCAGAATCGATTTACTCCACCACATATTGCAAAACGAGGAATCCGGGAACAGATTCAAGATGCGAGAAAATCATTTAACAGGTGGAGAAATAATCGCCAGAGTCAGAACCCAGAAGATGGAGCTGCTCTGTAAGAAATTAGCGACGAGCTAAATCAGCAACTCCTACGAGTCCTGCTTGGTTTCCGAGCGTTGCTCCGACAATTTCGGGCATAGGAAGAATCTCTGAAAATGGCATGTGTCGCTTTGCTGCTTCGCGAATCGGCGCGAGAAGGAGTTCGCCCGCATCAATTACTCCCCCGCCAATAACAACTATTTCAGGATCCAAGATTGCTGATAGAGATGCAACGGCTGCGCCTATCCACTTGCCTGTAGTTCTAAAGGCTTCTATAGCGATCACATCGCCTGCACGCGCTGCCTCCATAATCATTGTGCCGGTAAGGCCCGAGAAGGTTCCATCACCACGCGCCAAGAGTTTCTCTGCGATATCTGGGTTCGCTTCAATTGCTTCGCGAGTGTGTCGCATCAAAGCTGAACCTGAACCGTATTGCTCAAAGCATCCCTTGGCTCCGCAGCCACATAAGAGTCCATCAGGTACAACTCTCATATGGCCTACTTCTGCGGCGATTCCGAAGGCGCCGCGATGTAACTTTCCATCGATAACAATTCCACCGCCCAGCCCTGTTCCAATAGTGAGAAGCAGTACATGCTGCTTACCTTTAGCAGCGCCGAAACGCGCTTCTCCCCACGCTGCTGAATTGGCATCGTTTTCTATGACTACGGGAAGCCCAATTAACTGAGTGAATTCGTAATCTAAATTAACGCCATTCCATCCAGAAATATTCGGTGTGGCAAGCATGGTTTTGCGATCTGATGAAACCCACCCTGCCGCCGATACTCCAACTGACTCAACAGGAAACTGCGCCTTTAGCTCATTGGCAACTTCGGCGATGGCAGCGGTCAGGGCTGCTCCACCCTCTTTAGGAGTATCTCGTCTAGCGGTTTTATGCACCTGGCCTAGCTCATCGACAACGCCGCCTAGAACCTTAGTTCCGCCGACATCTACTCCGATAGTAAAAGTCATTAAGACAGGTGCTCGCCGAGTTCCTTAAGGGCTGCATCAATTGTCTGTTGCTGCCCCTTGGTAATCATCATGGCAGGAACCGGCATAGACACTGCAATCTCAAGTTCGTAGGTGACTTGGGTGGAATCTGCATCGAGGGCTTTGAGAGTGTAGGTGCCATCCATCTGTGTAAGCAGATCTGCCTCATCCATTGTGAATGAAAGAGAGGTTGGTTCTGCGCTCCAGTCGTAATCCAAGACGACGCGATCTTTCATCATTCCCGCATCGATGGAAAGCTTCGCTTTGGTAACGCGATTTTGCGAATCGCGTTCGATGACATCTACCTTCTTGACCGAGGAAAGCCACTCCGGATAAGACTCAATGGAGAAGAGCGCGGCTTGCACATCGGCAAGAGGCGCATCTATGACAACTGTGGAAGTACTCTTCTGTGACATGCCCCCAAGGCTACCAACTCCGCGTGGATTTCGAGATTCGAGGAAAAATCAAAGGTTGGACATCTTCCATTTATTAGGTGGCGACCGCTAGCGTTAGCGCCATGAACGAAGTCACAGTCCCAGCCATTATTCCTGCAGCTACTGAAGGAAACCTCACCAATCTCATCGCAGAACGCGCTTGGTTTGAACCAGAGCGAATCACGATGTCTCGTCCACTCGGCGATGGGTGGCAACCACTCACCGCGCGACAAGTCGAAGAGGAGATTCGCGCTACCGCCAAAGGCCTTGTAGCTGCTGGCATTCAAATTGGTGATCGCGTAGCAATCATGGCGCGCACTCGCTATGAATGGACAATCCTCGATTTTGCAATTTGGTATGCAGGTGGATGCGTTGTTCCAATCTATGAAACATCTTCACCTGAACAAGTCGACTGGATTCTTAACGACTCCGGTTCGGTAGGACTTATTGTTGAAACTCCGGCTCACCGTGAGCTAGTAACTCCAGTCATTCCATCACACACCAAGCACATCTGGATTATGACTGATGACATTCTTTCAACTCTCAGAACTGCAGGCAGCGGTATCTCTGATGAAGAGATTGAAAGGCGACGTAATTCTCTCGCTCCTGCAAGCCTGGCAACTTTGATCTACACATCAGGTACAACTGGACGACCAAAGGGAGTTCAACTCACTCACGCAAACTTCCTATCTGAATGTGGAAATGTCGTGGAAGGTGCAAGTGATCTCTTCCTGAAGCCGGGCGGATCAACACTTCTCTTCCTTCCAGTAGCGCACGTCTTTGGTCGCATGGTTCAAATTGGAGCCATTCACTCAGGACTTCATCTTGCTCACTGCAGCGATCCAGTTGGACGCCTCCCGGCAGACCTTGCATCATTTAAGCCATCCTTCGTACTGGCAGTTCCTCGTATCTTTGAAAAGATTTACAACGGAGCAGAAGCCAAGGCAGAAGCTGCTGGTAAGGGCAAAATCTTCCGTAAAGCAGCCGAAGTTGCGATCGCATATAGCGAAGCAAAAGATAAGGGCGGATTTAATCCACTGCTTACCCTTAAGCATGCGCTCTTTGACAAGTTAGTCTTCTCAAAGATTCGCGCAGGTATGGGTGGCGCTGTTGAAGCTGCCATCTCAGGGGGCGCTCCTCTTGGAACTCGCCTCGGTCACTTCTACCGCGGCGCCGGAGTTACGATTCTAGAAGGTTACGGACTTACCGAAACAACTGCCGGTGCAACTCTTAACCTGACAAAGAGTCTGCGCATTGGTTCCGTTGGAAGACCTATCCCTGGCACATCAATCAAGATTGCCGAAGATGGAGAAGTTCTTATCAAGGGACCAATCGTTATGCGTGGTTACTGGCAGAACGATGCTGCAAACCAAGAAGTATTTGAAGGCGAGTGGTTTAAGTCTGGAGATCTAGGCCGCCTTGATGATGAAGGCTATCTCTACATCACAGGACGTAAGAAGGAGCTGATTGTTACAGCTGGTGGAAAGAACGTTGCCCCAGCAGTACTTGAAGATCGTCTTCGCGCACATCCTCTGATTAGCCAGTGCATGGTTGTCGGTGATAATCAACCATTTATCGCATCATTGATCACAATCGATCCAGATATGCTCAAGGGCTGGATTGCTGCAAACAATAAGACCGGCGCCACAGTTGAGACTTTGGTGAATGACCCCGACCTTATTGCTGTTATTCAAACTGCGGTCGATGAAGCTAACAAGGCGGTATCAAAGGCTGAATCAATCCGTAAGTTCACAATCCTGCCGAAGGATTTCACAATCGCAACTGGTGAACTCACCGCGAAGTTATCTCTCAAGCGCCATGTGATCTCGCAGCAATATGCTGCAGAGATCGCTGCGCTCTTTACCAAGTAGTTCATCGTGTTGACTCCCGAGCGCCTCGATGTGGCTCGGGAGCTACATGATGGGATTGCCCAGGATTTGGTCGCGCTCGGTTACTCACTCGATCTCCTTCTTGCCGCAGATGAGCTTCCACAGAGCGCTCGGTCATCCATTCGCGGTGCGCGGCTACAAGTAGATGAACTCATGCGCAAGGTTCGCCTTGAAATCTTCAACTTGCGCAAACAATCTCATTTATCGCTCTCTGCCCAACTGCAATCTCTGATTGCTCAGGAGTGTTCTGAATTTGAAGTTGAACTCGATATCGCAGAAATGAGCGCGCCTGATGAAGTTGGCGATGAAATCATCTCGATTGCTCGTGAAATCCTACGCAACGCCAAGCTGCACTCTAGGGCTAGCCGAATTGGCATAACTGCCTATCCCATAAACAATCGCATCTATCTTCAGATATGCGATAACGGGATAGGAGGAGCCATAATGAAAGATGGACACTGGGGAATGACAGGTATTTCAGAACGAATTGCCAAACTAGGCGGATCAATCATAATTGAGAATAACTCTGACGCAGATTTAGGAGTTCGCATAACCGTTCTGTTATGACTACCCGAGCGCTGATTATTGATGATCATGCAGTTGTCAGGTCAGGAATTAGAAGAGCGCTCGAATCGCGCGGAGACATCCACGTGTTTGAAGCAGCCTCGAAAGCTGAGGCACTTGCGCAGATTGCGCATGTAGGACCACAACTTCTTATCATCGACATCAATCTTCCCGATGGAAGTGGTCTAGAAATTGTGAGCTGGGTCCGCACTATCTCTACCGAGATGGCAATTGTTGTTCTGACCTTTAACGAGTCTGATGACTTTCTCTTATCGGCCATGCGTGCGGGAGCTAGCGCCTATGTGAATAAATCTGCTCCTCTGACTGAACTAATTGCTGCAGTGGATCATGCCCTAGCATCGCCCGGCTCATTCGCTGCTAAAGAGATAGTTGATGCGCTGCAAAGGAAGCAACTCAAATTTGGCTTATCCCAACGTGAGCTGCAGATTCTTACCCTGCTACCTTCAGATGAACCATTATCTACCTTGGCGAAATCAATCTTCATCTCTGAATCAACGTTGAAGACTCATCTGACCCATATCTATCGAAAGCTCGACGTAAAGAACCGATTGCAAGCAATTAACGTTGCGCGAAAGGCTGGTCTTCTATGAGCAGCGAATTAAACTCTGTAGCCCAACGGTCCCACTGCCACTCATCGATGATCCACTCACGGCCACGCGCTCCCATCTGCTTCGCCAATTCAGGGTTCTTCAGAAGCTTTACCGCAGCACTTGCTACATCGGATTTAGATTTACCATCGACAACTAATCCAGTCTGGCCATCAATTACTGCATCGGGGGCTCCCCCAGATGTACCGCCAATAACTGCAATCCCACATGCACTTGCTTCTAGGTAGACAATTCCCAAGCCTTCGACTTCTAACCCAGCTAAACGCGATCGAGATGGCATTGCAAAGATATCTCCTACGCAGATGTACTGCGGTAATTGCCCGTACTGAATTCTTCCAATGAAAGTAATGTGAGCAGTGACGCCAAGTTTCTCGGCTCTCTTTTGCATAAAGTCTCTTCGTGGTCCTTCGCCAACAAAGAGAAGATGTGCATCTGGCACCTCACGCAGAATCATGGGAAGTGCCTCTACCAAGGTGTCCTGACCCTTGCGATGAACTAATCGGCCAACGCTGACGATGACCTTCTTATCGCTGAGCGCGAGTTCATTACGCAACTTTATTGCTCCTGCATGAGGAGCAAAGTGGTTGGTATCAATTCCTGGAGCAATCTTCACCATCGAGCTCTGTGCGCGTTGCGAAAGTGGTTTTGCAATATTGCGCCGGGTAAATTCTCCAAGATAAGTGAGGTGATCAACACCTGTTCCAATTCTGTGCATCAGCGCCGAGAATGGCCATAACTTTGCCCACCACACTTCATGTCCATGCGTCAGGGCAACAATTCGCTCAACACCGGCGCGACGCAAGCCATGCGATAACAGGGCAAGCGGAGCTGCAGCGCCAAAGAAGACACGCGTGATCGCACGTTCTCGCGCTAGCGCTCGAACAGCTTTTCCCACTCTGAGTGAGGGCAACAAGGTTCTAGATGGGTCGCGGATTACTTCAACACCATAGTTCTGCAACCATGCCTGATCAAAAGGTTCTGATCCCGCTTGGCTCGATGTGTAGACAATGACAGAGTTCTTAGGAAGTCTTTCGATTAAGCCAATAACAAAGGTCTCAATCCCACCTGCGCGAGGCCCGAAGTCATTTGTTATGCAGAGTATCTTCTTTACTGACATTAGAAACGACGAACTGCAACGAGTGGCTTACGTCCCATATCGAGAGGTGCAACTTTCACGCGCGAACCTGAACGAGGCGCATGAACCATGCGAGCTCCACCGAGATAAATTCCAACGTGTGAGACAGGGCGACCAAAGAAAATCAGATCGCCTGGCTTCTTCTGGCTAAAGGGAACTGACTTACCCATGCGAGATTGCGCTGCGGACGAATGTGGAAGCTTCACGCCTGCTGCTTGGAATGCTCGCATAGTCAGTCCCGAGCAATCCCATGTAGTCATTCCGTCGGCGCCAAAGACATAACGGTCGCCAATCTGCTGCAGCGCATACTTAAGAGCAATACCCGAACGTCCCGAAAGGCCAACTGCGCTCTTTGCCGCCTTGAGCGATGACTGTTGATCCGCGTTCTCGCGTTCTTCAGCTAATCGCGCGAGTCGTTCGCGATCCTCTTTCTTTAACTTAGAGAGCAGTAACTCAGCTTGCGCCAATTTGCGTTGCGCAAAGGCGCTGCGTTCAGCCAACTTCTTCTCTAACGCCTTTACTTGCGCCAATCTATCGGCAACAGTGAGAGAAGTCGCATTAAGTTGCTGCTCAGCAGTTTGGAACTTTCGCAACTGTGTCGACTTACGACGCGTGATAGCCTCAAGAGAACCGGCCGATGAGAGATAGAGCGCTGGGTCGCTAGAGAAGAGAAGTTCTAGGCTTTGGCTCAGAGTGCCTGACTTATATTGATTAACTGCAATAGCTCCGAGAGCCTTAGAGATCTGATCGACTGTCTTTGCTTGAACAGCTGCTTGGGCTTGAATTCCCGCTAAGTTGCGAGTCAGAGCGGCCAACTTAACTTTTGCCTCTTGCGCACCTTCTGCCGCAGCCGTTGCATCTTCCTCTAATCGAATGACTTGTGCTTGAACCTGGGCAAGTGATGGAGCTGCACCTGCTGGAGTTGCAGGAAGTAAGGAGATGGAGACCATTAGGGATGCTGAAATCGCACCCATGGTTAGCCTTGTTCTCATGTTTTAAGGCTAACGCGCCCCGCTCTCCTATTTCAACGTGAAGAAGGGTATTTGAGAGATAAAAGCGTGAGAAATTTAATATTCTTACGCTCATGACGGTGACTGTAACCCTTGTAACAGGCTCAGATGGATCGACTTCCAAAGGGGGCAATTCTGCTGGCGTCAGCAGCGCAGCCGATAGAACTTCATTTCTTGCTCGACGTCGCGCCGCTGATTGCATTCTCATTGGTGGAAATACTGCACGCACCGAGCCTTACCAGCGAACCCCTGTTCCAGTCGTTGTCATTTCGAAATCGCTTATTAATCCGCTCGCCAATAATCGATTAGCTCATTGCTGGAATCTGACGCCAGTCAAAGCCCTTGATCGTGCCATTAAGACTTTTGGCCCTAATGTGCATGTAGAAGCTGGCGCAAGCATCATTGACGAATTGCTCTCTGCCGGGCGAATAGATGCGCTCGAACTCAGTATTACTGAAGTTTTAGATGGTGAAGATAAAGTCAATCTTGCGAAGTTACTCTCTTACTTTTCGCAGCAGAGCGAGAAGACAGTAGATGGCACCAGGTTCATTTCAGCAAGTAAGTAATTTAGAACGCAGAGATGAGAGCGACGCCAATAACGGCGGAAGCGATTCCCACATATTGCACTTTATGAAGTCGCTCATGTAGCAAGAGGTAGGCCAATAGCGCTGTCGCGATCGGATAGAGCGATCCCAAGACCATGGCGAGAGAGACCAAACCTTTTGTTGTGGCAACGCCTAAGAGCAAGTTGGCGGCAAAATCTGAAACTCCGATGAAGATGAGGACTGGTACCTCAGAGCGAGTAAATCGAATCGAACCCCGGTACTTGAAGAGAATCACGAGACCGATAAGCAAGGTGGAAGTTCTCATGGTTGTCATGGTCATCAGTGCGCTCGACTCTGAGCCGATTGCCATAAAAATTAGGCAGGTTCCAAAGAAGAGAGCTGCTCCGATAGCAAGAAGAAGAGGCTTAAGCGGAACACCTTGCGAAACTTCTGGGCCACTTGCGAGAAATCCGCCAAGGATTGCAAGAACTACTCCCAGAGAGATTAAGTGAGAAAGTTGATCTCCTTTATAGATCAGGGCGTAGCCGAGTGGAATAACTGCAGCCAACGCGCTAATCGGTGAAACAACTCCCATGCGTCCGGTAGAAAGTCCGGCGTAGAGGCAGATCAATCCACCAAATCCAGTAAAGCCTGCGATGATTCCTGGAATCAGATAGCCACCGCTTCCAAGTGCTTGTGCATGCCATGCGCCAGTGGCTAAAACCAGAATTACACCAGTGAGAAATCCAAAGAATTGCTGCGCACCCAGAACCGCAAAAGCTGGATATTTTTTACTGAGTTTGCCACCGAAGAAATCGGCGGTACCCCATAACGCGCTAGAAAGTAGCGCTAGCAGGCTGGCCATTGGATGGACTCTACCTTCCTTTGCTGCCAGCCTCCCACTCGAAAGGCGTCCTCAACTTTAGAATTAACCAGTGAAGTCGCCCGGATCGTTCCCATTTGAAGAGATGGTTGAGAATCTGCGCACTATTACCCCGCGCAGCGAAATAATTTTAGAAGAAGTCCCTGCGCCTCAGAAACTAGCTACTTACTCCTTTGCATTCACTGCTGATGTTTCTGCGCATCCACACCTGACTGAATCCGAGAGCGAAGAAGTTGCATCCGGAAGATTTGTAATTCTGCACGAACCAGGTGGGCAAGATACTTGGGAAGGCGACTTTAGGTGTGTGACTTTCTTGCGCGCTGATGTCGATAGCGAGATGCAAGAGGATCCACTCTTTCCTGAGGTCGGTTGGAATTGGCTCCTTGATTCACTCAACGCTACTGGCGCCCAGTACAAAGCGCCGAGCGGAACTGTTACAAGAGTTTCTAGCGCTTCCTTCGGAAAGTTAGCTCCACGAAGCGACGGTTCAGAGATTGAAATTCGCGCTTCCTGGACGCCAGTCATTGAATCTATCGACGATATCTTTTCTCACGTTCATGCCTGGTGCAATCTCATGGGCGAAGTTTCAGGATTGCCGCCAATTCCAGATGGCGTTGCATCTATCGGTTCCGCCCGTCGCCGTGGTTGATAACGAGGAACTTCCGGCGCCAACTCCCCTCTTGCGTCCATCCGCTGGGCTTCCTGCGGTCATTGATACAGAAGAAGCGCTCACAACTGCACTTGCAGACCTTGCTAGAGGTACAGGTCCTTTCGCCCTCGATGCAGAACGTGCATCTGGCTATAAATACAGTGCCCGTGCTTATCTCATTCAGCTTAAACGTGAAGGTGGCGGCTTACATCTGATCGATCCCATCGCTTTTGGACCGGGACATCCGCTACTAGCTCAACTCAACCAATTGCTACAAGGCGAAGAAGTGATTTTGCATGCCAGTACACAAGACCTTCCCTGTCTGCGCGAACTTGGAATTAACCCATCACATCTCTTCGATACCGAGCTAGGCGCACGTATCGCCGGGTTGCCACGGGTTGGTTTGGGGCCACTTCTGGAATCGCTGATAGGTGTATCTCTTGCCAAAGAACATTCGGCAGTTGATTGGTCGCAGCGCCCACTTCCTGTTGATTGGTTAAATTACGCAGCGCTTGATGTTGAACTTCTCGTTGAACTTCGCAATAAGGTCTATCAGTTATTAGAGGAAGCCGGAAAGTTGCAATGGGCGCTTGAAGATTTTGCGGCAATCTTGGCAGCACCTCCGGCTCCACCACGAGTGGATCCCTGGCGCAGAACTTCTGGCATGCATAAGGTGAAGAAGAGAAACCATATGGCTGTTGTTCGTGAACTCTGGCAGGCGCGAAACTCACTCGCTGAAGATCTGGATATCTCTCCGAGCCGACTGCTCTCAGATGCAGCAATCACCGAGCTTGCTCTCGCTTCGGATAAAGGGCCAATTACCAATCGCAAACATCTAGAGAAGATTTTGAAACCACTTGGGTTGCGAGCGCGCTGGCTTGAAAATGCTGCGACCTGGATTAGTTGTATTACAGATGCAATTGCCATGCCTGAAGATCAATGGCCGGAAGCTCGCACCAAGTCAGATGCAATGCCACCCATCAAAATTTGGCGCGAGCGCTTTCCAGAGAAGTTTGCACCGTTATCTCACGCGCGCTTTAACTTACAGGTTCGCGCCGATGAACTCTCTATCCCGCTAGAGAATCTCATCTCCCCCGAACTCGTTCGCAGAATCTGTTGGCAACCATCAGAAAGTAGCGTTGCCGAAACGCTGATTGCTATGGGTGCGCGCCGTTGGCAGAGTGAAATCGCCGCCCCCATCTTGGAAGCTGCGCTGCTAGAGAAAGAGCCGTTAGAGGTTGAAGAGGTGGCCGAGCCAGAGGCTACTGACGAGAAAAGTATCTAACTGGACCTAGGTGTTGTAGGTATACCTTCTGCCCTACGGTGAAATCAGCAGGGCCAGCAACGCGAGCCTTGATAGGTGTCACCGATTGGGCAACGCTGACTGTCAGCATCGCATCATGGCCATAGTAATCGATATGAATCAGCGTTCCCTCAGCGCCAGCATCGGCGTTCGTTGATACGCGTATCTCTTCGGGCCTAATCACTACATAACCAGTCTCGCTACCAACGCTTCCCGCGCCCTCACGTGAGAGGGGGTAGAAAGTGGCCCCTGTATTCGACTGTTGGGCAGGAAGTATGAGCACATCCCCAGTACTTGCTGCAATCTCAGGCGAAATCGGGGCTTCATACACCTCTTCCGGTGTTCCGTTCTGCGCTACCTTGCCATCGCGCATCAAAATGACACGATCGGATGAGACCAACGCCTCTTCACGATCGTGAGTTACCAGGATGGCCGTCGAACCTAGTTCGCGCAGTAATCCGACAACTTCTGTACGAAGCTCATCACGCAGAACTGCATCCAGGGCCGAGAAAGGTTCATCGAGCAGAATCAACTTAGGCTTAATGGCCAAGGCGCGAGCCAGGGCAACGCGCGTTTGTTGTCCACCCGATAGCTGAGAAGGAAGTCGATCATCCATTCCCTTCATGCCAATGAGTCCAAGCATCTCTTGAGTAATGGCTGCGATCTCACTCTTTGTGTGGGAGTTTCTATCAAGACCAAAGGCGATGTTCTTTGCCACCGTTAAGTGAGGAAAGAGCGCACCTTGTTGAGGTACATATCCAGTACCGCGCTTATGAGGTGGAAGTACTACGGATGAGACGCCCACAAGTTGTGAACCAAATCGAATTGCTCCACTTGTTGGTTGTATGAGGCCGGCTATAGCTCGCAAGAGAGTTGTTTTACCGCAACCTGAAGGACCCAAAAGTGAGGCTATCTCTCCTTGGCGCAGTTCAAAGGAGAGATCAGAGATAACTGTGCGGCTACCAAAATTAACTGTTAAGTGCGAAACGCCCAGTGAGGTCATGTCGAGATGCTCACTTTCTTCTCATTATCATTCTTGGCATTCTCGTTCTTTGCAGTTCGCGGAATAGTTAATATAAAAGTCGGAATAGCGGCGATGAGTACCAATAATAGTGCATATGGCGCAGCCTCATTAAATCTACTAATTGCCGCAAAGCTCCAGATCTCAGTTGCCAAAGTATCCATACCTGTTGGCCTCAGCATGAGCGTTGCAGGAAGCTCTTTCATTGCAGTGAGAAAAACCAATAAAACCCCGAGCGCTAAATTCGGTAGCGCAATCGGGAAAACCACCTGCATCGTGACGCTGGATTTACTCTTACCAAGAGTCGCTGCTACCTCTTTGAGTTGCGGTGAGACAAGGGCAAGAGCTGCAGATGTAGATGCCACTGATTTGGCAAGAAAGAGCACCGCGTATGCAAAGGCGAGTAAGAAAACTGATTGATATAACGGGCCTAAACGTGACCCAAAAGAGACCAGAGCAAGACCTACAACTACGCCAGGAAGTGCGTGAGCCATCAGCGTGACCTTCTCGGAAACTGAGGCGAAGGCGCTAGCTCCTTGTGTAATCAAGAAAGCCAGTGGCAGTGAAAGCAGAAACGCGATGAAGGCTCCCATTGCTGCAACTGAGATTGTTGATAGCGCTGCGGTTGCCAGATCGGATGCGGCAACTGCGCTGGGATTTTGCAGATAACGCGAAATCAATACATAAAACGGAAGTACAACCGCGAGAAGACTGTAGAGCGCCAGAACTGTGGTTGTAAGGATGGAAAGCGGCAAGTTGTTTACTCGCCTTATTCGCTGCGCAAAACCTTCAGCACCTCGCGATTCGAAATCTCGCCCCTTGACGAGAGATTCCAGCGAAACAAATAGCGCAGCAGCGAGAAAGAGGAGTAATCCGATAACTGCAGCAGCGCTGCGATCATAGGAAGATTTAAAGAGATTTTGAATCGAAACAGTCAGCGTCTCTACGTTAAGCAAAGAGACCGCGCCGAAATCGCTGAGAACATACAGCCCAGATAACAACGCACCTGCGCTAATACTGCGACGAACCTGCGGCAGGATCACTCTGGTGAAGACTGCGAATTTAGATAGACCCAGGGAGCGAGCTACTTCAATCAAGCCAGAATCAATTCGTGCAAATGAGATCGAGACAGCGAGCAGCATGTACGGCATCGTCGATAAGACAAGAATGAATGCCGCCGCCCACAAACCCTGCAGCGAAGGGATGAGCGCTATCCAGGTGTAGGTAAACACATATGAAGGAATCGCTAGCGGCACAATGGTCGCAACGAAGAGTGCGCGTGGATAAGGAATTCGCACGTAGTGCAGCCCAGCAGCGATCGCAGTACCCAGGAAAACATTGATAAAGACCACAATGCAGAGCAGTGCGAGCGTGAGTCCAAGAACTTCAAAGGTCTTCTGCCTCGTCAAGAGCGCAATAATGTCGCTTCCGGACTTTTCTGAGGCGCGAATAATCAGATAGATAAGCGGCTGCGAAATGAGTATGAGGACCCCCGCTACGAGGGCCCTCAAACCATAACTGCCAAATCTATTCTGGCTTTTCATCGCATTCCTTTTTTACTACAACAGTCCGACTTGAGTAAGTAAATCTTGAGTGCGTTGTACATTCTCTAGGACAACCAGATCAACTTTAGGAGAGCCAATCTCTGTGAGTTCCGGTAACCCTTCTGGTGATTTGATACCTGTAATCAAAGAATATTCATGGGTATCTTCAACAAAAGAGATTTGAGTAGATTCAGAGGTGAGGAAATTGATTAACTCAGTCGCCGCCTCAAATTTTTCACTTGTTGCAAGAACCCCGGCGCCAGAGACGTTAACCAAGTTTCCTAAATCTCCTGGGGCAAAGAAGCCATTTTCTACTTGAATCTTTCGACCGAGAGCTTCACTTACTTCCCATGTGTAATAGTGATTAACTAAGCCAAGATCTATCTCACCCTTATCTATGGCCTCAACAATGGCGCTATTTTTCAAGAATATCTTTGCGCCATTCTTCTTCATTCCTTCTAACCAGGACTTCGCAAACTTTTCACCCTGTTCGCTAATGAGAGCGGTGACAAATGCTTGGAATGAGGCGTTACTCGGAGCTATTCCAACTCTATTTTTAAACTCTGATTTGGTCAGATCGCTGACTGAACGTGGCAAATTCTCAATAGCTCCAGGACGATAAGCAAAGACGCGAGCGCGTCCTGTCACTCCTATCCAAGATCGGTCACTAGCTACATATTGGCTGCCAATCTTTGAACCTACAGAGTCCGGCAGCGTTGCAAGTAATCCGGCTGCAGAAACTGCTCCAAGGGAGCCGGCATCCTGTGAAAGGAAGAGATCAGCTGGTGAGTTCTTTCCTTCTTCCAGAATCTGCGCAGCTAGCTCGGCAGAGTCGCCGTAGCGGATATTGAGTTTGATGCCTGACTCTTGCTCCCACTGGGCAAAGAATGGGGCGATGAACTCTTCAGATCGTCCTGAGTAAATCGTCAGCTCTTTGACCTGCCCAGACCCACCGCCAGCGTTACCGGCTGCCCAGATTCCCAGCCCCGCAACCAAACCTGCTCCTGCTACCAGCGCTGCAATTAAAGATTTACGCAATCAAAACTCCCTTGAAATATCGACCTTGGGCGTGCTTTACCCCCAACTGGAGTGAGGCTAGCCGAGTCCAGGGAATTACGCAACAATATTGTTGCGTAATTCGTCACATGAAGCGTGATGACAAAGTGGGCTACTGGCAAGTAACCTTGAAGCATCACTACCGAAAGAGGCTCGCTCATGTCCCACGCTCTTCGCTCTGTCGTTCTGGTTGATGCAGTTCGCACCCCTTTTGGAAAGGCCGGCAGCATGTATGCCGGTACTCGCGCCGATGATTTGATGGTCCGTGCGATGCGTGGACTCTTAGAGCGCAACCCCAAGGTAGATCCGGCAGCTATCGATGATGTCGCTATCGCTGCTGCAACTCAAACCGGTGATCAAGGTATGAATATCGGCCGTAGCGCAACGTTATTGGCTGGCCTCCCCAAGACCGTTCCTGGATATTCAGTAGATCGTTGGTGTGCAGGTGCCCTGACAGCTACGACAACTATCGCGGGTGCAATTGCAATGGGCGCAATCGATATCGCTATCGCAGGCGGCGTCGAACATATGGGCAATCATCCAATGGGCGAACTCATGGATCCTAATCCCCGCTATCTGGCAGAGAAGTTGGTAGAACAAGATGCGCTCGCTATGGGTGCAACTGCAGAGCGTTTACATGATCGCTTTCCGCAGCTGACTAAAGAGCGCGCCGATCGTTTTGCCTACAACTCACAGATGAAGACTGCTCAGGCATATGCCGACGGAAAGATTCAACGTGACTTAATTCCAACGGCAGCACGTAGCGCAGAACTAGGTTGGGGCGTTGCCACAGTTGATGAAGGTCCACGTCCTACAACAACGATGGAGGGTTTGGCAGGGCTGAAGACTCCCTTTCGCCCAGCAGGTCGCGTGACAGCAGGTAACTCATCTGGTCTTAATGATGGCGCAACTGCAGCTTTACTTGCGAGCGAAGATAAAGCGAAAGAACTCGGACTCACTATCAAAGCGCGCATGGTGACCTTTGCCTTTGCGGGCGTTGAACCTGAAGTGATGGGCTATGGGCCTGTTCCTGCAACGATTAAAGCCCTTAACAAGGCAGGTTTGAAGATTGAAGATATCGGCGCATTTGAGGTCAACGAAGCATTTGCAGTGCAGGTGCTCGCCTTTCTTGATCACTTTGGAATTGCAGATGATGATCCCCGCGTCAATCCTTACGGTGGAGCTATCGCTGTAGGCCATCCGCTTGCCTCATCTGGTGTGCGCTTGATGCTCAACCTGGCTCGTACCTTTGAAGAAAAGCCTGATGTTCGTTATGGCATCACAACTATGTGCATTGGACTCGGTATGGGCGGAACAGTTATCTGGGAAAACCCTCACTACACAGGAGGAAAGAAGTAATGACAACCGCAATCACTCTTCCAGAAGGCGCTCCAGAGGAAGTCATTACCAACGCACTTGTGCGCGATGTTGACCTTGCTCCATTTGGCTTCAAAGGCTCACTCGCACTCATCACTTTAGATAACGGCCTTGATCACACACGTCCCAATACCTTTGGTCCGCAATCTCTAGTGGCGCTCGATGCTGCAATCACAGAAGCGGCTTCACGCAAACCAGCTGCTATCGCAATTACTGGTAAGCCATTTATCTTTGCAGCTGGAGCCGATCTATCTGGACTTGCATTTCTTAATAAGCGCGAACAAGCAGTTGCAATCGGAAAGCTTGGCCACGACGTATTCCGTCGCCTTGATGAAATCGGAATTCCTACCTTCGCTTTTATCAATGGCTTAGCTCTCGGTGGTGGACTCGAAGTTGGACTTCATTGCAACTATCGCACTCTCGCTAGCACCGCCTTTACCGCTCTGCCTGAAGTTTTCCTTGGACTAGTTCCTGGTTGGGGCGGTGCAACAATTGTTCCTAAGCTCATTGGTCCTGAACGCGCAGTACAAGTCATTATTGGAAACGCTCTTAACAACAACACCATGATGAAATCAAAGGATGCTCTTAACCTTGGAATAGTCGATGCGGTCTATGAGCCAGCAGATTTCCTTGAAAAGTCAGTTACCTTTGCTGCTTCAATCTTGTCAGGTGCAACAAAGATTGAACGTAAGGATTACTCAAGTGATCCGGCATGGGATGCAGCCCTTGCGGCGGGACGCGCTGCTGCTCTGAAAAAGTATGGTGGAGCAATTATCGACTCCCCTATGAAGGCGCTCGAACTTATCGCCGCAGCTAAAACCAATACCCGCGGTGAGGGATTTGATGCAGAAGATGCAGCTCTCGCAGATCTGACTATGTCGGATCCTCTGCGCGCATCTCTCTATGCATTTAATGTGATTCAGAAGAAGCGTAAGAAGGTTGAGGGTGCGCCAAAGCCTGCGCTCGGTCGCAAGGTTGCACGAGTAGGCGTTGTAGGCGCCGGCTTGATGGCTTCTCAGCTTGCTCTGCTGCTGCTGCGAAATCTCAAATGCCCAGTAGTCATGACAGATATCGATCAAGAACGTGCAGATAAGGGAGTTGCGTGGGTTAAGAATGAACTCACCAAGTTGGTAGAAAAGAAGCGCATGAGCGCTGAATCTGCCGCTCGTCTGGCCTTGCTCATCAGCGGATCATCCGATCAGCAGGTCTTTGCAGGATGTGACTTTGTTATCGAAGCGATCTTTGAGGAGCTATCTCTCAAGCAAGAACTCTTTAAGAAGCTGGAAAAGATTGTCGGACCAGAGTGCGTACTGGCAACTAATACCTCATCTCTTTCGGTTGAACGTATGAGCGAAGGTTTAGAGCACCCAGAACGTGTCGTTGGATTCCACTTCTTTAACCCTGTTGCCATCATGCCGCTTCTGGAAGTTGCTCGTACCTCAAAGACAGATGATGCGACAACGGCGACTGCTGTCAATATCGGTAAAGAACTAAAGAAGACGATGATCATCTGTAAAGATGCACCGGGATTTGTCGTAAACCGATTACTGACTCGCTTCATGGGAGAAATTACCGATGCAGTCGATGAAGGAACAGATCCAGCGACAGCTGATAATGCGATGCGCAATATTGGTTTTCCTATGTCTCCATTCGAACTCCTGGGCCTCGTGGGTCCGGGCGTTGCGCTCCACGTCTCTGAAACTCTTAACGCAAATCTCGGACCTCGCTATCGCATCTCTCCAACAATGCAGGCGATGGTCAAAGAAGGCGTGAAGACTTTCTATATTAAGAACGAAGATGGTTCTGTGACTGCAAACCCTGCTGCACTCGCTCTTGTGCACAAAGGCACTACCCCATCTACCGCCGAAGAAGTTCGCTTGCGCGCGCTGAAGGCGCTTGCAGAAGAAGCGCGCATGATGCTTGATGAAGGCGTAGTTTCATCACCGGCAGAGATTGATCTCTGTATGTTGATGGGCGCTGGATGGCCGATGCACCTTGGTGGAATCTTGCCGTACTTAGATCGCGAAGGAATTAGCGAGTCTGTTTGCGGTCAGCGTTTTCATGCGCCGGGAATTGCATCTCTTCCACAGTAGAACTCCACTCGACGATATCGCGTGAAATCTTCTGAGCTGTAATCCCAAGATCTTCTAGGATTTCAGCGCGCTTTGAGTGCTCGATAAATTCAAGTGGGATACCGATGCTGTGTAGCGCAACATTGAGACCGGCTTCGCGGAATAGCTCTGAGATAGAGCTAGCGATTCCAGCATGACGGATTCCATCTTCTAGAACAACGACGCTCTTATAACGCTGCGCCATTGAGATGAGTGTCTGTGGAAGTGGCTTTACCCAGCGTGGATCAATAACGGTGACTCCTACGCCTTCGCGGTAAGCCTGTGACGCAGCTTCGACGGCGATTGCCGCCATGGAACCCACGCTAATCAAGAGAACGTCAGCGCTCTCGCCGCGATAGAGAACATCAATTCCATCTCGTCTTTCAAATGCAGGGATATCACTTTGTACGGCGCCCTTTGGAAAGCGGATCAGAGATGGTGCATCGCCAATCTCAACAGCTTCACGGAGCGTTTCGCGCAGACGTGCTCCATCGCGAGGAGCTGCAACATGAAGCGTTGGAACAATTCCGGTGAGCGCTAGATCCCAAATACCGTGGTGCGAAGGTCCATCATCGCCAGTAATTCCAGCGCGATCTAAGACAAAGGTAACTCCGGCCTTATGGAGCGCAACATCGAGTAGCAATTGATCGAAGGCGCGATTAAGGAATGTGGAGTAAACAGCTACAACTGGGTGCATGCCAGCAAAGGCAAGTCCAGCAGCGCTGGTAACGGCATGTTGTTCGGCGATACCGACATCGATGGTGCGTTCTGGAAATTCTTTCTCGAATTTATCTAGACCAGTTGGCCCTAGCATCGCCGCAGTAATTGCCACGATATCTTTGCGAGAACGACCTAAAGAAATCAATTCATCAGCGAAGACGCTGGTCCAACTGGTGGCTGACTTGGCAAGCGGGGTTCCAGTTTCAGGATCGACCACGCCAACGGCGTGAAACTTCTCTGCCTCATCAGCTACGGCCGGCTTGTGGCCACGTCCCTTTTCGGTGATGACATGAACAAGAACCGGCTCACCAAATTCCTTTGCCTGGGAGAAGGCTCGCTCCATGGCAGATATGTCATGGCCATCGATTGGTCCAACGTATTTCAAACCGAGATCTTCAAACATTCCTTGCGGAGCAACGATGTCCTTGATGCCCTTCTTCATGCCATGCAATGTTTCGTAGATAGGCGTACCGACAACGGGAGTCTTTGAAAGAACTTCCTTGCCCCAATCCAAGAAACGTTCATAACCCTGGGTAACGCGAAGAGTTGAAAGGTATGTTGCCATTCCACCAATCGTTGGTGAATATGATCGTTCGTTATCATTGACGACAATCATTAAATTGCGATCTTCAGTCGCTGCAATGTTATTAAGCGCCTCCCATGACATTCCGCCAGTAAGGGCGCCGTCACCGACAACTACAACAACGTGGCGATCAGTTTGTCCGGTGAGGGTGAATCCACGAGAGATTCCATCTCCCCACGAAAGCGCAGTTGAGGCGTGGGAATTCTCGATGACATCGTGTTCGCTCTCGCGACGATTTGGGTATCCCGCAATTCCACCTCGCTGGCGAAGTCCATCAAATTGATCGGCGCGACCAGTAAGAATTTTATGAACATATGCCTGATGCCCAGTATCAAAGAGAATGACATCTTTAGGTGAATCAAAGGTGCGGTGAATCGCAATTGTTAACTCGACAACTCCGAGGTTAGGACCTAAATGGCCACCAGTCTTGGAGACCTTGGTGATAAGAAATTGGCGAATCTCTTCAGATAACTCAGTGAGCTGTTCAGGGGTGAGCCCGCGCAGATTATCTGGGTTCTTCAGCGATTCGAGCATAGGCTTTATTCTAGATTAGCCGCGCAGTTGGCGCAGTACGTACTGCATGATTCCGCCGTGGCGATAGTAATCAGCTTCACCTGGCGTATCGATACGTACCTTGGCTGTAAATGTCTTATCCCCCGCGGTCACCGTGACCTCTTTAGGGATAGCGCCGCTATTGAGCGCTGTTACCCCTGCGATAGAAAATATTTCATCGCCCTTAAGGCCGAGTGATTGCGCAGTTTCACCATTGACAAATTGCAGCGGTAGAACGCCCATGCCAATCAAGTTGGAGCGATGGATACGTTCAAAGCTTTCTGCAATTACAGCTCGTACGCCAAGAAGCGCAGTTCCCTTTGCTGCCCAGTCACGTGATGACCCTGATCCGTACTCTTTGCCAGCGAGAATCACGAGTGGAACGCCTGCAGCTTGATAGGCAACAGATGCATCATAAATTGTGCTCTGCTCTCCAGCGTTTAAGAAGTTACGGGTAAATCCGCCTTCGACGCCATCAAGCAATAGATTCTTGAGGCGAATATTTGCAAAGGTACCGCGAATCATGACTTCATGATTTCCACGTCGGGATCCATAAGAGTTGAAGTCCTTGCGATCAACTCCATGTGCTTCAAGGTACTTACCAGCAGGAGAATCAGCTTTAATGTTTCCTGCAGGAGAGATGTGGTCTGTTGTAACGGAATCTCCCAGAATGGCCAATACACGAGCGCCAGAAATATCCTTTACAGCTTCTGGCTGCGCTGGCATTCCTTCAAAATATGGCGGTTTGCGCACATATGTTGATTGTGGATCCCATTCGAAAGTTTTTCCTGTTGGGGTATCAAGTGACTTCCAGCGGTGATCGCCCTCAAAGACAGTCGCATAATCCTTGGTGAACATCTCAGATGAGATCGATGAATCGATGACTGCTTGAATTTCAGCAGCTGATGGCCAAATATCCTTCAGGAGTACTGGATTGCCATCCTTATCGTTGCCGAGTGAATCCTTTTCAAAATCATGATCCATGGTCCCGGCAAGTGCGTAGGCAACCACCAATGGAGGCGAGGCGAGATAATTCATCTTTACATCTGGGCTAATTCTTCCTTCAAAGTTACGGTTACCCGATAGAACAGCAGTCACAGCCAAATCATTCTCATTAACCGCTTTGCTAATCTCAATCGGTAGCGGCCCAGAGTTACCAATACAAGTAACGCAGCCATATCCCACCAAGTTAAAGCCGAGCGCCTCCATATATGGCGTGAGTTGAGCGCGATCGTAGTAATCGGTAACAACCTTTGATCCTGGAGCAAGAGTGGTCTTCACCCAAGGCTTGGAGGTCAGTCCCTTTTCTACCGCCTTCTTTGCAAGAAGCGCCGCACCGATCATGACTGATGGATTTGAGGTATTAGTGCAAGAGGTAATGGAAGCGATGACAACATCGCCATTCTTAATGGTGGTTGCTTTTTCGCCGACCTCCACTGGGTAGGCGCCCTTTCCGGTCTTATCGGAGAAGTAAGAAGGTAGTACCTTTTCAAATGCACTCTTTGATGCAGTCAGTGAGATGCGATCTTGCGGGCGCTTTGGTCCGGCAATAGATGAGACAACGGTAGAAAGATCTAGCTCAATGTGTTCAGAGAAGCGAGGAGATACAGCTGGGTCATGCCACATGCCCTGCGCCTTCGCATATTTTTCGACAAGCGCTACTTGATCTTCAGTGCGACCGGTCAGGCGCAAGTAGCGAAGAGTCTCTTCATCGATTGGGAAGATGGCGCAGGTAGAACCATATTCTGGAGACATATTTCCAATGGTGGTTCGGTTGGCCATTGGTACTGAGACAACTCCTGGGCCGTAGAACTCTACAAATTTGCCCACAACTCCATGCTTACGCAGCATCTCGGTAATTGTGAGAGCCATATCTGTGGCAGTTGTTCCGACTGGAAGTTCTCCTGAGAGTTTAAATCCAACTACACGTGGGATGAGCATGGAAACTGGCTGGCCCAAGAGTGCAGCTTCCGCTTCGATTCCGCCGACTCCCCAACCAAGTACGCCGAGGCCATTGACCATCGTTGTATGTGAATCAGTGCCAACGACGGTATCTGGGTAAGCGCGAAGAACGCCTCCAACGGTGCGAGTCATGACAACGCGAGCTAAGTATTCGATATTTACTTGGTGCACAATTCCAGTTCCAGGTGGAACAACTTTGAATTCATCAAATGCGCCTTGGCCCCAACGTAAGAAGCGGTAACGCTCGCGATTGCGCTCATATTCAATATCTGTATTCTTTTCAAAAGAATCTTTAGTGCCAAAGACATCTGCAATCACTGAATGGTCAATGACAAGCTCTGCTGGGGCAAGCGGATTAACCTTTGCTGGATCTCCACCAAGATCGACAATTGCCTCGCGCATCGTCGCTAAATCAACGATGCAAGGAACTCCCGTGAAGTCCTGCATAACAACGCGGGCAGGAGTGAATTGAATTTCAGTATCTGGCTCAATGGATGGATCCCACTCGGCCAACGCCTTAATGTGATCAACGGTGATATTGGCGCCATCTTCGGTGCGCAAGAGATTTTCTAAGAGAATCTTTAGTGAGAATGGAAGGTTCTGTGCGGCTTCCAGAGTTGAGATATCAAAGATTTCATAATCTTTACCTGCAACAGTGAGGTTCTTCTTGGTACCGAGGGAGTTCTTACTCATCCCGAGCCTTCTTTCATAAGTATCTTGACGTCAAGATACCTTATCTAAAGTCAGGAGCGCAACACATTCGATGTGATGTGTCATAGGAAAGAGGTCGAAGGCGCGCAACTGCTGGAGTGTGTACCCGTGCTCGCGCAGGTATGAAACATCGCGTGCCAGAGCCGCCGGGTCGCAGGCGACATAGACGATAGCTCTTGGCAGCAGGCGCGCGCACTCGCCAATCACTTCTTTGCCCGCGCCTTCTCGAGGTGGGTCGAGCACAATGACATTGGCCTGGCTAAAGCGCGGAAGAATTTTTGCAACATCTCCTGTGTGTATCGAAACATTTGAATCTTCTGCAAAGTTTCGACGAGCATCCGCTGTTGCACTCTTACTGCCTTCGACCAGATCGATAGCGCCTTCGCTGCCGACTTCAGCGAGTAGCGCCGCCGTAAAGAGCCCTACTCCCCCATACAAATCAAGGACGTGGTCCCCAGGAACCACTTGAGCAAATTCCCTGACTACTTCAGTCAAAACTCGTGGCGCATCTTTATGGCTCTGCCAGAATGATTTTTGACTTACCTCTAAAACTCTTCCAGCAATTTCATAGTGCGCTACATCTGGGCCATCTGAAGTTCTTACAGGAGTCTCTTCACGGGTATTGGCAGTTGCAATCGTTCGTTCACCAGTATTGGAAAGTGAGATTTCAATACGTTGATCTGCCTTTGCGCCTCGCGCTGAAAGCTCTGCAAACTTCATCTCTGGAACCAGTATTCGACAATCATCCACCGGAGTAATGGAATGGCTGCGCGCTTGATAAAAACCGAGCGCTCCAGCCTTGGTAGTTACTGCAGCGCATCGGGTGCGCCAGCCTAGGGGCGCTGAGATTTCCTCGACTTCAACGGATATATCCATCTTGGCGATTCGCGCAAACTGTTCTGTAATGACATCGCCTTTGAGCACTCGTTGTCGCGCTGGCGCAATATGTTGAAAATCGCACCCGCCGCAGCCTTGGCGATGCGCATATCTGCACGGCGCACTTACTCGATCTGTTGATGCGCTCTCTACTGAGACAACATCAGCGCGGTTAAATGAGGTGCCCACGCTGGTAATTTCAATGGTGCAGACCTCACCTGGAATTGCATGCCGCACAAAAATCACAGCGCCCTCATGGCGCGCAATAAAGTGGCCACCATGAGCAATTTTTTCAATTGTGACGCTAAATCGGTCTCCTACCGATAAAGAGCTGCGACCGCGTGGAGACATAATGGCTAGCCTAGTAGTAAGTTAGTCCCGTGCACGTAGTCATCATGGGTTGCGGTCGAGTGGGGTCCTCACTCGCAATCGAATTAGAAGCAGCCGGACATTCAGTTGCAGTCATCGATCAATCAAAAGAAGCGTTCCGTCGCCTAGGCCCTGACTTTAAGGGTCGCACCGTTGTCGGCGTCGGCTTTGACCGAGATACTCTGCTCGAAGCCGGAATTGAAGGCGCAGAAGCATTTGCTGCAGTCAGCAACGGTGATAACTCAAATATCTTGGCAGCGCGTGTAGCCCGCGAGAGTTACGGCGTTACCAATGTTGTTGCTCGTATCTACGACCCAGGCCGTGCAGAGATTTATCAGCGCCTGGGAATTCCAACTGTTGCAACTGTTATCTGGGCAACGGATCAGATCTTGCGTCGCATTGCACCAGGTGGTGCGCGCTCTGAATGGCGCGATGCCACCGGAACAGTTCAACTTCTAGAAGTACATCCTCACTTGGATTGGTATGGCCGCCCCATCACAGAGCTAGAAGCGGCAACAGAGGCTCGCGTAGCGTTTCTTACTCGCCTCGGCGAAGGCCTCATTCCAGAACCACACACAGTTCTACAAGATGGCGATTTAGTACATATGACAATTCAAGATGACAAGATGGCAATTGCTGAAAGCGCACTTACACAAGGGCCAGGGAATTAACCGATGAGAATTGCAATTGCTGGTGCAGGAAATGTGGGTCGCGCAATCGCTCGCGAACTTCTTGATAATGGTCATCAAGTTCTCCTGATTGACCGTGATCCGAAGGCGCTCAAGATTGACTCTGTTCCCGATGCAGAATGGTTGATGGCCGATGCCTGTGAAATCGCAGCGTTGGATAATGCCCAACTCAATAAGTGTCAGGTGTTGGTAGCAGCAACAGGTGATGACAAGGTCAACCTAGTAACTGCGCTCCTTGGAAAAACTGAATACGGAGTCCCACGCGTCGTTGCGCGCATTAACCATCCAAAGAATGAGTGGCTCTTTGATCAATCATGGGGCGTTGATGTTGCTGTATCTACTCCTCGCATCATTGCCGCACTCGTTGAAGAGGCAGTCAGCGTCGGAGATGTCGTACGTCTCTTCTCATTTAGACGAGGCCAAGCAAACCTTGTTGAAATTACACTTCCAGATACATCAATCTGTATTGGCAAGACTGTAGAAGAGGTAACTCTTCCCGATGATGCATCTCTTGCTGCCATCGTTCGCGATGGTCGAGTAATTGCACCAGCTCCTAGCGATGTCTTTGCTGCTGGAGATGAACTGCTCTTCGTCGCATCAGCGGCAGCTGAAGATCAAATCAAGGGCTGTTTTATCGCTCAGTAGTATCTGTTCGCTCAGCCGGAATCGGTGGCGCGTTCTTAATGATCTGCCACGAACCATATGCAGTTGCTATAAAGAGCGGATAACCCATCGCCAAGTTAACGGTACCCAAAAGATTTACATTTCCGGTTCGATAAATTGGGTATTGCACAGCAATGCGGGTAAAGAACATCGCAACCCAGAGCCAGCTTGCCAGCATGTAGGCGCGCTTACGCTCTGGATGGTTTCTCCACTTGAGATTTTCACCAAGAATGGGGCCCAGCAGAAGGCCAAGGATTGGCCAGCCAGCTAAATTGGCGATCAGATAGACCGTTCCATAACCAAGGTTGGTCAGGAGTTTTGGAATATACATATCGCTGGCGTTACCAGTTCGATTGGCAAACCACGCACAAATTAAGACGCCGATAAATCCGCTGACGGCATGTTGCACGGTATCGCGCATCGCTAGACGGGTAATCGTCAGAATTGCTGAAACCGCAATCGATGCGAAGAGCGCATCTCGCAGTTCATCAGTGACATTAAAAACGACAAGAAAGATAACTGCCGGGATACCTGAATCAATCAGCCCCTTCTTTCCTCCAAAGGCGCTGAGTACCTTCTCGCGATCTTCGTTTTGACTCATTGGCGCCCCGTTGATCCAAAGCCACCGGTTCCGCGACCTGACCCAGGTAGCTCTTGTACTTCAATAAATTCAGCACGTTCCACTTTTTGGAAGACCATTTGAGCAATGCGATCTCCGCGCTTAAATGTGACGCTCTCTCGTGGATCGTGATTAATCATGATGCACTGTAACTCTCCGCGGAAGCCAGCATCTACAGTGCCGGGAGCATTGACCATTGTGACGCCATGTTTTATCGCAAGGCCCGATCGCGGATGCACAAGCGCTACATAGCCATCAGGCAGAGCGATAGAGATTCCAGTTGGAACGAGTGCGCGTTCGCCAGGAGCCAAGGTGATATCGATGCGCGAGACGATATCTGCGCCCGCATCTCCCCCTTTGGAGTATTGCGGCAGCGGAAGCTCTGGATCTAGACGCGTGATTAATACTTGAAGAGAGGTCATGGATTGATATCAAACTCTGGATCGACGAAGGAGAGTAACTCTGGGTTTTTACGCATCGTCTCTAGATACTCAGCAGGTGCATTCTCAAGGAAGTGCTTCATCGGCACAATGACAAAGAGTGATGCTGCACGGACTGCAATTTCACCATCTGGCCCACCAATTCTGCCCTCTGCCTCGGAGTACACCTTTCGATTTACCTGTCCTGTAATGCGAGCTGTGATGTGTAACCGCGTTCCGATGGGAACTGGTTTAAGGAAATCAGTTTCTAGACGAGCGGTAACCGCAGGTGCGCGCAGTAACCACATTAATTTTCCAAGG
>JACCDV010318831.1_pt1 | contig 28714 bp, 36 predicted proteins | sample 7446131 | NCBI WGS metagenome assembly JACCDV01 (sample SAMN15323448, study PRJNA562643) | freshwater metagenome | isolation source: river surface water | place: USA:Blue River Watershed | collected 2017-08-17 | reverse complement strand
ATATGTGACCAAAACGAATATATGGCGACAACCCAGAAGTACCCTTCTCTGTGGGATTATTACGCTTAGTTTCATAATGTGGCAAAATTTCCTCGATAAAATCGTCTAACTGTTGGCGAGCAGCCTCCTCACCTGGCACCAACAGACTAGGGATTGGCTCGCTATAATCACAACCACGAAAGGACCTTACAGCTGCCCAATCAATCGGATCCAAAACCTGATCGTAGCTAACAGTATTGATTGTTAATGGTGGCGGTAAAACCAAAAATTCCGATAACAGGCGATGAATTTTTGGCCGGATTGTGTAAGCAGCAAATTCTGCCTTATGACTAGTTACCCAACAAGGTACGACATTATGGGCATCAATCACCCTCACCGCTACCGATAATTTATTAGCCAGTTGTAAACGCCAACCAGCGACCGGTTCAAGTGGATTAAAATCTAATATTACTTCGCCGACCTGATGCTTATTGACGAAACTAGCCACTGTCTCTATCCAGGGCCCGCATTCGACAAAAAACGCGAGGTTGTATTTTCTCAAGTTTCTTTCAACTGCTTGTAGCCCTCCAATCATCCATTCGTTATGACGAGCTGAGCCGCCAGCGAACATGGGCGAGACCGCAAATAAGACCAGTAGTGGCACTGATCGCTGCTGGGCTAGTGTCTGCGCCTGCCACAACGCCCAATTATCCTCGACCCGCGCCTCACGAGCCATAACGTACAATACAGGACCTGAGCCAGCTGCTTTTTGGTTCAAAGGCAAAATACGACGCTTATCGATCATATGACGCAGTATAACAAAGTTGTTTAAAATTCAGAAAAATAATTTTGCTAATGTTATACTCTATTTACATATGCGTATATTAATTGTTGAGGATGACCTCACCTTGCAAGACTTTTTAAAACAAGCCCTAGAAGCCGAGATGTTTGCTGTCGATGTAGCTGGAGATGGTGAAAAAGCCATCGATTATGCCACAAAAAATGAATATGATTTAATAGTGTTGGATAATGGATTACCAAAAAAAGATGGTGCTGAAGTGTGTTCCGCTTTACGTACACAAAACCGTAATATGCCGATTTTGGTCCTATCAGCCCAAAATGAGACTAGTCAAAAAACCACCCTATTAAACGCTGGTGCAGATGACTACCTAACCAAACCCTTTGATTTATCTGAGTTACATGCGCGTATACGAGCTTTGTTACGTCGCCCAAGGGCGATTGTGGAAGACGTACTATCTTATCGCGACATTGAACTTGATTCAGTTAAAAATGTAGTTACTGTAAATGACAAAGAAGTAACAGTCACCCGTAAAGAATTTATGTTGCTTGAGTATATGATGAAAAACGCAGATGTCGTACTCACCAGAGCGATGATCTTGGAACATGTTTGGGACATGAATGTCGATATATTTTCCAACACCATCGAATCACACATCTTAAGTTTACGTAAAAAAATTGGTGACAGCGATAAAAATAATCCCATCATCAAAACTATCTCCGGTCGAGGCTATAAGTTTTCCACAACCTAGTAATTTCACTAAAGTGTTTAGTACAAACACTCAGGTGAACATTTTATATTTTATTTAAGTTTATTTTATTTTTAATTCATCGGTGCTTTGTTTTATTTTTAGTATTGTCTAGCTTAGGCAAAAGTAAACCTTAGAAAAACTTTTGCCCACCACCACAATCCAGAATGGAGCACGTGAATGCAGGTACGGAGAGCCACCACCAAAGACATGTCGCAGCTGGTTGATATAGAGGCAACGCGTTGGGGAAGAATTCCTGGCGCACCGCCACTTGACGAAGCATTCCTGCAGCACTTTTTTGATTACGACTCACCTTACTTTCTCGTCGCTATCGCCGATGGCAAAATGTTGGGATACAACTTCTCGGTTCCATTTGAATTCGGGAACACCAAAGAAGAATGGGAAACATTCAAGAACGACGACCAGCTTCGTACCTACGGGATCGCCAAAGTCAAAGGCCATCCTCAAGGTCAAGCTGTGTATGCCAGCAGCGTGACCTGCATCAGCCCTGAAGCAGCCGGCGCCCTACATCAGGCAACGGCAAATCTCATCCGACAAGGACGTCACGAGTATCTCATCGGGGTGTCAAGACTGGGAATTTTCAAACACTACTGGAAAAAGATCTGTACGCAAATCGGACATACCACCCCTGAGTTCAAGTTGGCAGTGGCCAGCTGGTATGCCGAGGAAAGTATCAGACTCGCCCATCGCAAACCTCGTTCTGCGCCAGCTACCATCAACAACATCGTCTTACCGCCTCTTGAGCGGCCCGATGTGGTGGTGGCACACAACGTAAATGGTGTGCCGTTTGAGCTGGCAGAGGTGCTCGAGATGATTCCCGACGACGTCAACGGATGTGGGGTGGGGGCAGCTATCATAAGTCGCTGGCCCCATGAGTTAGAATAACGGTACATGTACCTTTTCACGATTTCAGCAGCAGCTACCGCAACCTTACTTTTGGTTGCTGCTGCTTTTCTTTTGTTTACACAAAAAAAGTACCTGCTTCTAAACATCTTCATTATATATCTGGCTGTCACTGCCTTATGGATCGCAGGTAATGCTGCTACTGATATCGCGCCAACCGTTCCTCTGACATTACTATTTGCTGGTATCACCTGGATTGCCGGGGCGTTTGAGGTCTCCTTTTTTATCCTATTTATCCATGTGTTTATTTATGAACGTCTACCTAGCCGTGCGCAGATAATATTATTTTTTCTACCGGCACTACTCACTTCCCCATTTGCCTTTAGTTCGTATTCTATAGAGCACGTCATCTTGCATACCGATCAACCCAATGAAACCTTTCCTGGGCCAATTTATTTGATTGGTTTTGTCACTATATTTACCTATCTGATATTTAGCTTTTATCAAATAATCGCATTTTTGCGCCATGCCACGGATTTAAAAAGAACACAAGCGGTTTATATATTAATCGGCTTTAGTAGCCTTCTAATTGGGCAGTTGATATTTACAGTAGTATTACCCATTTTAGGTGAACTGCGTTTTTATACTGCCGGTCCACAATTTGCATTGATCTTTGCTTACTGTACTGGTTACGCCATCTTGAAACATAAGCTAATTGACTTCAAAATCATCTTCCAACGCAGTCTGATTTACACGGTGCTCTTCTCAATAATTGTTTGTATTTATGCTTTAGCTTTGGTTTTTACTACCAAGTTCTATTCTATCGAACAAAATACCATATTGGATATTCTCTCAGGCGTAATCGCTATACTATTTTCACTTTATACAATTCCCCGTCTAGATGCTTTTTTACGGCGCGCAACCGATCCGATTTTCTATAGCGATCGTTATGAATACGAAAAAGCCCTACATGAACTTAGCCAGACTCTCAGTGAAAGTGCTGATTTGAATACTATCATTAGTCATTCAGAATCAGCTCTTGAGCGTATTCTACGAGCCAGCGTCATTACTATCGGCAACAAAAGTAAATTTAGTAATGTCGAACTCTCTATAATGATACCCGGGTCCAAGAAGGCACAAATATTTATTGGCCCAAAGAAATCCGGTAGTCCATATACAACCACCGATAAGTTACTCCTTGAGACCTTTGCTAATCAGGCTTCAGTAGCGATTGAAAGAGCGCTGTTGTTTAAAGATATAAAAGAGCGGGCTCAGGAACTAGAACGACGCGTCGAAGAACGAACACAAAAGATCAAAACTATCCAAGAACAACAAAAGGCTGTGATGTTACAGCTTACACACAATCTGCAAACACCCCTCGCTATTTTGACCACCCATTTTGAGAGATTGCGTGGCCGCATACAAAATCAGGACTTTGCTTCTCTTGAATTATCAGTCAAGGATGTTTCTAGTTATATTGCCAGACTACTCAGATTGGCTCGCCTAGAAAATAGACAAGAACCAACAATCGAAGTCTCTGTATCATTATCCAATCTAATGCAGGAAGTCATTGAAGAAGTGAGTATAATAGCCGAAAGCCATTACCAAGAGATTATCTATTCTTATACACCAGACCTTTACGTTAGAGGTGATCAAATGCGTATTCGCGAAGCCATCATGAACATTATTAGTAACGCTTTAAAATACGCTTCCGGCAATCAGCCGATTCAAATTACCCTTAAAAAATACCAGAAACAGGCGCAAATAATTTGCAAAAATTACGGTTCTTTTCTTTCTAAGGTGGACTTGGAAAATATATTTACAGCCTTTTACCGCAGCAAAGGTCACGACTCTATTACCGGTACTGGTTTAGGCTTAGCCATTACCAAAGAAATCGTTGAGCAACACGGTGGTAAGATATATGCTACTAGCTCAAAAGCCGGCGGGACTAGTTTCATTATTAACCTCCCATTAGAGAGCAGACCTAAGACAGATCATAAATAACATCTTTGCGCTCTACCACGACCGCCCAACCCTTCTTTTTCGCGTGATCAAACAAGACTGCATTTGGATTAAAACAAATAGGCGTATCAACCATCGATAAAAGTGGAATATCACCATCGGTGTCACCGACTGCAATGGAATCTTTGAGGGTTAGATCGGGGTGTCGTTCAAGCACACGCTTAACGATGTTGGCTTTGTTTTCTATTAAATACTCCTCAGTCACGGTACCGGTAAATCTATCCTGTGGTCCGATTTCATAAATACGTCCGTACACTTTATCAAAACCATAATCCTTACAAAAAGCATCTAAAATAGTTTTGGGCGATTGCGAAATAGCGATCACGATATAACCATCCGCCTTCAATTTTTGCACCAAGTCGCGCGTATAACGATAGACACGCTTATGATGGCGAGAGACCACTCTTTTGCCAATGTCTGCCAAATCGCCATAGTGCACACCTTTGATATTACTCAAAAATGTATCGACCACTGCCTTGATATAATCATCATAAGTGCCCTCACGATCCAGCCATAAGCGCTTGGCATCAATATAGACATCACGCGCTTCATCTGGGAAAACGCCTTCCGCCACCAAAGCCTCTACCAGTTCAATGAGTAAACTCGAGCGAAATAAAGTTCCGTCTATATCAAAAAATGCTACCGGTTTCATATTTTAAACTCCTACACTGATAAAAACTGGTCGCCACTCACGCCAAATGTGGGCTGGTAGTATCAATTCTGTGTATTCGCCCGCCACAGCCAGACCGATGCCTGACACCATAATTGTATCATCAGGCAATACCGATTCAACGTAGGTCAACCTCCCTTCCCCATCTTCGTTTTGCCACTCCATAATCGAATCTGTTTTAGCGACCACACCAATATACACGCCAACCTTACCTCGCAGGAGATGATGTATGCGTCCCGGCAAACGTGGTCTTGATTCGTCCCAAGGAATAAACATATTATCTTTGCGCAAACGCATTGATATATACTCACCCGCTTGTAATGGCAGTTGCAATTCTCGGGCCAAAAACTCATCAGCACAAACAGATCTAATCAGTCCTGTCACCGGATGCTCTGCGTCATAGATTTGACCTTTCTGGTAGGTCGGCCAAATATCAGTCATGGTTCTATTTACCTCATCTTTTAGCACGTAACCAGATCGATTACCCGCAATCACCTCTACAAACCGTCCAGATAAAGCCAATACTCTTAGAGCTTGGCCGTAGGGTAATCGGGCTGATACCATATCAAAATCAATGAGTGGCGCCGTAAATAAGCGTGCTCCCTGGTGTACAGATACATAAACTAGTTCACCCATGATAGTACTACCACTCGCGGTGGACGTTGGGCTGGTTACAAAAGCATTAAGTAAAAGAGGCTGCGTGCTTGACGGCAACACTGAAGCCAAATCCTCAGCCGGCAATAAGAGTGGCAACGCTGGCTGAGTGACGTGATCATCCACTATGGCAGCCGACGACCCGGTCACGTGGCGATTGGTAGTAATTGCCAACGCTGATGACGCCTTTTCCAGCCTAAAACAGCACTTTAATTCATCACCAATAAATGCCAACAAATCGAGCAGTACCAACCATAAAATCCGTACCATATCAGGCTATTATAACACAATCAGCCATTACTGAGTAAAAGTACTTAGGTCGTCTTCAACAAACGATACAAGCCCAACAGCAAAGCCCCAACCGTTGCGGTATAAGCGAAAATCAGACAAACAATACCTACTATGGGAATCAGTAATAAGCCCTGTACGATACAAGCACCAATAGTGATAAATAGTATATTGAGCTCTTTATTCTTGGCAAAAGTATGTGCCAAGATCAGACCAATAGTCATATTTAATAATGGAATTGCCAACACCAGCAACAAAACAAACAGCGCTAGACTAATCAGTCCTAAGAACAATCCGAGTACACTGACGGTCAAAATTACAATTAAAACTGGTACAAATAAAATTACTCCAAATCCTAGTAGTGCATCGCGTAAAGGGTTTTCGGTGATACTTTGCAGTATTTTGGTAATCAGTCCCCTAGCGACAGCATAAAGCGACAAAGACGCAAACAGAGAGACCAAAAAGCCCATCGCCATCTCTCGGTATGAATTATCTGACTCGTTTGTCGTCGCTTTACTATGATCGCTGCGTGTAATAGTTCCACTCACAGTGGCCCCAATTGAACGCACTAGTTCATTATCGCTAGTATAAATAACATCGCCATTGATAACCGCTTGTTCACCCAACGTCAGTGACACCACCTGCATATCGAGACCCTTCTCTACTGTCGCGTCAACTCTGACACTTTCAGCCACACCAAGTAATTGTCCTGAGACATTACCCTCAAGTACCAATTCCCCACCAGCAAAAAATACATCGCCTTTCACGTCAGCTGTTGAAAGAATCTTCACTCGTCCACCTACAATAAATACCGAGCCTTCAACCGGGCCAGCAATAGTCACATCTCCTCCGAGTACTCTGACATCACCAGTAGTAGATGCCTGCAACATCACTGTGCCGCCAGCCACCAATATATCATCTGTCACCGGTGTCGTGATACTCACAGTACCAGCTGCTGCTAGGACATCTCCGTCGACTTCACCGGCAATTGATACAGTCCCAGCCAAAGCATAAAAATGACCCATGACCTTTTCGTCAGATTTGATTGATACAGTCTCGCCAGTACGTACCACTGTACTGGCTTGACTATCACTAGGAAGGCCGATCAGTAGATTAATAAAAATCAACGCGAATACCATTCGTTTCATATTGACCACAATTATAACACACCAAAAATAGTCCTGCGTCTAACTGGACACAGTGGTTACACTAGCCTCATACAAAACGGGTCTTTGCATCACCGTCACCAATAACAGTCCAAGTAATATAAAAAACAAGCCAGCACAAAACAATGATAGCCTCTCCCGTGACAACTCGTAGGAACCATTATTCCAGTTACGTTTATACAAAAAGAAAAATACAAATTGCCAAAAAGTCATAATCTAATTCTTCTTATATATAGTACCAGTCACTACCAAAATACCGACACCAAACAAGAGGATAATCACTGGTTGTTGATGGAAAAATGGTATAGACATGATCAATTGTTCCAACCCCAAAAAGGTGGCTGTGACTCCCACTGTAGCTGCCAACGAAAACAAGATCGGATAACGTTGCAAAATATTACGTCTGGCCGGCTCCAGATAGCTATCAACTGACTTTAGGGTGGAGGAAACTGATTGATCAATAGTACCAAACACTTCATCACCCAATTCCGCGCCCAATTTTTTTACTTGTTTGATTGGCATAAATCAATTACTAATTAATCTCTAGCGTTTGGTCGCCCGAAAAAAGTTCCTTCCCTCGATTCCACATCGCATCTTCATTTTGTAGATGTAGCCAATACCACCATTCCGCACCCCACAGATACTGCTCACTAAACCTAGTAGCCTCCGCGTAGCCGAGAATATCATTGAATTTCGCTATATCCATACGGTCGTATTGTATCGCTAAAGGAACATTGGTGACCGGTTCAATCAACCAAGGCTCCGCCGATAACTCAATCAGAAAAGTTTTCTTGTCGCCGTAAATAAGTTTCATGACATTTTCTTTGACACGATAAAACCATGGTGGCAAAAAGGTTCGGAACTGACCCAACTCGGGATTCCAGAAATGTACATAAACACTAGTGCCAAAAGCATCGCCATGGGAGAAGGCTCCGGCCCAAGTACCCAAATTACCGCTATCAGTGACCAGAATCGGTCTGGTGCCATCAATTTCTTTGGCCAGAGCCACTTCCCTGGCCAACAATTCCTCATTTAGCGGACCGCAGTGTTCATAGGCAAACATGGCCAAAAACGGCTCATTCTCTATCTGCCAATAAATAATCGCCGGACTATCTTTGTATCTTTCAATCACAGTACGCATATAGGCTAACTGCTCTTCCTCGGCCTCCGCTGTCGTCTTAGCTTTAACCCAAGATGGAATATGGCATTCCGGCCACCGTGGTAGACGACGCCCAACCGCCAAGATGACTGTCGCTCCCACCTCTTCCGCTCGACTAATCTGATAGTCCAACTCCGCGAAATTCCATTCATCATTATTAGGCTCAATCATCGGCCAATGCGCTGCCAAACGCAAGCGACGAACACCCAAATCGTCAATAATCGCATCATAAGTCTCTTGCCAATCAAGCCCAAGCTCCCGCGCATACGGTGTATTAAAAGACATACCATAAGAAATCCGCTCGGGCACAGGTTTGTAAGCCAAAAGCATAACCAAAACAACCAGTACACCCACCGCCATCGCCCCCCAAATTAGTGTTCGCCGCATCCACTTTTTCATATTATAAAAACAGAATGAAATAACCAACAGCAATCAGTGCTACGTATAATATCCGGCGCATTACCTCATGTGGCCGTGGCTCATGTACAGCTGCACTATCAGGTAGAGCCGCCGCGAACAAAATGGTAATCAATAATATAAAGACGAACTTGATACCATCGAGTGCCTGCACTACCGCCACGTCACCTAGATCGGTGGCTTTAAGCAGTAAAAAAGCGGACACACCAGCCAATATCTTGGTCACTATCACTAATACACCGGTTTTGGCCGAAGTTTGTACTGATTGCTCGCGAATCTTTTTGAGATAGTTTGGGACCAAGAGTAATGACAGAGCAAATAAAACAAAGGCTACTCTAGACCAAAAGAAACCATCATCAAAACTAGTTTCAATAAACAAACCTTTCATAGTGACAAAATGTAAGGCAAAAAATAGGCCGCTGTGAAATACGTGCAAAATAACATCAATATGCGGCAATGTTTGTGTGACCAACAATGTACCCAAAGACAGCACAATCACTCCCCACATAAAGTTATAAGTCAGCGCAGTATCCAAAAACAACCAGCTCATACCAAAGGTAAATAGAGCTGAAGTAGCGCCAATCACAGGCATGACATTAACCGCTTCGGATTCTTTCAGCGCGGCGTACATAGAGACCAGGGCGATGAAAAAAGTATAGGCTGACAAAAACGCCATCGCTACCACTTGTATCGATGGCACCACTAAGTTACCCAAATGAGGAAAGCCAACTTCAGTTAAACCCGGTAGATAACCAAGCAAATAAATAATAATCCACCCACCCGTTAACAAACAAGAATAGAAAGCATAAACAAATGGTTTGGGTAAGGCCGAAGCATCAGAAACGATATACTTATCCAAGAAAGCGACCAAAGCGCTCACAAATTGCCCGGCCGTAGCGAGAAGTAACCATGTCATTAAGACTATTCTACCAGACCATTTTGAGCAATTATTTGCTTGTACACGTATGCCGAAGGACGAATATGGCGCGCCTGAGTAGTGTAATCAATCTCGATCAAGCCAAAACGCTTGGCAAAGCCCAGTGCCCACTCGTAGTTATCAAAGAGTGACCAGTAGATGTGTCCTCGCACGTCAACACCTGATTGTATCGCCCGCCACGTCGCCTCAATTTGTTTGGTGATGTATTCAGCTCGGTCACTGTCATCATGGTCAGCCAGCCCCGCTTCGCAGAGAATCACCGGCTTTTTATACTGCTTGAGCATCATATACGCTTCATAAATTTTTTCTGGGGCAAAGTTCCAATTCATATCAGTCTTCTTCCACTCTCGCTTGTCACCGAACTTGGTATAAAAATAGTAATTGAGTCCAATCGTGTCGTAGTGACCCGCCGTACGCTTCATAAAAACATGTGTCCACAAGTAGTTGGCGACCCAGGCTTTGATTTTGTTAAAGGGATTCCAGTTTGCCTCAAACACGATGACATGATGCACAAAGTTTACTTCTGCATCTGGTTTTACTTTTTTGATTGCACGATAGGCAGCATTGTGACTCAAGGCGAGATTTTTCATTACAAAAACCCAATCGAAAAAATGTTTAAAGCTCTTTGTTGCTCGTGCTTCATGTTGACGACCAGAATTGGTAATTGCTACAAGATCGGTCAAGGCAAAACGTTTAAATGGTGGCCATGACCCACGCAACCAGCCATTACTACCATAGACACTGGGTTCATTGATGGTCGAAAAATTAGTACATAAGTCACCGAGTCGTTCAACTACAAATGAACAATACCGCGCAAACAAAACAGGTGCGTCCTTGCGTTCAAAACCGCCCGATTCAGAAAACCACAAAGGTAAAGTGAAGTGCCAAATAGTAATCAGTGGCATCAGGCCACGCTCATGAAGTGCCTTTAAGACCTGGCGATAATGCAAAATTGCCGCCTCATCAAACTGACCAGGGATTGGTTCAATTCGCGCCCACTCCACCGAAAAACGATGAGCGTTATGACCAAGACTTTTTGCCAAATCAAAATCGCTCTCAAATCTATGATAATGATCACAAGCCACCCCACAGACTGGGACTCGGCCTTCACGAGCAGCTTTAGCCCAATCAGTGTTTTCGATACCACCTTCTACCTGATAGGAAGCGCTCGCAGCGCCCCAATAAAACCCGTCCGGAAATTTTTTGCTATTTGACATAATCCATTACAACAACGGTACGGAACTAAATTCACTACGTTTACCAATTATACCTTCTCCGATTAGGTGCAGAACAATTTGTTCACCATGCTCGTTTAAACCAAAAAACTGTACTGGCCCATCACCTCTTAACAGTCTAACTTGGTCCTTTAACTTAATATGTGATATCCCTAAAGCATCACCAGCAATCCAGCCTACATACCACTGGTCTTGTGGAACGGCTGGCGCCAAAACTACGTATTCTCGCCAGCCACCTACTATCGGCATATGAAATAACGGTAGATACCACAACCAACGTCGTACTGAACGCGCCACTCCTGCCACCGACACAAAAAAACGACTGTCTAGCAGACGCACATGTTCGCTGGTGTATTTTGTATTGTTCCAAAAGTGCGTACGTTGAGGGCTTTCAAAAATATTAACTTGTAGCAAGTACATCAACGGCAACATCAGGTAGTCACCGATTTTTTCGAGCCAAGACTCCTCCTTCGGGATAAAAGTCATAAACATTAATATATTATCAGATATTGATCTCCCTATCAGCCTTTCTAAACAGCGGCGGTGCGAGATAAGTCTGCCACTTGTCGTACAAAGCCGCGGTCGCCAGCAAATCATAGCTATTATACACGGCGATGTCGCGGCTCTTTTTTGCATAAAAAAGAGCCGCGACATCATTCCCTGAGACACCATGACTTTTAGGGCTAGTGATACCGTAAGCCTGACAGAACATATGCAAACTCGGTCGCTTCGTCATCGCTCCATAAAAGGTCAATTGGTCTTGAAGATCAATATGGTAGGGTGGATTTTGTTGAGTCAAGTAACGATATCTCATCAAATCAATGGTGGGAACAACTTGTTGCACCACACTACGATGTAACAAAAACGGTACATCAAAAGCTCGACCATTAAAAGTTACCAAGGTCTCATAGTAAGTCACACCCTCCCAAAAAGATTCCAGCATGGCCTTTTCTGAGCGTACACGATAAGTAAATAGACCTTCCTCATAATCTTCGACCGCTGTCTCTGATTGATAATAAACAGTGCCTTTACCACGCTCTATATCATAAATACCAAGAGCCACAATAAAGCCTGTCAGTGGTGAGAAACCTAACCCCGATTTTAGGTTTTCTAGCGCCAGGCTTTTTTCTTCTTCACTCCTAGCATTTTGTATAATCCAGTGCGTTAGTGCCTCTTTTGTGACTTCATCAAACTCATCATAGCTTTCACCAACCGTTTCAATATCAAAAATGAGCGTACTCATATCTACTTATTGGATAGTGACTGGAACGCCAGAGTAACAGGTAATAATAGTTTCACTCGCTTTATCCAATACATAGCGATAAAAGCCATCGACCTGGGCACCGCCGCAGACATCCCGAGACACTGCACCAGCGCCATAAATCGGAAATCCATCCAAGGCATAACCAATCAAAGTGTCAGCGCCAAACACACCATATAAACTCACTTCATTGTTTTTAATCAAAGAGCCATCGATAGCTATTCCAATAACGTCATAAGTGATACAAGAAGTAGTCATAAGCTGCCAGGTACGCATCGGTAGAGCAGTTCTCACATTGATTTGTTCGGTCCCGTCTTCATTTAAAGCTATGGTTTCATAATACAGACGCATTCCCTCGCGATTCTCTTGCTTTATCATCGCTGGATTCCAACTTATATTCAAGGACCTATACGAGTCACAATTTTGGGGACGACCAGTCGCTGTGGTCGTTGCCACTACCGGGATCTGCGTTGAATCATCAGCCACTTCTGGCACTGCAGTCTCGCGAACGGCAGGCGCACGTAAAGATAAGCGTTCATTTATTTTATCGCGTAATCTCGACAATTTGTCTTCGTAATCATCGGGAGCCGCTGGCGCTTGAGCACTAAACTCGATGGCATCTGTAGTCTGATTATCGCTTGCATTCCACCAATAGGCCATCTGGCCTGTATCTGACCGAAACCAAGCAGTCACACTAATGGCTAGCACTAGGACAATCAAAATCAATATAAACAAAACGAAATCTCGAGTCCTTACCATGTACCTATCATAGCAAAGGCGGCGGGCTTTCGCCCGCCGCCATTCCCCATTTATTATTTCACTTTTATTTCAACCATCTTTTCTACCCGACGAATATCAGCCAAGAGTTTGGCTCGCTCGGGATTGTACATAAACAAGTTAAAAACTGACTTACCGCCATTTTTAGCAAAGACAGCACGATCACCAACTTTTTTATTGATTACTATACTGTGATACGAATCAAGTGCTTGAATCTTTTTTAACCCTAGAATACTCGTCACTACTCCCTCTTTCTTGGCAAAAAATTTCATTGCAACTGCGTGACCTTGGCATTTCTTGGGAATCACCGGAGTCTTCGGAATACGAACAAACACATCGTTAAGCGAGTGATCTATCCCGCAACTAAGTTCGTAGAGGAGTGGACGAAAACCACCAACGCGTGGCCCGACTTCAATCACCTTCCAGGTGTTATCAATTTTCATCAACTCGATATGAGCCGTGACACTCCGCAGTCCGAGCGCATGAATTGCCGTCTCTGCTACTTCGCGAGCTTTGTAGACTGTTTCCATACCAAGACCACTTGGGGTCATTTGGAGGTAGTTGAAAAAATCATCGTAGCCAACATCTTTACCGGTTTTAATCTTCACTAGTGGACAGTGCCATACCTTACCACGTGAATCGACATATGAATCTATCGTGTACATCTCGCCCTCCATGTATTGTTCGGCAATCACAGTTGGCAGCTGCAATCGATTGAGTTTCGCGTACTCAGTTTTGAGTCGCTTAAAAATGTTTACAATCGCTTTGTCGTACTCCTCACGGAAGTAACACTTGGTTACCAGTTTACTTTCTTCTAGATTCGCTGGTTTAATGATAAGTGGAAAACCGAGCTTCGCGATGACGCGATCTGATTCCTCAGCCGAGCTATTTTTTACGCGAGTAAACTTTGGGGTAATCTTTGGATCAAACAGACGAAACCGCTTGCGCATCTCATACTTATCAGTCGCCCAACGGAGAGAATCGGAGGTTGGAGTACGGAGATATGGTACTTGCGGCACCACTTCACTGAGTCGTGATGCGCCCGCTTCTCCTCGAGCCGTAATTGCCCTTAGTTGATCGTGATACGACAGTAATGCTGTGGCGACTTTATGCGTGCTTGTAAAATCTACATGTTCAACAAAATCAGCATGGAGACTTTCTTTCGTATCTTTAGTGATATGTTTGATATCACGCAAAACAAGGATTTTACTCCCTGGTAGGTTTTTTCGCACGGTTTCAATCGCTTGGGCTGGCGCCAGCTCAACAAACGCGACAATATTCTTTTTGGCTTTGCGCGGCTTTTGCATGACGAAAAAATTTGGGTGGGGTTATCAAGTCTTGAATAATACCATAAAGTGTGGTATTGTAAAGGCTCATCAGCAGATTACTATGCAAATCACGTATGCTAGCCACCACACTTGGTATAAATACTCACTCGATGACAGCTTGGACCACTACGGTAAAAATGATCGTAAAAAGCTTCGTAAATCTCTGGAGCAAGCTGAAAATAAAGGCGTGGAGTTTGAGTTCTGCCCATTGCATGAATCATTTTTAACTTGGTTCATCCCAATGTATAGACAGACGATTGGTAGTAAAAAAAATGCTCATATTTATGATGTTCAACAAACCTTAACTAAAAGGCCAGACAGGTCATTTGGATACCACACATTGACAGTACGCGACAACGGCAAGATAGTTGGTGGTTGCATATTTAATGATTTTGGCTGGTATTATGGGATAGCATACCGAGTATTTGATCAACATTGGCCACAAGCCGCACTCCCTGCCTCACCAGCATTCCTTGCCGAGTTGAAGCTTGATCTACACACAAAACAGCAAAACCGTAAAATGTTGTCCCATGGCAGAGATAGAAACCCGTACGGTCTCAATTCTGCAATTGGACTTTGTATATTCAAACTTGCGGCTGGTTGTAAACCACGGACAGCACTCACCCACGAAGTGAAGTCGCTTGAAACTGACGATATTACGGAAGATTGTCTGATTCTTCACAGACCTCTCGAAGGACGAAGCATAACCGAAGCCACATTACTATGCACCACAGAAACAGAGAGCCGCTATCAACAACTGCATGTCTATAATGATCGCCTCACTATTCACACCATAATTCGACCATCAACATGATTACTTACGCTCCACACCATCGCTGGTTAAAACCTGCGGTTGAGAATCCCGAAACACTCTACAGTAGTAATAATGTAAAGAGAATCCGTAGTGCCCTGCAACGTACTACTGAAAATCAAATTTCACACGAATTCAAACCGCTTGATGAGCAATTTTTGCAATGGTTTATACCTATGTATGAGAGCACCATTGCAGATAAAAAGAACTCTATGGTTCATGACGTCTACAAAACGACATTAGGAAATCAGAATAGCGTATCTGAATATTGGTCTTTAGCAGTGTATGAGAAAGGTATTCCCATTGGCGGTACTGTTATTGGTATACGCTCTGACAGAATCATGATTGTATATCGAATATACAATCAAAAGTGGACATCCAGTATCCTACAGGCAAATCCTTCTCTCTACTCAGAGTATCTGGTATCTAAATATGCTTATGACACAGGGAAGAATTTTGTATCCCATGGTAAAGATCGTAATCCCTATGGATTGAACGCCAATATTGGCTTAGCGGTTTTCAAACTGTCGGTTGGTTGTAGTCCAAGTATTATTCTTGAAAACGAAGAGTATGTACCACTGGAACTGGATCCTAACTCTCTTACTACCGATGCACTAATACTGCACTACCCACAAACTGGTGACAAAATCACCGAAGCAACACTAGTGACTGCTCGTGAGACGGAGGATAAATACGCTCAACTCATGCATTACCCTGAGTTACTCAAGGTGACTACGGTCTACCGGGACTAAATCCCAAACTTAATTCCTGGATTCCCAGTATTTGTCACTCCTTCTACTGCCGTAGTGCCAGAAGCCGTATCCATAATTACTGCTGTTTCTGGACTGGACAACACAATATTTGGATCAATGGCGTACAGAATTTGATTACGGAAATCATCAAAAGTCTCAAAACTCATTTTTTTACCATTCAGCAAAAAAGACGGGGTTCCAGTGAACCCAAGTTCACGCGCCTCTGCGAATTGGGCACGAATATGATTGGCGATGATTGATGACCGCTGAGTCCGGGTAAAGTCTTCAATATTAAGTCCCAGTTCACTCGCATACTGGATGAAGTACTGAGACGGGTTGCTACTGACTGACCAGGTCTGTTGATTGGCAAACAACAAGTCATGAAACTCAAAAAACTTCCCTTGTTGTCCAGCGGCTTCAGCAGCTTTGGCAGCTGGTTCGGCCAGGCGATGGATCTGACTAAGAGGAAAGTGTTTATACTCGAAAGCAATCTTATCACCATGTTCCGCCAATATCTCAGCAATATAAGGTTGGAATTGCCCACAAGCTGGACATTGAAAGTCACTGTATTCAACGAGAGTTACCACCGCTCCTTCACCACCTTTAATATGCGGAAGGATGGTCACACCAGCATTGGCTTGTTTGGTAGCTTCACTTGAGTACCATACCGCTCCTCCGACTAGCCCGACCATGAGCAGACCAATTATTATCCAAGGGTTCTTCAAAAATCCAATCATACAAAATTATTAAACCGCGGCAGCGGTATCTGTTACATCTGTATTCTAACAAATGCCGCTTAATAAAACGACATTTCTTCACCTTGTAAAATTAGAGATTTTATGCTATAATATTAAACGACATGGCTAAACGCCCCTTCATTCGCAAACAAAAGCGCAAACAGCATGGTACTACATTTTGGGATAATGAGTATAAAAATGCTACCCACCTCAAGCTTTCTACCGATGAAAGTGAGGACTTAGCCAAATTCACTCGCTGGCTACCCCGGCAAGAACGAACCGATGTTTTGTCCCCTACTGCGTCCGCACTTGATGTCGGTTGCGGCAACGGCCGTAACTTAATATTTTTGGCCCAAGAGTTTGGTATGAGTGGTGTCGGGTACGACATTTCAGCCGCTGCCATCAGTCAGGCTACCAAAGCCTCCACTGATCTTAACCTTAGCTATAAAGCTAGATCTATTGCCGGTACCCTTGACGTGCCTGATGAATCACAATCACTAGTACTAGATATGATGACTTCACACTTTTTAAACGAAAGTGAGCGTCTATTGCTACGAGATGAGATTCATCGTGTTCTAAAACCAGGTGGCTTTCTATTTATGAAAACCTTTTTGGCCGACGAAGATTTACACACCAGAAGGCTACTCAAAGAAGCTCCGGCGCAAGAGGTGAACACCTACATTCACCCAGTTATTGGCGTACCCGAATATGTCTACAGTGAAGAAGTGCTCACCAAGTTTTTGGGAGAGAAGTTTATTATTCACAAAATCTATCGCTCACACAAACACCGTCTACACGGACGCGCTCGTAAGCGCCGTACTATTTCTATCTACGCCGAAAAAGACTGGCAGTAGACAGCTCACAAAATAATTAAGATCCAATTGCAATCCAATCTACACGACTTGGTGCGTGAGGCTGACCTACATCGTCATCGTAATATATTTGAAATGAGATACCTGATTTACTAACGTTAATGTTATTGATGTAAGAATAATTACTCGGTGTAGAGCCAACTATTGGATTAAGGGTAACCGCAGGCACTATAGTAAATGATTTATCAAAAGTGACCGTGTAGGTGTGTACGACGTATTCATTATCGCCACTATCGGTCTGGCGGTTGTATACTTCAGGATTAGTAGCCGAACCACTTTTAATCACAGGAGCATTCGTATCGACGGTACTGGCATCCAAGCAATTTTCGCCATTTTCGTCACAGTATTGCGTAGCTCTCACTTGACCGGCGAATTTGGCATAGTCTTCAGCTTTGTTCTCTGTGGCGTTAATTACCATTGGGTGTGGCGTGTCAGCCGATTCATTGTAACTGCCGTCACCATTACGATCAGAGAGGATGTAAAATTTGTCATTATTGGCATGAGTCCAGAAGTCAGTTTGGCCGGCGTCGGTATCGTCAAACTTGATTTGCGGGTTGGCACTAGTGATGGCTTGATTGCCAAAGATAGCCAAACCGTTCAGACCCAGCACGCCTGTTTTGACTTGTATTTCACTACCGACATTAATCGGGGCTTCTGTGTTGTCGTTGGGTGGAGCTGATGAAGGGTCACTCCAGGCTGCGCCTATGAAGTTATAGCCGAGTAGAACTGTTAGGGTGACTGCTAAAAACACCATGGACTTGCTTGAAGATTGCATATACATATAGTATAGCTCGCACTAACCTAAGCAATTGCCGATATCCACTACTTGCAAAACGATTTTTATAACTCTAGTGTCGGCCACTCCATACCAGCATCAGTACCAGTTGCGACCGGCATATCGACCACACTTGGCTCCCCTTTATTGGTCGGAGTGGAAGTTGTGGCTGGAACGATAATTTCTTTGGGCTGATCAGACAAAGGAATATTCGTAGGCAAGTCTGAGACCGAATGTAAGGTATAAATATAATAAGCTCCAGCCAAAATAATCAGAGTTTGAGCAATTAAAATTAATCTCATATGTTTATGATATAATCATACAACATATGCACTTGGTTACCAAACAAGTTAAGCGCTTAGCTTACGCTCTTAAGGGCCTGCGTTATGCTATCGTTTATGACTATAGTTTTCGCTTGCAATTCTATATTTTCGGTATTCTCACCACTATACTTATGCTATTCATTGCTGAGCTATCGGATACAGAAAAAATTCTACTCCTACTAGCTTATATACTTATCTTGATCACCGAACTACAAAATTCTGCTCTGGAGTATGCACTTGACCATCTACACCCTGAGACTCATGACGATATCGGTCGCAGCAAAGATCTGGCCGCGGGTGCAGTATTACTGGCTGGACTATTTTTTGTGATAGTGCTGATCTTTGTTATCAAACAACACTTCATTTAGTAATGACAGTAAGATGGGCAACTATTGGGCTGTTTTATTAGTGATATGACGCCAAGTAAAGCGCACTACTTGTACGACATATAAGGCAATAAACAAGGTAATAATCACATCAGCCACCGGGCTCATGTAGTGTTGTACCACGCCATAGTCGTCCAAAAACAAAAAACCAAAACCAATCAACAACGTATTCCAGATACCTGCTCCCAGAGTAGATAGAAGCAAAAAGGTCATCGGCTTCATTCGCACACAGCCAGCCGGAATCGAGATGACCGAACGAACAGCCGGTATCATACGCCCAAAAAACACTGCTGGTAATTCGTATTTTGTGAAGAAGTTAGTTGCATTTTTGAAATCACGGACGTCAATAGCTACCCACCCGCCATAACGCGCAAAAAATCTTTCCAGAATATCCACTGGCACCAACCACCCAAGCAAAAACCACATACTTGTACCAAACATCGAACCGAGAGTGGCTACTAATAGCGCCGGCAATAAGCTAAGCTCACCGGTAGCGGCCAAATGTCCGATAAATGGCAAGATTACTTCAGACGGTATCGGCGGGAACACGTTTTCGATTACCATCAAAAAAAATACCCCCAAATAATCTTGTTCAGTGATAAATGCAAGTATCCAATCTGACATAAATATGTAAGCAGTATACCTGTGTTTAACCAAAATGCCTATGTGAATAGACAGAAAAACCAAGCGGCCCCCTACGGGGGCCGCTTGGTTTTCTACATTATTCACAACTCTACGCCGCCAGACGTTTGTACAGTTGCATACCAAGGACAGATCCCAGCACCGGTCCTAAAATATAAGACACATTAAATGTGCCCAAGGCCAAAGCTACAGCTGGATTGAGAACACCACTGGCACCAAGCATAGCGGACACCATAATACCAAGTAAAAGTGACCAACCAATCACTAGACCAGACATCACACTAGGAGCTTTACCAAAAACTACACTAGCGATACCAAAGGTAAAGATAGCAGTGCCCACAAGCTCAGCTGCCAAGACCGACACATCATTGGCGCCACTCATTTTAAGACCCTCTCCCACTAAGCTACCAAGGGCTACCAAGGCCACACCGGCTCCAATAAATTGCGCCAGCATATATTTCAAGGCTTCTTCACTCTTGATCTTGCCGATTGACCACAACCCAGCAGTCACGGCTGGATTAATATGGGCGCCGGAGACATGACCAATACTATATACAAAAAGCGCCAAAGTCAGCGCCGCTAATAAAGGAGTAAAGACTGCCGATGAACCCGCTACAGCGAGTCCAACCACCAACGACAACATACCTGCCCCTAGTGCCTCTACAACATATTTTTTCATACTACGTTTTCATATTTACACGAATAACGTCCCACTTAGATATTATAACCCAAAAAAATACCCGCCAACTGACCCCAGTGAGTAAGTCTTGCCAAATATCGCAAAAGTCGTATTGTAGCCAATATAGTATGAAAGATTTACTCCGCATTTTGGCTGCCACGACTTTACTGTTAATCGTCTTTTTTGGTTTATATTACTTACTCTTTGCCAACCACGCACCAACACCCACTACAAATTACCAACTGGTAGACTTGCCCCCTAGTCACACTGAGATAGCTAGTAGTCCGACTAGTACCCAAAGCACACCCTCTAGCACACCGACCGTGGCCACCTCTTCATATCTCACTATTACTGCGGGTTGTACGATTGTGGTTGACCACACATGTTATCAAGCCTTTAGTGCCCCAGACGCTAGTAGTACCAAACGGGCCGATCTCCGTGTCGGCACAGTCTTACTGATCAAAGATAGTGTCGTCGGCAATGACGGCGAGATCTGGTATGAAATCGACTTTGCCGAAGCACTTCGCTATGAAGACCGTTTGACCCTGCCCTGGTTTGTACCAAGCGCTAGCGGTATCATTGTAGACACTTATGGACCCCAAGACCTCGCAACCCAAACTGCTAGCACTAGCAGTAACAAACTCCTAGTCGTCGATCGTAGTGAACAAAAGATGTTCGCTTATGAAGACAAAACTTTGGTCTATACCTACACTATCTCGACCGGTCGAGACCTGACCCCTACTCCGAGAGGCATCTTTACAGTCTTCCGTAAAACACCAACCCGTTACATGCAAGGACCAATCCCTGGCATCAACACAACTTATTATGATTTGCCCGGTGTACCTTGGAATTTATATTTTACCGAGCAAGGTGCGGTAGTGCACGGTGCCTATTGGCATGATGATTTTGGTAATCAACACAGTAATGGTTGCGTCAATCTACCACCCCGTGACGCCAAGCACGTTTATGACTGGGCAGACTTAGGCATGACGCTAATCGTGCAAGACTAACAACCTCATCTATCTACTCATAAAAGCGCCTGGCAGTGGTGCCATTTTCGATCACTATCGCCACAAATTAAGCCAGACTCCTAAATAGTGCACTACCCCGTATAAGAAAAATACGTAGCCAAGCACACCAATAATAAGTGTCAGGGCCAAATAATTAATAATTTCATTCCGTCGCTTTTTGACCTCATCAATCGTACAAATCCCCTTCTGTCTGGTAAGGTAATAATAAAGAGCGACTAGTAGAGATATTAAACCTACTCCACGAAACCACCACTTATAGTCGCCATAGAGAGTATCAGCCAAAGATGAAGCAAAGCCGGCGGTCGCCAACCCTAATGACACCAATATCACTGGTGACAAGCAACATAATGAAGCCAATAAAACCGGAACACTAGATAACTTTAATATTTCTTTAATTTTTTTCATACCCTTATTTTATTAGACTCAGCCATTCGCCATAACCCGCATTTTCCATCTCCGCCATAGGAACAAATCGCAACGCCGCACCGTTCATACAGTAACGCAACCCACCCCTATCACTTGGACCATCTGTGAACACGTGACCCAAATGAGAATCAGCGTATCTAGATCGCACCTCAGTACGTGTCGAAAAAAGTTTTTTGTCTTCATGAAGGGTTACCGCTTCTTTGGTAATTGGCTTCACAAATGACGGCCAGCCGGTACCTGAATCGTACTTATCAGTCGATGTGAACAACGGCTCTCCCGAGACCACATCTACATAGATACCAGGCTCATAGTTCTTATCAAGAGGACTAGTACCAGCACGCTCTGTACCGTCTTCTTGTGTCACCGTAAACGACAATGGGGTTAAGGTAGCTCGCAATATGTCTTCACTGGGTTTTGTCCAATTAGAAAAATCTAGACTCTTCGACTCAGTGACGGTCTGTGGGATCGAATTAGATTCACTTTTGAAAAATTCCAGCGCTGCCTCTCTTCCCCAATTATCTTCAATAAAGCCAGCCCGTCCTGAGCCCTTCTTGTAACGTTCGTAGTGGTCGGCCGACTTTTGGTAGTAATCCTGATGATATTCTTCAGCCGGGAAAAATGACTCAAAAGGAATGATGAGTGTCGCTACTGGCTTATCAAAGAGACCACTCGCTTCCAGCCGAGCTTTGGAATCCAGCGCCATCACGCGCTGTGCTTCAGTATGATAGATAATTGCCGTGGTGTACTGGTGGCCCTTATCGGCAAATTGCCCTACTGCATCAGTCGGGTCAATATGACTCCAAAATACCTCCAGCAGGTTTTCTGTTGAAATAACTTTTGGATCGTAAATCACCTGGACGGCTTCACGATGTTTGGTACTACCAGTACTGACTTGTGAGTAGGTCGCGTCGGTGCTCATACCACCAGCATAACCAGCTATTGCACTCACGACTCCGGTGGTTTCTTGCAGATAGGCCTCAGTACACCAAAAACAACCACCAGCCAAGGTAATAATTTCGTAAACTTCATCTGTCGGTATAGACACGTCTGGTTTATCGACTATATTTTCAATCGATTGCGGCATGACTGGTGAGTTTGTAGACATAAATTCATCAATTAAACCTTGTTCAAAGTTAATAGTAGCATTGTACCCACTATCGAGAATCCACGACTCAAGGGTTTTATCAAAACCAAATAGGATTCCAACACCAACTATGATCACTAATAATCCCAGCCATTGCTTCATTCGCTCGGCGGTAGTCATCTTCACCAGTAGACGATTGATTAGTCGCTGCCCAAAATAGGCCACTAGACACAATGTCAATATCAGTCCCAATACAAAGCCCAGCAGGTACCAGAGACCAACAATAAATGAAGCTGGCAAAACGGTTGCAATAATGAATAAATAGGTGGGGCTACAGGTCGAAAAAACCGGACCCAGAGCTGCCCCCATGAGTACATCACCCCACCATGAATTCTTTTGATAACCTTGACCCAAAGCCCGATTACTAAAACCAGCGATACGGGACATCATAGGTAATCGCACCCAGAGCGCTGGCATAACTAAAGTGAGACCAAGGACTACCAAAACCGTGCCCGAAAATACCGTCCAAGTTGAGTTCGGTATAGCAATCAAAAGGGTTGAGACCTTAAGCAACAAAGTAAAAGCAATCACCGATACCCCAAGGGCTAGTATCACTATGAGCGTTCGTCTTGGTACCCCCCGGGCACCAGGCTCACTTGCTCCAACCACCACTGGCAATAACGGCAAGATGCACGGTGCCAAGACCGTAAGCATACCTGCCAATATTGCAATCAAGAAGAATATCATTGTTATTGTACTTGAGCGGTCACGCTAGCAAGTGTTGCGCCGCCACTCCACTTTTTGATCAGACTGCCGTCGGCAGCTACTTGAACCAATGTATGCTGCGTGGTTACGCCGTACTTTTGCTTAAGAGCAGTACTCGTATCATAATCTACTTCCATAATAGTGAGAGTCGACGGAATGACGCTTAGATTTGCTTTTAGGTCGCTGTCAAGAGCACGACAACTTGGACACCAAGTCGCTTTAAAAAATAGTACGATGTCACCGGTATTGGCCATGGCCAACTTACTTTCATCATACACAATATAAGTACCGTCCTCTTTCGTCATTTTTGTCTCTTCAACTGCCGAGACATCTGACTCTTTCATCATAGTGGCTTCAGCTTCCATACTATCTTCACCCATAACATCTTTACTTTTATCCATCGCAACTTCGTCTGCCATCACGTCTTTTTCTACCACAGCATCGGCCGCTGTCATATGATCAATATCTTTGCTATTGTGCTGCACCAGGTACCAACCCCCAAGCAACACGATTAGTATTCCGCCACCGCCAACTAAAACTTTTGTCATACAAAATGATTACTAACAATTAATATAAACAAGTATAGTCGACTTTACATAAATGTAAAGTCGACTATACACAGAAACCAAACTACTAATCAATATACCAACGTGCCCCGACCTTACTTGCTACCATAACCGCCAACGCAATGGGTACCCATGGATCCACTGCATGCTCCATTACCTGCAGCACTAGTGCACACAAAAGAGTCACCACACCAGCGACGTATGCGATTCGCCCAGACCGCATAGTGAGCACTACTTCCCGCTCATCACTCGCTTCTTCCGTTAGTACAAAAGCCAAGAAGACCAATAGAGTTGTGGTTACAACAGCAAGCACCACCAGCTCTCCCATCATCGGCATCCAAAACGGTACAAGATCGGCTAATACAATCAAAAAGAAGACGACGACTACCGCTAAGATTCCAGTTATGATTTTTTTTGACATACAATTGAAAAAATATCTTCGACAGTGCACTCAAATAAGACTGCAATTTTTATCGCTAATAACACCGATGGGGTATAATTACCCTTCTCTATTGATATAACCGTCTGACGCGTCACCCCAACTGCAGACGCCAACTCTTCCTGCGTCAATCCATGTGCCAGACGATGTTCATTGACCGTATTTTTGATCATCTCAACCATATTTACTATATTAACAGAATTTATCTCATCTCACACGGTGAATTTTAGACTAAGTATGATCATAAATCACCAGGCGTGATATTTATAATTTTAAAGTTTATGAGCTCTTTAATCTCATTACAAATTGCACCACATCATCATCATAAATATTTTCCACTTTTCTCACTTTGGCTTTCAGCGGTAACAAATAAGTGCTGGTTTTATTATCTGGAAAAATCGACGTCTCCCATGTAGTTTTGCCGATAGTTACTTCAACTGGCAAAGAACCCCAGCCCCGCGCCAATCCCCCATGAGAAGCCTTGATGGCCTTACTCTCAGCAGGCTTAATGACCAAAAAACGCCAACCGCCCGAGCCCGGATAGACTTTTATATCAGAAGTGATTTTATAAACGGATTTCATAGTAGCGAACGATATTACCTATTATGACAAAGATTATCGTGCCTGACCACTATCACTACCAGACTTTAGATAAAACAAAACACCCGGCCGGGTGTTTTGTCTTGAGGGCGTAAAATGGTTACTTTTTTGGTTCGGGAGTAGCGGGCTTCGGCGTTTCTTTAGTCTCAGTACCACTACCTGGAGTAGCTGTTTCGACTTTCTTTTCATCTGCCATATAGGTTGTTTATGATTAGCCATTAAAACCGCGGTAGTCCTAGTATACGCTACATCCTACAAATAGATAGGAAGCCAATTCCAACCTAGCTATACTTTTTCCAGCACCACAATCCAACTTCAAACAATATCCACGCGGCGATTAAGGACAAGATTAATCTGAAATCTAGTAAACGCAAAGAGTCATAACCCAAGGTATACACTAATACTCCCCAAAAGGTATTCCACGTCATAATCGCGACGCTGGCACGCCTAGCAAAACGCCACCGTGGGCTGCGTAGTGTACCAGCAGCAGTAGCGGTAACGGCGGCGAGACCCGGATTCCAAAAGGTATAAAAGATGTACCTTGTGTCATGCCTAAGTAGCTGGTATTGAGCGCTATCTATGCTGTCGCTCATACCTAGATGTAAGAACAAGCGATACCAACCGTACTTACCAAGCAGATAATTCACTGTGTACCCAGCTGCCATACCAACACTTACCACTACCACAGCTACCGTCGCCTGGGTTATATCGGCTGCCAGCGCGACCCCCAAAAATATCACCAAACTACCTGGGAAATAAAATCCAATAAACAATAGCGCCTCAATAAAAGAGCTAACAAGCAACAACCAGAGACCATATTCCTTTAGATACCCAGATACAATTTCAATCAACTCATGTTCGGGAGGCAGATCGAGTATCCACCATAATATGGTAAGACTAAGCACAAACAAAAACCAAAACACCGCCGTGCGCAAGCCCATATAATAATTATTTCAAGCGTTCCAATTTACCTTTCCGCTTCACTATATTTTTATAATCCCACTGGATTAGTTTGGCCAGCCTCAGCCAACGCTTGACATCTTTCTCAACAATTTGTTCAACATGATTATAAGTAATACTAGCGTCCTTAAACTTACCCGAACTAGGTATAAGTAGCGGTTCGGCAAAGTCTTTGCCACTCCAGAACATTAGTCGTACACCATGCTTGAGTTTAGAATAACCTACCACTGGATTCCCTTCAATAAACCAGACCGGGTGTCTATGCCAGACTTTGCTTTCTGCTTTTTTCAGATAAGTTTCAATGATACGCAGTAATTCATCACAGATAACGCGCTCACTTTCACTTTGGGATTGATTATATTCGTGAATATCCATGGCCATAATGGACAGTATAACACCACTACTTACACACTTATTTAATTTACCCCGAAATATTTTGTTACCGAGTAAGTATTTTATTACATCATTGCTTATACATTGCCGATGATAGTCTATTTTTATATTAAACATAATATATAATAATATTGGTGTGAAAACACCACATATAGAAAAAGGAGGAGCGGATGACAATCTTGATCTTTATGACATTTGTCTCACTCATCTTAGGATGGGTGGCAATATTGCCGGTCATAAGGGAGGTTTGGACACATCAAACCGAACTGCCCTACGCCACATATCTAGGCTGGTCACTCGTAGGAGTGACACAAATATTCCTGCACTGGCAAGTGACAGCAGAAGGGGGTCTGGCCAGTCTTGTCTTTGTTGCAGGAACAGCTGCTATACCTTTGACTATTCTTTTGCTCATTGCCATATCGGGCACAAAGTGGCAATGGGAGAAGCGTGACAAAATGGTCTACGGAGCCATTTTGATTTGTTGGTTGCTTTGGCTGAGCCTCAATGGCAGCGAAGGAGTGAGACTTGAAATACTACCCCTCATCGTCTTGATGATGACGGACGGCATCAGTTCGTGGCCAATACTCCGAGAAGCGTGGCAAGGAAAATTGGGTTCGCTAGGATTCAGAGTATCTTGGTCATTGACAGCTCTTTCTACAATTCTCGGCTTGCTGTCTGTAGAACGCAAGGATACGCTGGAAGTTTTCATTCCTGCCTATCTCTGTCTCTATATGTCAGCGATCGCAGTTCTTTCCTTGACGCGAAGATCCCAAGCAATCTGACCCCTGTAAACCGCCCGACCATGCAAAGGCAAAATCCCTTCTCTTTGTACGGTTGGGTTTTTGTATATATAGATAAAGCTATCACTGTAAATCAATATCTTTCTAACATCTTGCTGCATATTATCCTCAATGCAAAAATTAGTTCTGAAGCACTATCTACCGCAATAACCGTGACTACAATAACGGTCATCCGATGACCGTTATTGTAGAACGTATACTTTTCTCTTTCTCGTCCCTGTCTTGGCATCAGTAACATCTTTCGCTTATAAGCGTGTCATCGACGATTTTCTAACGAATCGTAATAGTTATCCAACATAAGGTTTATATCATTTCGTACATATCAAAAGGGCGAATGCTCACGCACCCGCCCCCTTTGCTTGTTTGTGTTCCCAATCCTGCCACGTTCTAGTTGCGGCAAGTAGCTCAGGATGACTCAAGTAGCTCCCGAGGTACTCCCGCTGTACCCAGAAGCGCTCATGAGACAAAGGCAACTGGTCCTCCTTCGATGACTTGTGACCAGCGTCGAAACGTAAACCTGGCATTTCCGTATCGTATTGATACGGAGTCTGACCGTTCCAGTGTCGCACCAGGTAGTAGAGTCGCCCTACTTTCGCCGGCGTCGTCCGCCGATCATAGAACGTCGAGACTAGTTCCAAATCGATGATGGATATTCCCAATTGCTCGTACGCAGTCCGCAGGACCATTTCAAGCGGCGACTCGTTACCCAGTCGCCGTAGCGGCCCAATTCCGGTAAACGACCAGTAGGTTGGCCAGTCGCGCACGGACGTACCCGGCTCACATTCTTCGGACAATGCCGGGTAGCGTGCCAACAAGTATTTTCCATCATGCGGGTTAGGCAAAATCAATCGAATTACAGCTTTTGCTTCCTGCAGAAGCCGGTCCGATTGATGAACTTCTCCATCGGTATCTTTCATGACCCCCTCATCCAGGTTGCATCCATCTGCTAGCGTACACGAAAAAAAACAAAAATCCAGTCTGGTATAAGAAAAGGCCGGCGGGCGTTGCGAATCATCGCAACCACTCCCGCCGGCCTCGTGACACCCCTTACTTGTTGGGGTGCAATGACGCAAAGAACTCAGCCATGGTCAGGCTGCCGAAGCGCGCCAGTTCTACCTTGAGGTCAGTGATGAGCGTTTCAGCAGTTTTGGGATCAAGTGCAGAGTAGACGATTTCCGCCACCGCCAGCGCCCGGAAGTCAGGCGAACGCTGATAGAGAGTCGCGTTGGCCAGCAGGTTGACAACGACGCTGGACAAATTGATTTCACTGCCAACGATGTCACACAGTAGCAAGCGCGACTGTTCTTGCTCGGACATCTCGGGAGCCGCCGTTGCCTCGGGAGCCGCCGTTGCCTCGGGAGCCGCCGTT
>JACCDV010234741.1_pt1 | contig 28732 bp, 22 predicted proteins | sample 7446131 | NCBI WGS metagenome assembly JACCDV01 (sample SAMN15323448, study PRJNA562643) | freshwater metagenome | isolation source: river surface water | place: USA:Blue River Watershed | collected 2017-08-17 | reverse complement strand
GTCCAGACCGGGCAGCATGACTTCGGCACGCGCGTGCTTGATCTGCAGGGCGTGGCTGGTGTTGTTGATGTCTTCGCTGGTGCATGCAAAGTGCACGAACTCGGCGTTCTTTTCCAGCTCGGGGCGGTCCTTGAACTTGGACTTGATCCAGTACTCCACGGCCTTGACGTAGTGGTTGGTGGTTTTCTCGAATTCCTTGATAGCTACGCCGTCGGCCTCGGAGAAGTTCTTGACCAGGCCCGTCAAATAAGCGCGGGCGCCCGCCGAGAGCGGCTTGAACTCGTCAAAACCCGCGTCCGAGAGGGCGATGAACCAGGCGATTTCGACCTGTACGCGGCGGTGCATGTAGCCCAGTTCGCTCACCAGGGGGCGCAAGGCATCGAGTTTGCTGGCGTAACGGCCATCCAGCGGAGAAAGGGCGGAAATCGGGGCAAAGTTCATCCCTGGATTGTAGGCGGGGCGGGTTTTCCCCCATCCTGCCGCAAGGGGTGTTTGGGGGTACCCTTGAGCTCCAGGGTCTAGGCTCTAGAATCAGCGTCTGTTTTTATTTCCAGTAGTTCCTCATGAAACTGATTGGCTCACTCACCAGCCCCTATGTCTGCAAGGTCCGCATTGTGCTGGCCGAAAAGAAACTGGACTACCAGTTTGTGACCGAGGATGTGTGGTCGGCCGATACCCGCATCCATGAATCCAACCCCTTGGGCAAGGTGCCCTGCCTGATCATGGAAGGCCACGAGGCGGTGTTCGATTCGCGGGTGATTGTGGAATACCTCGACACGCTCTCCCCCGTGGGCAAGCTGATTCCCAACAGCGGACGCGAGCGTGCGGAGGTCAAGACCTGGGAAGCCCTGGCCGACGGCGTGATGGACGCCGCCATCCTGGCGCGCATGGAAGCCATCTGGACAGGCCGCGCTGACAGCCAGCGTAGTCAGGCCTGGATCGACCGCCAGCTGGGCAAGATCGACCACGCGCTGCGCGCCATGAGCCTGGGCCTGGGCGACAAGCCGTTTTGCTCGGGCATCCACATGAGCCTGTCGGACGTTTCCGTGGGCTGCGCCCTGGGCTATCTGGATTTCCGTTTCCCGCAGATCGACTGGCGCACGCCTTATCCCAACCTGCACAAGCTGTTTGACAAGCTGATGCAGCGACAGAGCTTTATTGACTGCATTCCGCGGGCCTGAGCCCGCATGCGAAAAGGGCCCCGGTGGGGCCCTTTTTCATTTGTAAAAGGCTTCTACCGTCCCCTTGAGCTTGAGCATCAAGGGGTTGCCCTTGCGGTCGACGGTCTTGCCGGCGGGCACCTTGATCCAGCCTTCGCTGATGCAATATTCCTCCACATCGGTCCGCTCCTTGCCGTTGAAGCGGATACCAATGTCGTGCTCGAAGATGACGGGCACATGGTAGGGGCTGCGCGGGTCAATCGAGAGGTGGTCGGGCAAGGCAGGACGGGTTTCGGTCATGTTGATAGGAAATCAAGCGCTAAAGCTTCTATTGTCCTGCATGCTGGCAAGGGGACACAGCCGCATGGGCAGATGACGACGGCTGTCAGTTGCTCACGCCATGACCTGTCGCCACAGTCCCAACACCGCGTCTCGCTGAGACTGCAAGTGTTCAAGTGGCAAGGCTGTAGGGTCTTCATTCAAGCGCGCACGGTGCTGCAGGCGCCGCATTTCCCGGTAAGCGTCGGCCGCAGCGGCCCCCATGCCGGGGGGCAACAAGCCAGCCGATTCGGCGCGGTGCAGCAGCGCGATGTTGCCCAGGTTCTCGGCCAGACCCGGGTGCCGGGCGGCGTGCAACAGCACCAGGTACTGCACCACAAACTCCACATCGACCATGCCACCCGGGCTGTGCTTGAGGTCAAAACGGTCATCAGGCACCGGGTGGGCGGTGCGCACTTTCTCGCGCATAGCCACGATTTCGGCCTTGAGGCCGGCGGCGTCGCGCGAGGCGCTGATGACGGCATGGCGCACCGCGTCAAAAGCCAGGCGCAGGGACTCCAGCCCCATCACAAAGCGGGCACGGGTCATGGCCTGGTGTTCCCAGGTCCAGGCGGTGTTGCTGCCGCGCTGCTGCTGGTAGTCGGCATAGGCCTCGAAGCGCGTGACCAGCAAGCCGGAATTGCCGTTGGGCCGCAGCGCAGTGTCGATCTCGTACAGATCACCCTCGCCGGTCTTGACCGTCATCCAGTTGATGAGCTTGCGCACGTAGGCGGCGTAGACCTCCTGGGCGCGCTCGTCCTCGTCGTCGTAGACGAAAACGATGTCCAGGTCGCTGCCGTAGCCCAGCTCCTTGCCGCCGAGCTTGCCGTAGCCGATGACGGCAAAGCGAGGCTCCTCGCGGTGGCGGTTTTTCAGGCGGTCCCAGCACCAGCGGGCGGTCACGCGCAGCACCGCGTCAGCCAGGGCGCTCAGGTCGTCAGCGACCTGCTCGACGGTGAGCACGCCTTCGACGTCGCGGGCCAGGGTGCGGAACTGCTCGGCATGGTGGGCGCGGCGCAGCAAATCGAGCAGGCTTTCCTCGTCGTCCTCGCCGGTGCGCTGCAGGGCGGCACGGCGGGCCTCAAGATCGGCTTCGAACTCGGCCGGATCGAACCGGCTGGTGAACAGGTTGCCGCCGGCCAGCTCATCGATCACGGCCGGGTGCTGGACCAGGTAGCGCGCGGGCCAGCGCGCTGCGCCCAGCAGGCGCAGCAGGCGCTCGTGGATGGCCGGGCGCTCCAGGATCAGGGCCAGGTAGCTCTCGCGGCGCAGCAGGGGTTCGATCCAGTCGGCCATGCGCAGCACCGCATCCTGGCTGAAGCGGTCTTCGGAGAGCCATTGCGCGGTGCGCTGCAGCAGCCGCATCAGCCGCCCGCGGGCTTCGTCGCGCAACGCATGCACGCGCGGGTTGTCGTTCCAGGCCATCAACCGGTCCCGAACCACCTTCGGAAACTCGCTCAGCACGGCTTCGAGTTCGGCATGGTCCCGGCCGTTTTTGGCGCCGTTCTTGCCATTGCAGCCTTTGCACTCGCGATCGCCCCCGAGCAGGATGTCGAATTCCTGCGCCACCAGTTCGCGGTGCTCGTCGAGCCGGGTCAAAAAGCTGCGCACGTCCGGGTAAGCCATGGTCTGCGCGATCCAGGCCAGATCGCCGTCGTGGGTCGGCAGCACATGGGTCTGCTGGTCGTCCAGATACTGGATGCGGTGCTCCACCCGGCGCAGGAAAACATAGGCCTCGCTCAGGGCGTCGGCCGTGGCCTGCGGCATCAGGCCGGCCTTGGCCACGCGTTGCAGCGCGTCCAGCGTGGGGCGAGTGCGCAATTCAGGAAACTGCCCGCCGCGCACCACCTGCAGCAGCTGCACGGTGAATTCGATCTCGCGGATGCCGCCACGCGAGAGCTTGACATCGTTCGCCCGCTCCGGATGCCCGGCACTGCGCTTGCTGGCGTGGTCACGGATCTGCTGGTGCAGCACCCGCAGGGATTCGAAAACGTTGTAGTCGAGATAGCGGCGAAACACGAAGGGCAACACCACACCGCGCAGCTGCTGGGCCGAACCACCGGTCACCGAACTGCGCGGGGCCACCACCCGGCTCTTCATCCAGGCAAAACGCTCCCATTCGCGGCCCTGCACCAGCAGGTATTCCTCCAGCGCGCCCAGTGAGACCACGCTCGGGCCGGAGTTGCCATTGGGACGCAGGGCCAGATCGACGCGGAAGACAAAACCATGCTCGGTGGTCTCACCGATCAGGGCGTACATGCGTTTCACGCCCCGCGCAAAGTAGTCCTGGTTGGAGATGCGGCCACGGCCCTCGGCGTTGCCGGCGGTCTCGCCGTCTTCGTCGTAAACGTAGATCAGGTCGATGTCACTGGACACATTGAGCTCGCGCGCGCCGAGCTTGCCCATGCCGATGATCCACAGCTCGGCGCGCTGGCCAGCGGGGATGAGGGGCATGCCGTGCAGGGCGTCCAGGTCCGCCTGCACCTGCTGCCAGGCGGCGTCCAGCGTGACCTCGGCGAGCCACGTCATGGCCCGGGTGATGTCGGACAGGGGTGCCTGCCGTTCGGTGTCCAGGTGCACCAGACGCTCGAGCGTGAGCTGACGCAGCACACGCAGGGCCGCGTCCAGGGGCAGACCACGATCGCGCAGCACCGCCAGGGTGCTGGTCAGGTTCTCCCGGGTGGGTGCGCCAGAAGGCAGGAGGACCAGAAGATCGCCGTACCGGCGCTGGAGCCGCTGCACGAATCGCGAGTGTGATGCAAGGCCCAAAGAAGGGGTCTGAAGGGTTAAATCCTGCGCATCAGGCTGCTCGCTGCCGGTCATAATTCCGCTGACTTTCTGATTCAAGAACAGGCTTTTCGTGCCCACCGCTTCCGATCTTTATTCCTGGCTGTCAAGGCTGCTGCACGGCTTTGCCTGGCTGGCGCTGGCGATTGGCTTGTGCATCGGGATGGGATGGGCGGCCCTTCATTTTTGGATTGTGCCGCGAATCGATGATTTCCGTCCTGCGCTGGAACGCTTGGCCACACGGACTGTGGGCATGCCAGTACAGATTGGTGCGCTGCAGGCCGAATCCACAGGATGGATGCCTTCCTTCGAGCTGCGTGAAATACAGCTGCTGGATACCGAAGGCCGACCCGCACTGACGCTGCCGCGTGTGGTGGTGGCCATCAGCGTGCGGTCGGTGCTGCACCTGGGGCTGGAGCAGCTGGTGCTCGACCGCCCTGTACTCGATGTGCGGCACACGGCCGCGGGCCAGTGGCTGGTGGCGGGTCTGCCACTGGGCAGCAGCGGGTCTGAGCACAATGCCGCGGCCGACTGGCTGTTTGGACAGCGTGAGGTACTGGTACGCGGCGGCACGCTGCGCTGGACATCGGAGCGCGCCCACCTGAGCGCCGGGCGCGATCCTCAGGATGCGCCAGCGCTTGAACTGGGCGACGTCGACATCGTCCTGCGCAACCGCCTGCACCAGCACGAACTGCGCGTGGATGCCACGCCGCCGACAGCATGGGGCCAGCGTTTCGTCCTGATGGGGCGCTTCCAGCGCGGGCTGCTGTCCGCCCACCCTGGACGATTGACAGACTGGACCGGGCAGGCTTACGCCTGGTTGCCAAAGGTCGATGTTTCGCAGCTGCGGCAGCATGTCCGGCTCGGTTCAGACCTGCTGTCGGGCCAGGGGAGTGTGCGCTTGTGGTCCGACATCGTCCACGGTGAATGGACGGGTGGTACGGCCGATATGGACTTGCAGGCGGTGGCCTTGCGACTGGCGCCCGAGCTCGAGCCTCTGGGCTTTCATCGCCTCTCCGGCCGGGTCTCTGGTCGCCAGACCATGCGGGAATGGTCGCTTGCCACGCGGCAGCTGCAGTTCGAAACAGCCGAAGGCCTGCAATGGCCAGGCGGCAATGTGTCCGTGCAGTACAGGCATGCGCAGGGGCAGGAGCTTGAGCGGGTCCAGGTACAGGGGGAACAACTGGATCTGAAAGCCGTGCGCGAGGTCGCCCTGCGGCTGCCCTTACCCAAAGTCTGGCATGAGCAACTGACGGCCTACACCCTGGCGGGTCAGGTTCGCTCACTCCGTCTGCAATGGAACGGTTCACCCCATGTCATGACCAGTTACCAAGGACAGATCGATGCCCAGGCGCTCGAAATACAGGGTGAGAGGCATGGCGCGCAGGGCATTTCAGTCAATGGAGAGTTCAACGAGAAAGGTGGCCAGTTGCAGCTGCGCCTGCCCGATGGCGGCTGGCTGGCGTGGGAGGGGGTACTCGACCAGACTCGCCTGCCTTTGCAAGCCCTGCAGTCCGATGTGCGCTGGGCAATTCGCAACAAGAAGCTCGCTTCCCTGGAATGGAAAGGGCAAGTGGCCAACGAAGACCTGCAAGCCCAGAGCCAGGGCCAATGGCAGCCTTCTGCCACGGCGGGGCCTGGTATTCTGGATTTGCAGGCCAGGATGGTCCGAATCAATGCCAGCGAGGTCTGGCGTTATTTACCCTTGTCCTTGCCTGCCAATGTACGACAGTATGTTCGCGAGAGTGTGCGCAGAGGACAGATACGTGATTTGCAGGTGCGCGTACGTGGAGACCTGTCCAAAGTGCCGATGCCACAGGCGCGGGATGGCGAATTCCGGTTTGCTGGTCAATTGCAGGACGTTGAGCTGGCTTATGTGCCGGCCTCCTTGTTGCCTGCAGGCAGCAAGCCATGGCCATCGCTCAAGGGCCTGCAGGGGGAATTGGTGTTTGATCGGCAAGGCATGCGACTGCTCAATGCCAGCGCACGCTGGGGTGATGGGGCCCAGGCGGTGCATGCCCTGCGCTTGGGCGCAGACATCCCGGATCTGACACATGATGCGCGACTCAAGGTGCGGTCAGACATCAAGGGGCCGGCTTCACAGGTGCTTCGCGTACTGCAACAGTCACCTGTGGACCAGATGCTGTCGGGCACCCTGGGACAGGCCAGTGCCAGCGGTGCGCTGCAAGGCAAGTTGCAGCTTGACATTCCACTGCTGCATGTACAGCACACACAGGTGCAAGGCAGCGTGACACTGGCGGGCAACGATATCCAGATGGCCCCACACCTGCCGCTGCTGGGGAAAGTACAAGGCACGCTGCAGTTCAGCGAAGCAGGCTTTACCCTGCAAGGTGTGCAAGCCCGTCTGCTCGGTGGTACGAGCCGACTTGAGGGCGGCCTGCGCAGCGGCTCGGTGCCTGCCGGGGAACCCCGACTGCTGATCCGTGCCCAAGGTCAGGTCAGTGCCGAAGGTTTGCGCGCGGCACGCAACCTGCCACCGCTCGACGTGCTGGCACGACATATCCGGGGCCAAACCGCCTACAGCGCGACCCTGGGCTGGCAAGGCAGTGCGCCCGAGTTGAGTGTGCGCAGCAACCTCGAAGGTCTTGAGCTGAACTTCCCGGCGCCACTCGGCAAGCGGGCGGGGCAGAGTCTGCAGCTGGCCATCACTTCAAGGATGCTCCCGGGATTCGCCAACCTGCCCCAAGATCAACTTCAGGTCGAGATTGGACAACTGGTATCGGCCACGTACGTGCGCGACCTTTCCGGGCCCAGCCCGCGGGCGTTGCGCGGCAACCTGGCGGTGGGAACGCGCACCGGCGGTACCGGGTCTTTACCTGAACAGGGGGTCTCGGCTGTGGTGCGTCTGGACGATTTGCCTGTGGACGCCTGGCAGACCGTACTGCCCAACGACGACGCAGTGACAGCCGCTAACGAGGTGTGGCGCAGCTACCTGCCCAACCGCCTGGGACTGCAGGCAGGCACGCTGACCATTCAAGGGCGAACCTTGCACGATGTGGTGGCCGGCATCACCAGAGAAGGCAACACCTGGCGCGCCAACCTGGATGCGCGTGAGCTCAGTGGACATGCCATGTATGTCCACCCCTCGCAGAAGCTGGCGGGCAGGCTGTTCGCGCGTCTGACGAGGCTGAATTTGCCCCCCTCGGCTGTCAGCGATGTCGAATCCATGATGGAAGCACCGCCTGTCAGCATGCCCGCGCTGGACATCCAGATTGATGAGTTGGAACTTCGCGGCAAACGGCTGGGGCGTGTGGAGATCGAGGCCATCAACCCCGAAATCCCTACCGGGACTGGACGTGAATGGCTGCTGCAGAAATTCAACCTCACGGTCCCCGAAGCAGCGCTGCGCGCGACAGGCCGATGGAGTGCGGCCAACGAAAACAGGCTGCGCCGCACCGAAATGAACTTTCGCCTGGACATTCAAGATGCCGGGGCATTGCTGAGCCGCCTGGGCACACCTGGCGCGCTGAGATCGGGCGCCGGCCATCTGGAAGGACAGATCGGCTGGAACGGCTCGCCGCTGGCGTTGCACTACCCGTCGATGCAGGGCCAGTTCCAGCTGCGCATGGGACGGGGTCAGTTCCTCAGAGCCGATCCAGGTGTGGCCAAGCTGCTGGGTGTGCTGAGCCTGCAAGGCTTGCCCCGGCGTTTGCTGCTGGATTTTCGGGATGTTTTCTACGAAGGGTTTGTCTTTGACTCGGTACAAGGTGATGTGCAGGTCCGACAAGGTGTCGCCAGTACACGCAACTTGCAAATAGAGGGGGTCAATGCGATCGTCAAGATGGAGGGTTCTGCCGATCTCGCGCATGAAACTCAACAGCTCAAAGTACTGATCCTGCCGCAACTCAATGCGGCAGGTGCATCGGTGGTCGCGGGTCTGGCCATCAATCCTGTGGTCGGCCTGACCTCTTATTTGGCCCAGTGGCTACTGAGCTCACCACTTTCGCGTGCGAATATCCAGGAATTCGCGGTCGACGGCACGTGGAGCGAGCCACGCGTCACGCGCATCGAACTGCCACCAGCCAAAGCGCCCAGCCAGCAACCATGAATCTCTTGCCCCAGTCCTGGCGCCGAACGCTCGATGATCTTTTGCCTTGGCGCACCGGACGACTGTCGCTGTGGCTGGCACTGATCAGTCTGGTACTGGCCATGCTGGCAATTCTCGTCTGGCTGGCAGGCCGCTACGAAGCCAGCCAGGTTCAGGCCGAGCTCGAGCGTGACACGCTGGACGCCGTGAGCGATTTGCGTACGGGGCTGGCACACGATGTTCAGGCCTTGCAGGCATTACAAGCCAAGCCAGCGTCAGAAACGGACCGGCGTGAATCCTTGTTGAGGCTGCTGCGCGACAAGCGTGAATGGCTGCGGATTGAACAGCGCGACGGTGAATGGCGCTTGCAGGAGGCCGAAGACTCGCCGCTGCGGGAACCCGTTTATGGCCGCACGCCTCGTGACGAAACACTCAGCGAGACCATGCGCTCATGTCTGCGTGCCCGGCAATTCAACGGGCCGGCTTATTCGAGCAGCTATTACCTGCCCCAATTCAACGGCATGGGCATGGAGGTGATGGAGCTGTGCCTTCCGCTCCAGCAAGGCAATCGGGTGACAGGTTACGCCGTACTGGTCTACAGCCTGCAGGAGCTGCTGGTCGAGCGTCTGGGCGCGACCTACGCGCGGCGCAATCTGGTCTCTTTCACCGAAGCTGACGGCACCCGTTTGGCTTTGGCGGGTCACGACCGGCGCGGTCAACGCTTGTTCACAGCCCAGCAGCTGCTGGATCTGCCCGGCAATACGCTGGTGCTGCGCATGGATGGCCGGCGTACCGCCCCCGATCTGTTTCCGAATGTGCTCACCGCGCTGGTCACGGCCATGTCGATCGCCCTCATCACGGTGCTGGTGCTGCTGGTACGCGACTCGCGCCGGCGCCTGAAAGCCGAACGGGAACTGGCCGATGCACTGGCGTTTCGCAAAGCCATGGAAAACTCCCTGGTCACAGGCCTGCGTGCGCGTGACCGGGAAGGACGCATCACTTACGTCAACCCGGCGTTTTGCGAGATGGTGGGTTTCAGCGCGGAAGAGCTGATCGGACAAAGCGCACCCATGCCCTACTGGCCACCCGAGATGGTGGACGAATACCACCAGCGCCAGGCCATCCGCCTTGCCGGCAACGCACCACCGCGCGAGGGCTACGAGTCGGTGTTCATGCGCAAGGACGGCACCCGCTTTCCGGTGCTCATCATCGAAGCACCGCTGATCAGCGCCCAAGGCGAGCAGACGGGATGGATGAGCGCCATGCTGGACATCAGCGAACAACGTCGCGTGGAAGAGCTCTCTCGTGCCAGCCAGGAACGTCTGCAGGCCACCGCGCGCCTGGCCACCGTGGGCGAGATGGCCTCGCTGCTCAGTCATGAACTCAACCAGCCGCTTGCGGTGATTGCCAGCTACGCCAACGGCTCGCTGAACTTGCTCGACACACCGGGCACCCGGAGTGAGCAGCTGGCCGATGTGCACATGGCACTGCAACGCATTGCCGAACAGGCCGGGCGGGCTGGTCGTGTCATCAACAGCGTGCACGACTTCGTGCGGCGGCGCGACCAGGCGCGTGAAGCGGTGGCACCACAGGACCTGCTCGAAGCGATTGCCCCGCTGGTGAACTTGCAGGCACGCAAGCTCGGCGTTCGGGTGCGCACCGAACTGGAGCCGGGTCTGCCTGCCGTGTTCTGCGACCGGACCATGGTGGAACAAGTGCTGCTGAATCTGGCACGCAACGGCATGCAGGCCATGGACCACCCGGGCTGCCGTGACCGCCTGCTGGTGATCAAGGTGCAGCGCGGTGCCGCCAACGCGCGCCAGACCTGGCTGGAATTGAGCGTCGCCGATCGGGGCAGCGGCATCGACCCGGAAGTGGCAACGCGACTGTTCACGCCGTTTTTCACCACCAAGGCCGAGGGCATGGGACTGGGCTTGAGCCTGTGCCGGACAGTGATCGAGCAACACGGTGGACACCTCGGGCACGAGCCAAATGTGCCGACAGGTACGGTTTTTCGCTTCACCTTGCCCACCACGCCCGGCCTGTCGGGCGGCCCGATGCCACAAGCCACGGCGGCCTAAAATCCAGGCATGTCCAGTCCAGTGAACGCCACGGTCTACATCGTTGATGACGATGCCAGCGTCAGGGAAGGCATGGCCTGGCTGCTGCGCACGCGCCGCCTGCTGAGCAGCAGTTTCGACAGTGCCGAGTGCTTTCTGACGACACTGGGAGCCCAACAAGCCCAGTGGGCCCCACACAGCCTGCCCCGGCAAGCCGGATGCATCCTGCTAGATGTGCGGATGCCCGGCATGAGCGGCCTGGCACTGTTCGAGCAACTGCTTGAAAACGGCATTGCCCACGCCTGGCCGGTGATCTTCCTGACCGGGCATGCCGACGTGCCAACGGCCGTAGACAGCGTCAAGCGCGGCGCATTCGACTTCTGTGAAAAGCCTTTTTCCGATAACGCCCTGGTCGACCGGGTCGAGCTGGCACTGGCACTCTCGCAAGAACGCCTGGCCGAACGTCAGCAACGTGAGCAGCTGGAGCACCGATTAGGAGAGCTGACTGAGCGCGAGCGCGATGTCATGCGACTGGTGGCCCGGGGTATACCCAACAAGCTGATTGCAGACGAGCTGGACATCAGCGTGCGCACGGTGGAAGTGCATCGCGCGCGGGTATTCGACAAGATGGACGTCAAATCGGCCGTTGAACTGGCCAATCTGCTGCGGGAGGTGGCATGAGTTCGCCGTTTGCGTCTTTCGGGACACGTCGGCGCGTGCTGGGCCTGAGCATGGCCTTGCTGGCAGGCTGCGGCAGCACACCACCGCCACCACGACCCCTTGCAGTCAGCTCGCGCCCCCAGCTGCCCCAGCGCAATGACGTCGTGCTTTTTGCCATGGGCCTGCTGGACACCCGTTACCGCTGGGGCGGCCGTGGACCAGCCACAGGCTTTGACTGCTCCGGTCTGGTCAGCCATGTGTTTGCCGAATCTATCGGCCTGCAGGTCCGGGGCAGTTCTGCCGATCTGGGTCGGCAGGCGCGCCCCATACCTCTCGAGCAAGTGCTACCGGGCGACCTCGTGTTTTTCAACACCTTGGGCACACGCCATTCGCATGTGGGCGTCTATGTTGGCGATGGACGTTTTGTGCATGCAAGCAATCCGCGCACCGGCGTGCGCATCGACCAGCTGAGCAACCGTTACTATGCGGCGCGTTTCGAAGGAGCGGGGACACTGCTCGATTAAGTCTGGTCATCTTCCTTGTGGTCTTTGGACTCGGGCCTGGGCATTTCCCCCTTGTGGCGCCCTGCAAACATGGTCCACCAGACAATGGCAACCAGGATCACCAAAGCCAGCAACGCTTCCAGCACAAACAGCAACATGCGATCTCTCCGAATCCCTACCCTGAACCTGGCCTTTGTCTCACGGCCCCTGCTGGTGACCGGTGCATTGGCGCTGGCCATTGTAGGCAGCGGCCTGCCCGGCTGCTCGATCGCACCCCGGGTGTCCGTACCGCCAGCAGGAGATGCCGTCAGCCCCTCGGTGCCCCCAATGACGCAGGCGAAAAGCAGATGGATTCCGGTGCCATGGTCCGAGTTGCCGGGCTTCGAACAGGACGCCCTGCATGAAGCCTGGCCTGCCTGGCTGCGCAGCTGCGACAAACCGGCGCCCGCCTGGCGTCCGCTGTGTCCACAGCTGCGGCAACTCAGTAATGCCAGCCGGGCAGAGCAAAGTGTGTTTTTGCGTGAACGGCTGCAGCCCTACCGGGTCGAGTCACACCAAGCCCAGGCCGAAGGTCTGCTGACCGCCTATTACGAGCCTGTGCTCGAAGCGAGCCGCAAGCCCCAAGGCCGGTTTAACGTACCGCTGCACGCGGCCCCTGCAGGCGTGGCCGCCCGCAAGCCCTGGTTCACCCGACAGGAAGTCGACACCCACCCGCAAGCCCGGGCAGCGCTGCGCGGCAAGGAACTGGTGTACCTGAACGACCCGGTGGACGCAATGGTGCTGCACATCCAGGGCTCGGGCCTGGTGCGAGTAAGCGAACCCGACGGCCGGGTACGAACCGTGCGCCTGGCCTTTGCCGGCACCAACGAGCAGCCCTACAGGAGCATCGGCCGCTGGCTGCTGGACCAGGGTTACACCCGCGATGCGAGCTGGCCAGGTATCAAGGCCTGGATCGCACGCAACCCCTCGCGCGTGCAGGAACTGCTGTGGCAGAACCCGCGTTATGTGTTCTTCCGTGAAGAGCCTCTGCCGGCAGGCGACATGCCCGGCCCCAAAGGCGCCCAAGGCGTGCCGCTGACTGCCGGCCGCTCGATCGCGGTGGACCCGGGCAGCATTCCCTACGGCACACCGGTCTGGCTGGCCACGCCCGGCCCGACAGCCAGCCTGCAACGCCTGGTGCTGGCCCAGGACACCGGCGCCGCCATCGTGGGTGCGGTGCGCGCAGACTATTACGCCGGCTCCGGCCCGGAGGCCGGTGAACTCGCCGGGCGTCTCAAGCAGCCCCTGCGGCTGTGGGCGCTGTGGCCCAAATGAACGCGCCATGACCGTCCTGAATTGCCGGCCTGGCTGCGGTGCCTGCTGCACCGCACCGTCGATCAGTTCACAGATTCCGGGCATGCCCCAGGGCAAACCGGCCGGCGTGCCCTGCGTGCAGCTCGACGCACAGCGCCGCTGCCGCATCTTTGGCCAGCCCGAACGTCCGGCGGTATGCGGGCAGCTCATGCCCTCGCTGGAGATGTGCGGTGCGCATGACGACGGTGGCCGGCATGCGCGGGTGTACCTTGCGCGACTGGAAGCGTTGACCCGTCCGGGCTAAGCTGGTGCCTGCCAATGCCTGCGCCTTTGTGGGAGCGAGTCCCTGCTCGCGAAATTTGTGGGAGCGAGCCTCCGCTCGCAAACGCCTGGACTGCAGAGGCAGCCTCCCGCAACACCACAAGCCCCCTACCTGGAGACGCCATGAACAACAAACCCGACACCATGCACCCCGACGAGTGGCAGCTGCGCGTCGATCTGGCCGCCTGCTATCGGCTGGTCGCGCTGTATGGCTGGAGCGATCTGGTCTTCACCCACATCAGCGCCAAGTTGCCCGCCTCGGTCACGGGCGGCGAGGACCAGTTCCTGATCAACCCCTACGGCCTGATGTTCGACGAAATCACCGCGTCCAGCCTGGTCAAGGTGGACATGGCCTGCAACAAACTTGATGACAGCCCGCACCCGGTCAACCCGGCCGGCTTCGTGATCCACAGCGCGGTGCACGCAGTGCGGCCCGATGCGGGCTGCGTGCTGCACACCCACACCCGCGCCGGCGTGGCCGTGAGCGCGCAACAGCATGGCGTGCTGCCGATCAGCCAGCAAAGCACCTTTGTGCTGGCCTCACTGGCCTACCATGACTACGAAGGCGTGGCGATCCGCGACGACGAAAAGACCCGCCTGCAGGCCAATCTGGGCGACGCCAATTACCTGGTGCTGCGCAACCACGGCCTGCTGACGGTGGGCAAGACGATCGCCGATGCCTTTCTGTCGATGTACACCTTCGAGAACACCTGCCGCATCCAGGTCGACGCGCTGGCCGGACAAGCCGGCCCTGCCGGGCTCACGGCCGTGAACCCGCAGATCCTGAAAGGCGTGTCCCACGCCATGAAGGTGCAGACGGGCGGCATCGGCGGGGCCTTTGTCTGGCCATCGCTGCTGCGCAAGCTGCAGCGCGAGAATCCCGGCTTTGACGTTTGATGTTTGAACGAGAAACAGCAACATGACCACACTCTTTGATCCCTGCCAGGCCGGCGGCCTGAAGCTGTCCACCCGCATCGTGATGGCGCCGCTGACCCGCAACCGCGCGCCCGGCGCGCTGGCCAACGCCCGCATGGCCAACTACTACCACCAGCGGGCCAACCCCGCCACCGGCGCCGGCCTGATCGTCACCGAGGCCACCGCCATCAGCCACCAGGGCCAGGGCTACGCCGACGTGCCCGGCATCTGGAGCGCCGAGCAGGTGGCGGCCTGGAAGCAAGTCACCGACGCGGTGCATGCCGAAGGCGGCCAGATCGTCATGCAGCTGTGGCATGTGGGCCGTGTCTCGCACACCAGCCTGCAACCCGGAGGCGCCGCGCCCGTGGCCCCTTCGGCCATCACCGCCAAGACCAAGACCGTGCTGCTGGTCGATGGCCAGGCCCGGTTTGTGGAAACCTCCGCGCCCCGCGCACTCGAAGTGGCCGAGCTGCCTGGCATCGTGCAGGACTACCGCCGCGCCGCCGCCAACGCCATCGCTGCCGGCTTTGACGGCGTGGAAGTGCACGCCGCCAATGGCTATCTGATCGACCAGTTCCTGCGCGGCGGCAGCAACCAGCGCAACGATGCCTATGGCGGCCCGATCGAGAACCGCGCCCGCTTCCTCGATGAAGTGATGCAGGCCGTGGTCGCCGAAATCGGCGGCGGCCGCACGGGCATACGACTCTCGCCCGTCACGCCGGCCAACGATGCCAGTGACGACCAGCCGCAGCCGCTGTTCGAGCATGTGGTACGCCAGCTGGCGCCGCTCGGACTGGCCTACGTGCACGTGATCGAAGGTTCGACCGGTGGGCCACGCGACCACCAGCAAGGCCCCGCGCCGTTTGACTACGCCGCGTTGCGCAAAGCCTACCGCGCCGCCGGCGGGCAGGGCGCCTGGATGGTCAACAACGGCTACGACCTGGCACTGGCCAACCAATCCCTGGCCGAAGGTGCGGACCTGGTGGCCTTTGGCCGCCCCTTCATCGCCAACCCCGACCTGGGCGCACGCCTGAAGCAAGGCGGCCCGTTCAACACGCTCGATCGCGCCACGCTCTACGGCGGTGGCGATGCGGGTTATCTGGACTACCCCACGCTGGAATAAATCTGGTCGGCTGCGCGCCGTTCAGCCCAGGCCGATCGGCGCTGGCGCACGCTGCACGATCAGGCTGAACAGCCCTTCGTATTCGGCGCTGGGCGGGTATTTCCCGGTCAGCGGGTCGGCATTTTGCTCGAAAGCGGCATCGATGTCTGCCCAGTCGGCTGCGCTCAGGCTCTTCTCAGCCTCTGGCAGGATGACATCTTCTTCCAGCTGCATGTGGTCGAGGTAGAAGTTCACATATTTGGTGAACGCCTCCTGAAATGCCGCGCGGCGTGAGGAACCCAGCAATTCCCAGGGGAGCAGCAGGTGCTGCAGTTCACGGGCGGCCTTTTCGCTGTACATGTGGTCGCGCTCGAGCCGGTCGATCGCGCCCAGCACCTGGGGCGAGGCCTTGACCACCTTGGGGAACAGCAGGTTCGATTCCTTGGGGTGGTGCAGGCGCTCGGGGTATTCGTCGATGTAGAAGAGCATGGCGCGGACCACATCAAAAAAGTTCTTGCGGCTCTCGTCCGGACCGCGCTCGACCAGCATGCGCATGGACTGGAGCATGGCGGCCAGACTGGCGTGTTCATCGCGGATAATCTGCAAACTGCGGGGGGTGCCCATGGTGTCTCTCCTGTATTGGAGAGCAGTGTGCAGAAACCGCGGCTGATGCCTCCTGACATAAGTCAAGACTACCGCTCAAGCGGCCGTTCATTCGGGGTATTTCCAGCGCTTGAGCAAGAGGGCATTGGTCATCACGCTGACCGAGCTGAGTGCCATGGCCGCCCCGGCAATCACCGGGCTCAGGTAGCCCAGGGCGGCGAGCGGAATGCCCGCCGTGTTGTAGGCAAAGGCCCAGAACAGGTTCTGGCGGATCTTGGCTACCGTGCGGGCCGAGATGTCGAGCGCAGCGCCCACCAGTGCCACATCGCCGCGCATCAGGGTGATGCCCGCTGCATGCATGGCCACATCGGTGCCGTTGCCCATGGCCAGACCCACATCGGCAGCGGCCAGAGCGGGCGCGTCGTTGACGCCATCGCCGACCATGGCCACCACACGTCCGCCCTCGCGCAATTTGGCCACGGCCTGCGCCTTGTCGCCGGGCATCACCTCGGCCAGCACCTCACCCGCTTCGGGGCGCAGGCCCAGGCGTCGCGCCATCGCTTCGGCGGCGGCGCGGTTGTCGCCCGAGATCATCACCAGTTGCAGGCCGCGCGCACGCAGCGCATCGAGCGCTACGCGCACGCCGGGCTTGGGTTCGTCGCCAAAGGCCATGAGCAGTAAGGGGCGCAGACCCTGCGCTGTGTGCTCGGCCAGTGCCGACAGGCTGGCGCCTTGCTGCTGGAAGGCAGTGATCTCGGCCTGCCAGGGCTGGAGGTCCAGCCCTTCGTCCTGCAGCCAGCGCAGGCTCCCCAGCAGCAGCGGACGGCCCAGCACTTCGGCCTGCACACCGCGACCGGGCACAGCCTGCACATTCGTCGCGGGGGGCATGGGCAGACCCTGCGCCGCGTTCACCACCGCACGCGCCAGCGGGTGTTCGCTGCCCTGCTGGACTGCGGCAGCCAGCTCCAGCACGGTGGTGAGATCCTGCCCGGCCGCGGCAGCGTGGCCCACCAGCCGTGGTTGCCCCACAGTCAATGTGCCGGTCTTGTCAAAGGCCACGGTCTGCACCTGGTGGGCCATCTCCAGCGCCTGCGCGTCCTTGATCAGGATGCCGTGTTTCGCCGCCACGCCGGTGCCGGCCATGATGGCCGCCGGCGTGGCCAGGCCCAGCGCGCAGGGGCAGGCGATCACCAGCACCGCGACCGCATGGATGAGCGCATGTTCGTAGCCCGCACCCTGCACCAGCCAGACGATGCCGGTGATCAGCGCAATCGCGATCACCGCCGGCACAAACACTTCGGCCACCCGGTCCACCAGGCGCTGGATCGGCGCCTTGGCGGCCTGTGCGTCTTCGACCAGGCGGATGATGCGCGAGAGCACCGTTTCATGGCCCACGGCCGTGACCTGCATGCGCACCCGGCCTTCGCCGTTGATCGAACCGCCGGTGAGCGCCGCGCCCACGGCCTTGGCCACCGGCAGAGGCTCGCCGGTCAGCATCGATTCATCGACCTGTGTCTGACCTTCCAGCAGTTCACCGTCGACCGGGAAACGTTCGCCGGGTTTGACCACCAGCAGGTCGCCCACGCGCAGCTCGGCCACCGGCACGTCCTGCTCGCCCTCGTCGGTGAGCAGGTGCGCAGTGTCGGGCCGCAGCGCATGCAGCGCACGGATGGCCTCGGTGGTCTGGCGCTTTGCGCGCGCTTCGAGCCATTTGCCCAGCAGCACCAGGGTGATGACCACAGCCGAGCCTTCAAAGTAGAGGTGCGGCGTGTGGCCTGCGTGCGCGGTGAGCCACAGCCAGACCGAGACCAGCCAGCCCGCGCTGGTGCCAATCGCCACCAGCAAGTCCATGTTGCCGGTGAGCGCCTTGAGCGCATGCCAGCCGGCCTTGTAAAAACGCGCGCCCAAAATGAACTGCACCGGCGTGGCCAGCAGGAACTGCAGCCAGGCCGGCAGCATCCAGTGCTGGCCGAACAGGTCGCCCAGCATGGGCAGCACCAGCGGAGCCGAGAGCAGCAGGCCCCAGGCCACCGGTGCAAAACCGGCCCAGGGACTGGTGGCTTGCATCGCATCGGTCTCATTGGCCGCGCGCGGTTCGTAACCGGCATCGCGAATCGCACGGCGCAGCACGCCTTCGCTGGCGTTGTTGCCGGAAACCGTCACATGCGCCGATTCGGTGGCCAGGTTGATGGCGGCACTGTCCACGCCCGGCACCTTCTTGAGCGCCCGTTCCACCCGCGCGACGCAGGATGCACAGGTCATGCCCCCAATGCCGATGTCGTAGGTCTGCGGTGAAGAATTGATCTGTGTCATGTGCAAAGTCTCTTGCAGGGTTAAGCTTGCTGTCATACCCTTTGGAGCCGGATGAGGATACACCCATGAAACAAGTATTTGATGTTCAAGGCATGAGCTGCAACCATTGCGCCAAGGCCGTCACCAAGGCGGTCCAGCAACTCGACCCACAGGCACAGGTGCAAGTGGATCTGGCAGGCAACAAGGTTGAAGTCGAATCCACGCAGGCCCGTGAAGTGATTGCCAAAGCCATTGCCGATGAAGGCTATGCCGTGGTCGCCTGATTTTTTCGCAGCAAGGAGCATCCCATGAAAAGCAATGTCGGCGGCATCGACCGCATCCTTCGCATCGTGATCGGTCTGGTTCTGGTGGCTTTGGCGGCAACCGGCCAGGTCGGGGCCTGGGGCTGGATCGGCCTGCTGCCACTGGCCACCGGCGCGCTCGGCTGGTGCCCGCCCTACAGCATTTTGGGCATCAACACCTGCAAGAATCGCAACGTGTCCTGATCCACCCGATCGAGGCAAGCCCTTGCGGGCTGCGGCATGATGGCGGCATGAACAGTTCCATCGCTTCCTTTGCCGTGCAGCAGCCGCGCACCGTCGAAACCCAGATCACCGGCCGCCCCACGCGCGACGGCGCCGGTGTGCGTCTGACCCGCGTGCTGACCGGCGAGCTGCAGCAGCGGCTCGACCCGTTCCTGATGCTCGACAACTTCGCGAGCGACGACCCCAAGGACTATGGCGCCGGTTTTCCGGACCACCCGCACCGCGGCTTCGAGACCGTGACGTACATGATCGCTGGCCGCATGCGCCACCAGGACAGCAGCGGCGGCCATGGCCTGCTGCAAAACGGTGGCGTGCAGTGGATGACCGCCGGCCGCGGCGTGATCCACAGTGAAATGCCCGAACAGGAAGAGGGCCGGATGGAAGGCTTTCAGCTCTGGCTGAACCTGCCTTCGCATCAGAAGATGTGCACGCCCTGGTACCGCGACATCCAGAGTGCCGACATTCCTGAACTGACCACGCCCGAAGGCGTGTTCGTGCGCGTGATCGCCGGCACCAGCCAGGGCGTGGAGGGTGCCATGCACCGCTCTGCCAGCGATTACCCGACAGACCCGCTGTATCTGGACCTGCATTTCTCAGGTGATCAGTCCTTCAGTCAGCCACTTCCGACGGGACACAATGCCTTTGTCTATGTGTACCGTGGTTCACTTGAGGTGCTCGGTCACGCAGGCAGCACCGCCGTACCGGTACAACGCATGGCGATTCTGGCCAATGAAGGCGATGGCGTGATCCTGCGGGGCGGCCCCGGCACACGCGCCCTGCTGATCGCCGGCCGACCTCTGGGCGAGCCCATTGCCCAGTACGGACCTTTCGTGATGAACACCCGCGAAGAGCTCATGCAGGCGGTTCACGATTACCAGAACGGCCGTCTGGGACGCTGATCACGTCGTCCTTTCTGACGCCTTGCGACAGGACTTTACAAATCTCTGCACAAGGGTGATGTCCCGCTTACACAGCCAGCACAAACTCCTGATCAACCTGCAGACGGTCGTCGCAGGCTCATCTTCAAGGAGCACACGATGAAAGCATGGCGCATTCCCCTCATCACCCTTGGTCTTGCAGCTGCCCTGGGCACCCCTGCCTTTGCCCAGATGGGTCCCGGCATGCATGGGAAAGAAGGGCAACAAGGCCCGCGCATGGAAAAAATGCGTGAATTCATGGCCGAACGCCACCAGAAGCACCTGGGCGAACTGAAAACCAAACTCCAGATCGATCCGGGTCAGGAAAATGCCTGGAAAAGCTTTGTCCAAGTGATGCAGCTACCGGCGCACGCCATGGCACGGATGGACCGCACCGCTGTTGAAAAGCTCAGTACGCCCGAACGCATCGACCAGATGATGGCTTGGCATGCTGAACGCGAGGCAGACATGAAAAAACGTGGTGAAGCCACCAAGGCTTTCTATGCCGGACTGAATGCCGAACAGAAAAAAACCTTCGATGCCGAGACGGCGAAGTACATGAGCGGCCGTCACGGCGAGCACAGGCACCGCCATTGAGGAGGCCTGTGGATTGACGTGGGTCAAGATCGGCCCCCTGGGGTACCGATAAGCTTTGACCCATGTCATCCGCACCTTCGCCCGCTGCGCGCTCAGGCGCGCTTCTTCCCCCTATCCTGCCGATCGAGCCTGACCAGCCATTGCGCTGGCTGGTGTTGGGCTTTCGGGACTTGACCCGCAATCCCTTGTTGAGCCTGGCCCATGGTCTGCTCATGGCCGTGGCGGGTGGTCTGATCACCTGGCTGGCCTTTGACGAGTTCTGGTTATTGGCTGGGCTGGTCTCGGGCTTCATGGTGGGCTCACCCGTGCTGGCGACCAGCCTGTACGCGATGAGCCGTGCCATTGAGCGGGGTGAGCCTGTCAACCTCAAGCTGCTGATCCACACCTGGACCCGCTGGCAGATGCGCCTGCAGATCCAGCCTGACAGCTACTGGGCCCTGATCCGTTTCGGTTTGCTGCTGGGCCTGGCCACCGCTGGCTGGGTGTTCACCTCCTCGGCCTTCATCTGGATGATGACGCCGGTGCCCATTCACACGCCCATGGATTTTCTGCGGCATGTGGTGGCCAGCCGGGACCACCATATTTTCGAGATCTGGCTCGCCTTGGGGGGGCTCATGGCAGCACCCTTGTTTGCCTCCAGCGTCGTGTCCATGCCGATACTGCTGGACCGGCGTGTGACGGTGCTCGAAGCGGTGCTGACCAGCTGGAAAGCCGTACTTGCCTATCCGGTCACGATGGCGCTGTGGGCCTTTTTGCTCATGGGCTTCACGCTGCTGGGCATTTTTTCGCTTTACCTGGGCCTGATCATCGTCGTGCCTTTGCTGGGACACGCCAGCTGGCATGCCTACCGTGAGCTGGTCGATGTGCGTGGGCTGCCTGCACGGATCGACAACAACGAAGGTGGAGCGTGATGGACTTCACCGAAGAACAATTCGCCTGGTTCGGTCTGACCATCGGCGTGGCGGCCTTCATGCTCTACATGCTGTTCATCATTGGCCAGCTCGCCTGGGAATCCAAAGCCGGCAAGTTCGGCACTTTTATCATTTTTCTGGGCCTGGCCTTCGGCATGGTGGGTTTTATTGCCAAAGGCGTCATCCAGTGGCTGATCGACAGCCGTTGAACAAAATTTTTTGTGCACAAGGCTGGGGATAAAAAAGGCGCAACCTCCTGCTTATCCACAGAATGGTGGATGCTCCAAAGGTTGTTCCATTTGGCTTGACAACAGAAAAGCACACTGGCCCACACCTCACCAAATCACGTAAATGCTTGCCCCAATTGAAAAAAACAGACTTGTTCACAAGCCGGAGCAAACCTTACCTACTACGACTAATTTGAAATAGAAAATTCAAGATAAGACAAAGACAAGTTCAATGACTGGTCACTTCGGGGAGACGGGAATGGGCTGTTAAGATTTGGCATTCGACGCTTGGTTCCATGTCCCATTCTTCTCCTCCCACAGCTGTTTATGAAATCAAGAGCGCAGACTTGCCTCTGATCGCTTTTCAGCTGAGAACTGCCGACCTGGAAGTCCTGGAACAAGCCTTGCTGGCACAGTTGGCTGAAACTCCTGACTTTTTCGATCAGGATCCAACCCTGATTGATCTGGATGGCATCACTGCAGACAACACATCGATCGATTTTGTAGGTCTGCAGCACATCCTGCGTCAGCATGGTTTGAGGCCTGTGGCCTTTCGCACATCCAACTCGGCATGGGAACAAAAGGCCTTGTCTGCAGGACTGGTTCGCGCAGACGACGCACGTATCCGTCGCCAGATGCCTTCGGTGCCTGTGCCGCCTCCGCCTCCTGCGCCCCAGACGCTGGCAGATGCAGTGGTCCTGGACCGGCCTTTGCGATCTGGGCAGCAGGTGTATGCGAAAGGCCGTGACTTGATTGTCCTGGCCATGATCAACCCTGGAGCAGAAGTGTTGGCAGATGGGCATATCCATGTGTATGCCCCCCTTCGCGGCAAAGCGATTGCAGGTGCCCGCGGCTTCGCAGGTGCCCGTATCTTTGCGCAAAGCATGGATCCCGAACTCATCTCGATCGCTGGCGTTTACCGCACCAGCGAAAATCCCTTACCAACAGAGGTGCGTGGGCTGCCGGCCCATGTGTCTTTGCAATCCGGCCCTGAAGGCGAGCGTTTGACCATCGTTCCTTTGCGCAGTTGAGTGCGTCTGCCTTCTTCATTTCAAGAGAGAAAGAGAACCCATGGCAAAAATCGTTGTAGTGACTTCCGGCAAAGGAGGGGTGGGCAAAACCACCACCAGCGCCAGTTTCGCCACCGGTCTGGCCCTCAAGGGCTTCAAGACGGTGGTCATCGATTTCGACGTGGGCCTTCGTAATCTCGACTTGATCATGGGGTGTGAGCGCCGTGTGGTGTACGACTTCGTCAATGTGATCCAAGGTGAAGCGAACCTCAACCAGGCGCTGATCAAGGACAAGCAGTGTGAGAATCTTTTTGTGCTGGCTGCTTCACAGACCCGCGACAAGGAAGCGCTCACCCAGGAAGGCGTTGAAAAAGTCCTGCAGGACCTGGCAGGCATGGGCTTTGAATACATCGTCTGCGATTCGCCTGCCGGGATCGAGACTGGTGCACTGATGGCCATGCACTTTGCCGATGAAGCTTTGGTGGTGACCAATCCCGAAGTCTCTTCGGTGCGGGACTCCGACCGGATTCTGGGCATGCTGGGCAGCAAGACCAAGCGTGCCATCGAAGGGGCTGAGCCGATCAAGGAACACCTTTTGATCACCCGCTACAACCCGAACCGGGTGGAAGACGGTCAGATGCTTTCCCTGCAGGACATTCAGGACATCCTGCGCATCAAGCTCATTGGTGTGATTCCTGAAAGCGAGAACGTGCTGCAGGCCTCCAACCAGGGCACACCAGCGATCAACATGGCCAACACCGATGTTGCCGAAGCCTACAAGGATGTGATCGATCGCTTCCTCGGAGAAGACAAGCCCATGCGTTTCACGGAAGCTGAAAAACCCGGCTTCTTCAAGCGTTTGTTCGGGAGCAAGTGACCATGTCCTTCCTGTCCTTTCTGCTGGGAGAGAACAAAAAAACAGCTTCAGTGGCCAAGGAACGTCTGCAGATCATCCTGGCACATGAACGCAGTGGTCGCAATGCCGCTGAGCCCGACTACCTGCCTGATTTACAGCGCGAACTGGTGGCGGTGATCAGCAAATACATCAAGATCAACCAGAACGACATCAAGGTGAACCTGGAACGTCAGGACAACCTGGAAGTGCTGGAAGTCAAGATCGAATTGCCGGAAGCACGCTGATCCTCTCTGTCATGCCGGGCTTGACTCGGCATCCATGACAAACCATGGATCCCGGATCGCGTCCGGGGTGACACCACTCTTCAACTGCCCAGCAATTGCTTCCATTGCAGGCGAGCGGCCTGCAGGTTGCGCTCCTTGACATGGCCAAAGCCCTTGATGAGCTCGGCCACCTGGGCAATCTCGACCGCACGCGCATGGTTTTCGGCGTTCAGTGAAGCCAGCAGGCCTTCAACGATCCGGCAGTATTCGCCGATCAGCGCGCGTTCGGTGCGGCGTTCCTCGGTGTAGCCGAACACATCGAGCGGCGTGCCACGCAGGCCCTTGAGTGCCGCCAGCAGGCGAAAGCCGGTCTGCATGGCGGGGCCGTATTTTTTCTTCACCAGCAGGCCCTTGTCATTGCGTTGGGCCAGCAGGGGCGGCGCCAGGTGATAGTGGACCTTGAAGTCGCCTTCGAACTGCTCGGCCACACGCTCGATGAAACTGGTCTGGGTGTGCAGGCGGGCGACTTCGTATTCGTCCTTGTAGGCCATCAGACGGTAAAGCTGGCGGGCCACTACTTCGCTGAGCTGCTGCTTGCCCAGCGCGCTTTCAGTCGCGCGCACCCGCTCGACAAACGCCTGGTACTGCCCGGCATAGGCGGCGCTTTGGTAGGCCGTCAGGCGCTGCACCCGGTCGGCCGCCAGGTCTTCGAGGCTCTGGCGTTTGACGAACTGCACCGGCTGGGCGGGCCGCACCAGGGCCATGACCTGATCGAGGTGTTGCGCGGCATGGCGGCCCCATTCAAAGGCCAGCTTGTTGTTCTCGATGGCGACTTCGTTGAGCTCGATCGCGCGCATCAGCGATGCGTGGCCGAGCGGTACCCAGCCTTTCTGCCAGGCGTAGCCGAGGATCATCGGGTTGACATAGATCGTGTCGCCCATCAGCTGGCGCGCCAGCGCGTCGGCATCAAAAGCGCTCACGCCGGCCATGCCTACCTGCTGCACGATGGCGGCCACGCACTGTTCGGCCGGGTTCTGCCAGTTGCCGTTCTTCACGAAAGCGGCGGTGGGTGTGCTGTGGCTGTTGAGGGCCACATGGGTGCGGCCTTCGCGCATGCGCAGCATCGTTTCCTTGCCGGCGCTCACGATCGGGTCGCAGCCGAAGATCAGGTCGGCGGTGGCCATGCCCACGCGGGTGGTGCGGATGTCGGCCTGGGTGTTCGCCACGATCACATGGCTCCAGGTCGCGCCGCCTTTCTGGGCCAGGCCTGCCGCATCCTGCGTGACGATACCCTTGCCTTCGATGTGCGCCGCCATGCCCAGCAGCTGGCCGATGGTGATGACGCCGGTACCGCCCACGCCGGCCACCACCATGCCCCAGGGCTGCGTCAGGTCAGGCTGTGCAGGTTCGGGCAGTTCACCCAGGGCGGCGGGCGAAGCAGCCTGTGATTTGGATTTCTTCTTGAGCTGCCCACCTTCGACGGTGACAAAGCTTGGGCAAAAACCCTTGAGGCAGCTGGTGTCCTTGTTGCAGGTGCTCTGGTTGATGGTGCGCTTGCGGCCCAGCGGGGTTTCGAGTGGCTCCACCGAGAGGCAGTTGGACTGCACACCGCAGTCACCACAACCTTCACACACCTCTTCGTTGATCATCACGCGCAGGGCGGGGTCGACCATGGTGCCGCGCTTGCGGCGGCGGCGCTTTTCGGTCGCGCAGGTCTGGTCGTAGATGATGACGGTGGTGCCCTTGATCTCGCGCATCTCGCGCTGGATGCGGTCAAGTTCGTCGCGGTGGTGCACCGTCACGCCTTCAGCCAGCGTCACACCCTGGTACTTTCCGGGTTCGTCGGTGACCACGTCGATGCGCTGGGCGCCCTCGGCCCGCATGCTTTGCGCAATCTGCACCACGCTGTGGCCTTCAGGCCGTTCGCCCACCTGCTGGCCACCGGTCATGGCCACCGCATCGTTGTAGAGGATCTTGTAGGTGATGTTGACCCCGGCGGCTACGCTCTGGCGGATCGCCAGCAGGCCGCTGTGGAAATAGGTGCCGTCGCCGATGTTGGCAAAGACGTGCTGTTCCTGGCTGAAGGGCTGCTGACCGACCCAGGGTACGCCTTCGCCGCCCATCTGGGTGAAGCCGACAGTGTTGCGGTCCATCCAGATGCTCATGAAGTGGCAACCGATGCCGGCCAAGGCGCGCGAGCCTTCGGGCACGCGGGTGCTGGTGTTGTGCGGGCAACCCGAGCAGAACCAGGGCTGGCGTTCGGCGGCAGTGCCCAGGGTAAGCGTTTGCATCGAACGCTCCTTGGCGTCGAGCACGGCCAGGTGCGCGTCGATGCGGGCGGTGGTGTCGGCATCGATGCCCAGCTTCCTGAGGCGTCTGGCGAGTGCGCGGGCGATGATGGCCGGGCTCAGGTCGGCATTGGCGCGCAGCAGGGTGTTGGCGCTGGGGTTGGGCATGGACCACTCGCCACCGCTGTGGCCATCGGCGTCGTCGAACTTGCCGATCACATTCGGGCGCACGTCGTCGCGCCAGTTGTAGATCTCTTCCTTGAGCTGGTACTCGATGACCTGGCGCTTTTCTTCCACCACCAGGATCTCGCGCAGGCCGGTGGCGAATTCACGTGTGGTCTGGGCTTCGAGCGGCCACACCACATTGACCTTGTGCAGGCGGATGCCCAGGCGCTGGCAGGTGGCGTCATCCAGGCCCAGGTCCAGCAGGGCCTGGCGCGTGTCGTTGTAGGCCTTGCCGCTGGCGATGATGCCGAAGCGGTCATGCCCACTTTCGATCACGTTGTGGTTGAGCCTGTTGGCGCGGATATAGGCCAATGCCGCGTACCACTTGTAGTCGAACAGGCGGGCTTCCTGTTCGAGCGCGGTGTCGGGCCAGCGGATGTGCACACCCCCCGCGGGCATCTCGAACTCGGGCAGCACGATGTTCACGCGCTCGGGATCGATGTGCGCGGTGGCACTCGACTCGACGATTTCCTGGATCGTCTTCATGCCGGCCCAGACGCCGGAAAAGCGGCTCATGGCGATGGCGTGCACGCCAAGGTCCAGGATGTCCTGCACCGTGGACGGGAAGAACACCGGCAGGCCGCAGGCCTTGAAGATGTGGTCGCTCTGGTGTGCAGCCGTCGAGCTCTTGGCCACATGGTCGTCACCGGCCACGGCCAGCACACCGCCCCAGGGCGTGGTGCCTGCCATGTTGGCGTGCTTGAACACGTCGGAGCAGCGGTCCACGCCCGGGCCCTTGCCGTACCAGATGCCGAACACGCCATCAAACTTCTGGGTGCCCGCGGGCGCAAAGCCCAGCTGCTGCGTGCCCCACAGGGCGGTGGCGGCCAATTCTTCATTGACGCCGGGCTGGAAGACGATGTTCTGCGCCTGCAGGTATTTTTTGGCTTTCCACAGGGCCTGGTCGTAGCCGCCCAGGGGGGAGCCACGGTAGCCGCTGATGAAGCCGGCGGTGTTCTTGCCCTGCAGGGCGTCGCGCTGGCGCTGCAGCATGGGCAGCTTGACCAGGGCCTGCACACCGCTCATGAAGGCCCGGCCTACGTCGAGGCTGTATTTGTCGTCCAGCGTGACGGTTTCCAGGGCCTGGCGGATGTGATCGGGCAAGGGGGCGTTCATTGTTTTTCCTCAACAGCTGGAGACAGTACAGAAGGTCCGTCTTCAGGTTCAACCTGGAAGATTGCAGTGGTCGTCAGTGTAGGGGTTTGGTGCAGACAGGTGCTTTCTTTTATGCCCCGTGAAACCCCGCGCTTTAGAAAGAATATTGCTCCATAATTGGAATTGTGGAAACACTCGATAAATTTGACTGGTTAATCCTGAATGAATTGCAGTGTGACGGTCGGCTGTCGAATGCCGAACTGGCCGAGCGGGTCGGTCTGTCGGCCGCGCCTTGCTGGCGCCGCGTGCGGGCGCTGGAAAAAGCCGGCTACATCACCGGCTACCGGGCGGTGATTGACCGCCACAAGGTCGGGCTGGACGTGCTGGCTTTTGTGCGGCTGGACGCCGAGCGCAACCGCGGAGACGTCACCCGCGAACTCGAAGAAGCCATCCGCAAGATCCCCGAGGTGATTTCCTGCCATTACATCAGCGGTACTGGCACCTTTGAGCTGGAGGTGGTGGCGCGTGACCTCAATGCCTTCAGCACCTTTGCGCGCGAGGTGCTGATCAACTTGCCCAATGTGAAGGACCTTCACACCAGCTTTTCGCTGGGTGAGGTCAAGGCAGTGGGCATCTTGCCCTTGCCGGGTTGATGCAACACAGAGCCTGCGCAGAGGCAGGGGTCACGGGGCAGGATCCCCGCAGCCGAAGGGGCTGCCTGTAAAATAGGCACCCTTTGGCCCGGCCTGTTCTGACCGGGTACTGGCACACCAGGTGCCGCGGACTCTATGGCGCCCGTCCAGGCGAATAATCCATGCTCTACCCTCAGGAATTCGATGTGATCGTAGTCGGTGGCGGCCATGCCGGGACCGAGGCCGCGCTGGCCGCGGCCCGCATGGGCTGCAAGACGCTGCTGCTCAGCCACAACATCGAAACGCTGGGCCAGATGAGCTGCAACCCCAGCATCGGCGGCATTGGCAAGGGCCATCTGGTCAAGGAAGTGGACGCGCTGGGCGGTGCCATGGCGCTGGCCACCGACGAGGGGGGTATCCAGTTCCGCATCCTCAACTCCTCCAAAGGCCCGGCCGTGCGCGCCACCCGTGCCCAGGCCGACCGCATCCTGTACAAGGCCGCGATCCGTCGCATGCTGGAGAACCAGCCGAACCTCTGGCTGTTCCAGCAGGCCGTCGATGATTTGATGGTCGAAGGCGACCGCGTGGTGGGCGCCGTCACGCAGGTGGGCATCCGCTTCCGTTCGCGCACCGTGGTGCTGACGGCAGGCACCTTTCTGGACGGCAAGATCCATGTGGGCTTGCAGAACTATTCGGCTGGCCGCGCAGGCGATCCGCCAGCGGTCAGTCTCTCGGCGCGCCTGAAAGAGCTCAAGCTGCCGCAAGGTCGCCTCAAGACCGGCACGCCGCCGCGCCTGGATGGCCGAACCATCGATTTTTCCAAGTGCATCGAGCAGCCCGGCGACGGCATGCCCGGCGGCATGAACGAGCAGGGTGGGGTGCCTGTGTTCAGCTTCATGGGCAAGGCGAGCATGCATCCGCAGCAGATGCCCTGCTGGATCACCCACACCAACGAACGCACCCACGAGATCATCCGCTCTGGCTTTGACCGCAGCCCCATGTTCACCGGAAAGATCGAGGGCGTGGGCCCGCGCTACTGCCCCAGCGTCGAAGACAAAATCAACCGCTTTGCCGACAAGGACAGCCACCAGATCTTTCTGGAGC
>JACCDV011165295.1_pt1 | contig 28742 bp, 21 predicted proteins | sample 7446131 | NCBI WGS metagenome assembly JACCDV01 (sample SAMN15323448, study PRJNA562643) | freshwater metagenome | isolation source: river surface water | place: USA:Blue River Watershed | collected 2017-08-17 | reverse complement strand
TTCTAGACTCGCCACTAGCCATTGCTAAAGACGAGGCTGCTGCACGAGTGCGCGCAAATTGTTCTAATACCGTAGCCATACTATTTTGTTAAAAGCAATCTGATTTTTTCAGTGGGTCCTTCCGATGAACTCCATTGAAACAGGTAAGATCCAGCGGATAAATTTGTGACGTCCACAGGGTAAACTTGCTCCCCAGCCCCAAAATTAAGGACTTTAGAAGAAAATAGGTTTCGGCCTTGGCTATCTATGATTTGGTAGGTGACCTCGGCAGGTTTTGCTAGGCTGAACTTCCAATTAAATAATCCGCCTGACGGATTCGGATAGATGGTAGCTGAAGCCTCTTTAGGTTCATTGCCTAAAATAGGGCTATCAAATAAGGCCATTTGGGCATCTAACCAAGTCATCCGACCTTGCATCCAGTTTTTTAACCAATTCACTTCGTCCGATAAGGTGGCTCCGACGTAATAATTAGGCCAAATCTTTTTACCCATCAAAGGGTATTTTTGGAAATTCCGTGCTAATGGATCCTTTAAAACAACCTGAGCTGAATCGATGGTGGCAAATAGTGTATTTGTATTCAAAAAGCTGGATCGAACAGCCTTCCAACGCGATGCCAAAGCCTTCCGGAAACTCGCATCTTGTATTAATTTATTCCACCAGAATGGAACCTGCCAATAATCTTTCGAACCAGCTTCCGTCTCCATAGCCTTATATACAAACCCATCAGTCTTCCAGCCATTTAGATAATCTGCATTCCCAAAAGCAATATTGAAATCCCAGGCAGGTCCCATTTTAATTTTACCTCCTAAAGATTCTTTATCCTTATATAAATAGGAACTTAATCGATACCCATCCACATTTCGAGTCACTTCATTCAAAATAAAGTAATTAACAAAAGAAGGCATGTCCATAAAATCTCTGAAGCTAGCCTTCGGATCATTCATATCTTCTGTCATTAATTTCTGCTCCCAGTTATTAATGTAATTCCGTATATAATTAACCTGCTGCTGTGTAATGATGCCAAATTTCGGATATTCAATTTGGAATTCACATTTTTGAGTCGCGTTTATTCCAGAGGTATAATTACTTTTCCAAGTGGTAGAAGGTGAACCACTCGTCTTATCAATTTTCAACAAATAGCCCCCCGTTACATCATCCCCTGCATTTTCTGTGGGATACAAATCAGAAATAGGTACGCGGTTTTTACCTTGTTTAATTTTTTCCATGAGCATGTAAACGCCACGGTATTCATTATTGATTACTAATTCCACAAATTTAGTCTCACTATGTAGTAAACCTAAACGTCCAGCTATTTGATGAGCCATAAAATCTCGCATGAAGGAACGATCATTATAGGAGGCATTCAGTACCCAATCTGACTCCTCAGGCATTTGAATAAGCGACATACGTTTCGCTGTTACTCCCGTTGAATCTGTCCATAGCTCAATACCATAAGGCTTTTTCACAAAGCCAGGGAGAAAATAAAAATCCGCTTGAGAAGTTGAACCTCTGAACTCGATTCCTGCAACGGTAGTAATGGTAGGGCTGGCCGAGAGTTGATTTAATTGCCCATTTCCTTTATCAAACACCTCCATCACTACGGGAATTTTAGGCTCATCCTGTATGACCCGGGTTTTTGTATTTATTCGAATGATGGGCAGATTGGAAACGCTGAGACTTTGGGAATAAAGTGCTAGAGGCAGCAATAGTAAAAAGAAAATAAAGCTTTTTTTCATCTAAAAATCGTATCCTAAAGTAAGGTAAGTCACAGGGGATTTCAATTCCTTGTTTTCTAATCCAAATGCATAATCTAATTTAACAAAGTAGCCTAAAACTGTTGCCCTCACCCCAAAACCATAGCCCACTAAAAAAGGATTACGGTAATCTGTCACAGTCGCTTGAAATGGATTCCTATTCCCTCCATAGACATTGGTATTAAATCCATTCGTTTTTGCAAATGGACTCGAACCAGACCAGGCTGAACCCACATCGGTAAAACCAACTAATTGAACAGAACTCAAAATAGATGAGGATTCCACCGACATCAAGGATTTTAACGGCATTCGTAACTCGACATTTAATAACAAATGACTGTTTCCACTTAATTTATTTAAGTTAAATCCTCGCAATGGGGCAATAAATTGACTCATGAATACATCCCGGTTAGCTAGGTTTGAGGTCCCTAGAGGTGTATTTTGAGTCCGCGGTTCTACCCTATTAAAGAACCAATTATCCATTCCTCCTAACATAGAGGCCTGCGTAGCTGAACCCAATTGATGGGAGGCTGAAAAGCGAGATGCAAAATAGAATGAATTCGTCAGCTTCTTATAATAGCGAACATCTAACCCTAATCGAACAAAATTTCCCTCATTGATGATGTTTTGATTTGCTTCAGCTAAGAAACTGAATCGCAATCCAGTTCTGATATTTTCAAAGACCGGAACCGTGTTATCGAACACATAATTTACCTGAGCGCCAGCATAACCAGAATAGTCTTCCTGATTTGTTAAAGAGTATTGACTAAACAATCGGTTCGTGGAATACATTCCTGTAACCGAAATTTTACTTAGTAAGCTAAAAGGATAGGTTGCACTTAAGGCGAATCGATTAAAGCGAATCTTTTGAGCATCCGATTCTGTATTTTGATCTAAAACTTTTCTGTCGTACCTAAACTTCCAATCAAGCTTGTTCGCTAAAAAACTGTATTCGCCCCAAAGGTCGGTATTTCGAAGGTTTGCTGTTAAGAAACCTCCAGCTTTGAAAAGATGATTTTCTAGAAGATCATTGGCCTTTAACTCATATGCATATCCAATTCCTCGGATAGGATCTGAACCAAAGAGACCCTCTGAGCTATTCATAATGAGTGAATTCTCGTAGTCTAAAGGGCCAATTAGCTTACTAGGTTCCCTTTTTAAGCGAATGGTTTGCTGGCGATCTAGACGAGCACGCCTTGATTTTTTTGCCAAATCAATGTTCGTTTCTACCACAACCGGACTCACTGGTTTCTCTTCATCAGGATTAACAATCCCCGGAATCCAAGCAGATCCTCCTATTTCATCCAAACTTTCCCACGGATAACGTTCGATTTTTTCTACCAAAATCGAGTTCTCCTTACTAGAAATCCCAGCAGGAGAAATCTCAAAATTATCCCAAGCTACAGTACGAATCGCTAATTGCTGAAAGCTAGAATCAACTAAGGAGTACCGAATAAGTCTATTTCCTTGACTCTGCGCATGCAAGAAATAGGCTAGCGAATCAGACCTAAATTGAAAATTCGACACTTTACCTGAGGTAGAAAAAAGACGTGTAGGATTTTCAGGCTCCTCAGGATTCCAAATCATAACAGAAGTAAAGGGAGCAGTAGGTGCTGGAAGTGAATCAATATACCTATTTGTCAAATACAACACCCGATTATCCGGTAATAAATGTGCCTCAGATTCATCAAAAGCATCTTTCGTCACAGGGTTTAAGCGGTTTCTTTTTAGATCATAAATACCCACGTCTACTTGGCCTTTTTCCAAAACCCGCACCAACATCTTCGACCCATTCTTATTCATTTCCATATCCAGGTAGGACAGGTTCGCAATTTTCTTTTTATCCTCTCCTTTTACCCCACCCTTTTTATCGATTTGAAATAGCTTCAACCAGCTAAATCCTTGATCAGAAAACAGCACGGCTAATTGATTCGAACCTATCCAAGATAGCAGTGGACCTTTGCCAGATGATAGTCGATTCACATCCTTCAACCCAGATTGCATAATTACTTGGGTTTTCTTAGAAGCTATCGGGTGCAGATTTACGCTATAGCGTCCAGATTCATCTGAAACCCACACTTCGTACAATCCATCCGGGCTGAGGCGATAGGAATTTACGGAGGTTTGTGACGGAATAAATTCCGACTGGGCGAACACTTTCTTTGAATTAATTTCTAACTGCTTTGCATCATTCAAATAATACTCATACCATTCTTTCAAAAACTTGGAGAATGGTTTTCGAATCGTACTAGAAATACTGGATTGTTCATTATGGATAATCCGCGTTAAATTTAAGATGTTCCCAATGGCTTGCTTACCGTATGTCAAGGAAATATAGGACCAAATCGATTGACCTAACAATTCTGCCTCTTTACCTTTTGCTAATTGTAATTTGCGAATTTTATTTTCACTAATTATTTGGTAGGTAAATCTCCTAACTTCAGGCGTATCACCTGAGGCAATGTATGCAGCCATTCCTAAAATATACCAATCGGAAACAGAAAGCAGAAAGGAGTTCTGTAAAATATCCTTTACACTTCCTCCGTACAACAAGTCTTGCAAGTAAACTCGCGCCACTTGCTTTGTCAATTCTTGCTTGAATGCGGCTAAATTATCTTTAAATGGAATTTCAATGTGAAATTTAGAAAGATTCTGTTCTTCTATTTCCTTCACATTCACTAAAGAAATACCCCCGTTACTTTGTAACCAAGTCTCATGATTAGGGTAAATAAAAATCTTTATTTTTTGAACGGGGGAATAGGAAATGAGCTCTGTCAATCGTACAAAATCTGCTTCCAGGTAGGACAACGTAGTTCTAGCTAAAGGCTCACTTTTCTCTAAGTAATACACCTCAAAGTTAGAACTAGCGACAAATTTCCAATCAAATTTTTGGTATTGAATCCGGTGATTTTCTGGAACCCAATGCGATCCTTGGGCTCTTAGCTCTTGAATAGCTAAAGTCAAAATCAAAATGACTACAAAAAGTGATTTTAAATTACGCATTTTGCCCATAGACATTAAATCCAAATTTACAGATTTAAACGGAAAATAAATGATAAAATCTACGAATTGATGCCTCCGGATGAACAGAAGAGTTAGTCAGGATTTCGTCTGTCCATTGTTTGGCAAAATAAGGGCTCAAAGAAACCCCTTTCGACCCAAATCCATTAAATATTCCTGCCTCAAATTGCGGATGAAAACCCACAAAGGGTCGGCGATCCTGGGTAGCGGGCCTAACTCCCGTTTTTTGCCTAAGTATTTGAAAATGATCACATCCCATCAAGGCTAACTTCTTTGTTAATTCTTCTAAACCCTCCGGAGTTATTTCGTTCGTAAACTCTTGCCAACCATACGTCGCACCCACTTTAAATTGATGAGAACCCAAAGGCAACAAGAAACCATTTTTATTCAAAATAAACTCCTCAGAGGGCTCATTTGTTTCTATTTCAATTAACTCCCCTTTCGCTGGCAAAAAAGGTAAACAACTCCAAAGTGGATTTTGTTGACCGTGGAACCCTTCACAAAAAATAGCCTCACTACCTCTGTACTCCGATTCTTTTAACAAACCAAGTGAAGAAAAATATACACGGGACACCCGCAATAAGGTAGCAACATCGACCCATCCCGCCTTTTCCACCCAAACACCATCCGAATCCCAGCGCAAATAATCGTGGTGAATCTCGTCTTTTCGGGTGATTAGCCAATCTTTCATTTCCTGGTTTGCAAAAGGACGAAAAAGCGGCATGGGAAAAAAGAACTTTTCTCCAAGTGTAAGTTCCAATTGAGGATAAAATTCAAAAAGGTAAGAAAACAACTCATCTGCGAGCCAGGTTTGTTCTAATTTTCGACCTGTAACCGGATTGAAAATACCCCCTGCAGCTTGAGATGAATTAAAATGGGTCTGAGGTGAATCCCAAATTTCAAAAGATATTCCCGCCTCCAAAAAATGATGCGCTAGAATAGTGCCAGCTAGACCCTGGCCTACGATGATAAAAGGATTAGCGTTTTTCACCTTGCACGCGTCGAACGTGATCTAAAACAAATTCTACCTGCTCATCCATTGTTCGATAGGATGTATCTAAATCAATAGCATCCGATGCACGCTTTAAAGGCCCTTCGCTTCGGTTTGAATCAATCTCATCTCTTTTGCGCAAGTTCTCGATGATTTCCTCCAATGGAAGATCTTCGCCCTTTTGTAAAAGCTCCAATTTGCGTCTATGAGCCCGAATATGTGGCTCTGCCGTCATAAATATTTTCAATTCTGCCTGAGGGAAAACGACCGTACCTATGTCTCGGCCATCCATAACAATTCCCTTCTTCTCCCCCATTCTTTGTTGTTGAGCCACCATAGCATGTCTCACTTCTGGGATAGCGGCCACTTGACTCACTAAATCAGAAATATGCATTTTACGAATCTCTGACTCCACATTCTCCCCGTTTAAAATGGTATCCGAGGCTTGCTTAGCTGGATTGAATTGAAAGGTGATTTCTACCTGTGCTAATGCTTCTTTCACCGCTTGCAAATCAGCTAAATCCACTCGTTGCCGATCGAAATAAAGTGCTACTGCTCGGTACATGGCACCCGTATCTAAAAAGGCATAATGCAGAGCTGATGCCACATGGCGAGCAGTCGTACTTTTTCCACAAGAAGAGAAGCCATCTAAGGCAATGATAATATCAGACATGAACAAATTGATTAATGGCCATGGCTACTGCTTCAGGCGCTTCATAGGTACCTTGATGGCCTACGTTTGGCAAAATTACAACCGATTTCGTTACAAACCGAGTAATAGACTCCGGAGAAATCAAGGCATCTTGTTCTCCCAAGATAAATAGGATAGGGATTTTAGATGTCTGAACAAAGGTGGTAAAATCTTTTCTATCCCGCATCGCCTTGGTGGCAGCAATTAATCCAGCTGCAGGTAACTCTCGGTACCTGGATGCTAAGGTAGAAATGAGCTCTTGAGATGCTGATGCAAACAAATTAGGCAAGAAAGGACCGATAAAAAATGCCGTTCCTTTTTTTAAGAGTAATTCCGCCGTTCGATCTCGATTGATTTTCTTTTCCTCTGTGTCTGCCACAAAAGTAGAATGTAACATCACTACTTTCTTAACTCTCTCCGGAAATTGAGCGGCTATTTCCATGGCAATATATCCACCCATCGAATGACCCACTAGAATGAAATCACCATAATGAGGCAAAGAGGCAACAATTTTACGTGCATAATCCGCTAACGTGGAACAATCAGTCCAATTTGCGTAGCTAGGACAGAGGGTAGAAAATGACCAGGAGTGGAAAGGCAAAAAATCTGACCAAACCCGTTCATCTTCACCAAAACCGTGCAAAAATACAAGCTGAGTAGCTGGCATATTAAGCGACTACTTTCATTTGATGGAATACCGTTCGTTCGAACTTAGACTTCGCATAATTTATATCCACCTCAAATTTCTTCATTCCCGTTTGAGACGGAATTTCATACATAGCATCTATCATCACGGCTTCCATGATTGAACGTAAACCGCGCGCGCCTAATTTAAATTGCATCGCTTGTTCTACCATGTACACGAGTGCTTCGTGCTGAAAAGTTAACGAAACCCCTTCCATCTCGAAAAGCTTCTCATATTGCTTCACAAGCGCATTTTTAGGCTCCGTTAAAATCGATAACATAGCCGTAGTATCCAATGGGTTCAAGTAGGTAACAACAGGAAGACGACCAAGTAATTCTGGGATTAGACCGAATGATTTTAAATCTTGGGCCGTCACATACTTCATAATTTGATCTTTCTCAAACGATTCGTGGAAGGTATCATCTCCAGAGAATCCAATCGGACGGGAGTTCAAACGCTTCGCGATATGACGATCGATACCATCGAATGCACCACCACAGATGAACAAGATGTTCTCGGTGTTAACGGCGATCATTTTTTGGTCAGGATGTTTACGTCCTCCTTGTGGTGGTACGTTTACAATCGAACCTTCTAATAATTTCAATAATGCTTGTTGTACTCCTTCTCCAGACACATCACGCGTGATGGATGGATTATCAGATTTACGCGCAATTTTATCAATTTCATCGATGAAAACGATGCCGCATTCGGCCTTTTCTACGTCGTAATTTGCTGCTTGCAATAGACGTGTCAAAATCGTTTCTACGTCCTCTCCCACATAACCAGCCTCCGTAATGACGGTCGCATCAGCGATACAAAAGGGAACTTGTAATTTTTGGGCTAGAGTCCGAGCCAAATACGTTTTTCCTGTACCAGTCTCGCCTACCATCAAGATATTGGACTTTTCAATCTTCACATCGTCATTCGAAGGGGACTGCATTAAACGCTTGTAGTGGTTATAAACAGCCACAGACAAATGCTTCTTCGCCTCTTCTTGACCGATGATGTATCCGTCTAAATATTCTTTCAGATCCTTCGGTTTTACTAATTCGAAGGAATGCTTTGTGTTTGATTTAGTCGCTGCAGCCACTCCCATCTCCTCTTTGACTACCTCGTATCCTTGCTGTAAGCAGTTATTACAAATATGGCCATCAATGCCGGAGAGCAATAAACCTACCTCGTTTTTAGGACGACCGCAGAAAGAACAACTTGTTTTTTTACTAGCCACTAGACAGTTCTCGTTAAAATCTCATCAATTAAACCATATTCCTTAGCCTCTGCCGCCTTCATCCAATAATCGCGATCTGAATCACGCTCGATATCTTCGAATGATTTACCAGAGTGTTTTGCTAAGATTTCGTACAATTCTTGGCGAATTTTAACGATTTCACGCGCGGTAATTTCGATATCACGCGATTGACCTTGTGCCCCACCTGATGGTTGGTGAATCATTACACGAGCATGCTCTAAAGCAGAACGCTTTCCAGCTGCACCACCGGCTAATAAAACGGCTCCCATCGAAGCGGCAAGTGAGGTACACACCGTTGCCACCTCTGGACGGATGTAGTTCATCGTATCGTAGATACCTAAACCGGCATAAACAGATCCGCCGGGGCTATTGATGTACATTACAATGTCTTTTTTGGCATCCGTAGACTCCATAAACAACAATTGTGCAACAATAATATTGGCCATGTAATCATCCACAGGAACACCCATAAAGATGATACGATCCATGATTAAACGAGAAAATACATCGATTTGAGCAAAACGCATCGGGCGTTCCTCAATGATGTATTGCGTCATATCGTCGATTTGGGGCACCGGGCGACTGCCGATGTTATTCATATATTGATCAACCGCAAGACCGTTCAAACCTCTATGGTGAACCGCATACTTACGAAACTCTTCTGATGATAACTCCTTTGGATACATAGATTTTAATGTTTAAAAATCAAATTTAGACTTTTTTAGAATTTATACTACCTAGAACACAAATATAAGAACCTTTGTTCACAGAAAACCCCGCAATGTGCGGGGCTTCCAAAAAATATCAGGACAATTTTAAAATTAAAGCGCCGCAGCGATTTCTTTGAACTTGTCTACGTCGATTTTCGTCACTTTGTGAGGAATGTTTGCTACGATCGCAGCAGAAACTTTGTCCGCGAAAGCTTGATTGTATAAGTTCATGAAGTTATCTGACTTCGACTTATCGCTCAAGTAACCCATCGCGATTTTCTCAATCATTTCTTCAATACCTGGCTCGTTAGACGATAAATAACCGCCAAACTGGGCACGTACCATATCTTTTGCTTTCTCTACCACCTCTGGATATTCTACTTTCACGTCGAATTTCTCAGCGATTTCGTTCTTGATCAAGTTCCAACGCATATCTTTCTTCACATTATCAAAGTCTTGATCAATTTGCTCTGGCGTAAATTTGCCTTCATTGATACGAATCAACCAAGTGCGTAAGAATTTCTCGGGCAAGTCGATTTTCACAGCGTCTAAAATGGCTTTCTCTGCATCAATACGCAATAAGTATTCCGCTTCACGCTTGTAGTTCTCTGTTACGATTGTTTCCACTTGCGCCCGGAATGATTTCTCATCTGTCGCTTTACCCGCACCTAATACTTTATCAAAGAATGTAACGTTCAACTCTGACGGCACTTGACGCGTGATATCTTCTACTACGAACGAAACCTCTCCTTTCAAATCAGCTACTTCGTCTTCTTTCTTTCCTGTCGCTAAAGCTAATGCCTTCGCATCTACGAAAACTTTATCAATCGCAAATTTCAAGGTATCGTCTTTTTTCGCACCTAAGAACACTTTCTTTGACTTGTCGTTGATCGCGTGCATTGGGATGGCAGATTTCTCTACCCACTCCCCTTGTGTGAAGGTACCGAATACTAAATCACGATCTTCAACGGTTTCTGGATGAGTTTGATCACCAAATTGCTTCTTCAAGTTTTCAATCGTTTCTTCGATTTCTTTCTTGTCCGCTTTGATTTCATAAGAAGCGATAGCTTTGATTTTAGTCAAATCCACTTTAAAATCTCCGTGGAAACCTAAATCATAATGAAATGTAAATTCTGTATCTTTTTCCCAATCGATCGCGTCTGCCTCTTCAACAGCTGGCAAAGGCTCTCCTACAAGGTTCAATTTGTTTTCTTTGATATAATCAGAAACTTCGTGACCTAACAAGTGGTTAATTTCGTCTACTAGAGCAGATTGACCATATAATTTCTTCACAAGAGCTGCTGGAACCATACCCGGACGAAATCCTTTAATGGATGCTTTCTTACGATAATCTTTCAATTTTGCCTCTACTTTTTCCGCGTAATCTGCTGGAGAAACAACTACAGTCAAACGACCTTCTAAATCCCCTGCCTTGTTAAGTGAAATGTTCATTTGTTCTTATTTATAATTAGCTAGTAAAATAAAACCCTCAAAACCTTTTTGGTGTTGAGGGCTTGCCATTGGTACGGGTGAAGGGACTCGAACCCCCATGCCTCGCGGCGCCAGATCCTAAGTCTGGTATGTCTACCAATTCCACCACACCCGCGTAATTTGGAGTGCAAAGGTAGTCAGCAATTTTAAAAATTCAAAAGCTTTTAAATATAAATATTGGATTAACTTTGGGCAAAAATAATCCTCCTATGAAATTCAGTCGTTGGTATATTGGACTCTTGGCTTTCCTAATCGGAGTTATTGTGACATTCATTTACTTAACTGAAACCTTCAAGTAGAAATGCAGGCACTCGATTGGATCGTATTATTGGCCACTATTGGTGGAATTGTGGCATATGGTAGCTGGAAAGGGAAGCAGACGAAGCATTCGTTGCAAGGATTTCTATTAGCGGATCGGGAACTTCCGTGGTACCACATTTTACTTTCGGTGATGGCCACGCAGGCTTCTGCGATTACCTTTTTATCCGTTCCAGGTCAGGCTTACCACGATGGCATGCGCTTCGTGCAATTTTATTTAGGTCTACCTATCGCGATGATTATCCTTTCAGTGACCTTTATTCCACATTATTTCTCCTTAAAAGTATATACAGCTTACGAGTTTTTAGAGAATCGCTTTGATGCCAAAACTCGGGTGCTCACCTCCCTCCTCTTCTTAATTCCGCGTGCCTTATCCACCGGTGTGACTATTGCCGCACCTTCCATAATTCTTTCCACTTTGTTAGGCTGGGATTTGACGTGGACGAACGCCATTACTGCGGCCATCGTCACCACATATTGCATGCTAGGGGGATCAAAAGCTATCTCCTACACCCAAATGTTGCAAATGGCCGTTGTTTTAGTTGGTATGGTTTTTGTCGGATTTTATATCGTTTCACAGCTTCCGGAGGAAATTGGAGTAAAAGAATCCTTGCAGATTGCGGGCAAGATGGGCAAAGTGAACTTGATCGATTGGAAATTCGATTTGAATAACCGCTACAATATTTGGTCTGGAATCATTGGAGGCTTCTTTTTGCAATTATCGTATTTTGGTACGGACCAAAGTCAGGTAGGCCGCTACCTTTCCGGCGTTTCTGCAAGTGAGATCAAGAAAGGATTGCTCATGAATGGTTTCTTGAAGATTCCGATGCAGTTCTTCATCTTGCTAGTCGGAATATTAGTTTTCACGTATTATCAATTTAACGCCCCTCCTACCTTCTTTAATAAGAATACGGAGGCTGTTTGGGCGACTGTGCCGGGTCATCAGGCCATCGATCAAGAGAAAGGTGCCATTTTCGAGGCAAAAAAATCAGCGATTTTACAGAAAGATTACGCACGCCTAGACGAATTGAATAAGCAGGCGTCAGCCACTCAGGAAAAAGCCGTTGGACTTTTGAAATCTGTAAAACCTGACACGGAGGCGCAAGACACGAACTATATCTTCTTGCATTATATCATCAACCAATTACCCTTGGGGATTGTAGGCTTCTTGATCGCAATGATTTTATTATCCTCGATGGGTTCGATGGCCTCCGCTTTTGGCTCCTTGACTTCCACTTCGATGGTCGATATTTATGAACGATTTATCGCACCTGACCGAGGTAACCAGCACTATTGGTGGATTTCGAAACTCATTACTTTAGGCTGGGGGGCACTTTGTTTAGTCGTCGCCCAATTTGCGGTAAACATGGGCAGCTTGATTGAAGTCGTTAATATTTTAGGATCCTGGTTTTATGGTACTATTTTAGGCGTCTTTTTATGTGCCTTTTATTTACCTAGAACGACGGGAACACAAGTTTTCACGGCCGCACTGATTGCAGAAGCTTTTGTAATTTATGCTTGGAAGGTGGAATGGATGGCCTTTCTTTGGCTAAACGTGTTAGGCTGCCTATTAGTGATGGCGATCGCCCTTCTATTAAGTATTATTTCTGGTCCAAAACAGACATCGAAAACTTCACCGGAATAACCGGCTTTTCGTCAAAAGAACGCTCTTTCTTAATGGAATCCACCACTGCCATCCCTTTGGTTACTTTTCCAAAAACCACGTACTTACGGTAAAATCGGGCTGCTTGTTCCGTATCGGTCACGATAAAAAACTCGGTGGGGGAAGAGGATTGAAGGGGATTCCCTTCATCATATCGTGCCATCGCTATCGTGCCACGTACGGGACGCAGCTCCTCTACATATTCAGCCGGTACTAAGTAATTCAAACGATCAAAATATTCCCCTCCTCCTTGAATTCCTATCTCATATACATTCCGGTAGAAGTAGCGATCTTCAAAATAACCCATCTTCACTAACCGAATAAAGTTCACCGTATGCAAAGGTGTTCGATCATCTAACTCGAGTTCGAATTCCCCTAGACGCGTACTTACCTGGATACGCCGTTCCGTATGCTGCGCTGACTGGGCCTGCAATTCCTGTTTTACTTTGGCAGGATCAATCCGCCAATTAGGCTTGCAAGACGCGAACAAGAAGGAAATTAAAATCAGATAGCGCATAAAAAAGGGGGCCTTTCGAGCCCCCTAAATTAAATAAAATTCTAGACTATGCGTTTGATGTTTTCTTTCCGAAGAAATAAAGACCAGCAAAAGCGACGATCAAGATGCCTGGGAATAAAAGCATATTGGAAAGGGTCGCTTGTCCAGCTGCTAAATCAGCTACATCCCCAGTTAATCCGCTGCTCACTGCTGCCACTTTGTTTTTATCAATCCATCCACCGATAATTGGTTGGAACATAGACGACGAAAACATACCGATTCCACCCATAATAGATAGACCTAAGGCACCTGTTTTAGGCATAGCCTCAGCCACGTAACCTAACATATTTGGCCAGAAATAACAAATACCTAATGCGTAGATGAAGGCAGCGAAGTACAAGGTAGTTCCTGACATCGTACTCATCATATATAATCCTGCTAGAGCAAATACCGCAGAGCCTAATAACACACCTACTGTATTGATTTTAGCAATAATTGAACCAGCGAAATAACGACCTACAGCCATCAATCCGGTAACTAAGGCTAAAATTAGCATCGGGCTAGCACCCGCTTTGGCTAAAATAGGACCTACCCATTGCTGAGGGCCAAATTCTGAAATAGCTGTTAATGCCATACAAGCCGCCATAAATAAATACAATGGATTAAACATAGCTTTAAAGCTATCCATCGTCGAGCTTGCATCAGCCTTTGGTTTAGGGAAAGCTTGACCAGAGAACAACACAGCATAAATGACTGTAGGAATAATAATCACCCAAACTTGTGTTTGCCAAGCCATTGCCGCATCCGTCATGAACTTTGAGATAAGTGAACCTACCACAATTCCACCTGGGAACCACATGTGGAAACGATTCAGCTTACTGCTCATTTCGTTACCTGTGTAGGCATCTGCAATCATTGGATTACAAGCCGCTTCTGTACAACCGTTACCTAATCCAATTAAAAGAGTAGAGATCAACAACGTATTGTAGTCTACTGCATAAATAGTCATTAAAATACCTGCAGCGTGTGCTACTAAGGCAATTTGCATGATCAATTTTGGTCCAACTGAAGTATAAAATACGCCTCCTAAAATCATGGAGATTGGAAAACCTAAAAACCACATTTGGTTGATATGGCCTAATTGCTCGTTAGTTAGAGCTAATTCGGTTCCTAATTGAGGTAAAATACCGGCCCGAATACTAAATGAAAAGGCCGTAGTGATGAGGGCAAAACAGGACGCCAAAAATAAACGATTGGCATTAACAGTTTGATTCATAATTGTTTGAGGTTTAGATAAATAGTTTATTTTGGTTATTCTTTAAAAAATTAAATTCTTCATTAGAAAAATCGTAACAAAAAAACAAAAAGTTTTTTGGATAATGGCATCTGTAGGCATTTTTTTTTAGAATTATTCTAAAAAAAGAGCGATTTAGAGGCTATAAAACCAAATTTTGCTCTATTTTTGTAACCTATCTAAATCTATAATACTTATGATCCAAGGAGGTTCTGCTACACAGGCAAAATCACGCCAAAGTAGGAAAATCAGAATGGGAATGATCGGTGGAAGTCAAGAGGCTTTTATCGGTGCAGTTCACCGTCGCGGTTCCCAATTAGACGGAGAAATCGAATTAGTTTGCGGCGCATTTAGTTCAAGCGCAGAAAAATCTAAAGCTACCGGCGAAGCTCTTTATCTTCCAGAAAACCGTGTTTACGGTTCGTACGAGGAGATGATCTTGAAGGAAAAAGAATTGCCTGAAGGCGAGCGCATGGACTTCGTTTCTATCGTTACCCCTAATCACGTGCATTTCCCAGCCGCAAAGATGGCGCTTGAAAATGGATTTCACGTGGTATGCGACAAGCCAGCCACTTTGAATCTTGCTGAGGCAAAAGAACTAAAGAAAATCATCGATAAATCTGGCTTAATTTTCGCTTTAACTCATAACTATACGGCCTATCCGATGGTCAAAGAGGCGAAGCACTTAGTAGACTCAGGTCAACTAGGCGAAATTCGCAAGATCATCGTGGAATATCCACAAGGTTGGTTGATCGACTTAGTCGAAGCAACCGGACAAAAGCAAGCGGCCTGGAGAACTGATCCAGCGCGATGCGGTGCTGCAGGTGCCATTGGCGACATCGGAACGCATTGCGAGAATTTGATCGAGTATATCACTGGATTACATATCAAAGAGCTTTGCGCTGATCTGACGATCTTCGTGGAGGGTCGTCAATTAGATGATGATGGCAATATCTTAATTCATTACAATAATGGGGCCAAAGGTATTTTACATTGCTCTCAAATCTGTAATGGCGAAGAAAACGACTTCAACTTCCGTATTTATGGAAGTAAGGCGGGAATCACGTGGCACCAAATGGAGCCGAATACGATGGTGTTTAGGACGCGCGACGACGGAGCGCGGATTATTCGTACGGCCGTAGGCCAGCTATCTCCGGCAGCTAATGCGCATACACGGCAGCCAGCGGGTCACCCAGAAGGTTATGTGGAGACTTTTGCAAATATCTACCGCAATTTTGCCTTTGCTTTAAGAGCGAAATGGGAAGGAAAAGCACAAGATCCAATGTATGATTTCCCTGGAATCGACGAAGGAATTATGGGAATGGCTTTCATCGAAAATGTGGTGAGATCAGCCCAAGACAATACGAACAAGTGGACAAAATTTGAACTATAAATAACCATGACTAAAATCAAAGTTGGAATCGTAGGAACCGGTTTTATCGGACCCGCACATATCGAGGCATTACGCCGCTTACCAAATATTGATGTTGCTGCTCTTTGCGAGGTGACTATCGAATTAGCAGAAGCAAAAGCAAAGCAATTAGGCATTAGCCGTTGGTACACCTTCGAGGATTTATTGAAGCAAGAAGATATTCAATGTGTGCACATTTGTACACCTAACTTCTTACATTACTCGCAGTCGAAAGCGGCTCTTTTAGCGGGGAAACACGTAGTATGTGAAAAACCGTTAGCAAAAGACCTACACGAAGCAGAAGAATTAGTCGCCTTAGCAGCTAAAACTGGCTTAGTAAATGCAGTTCACTTCAATCTACGCTACTATCCATTAGTACGTCAAATGAAGACGATGCGTGAGAAAGGTGATTTAGGAGAGATTTATTCTATCATCGGAAGCTATTTACAAGATTGGTTATTCTACAATACAGATTATAACTGGCGTTTAGAGCCGGACAAGTCAGGGGATTCACGTGCTATTGCCGATATCGGATCTCACTTATTAGACGTTATCGAATACATCACAGGTTTGAAAACAGTCGAAGTAATGGCTGATTTTAATACGGTTCACAAAGTGCGTAAGAAGCCTTTGAAGCCGGTGGAAACCTATTCTGGCAAAATGTTACAACCGGAGGATTATGCTGATGTGCCTATCAATACAGAAGACCATGCAAACGTTTTATTGCGTTTTGATAATGGAAACCGTGGTTGCGTAACCGTTTCACAAGTTTCTGCAGGACGCAAAAATCAATTAAAATTAGAAATTTCAGGTTCAAACAAGACTTTTGCATTTAATTCGGAGTCGCCTAACGAAATGTGGATTGGTAATAGAGATCAAGCGAACCAAGTGTTGATGCGTGATCCTTCTTTGGCCTACCCAGAGGCAACCGCATTAATGACCTTCCCTGGTGGACATAACGAAGGTTTCTCTGATACTTCGAAGCAATTATTCAAGGAAGTGTATGCGGCTGTAGAGGCTGGCAAGCAACCTGAAAATCCAAAATACCCCACTTTTGCAGACGGATACCGTGAATTATTAATTTGCGAGCGCATTTTAGATTCTACGCGTTCACAAAAATGGGTTAAAATCTAAACCTCCATTATATATGAAAACGATCAAAGGACCAGCGATATTTTTGGCACAATTTATGGGCGATGAAGCCCCTTTCAATTCCTTAGACAGCATCACGACTTGGGTAGCCTCTTTAGGTTACAAAGGAGTGCAAATCCCGTCTTGGGATTCCCGTTGTATTGACTTGCAGAAAGCGGCAGAATCGAAGACGTATTGCGATGAAATCGTAGGGATGTTAGCTGCCAAAGGATTACAAATCACCGAATTATCTACCCACCTTCAAGGTCAATTAGTGGCGGTTAATCCGGCCTATGACCTTGGATTCGATGCTTTCGCTCCAGATTCCGTAAAAGGAAATCCAAAAGCGCGCACCGAATGGGCGATCCAACAATTAAAATACGCAGCAAAAGCGTCTCAAAACTTAGGTTTAAACGCACATGCTACTTTCTCTGGCGCCTTGATGTGGCACACGGTCTATCCTTGGCCACAACGTCCAGCCGGATTAGTAGAGCAAGGTTTCAAGGAATTAGGTCGCCGATGGTTACCGATCTTAAATACCTTTGATGAATGTGGCGTAGATGTATGCTACGAGATTCACCCAGGTGAAGATTTACACGATGGCGTGACGTTCGAAATGTTCTTAGACGAAGTTAAAGGCCACAAACGTGCGAACTTATTGTACGATCCGTCGCACTTTGTATTGCAGGCTTTGGACTACAAACAATACATCGACTTCTACCACGAGCGCATCAAAATGTTCCACGTAAAAGACGCAGAATTTAATCCAACGGGTAAGCAAGGAGTTTATGGTGGATACCAATCTTGGATCAACCGCGCCGGCCGTTTCCGCTCTTTAGGCGACGGACAAGTGGATTTCAAAAGCATCTTCTCTAAATTAACCCAATACGGATACGACGGATGGGCGGTATTAGAATGGGAATGCTGCATCAAAGATCCAGTTCAAGGAGCTACGGAGGGTGCGCCGTTTATTGCGAGCCACATCATCAAAGCAACCGAAAAGGTATTCGATGATTTCGCTGGAACCGGAGCCGACGAAGAATTCAATAAAAAGATCTTAGGTCTATAATTAAAAAGCCCCTTATCCGCGAGAATAAGGGGCTTTTTACTAATTTACATTTGGACTTACTGCGCGCCATCTGCATTAGCTCGCTGAACAGCGTATGTTCCAATAGTCTTTCCATGTTTTCCACCCACGGTACAATCAATCCGAAAATGGATTATTCCAAAAACGCGTGATTCAGATGCCTGCTGAGCATTCGCCAAAAAGGTATTTGCTCTATCCGGAAACAAAGAGGCTAATACGGTAGCTGCCGCAAAGGAAAAAGTGGAATGACCAGAAGTATAACCCGGGAAATTAGGTAAACCTACTGAAGTTTTTAAGCCAAATTGCTGAGGACGTGGGCTATAATAGAAATACTTCGTTTCCCAACAAGCTATGCCTGCATCCATCAATGCCGTTCCCACATAGGCTAACATACGAGCCATACGCACTTCCGAATATTTTGCACTTACCCCTGCTTGACAAGCGTAACGATGCCAATGACCTGGAGGAGTATAAGAACCTGGCCCATCAGCCCAGTAATTCGCAATGGCTGCTTGTTCTCGAGTTTGACTAACATTCATCCGCTGTAATTCAGCTAAATCAGCCGTAAATTCCGGTGATCCCGGTAAATAAGGCATTCCTGGACGAATAGACTCTAAAGTTGCTCGATCAAAATTCCACGTCTTAACTGCACCATAATTTGGCAACATAGGCGGACGTGCCGGTAATTCTTGACTAGCCCAAAGCGTCGTAATCCCTCTTTTCTTCGCATTTTCAATTAAGCTAGGAACAATTGCCTGATTGTTAGAGGCACTCATACCATCTGTTTTGGCTCTATCCATCACCTTGGCCGCCACCGCTGCACCTAAATTAGCACCTGCTCTCACATCCGAAGTGACATTAACCTTCGCCCATAGGGGCACATTTTTTGCTTCGGCTAATTTGGCATTTAAAAACGGGCCTTCTCCTGGAAACATCGCTAATAAAATCACGTAACTCGCTTGTGCAACAACAGCATCTTCTGAGGGATAGGCTGGTAAAGCAGAAACGGGTAATAAGGATTTAATTGAGGCATCAAATACCGATGGTGCAGGACGATTGTATTGGTATTTATACTTCCAAGCACTGACTAAAGCATCGTATTGCGCCACACTTAAATAGGCTAATGCCCTAGCCGTGTAAGGAGGATTTGCAAAAGGAAATTTAGGGTCAGCTAATGGATCCGCTGGATTAGGCACCGGGTAAACACCTGCTGCATTAGCTGCAGGAGGAAGGTTATACCTTGCCGCTAATTCTCTCGCAATTTCATTCCAACGCAAGACAGCGCCTGCTCCCCAATACTGAACAGCCGCTTTTTGCTCGGCCGTTAGCACAATTGATTTCAATGAATCTACTTCCTTTTTATAGGCTGCATCCGAATTTAATGCTGGCACAGCTACTTCCGTAGGACTAGCTAAAACAAAGGTCTTCCAATTTCCTGCCGTCTCATCTAGTTTGGATGGAGCATATGGCTCCACCACAGTTTCTAAAACAGATTTGTCGCAAGACCACAACGTGATCAAGACGAATAAACTTACTATATATTTCATGTTACTTGATTTTAAATAGATATAATACCCCTACATTGAATGAAGTACTTTGGCCTACATTCTGTCCCGCTACCACATACGCAACACGTGCATTGATTCCAAGCGCCTTAGGTTGGTATTTTGCATACACTCCTACCGATGTCATCGTCATGTCATTCGTCAAGAATGGCATATCATTACGGCGAATACCATCCCCTTTTATACATGAAAAATGCTCTGCAAAAAATTCCAATTGATTATCTTTTTTCAAATAACCAAAACGAATAGCCGCATCAAATGCATCTGGAACTGCCACTTGATTCGTCTGAACTAGTTTAGAGCCCACTAAATATGAGTCACGATCGACGATCACTTTACTTCTACCCTGGTAAGCTATTGAACTAGTGAGGTATAAGTGTGCAGGTAAATTATAGGATAGCATTCCACGGGCCACTACTGTTTTAGCCCCTAAACCAATGGACATAGGCATAAAGTCAGGTACATAATTGGATACAGGAGTACTGGCTCCTACAACTAGATGAGGGGTTATCCCCTGCCAAACTTTTCCTTTCACTTTCACGAAAACGGAGGCATCCTGAAAGCCCTGTTGACCCATTAAATTACCCTGACTCGCCTCGGTCTTCACATAAGGAATCATGGCTATCACGTTTAAATCACGTGTAACTCCATAAGCTAACATGGCCACAGCTGATTGAGTAGACAGTCTACCTAGGTTAGGATTATCCCGTTTAAGGGTACTTTCCCAATAATTTGTCCAGGAATTATTTCCATAGACCAAGGCCCCGCAGGCCAATTTTTTGTTCATGTAGATTGCATCATGAGGCATTTGAGCCTTCAATTCGACGAAACCCAGTAAACAAAATAAAAGAGTAATGCACTTTTTCATTTGCTTAATTTTAAAAATTACACGATGTCCTGGGACGGATTTGTCCTAGGCTACAAGGGAATTAAAAATTAAGCTTGCCGTGGCGGCGAGAAAAATTCTGACGAGATGTCTTTAGTAGATAAAAAAGGATGAATGGGCGTCTGTATTGAATTAGGCCACTCGATGATATAAAATACCCAGCCACGCGACTGAGCACAATATTCTTTCACTAAGGTATTAATTAATTTAGTCTTCGCTGGAGTAGAACCCGGCTCATCCGAAAGATGCTCGTTCACCTGTTGCGCTAAATCAAAGAAGTTTTCACGCGCGTTTCGGTCTTTCACCATGACAGTGACTAAGGTATCATTTTCCACCTTTCGCGACTTCATTTCGTAGAATTCGTCGCCTTGGCGTACTGAACCGTCCACTTCTTCAGAAGATACCCAGTCTGTTTGATAAGGTAAATTGATAGGGATTTTAACAACTACCGTTTCTTCCGTATCCGGATCAACAGAAACCGTATTGCCTTCTGATAAATACTGCAATGCAAATCCGCCTGCTTGATAAAGCAGCACAGAGAATAGCATTATGGCAAGTATTTTCTTCATTTAAAAGCAAAAATAGGCTATTTTTCAATAACAGTACCTAATTCTTGAGAAATATTTTTTTGAATTTCTTTCAACCGAATGAATTCAAGTAAGACTTCATCCATTTCAGAGGAATCCGCACTCAAAGAATCTAATTTGTTTAAGATTTCCAACAAATGCTGGTCATTATAAACTTTTCTAAGGCGAAGTACGTTTTTATAAGCTAAATCCTCTAACATTTCCTCATCCGTATTCACCCGAATCTCGTGTTTATCTTTCCATTCAGATGAGACAGAATGCTTGTCTGAGGAGATGTTGATAGAAAAAGATTGAATCTCTTCATCCGCATGGTGCAAGAAAAAATCTGGCTTAGGAGCACGCTGGGCTGCAAATTCTTGCTTACATAAATCTAAAATCCGAACAAATAAAGGGGTTTGAAAAACAGTCCCCTCTAATTCATCCACTAAATAATGTACTACTGTTAAGCCTGGAGCCTTTTCAGGATTTATTTCTAAGTGTCCGTAATTAATGAGCAATCGGACGCACTCTAACTCTTGGTAATAAGCTAGGTTCGCCACTTCGATTGGCTGGTCTGCTGGAACGGGTTCTATCAGATCGCGTACCTCTGCATATTGCTGTGCCGAAATTTGCTGAGGATCAGAATTCGCCCCTTTGATTTTTTTGAGTTGAATCTTATTCAATTCTGCTAAAAGCACATCTTCATCCATCCGCATCATCGTGGCGGTCTTTTGAATGAAAAGACTGCGTTGAATCGCATCTGGAATTTTGGAAATGGATTGTACCATTTCTTTGATCATCTCTGCCTTCTTAAATGGATCATCCCCTGCCTCTTCCTTAAACAGATTCGCTTGGAAAGAGATCACATCTTTCGCTTCCTTCTTTATATAATCCACGAATGCCTCTGAACCGATCTTCCGTACAAATGAATCGGGGTCATTCCCTTCTGGAAATACCACTAAATTCACTTGAAGACCTTCTTCTAAGATCAGGTCCATTCCACGCAAGGCCGCCTTTATACCGGCAGAATCCCCATCATACAAGACAGTAACATGCTGAGTGAAGCGACCGATTAACTTGATCTGTTCAATGGTCAAGGAAGTTCCTGACGATGCCACGACGTTCTTAATTCCCGCTTGGTGGAGCGAAATAACATCGGTATAGCCTTCTACGAGGTAACAAACATCTTTTGTTCTTATCTCATTCTTTGCCTGTGAAATACCGTATAAAGTGGCAGATTTATGGTAGACTTCCGTTTCCGGGGAGTTCAAGTATTTAGCTTGGTTCTTCGCATCATTTCTGAGAATACGTGCGCCAAAAGCAATAATCTTACCCGACACATTGTGAATCGGGAAAATGACGCGGTTGCGGAAACGATCATAAACCTTTCCATCGTCATTCTTTTGCGTAACTAAGCCCGCTTTTTCAATGATTTCCTGTGAAAAACCCTGCTTTAAGGCAGATTTTAAGAAAGCATCCCAGGCCTCTGGGCTATACCCTAAATCGAAGGATTGTAAGGTAGCGTCTGAAAAACCACGTTCCTTGAAATAAGGCAAAGCGATCGATTTACCTTCGTCTGTATCGTACAATTGTTTTTTGAAGAACTCTTTCGCGTATTCGAGGATGATAAGCAAGCTTTCGCGTTCGTTTTGACGAACAAGCTGGTCGTCGGTCATCTCCTCTTCTTGGATGTCGATGCCGTATTTTTTGGCCAAATGACGTAAAGCCTCGCCATACCCCAGACCTTCCATATCCATTACGAATCGAACAGAATCCCCGGCTTTACCGCAACCAAAACATTTGTAGATTCCCTTTGCAGGGGAGATAGAGAAAGACGGCGTTTTCTCTCCATGAAATGGACAACATGCCCAATAATTCGCGCCTTTCTTCTTAATCGTAACATAATCCCCGATCACGTCTGCCACCGCAGCCGTTTGCTTTATTCGCTCGACGGTTTCGGGATCAATGCGCATATTACAATAACAAGCCGGCTAGAGTGGCTGATAAATAGGAGGCTAAAGTACCAGCTATCAAGGCTTTGAAGCCTAATTTAGCAAGATCTGAACGGCGTGATGGGGCTAATTCGCCAATACCACCGATTTGGATAGCTACAGAGGAGAAGTTAGCAAATCCGCAAAGCGCAAAGCTAGTAATTGCAATCGTTTTAGGATCTAATGTATCCTTCAACTTCACCATATCTAAATAAGCAACGAACTCATTTACCACCATCTTCTTTCCCATCAAAGCGCCTGCGACTTCCACATCCTGCGCTGGAACACCCATCGCAAAAGCAAAAACAGAGAATACTTTTCCTAGGATTGTATTCATCGATAACTCGGGATAATTTACCCAAGCACCGATATGACCTAAACCTAAATCGACTAAAGCAATCAAGGCGATAAATCCGATTAACATCGCAATCACATTTAAACCTACTTTCAATCCCTCACTAGCTCCTGCCGCAATCGCATCGACTAAATTCGCATGCGTTTTCGATAATTCTAATTTCACTTCACCTTCCGTCTCCGACTTCTCGGTCTCAGGGAACATAATTTTCGAGATAACTAAAGCACCTGGTGCGGCCATTAAACTAGCTGCTAATAAATAGGCCGCTGGCACCCCTAGCGATATATAAACTGCCATCACACCCCCTGCAATACAAGCAAACGAGCCTGTCATCGAAGCCATTAACTCCGAATTCGTCATGTTTTTCAAGTATGGCTTAATCATAATTTGAGCTTCCACTTGACCTACGAAAGTAGACGCCACGTTCGATAGAGCCTCTGCCCCACTTACGCCCATCAGCCAATGAACACCCTTACCCACAAAAGAAACAACGCGTTGAAGTACTCCTAAATGGTAAAACATATTCACTAATACGGCCACAAAAATGATGGTAGGAACTACTTTGAAGAAGAAAATATAATCATTTCCTGGACCAAAAGCCTTGATCATCAAGTCGCGGTTCACTAGAGAGCCAAACACAAATTGTGCTCCTTTATCTGCTTGACCTAATAAGGTATTGATGGAATCGCCTAACCATTGAAAGAGGTTTTGGCCTACTTCTGTTTTCAAAATAAATACCGCTAACAAAACCTGCAGCAACAGACCGACACCTACTGTCCGGTAATTGATTGCTTTTCGGTTATTCGACATTAAAAATGATACACCCAAAATCAATACGATACCGAGCAATCCTGTAAATCTTTCCATGTGTTGTTTCTTGGTGTAATCAGCCTATTTCATTTCTAGTTTTGTTTCTAGGCTAACAGTAAATTTATCAAATGCTAATTCGGCAACCAAATCCTCGTCTTTGATTTCGTAAAATTTCGTGTGAATATTGAACGGCTCCTCACTCTCGATTTTCCAATAGCTACCGTCCTCCTGCATTTCATAGGAGTTCTTCGTGTCGCGTAAATTCCAATCCAAAATAGTAATCGCTAAATTTTTCGCACGTGTATTCACTAATTCAAAAAGGGATTCTATTCGTCTATCAAAGCTTCTTACCATCACATCTGCACTACCCCCGTAAATTTTAGGGTCACCTGCATTGTGGAAATAATACAAACGCGTATGCTCTAAATATTCTCCGACAATTGATTTAATGAAGATATTCTCCGACAAACCTTTGCGTTGCGGACGAAGGCAGCAGATACCTCGAACAATTAATAGCACAGGTAAACCCGCCTGCGATGCCTTATATAAGGCCTCCATCGTTTTCAAATCTTGTAAGGAATTAATTTTCCAGCAAATACCCGCGGGTAAACCCTCCTTGTGATTCTTCACCTCATTTTCGATCATCTCAATTAAGCGATTCCGCATATCGCGCGGCGCAGTGATCAAATGCTCATAATGGGTAGGCATCGAATGGCCCGTAATTACATTAAAGAACTCTGAGATATCCTGTGTTATACGCGTATCAGTTGTTAAAAGACCAATATCTGTATATAATTTAGCGGTATCCTCATTGTAATTTCCAGATGAAAGGTGGGCATAACTTACGACATGATTTCCCTCATTGCGAATCACCTGTAATAATTTCGTATGCGTCTTCAGGCCCGGAATTCCGTAAATCACAAAGCAACCCGCTTTCTGCAATTTCGTGGCCTCCTTGATATTGTTCTCCTCATCGAAACGCGCCTTCACTTCAAATAACACAGAAACGTGTTTTCCTTGCTCCGCAGCGCGTAACAAGGCACTCGAAATGCGGGAATTTTTAGAAATTCGATACAAGGTGATTTTAATGGCTAATACTTTGGGATCATCCGCCGCCTGTTCCAATAATTGAATTACGGGTTCGAAGTTGTTATATGGATGGTGCAATAAAATATCCCCACGTTTAATCGAATCAAAAATATCATCAATTACCACTGATTTCAGACCTAAAGCCGGAACCACAGCAGGATTAACTGCCATTTGCGTCTTAAATTCATCGTGTTTTAAGATTTGCCAAAAACACGTAAAATCCAAAATCGAATTCTTAACAAAAATGTCCGAACGCTCTAAATTCCAACGCTTTAACATTTCTGTCAAAAGGAAATCAGAATGAAATTTCTCCACCTCCACACGCGTCACACGACCTAAACGACGGTCTTTAATCTTTTTCTTTACCTCGTCCACAAAATCCGTATCCGAATCCTCATGCTCTACTAAATCAAAATCCCCGTTACGCGTGATACGGAACAAAGTGGTCGATTCAATCTCTACATTGCGGTACAAGACTTGCAAATGGTGACGTATAATTTCTTCAATCGGGACAAACAATACTTTATCCTCTCTTTCGATCACATAGAAACGCTTCAAATTCAACGGAATCTGCACAAAAGAAATCTTTTGCTCCCGCTCGTTTCTTGTCTTTTTCTTGTCAGAAAGCCCCACCGTTACTACTCCAAAAATTAAGGTCTTGGCTAATAAACTTGGGAACGTATGCGTATGATCAAACACCATCGGTGTTAGCATCGGATAAATCGTCCGTTGAAAATAGGTCGCAACCTCTTCCTTCTCCTCCTCATCCAAATCATCTAAACAAGCCAATAAAAGCCCATTCTCAGGAAATAAAGGCAAAATCTCTTCCATGAAAAGCCGGTGCTTTTCTTTTGTAAACTCCTGGGCTTGGCTAATAATGGCCTGCTTGAACGGCACCTCTCGCAAACCACAATAATCCGTCCTTTCCTTACCTAAATCAATGTAATTATACAATGAACCCATTCGGATGGTAAAGAACTCATCCAAGTTTGAGGCTGTAATCGCTAAAAATTTTAAGCGATCAAAAAGTGATTTAGAACTATCACGCGCCTGGTCTAACACCCGCTCATCAAACTTCAACCAAGATAAATCACGAGAGATGAATTTTGATTTCGCAATCGTCTCATTTGATTTTATAGTGGATTTATCATAGACACGACTCTGCTCACGAGGAGCCATCAAATTAATTTTCCAATTCGTAGGCGTAAGTAATGACAAAAGATTCCCGGCAAGGGAATCTTTTGACTCATCGTGTTTCAGTATTTTATCTAATTCACTCATATTTATTCAGATGGGACTTGATTTTTGATTGCTTGGTAATCAGAACCTAAACGCCCCATTTCTGTGGCTAAGAATTTCTGAAGTTCTATATTAAACAAGCGTTTCTCCTCTTCTGTTAAGGAATTGTAAAAGTCTTTCAATTCCTGATTGATCACTTGCTTTTCAGCTAATGTCTCTGCGTGAATTCCACGCAAATGATAAGACTTAAAATCAAAATTCATTCTAAACGTCTACTTTAGCATATTTAGCATTCTTCTCGATAAAGTCACGACGTGGCGCCACTTCATCACCCATTAACATCGAGAACAATAAATCAGCTTCGATCGCAGATTCTACCGTCACTTGCTTTAAGGTACGTGACTCTGGGTTCATGGTCGTTTCCCACAATTGCTCTGCATTCATCTCTCCAAGACCCTTATAACGTTGAACTCCTACGTTATCTTCTTTACCACCACCGGCTAATTCTTGAATTGCTTGTGTACGTTGATCTTCTGTCCAAACATAACGCACCTGCTGTCCTTTTTTCACTTGGTACAACGGTGGTTGAGCGATGTAAATACATCCACGATCTACTAGTTCGCGCATGTAACGGAAGAAGAATGTTAAAATCAAGGTACGAATGTGACTACCGTCAACGTCCGCATCGGTCATGATAATCACCTTGTGGTAACGCAACTTATCCATATTCAACGCACGCTCGTCTCCATCTTTTCCAAAAGAAACGCCTAACGCCGTAATCATATTCTTAATCTCCTCATTTTCGTAGATACGGTACTCTTGCGCTTTCTCTACGTTCAAAATCTTACCACGCAAAGGCAAAATAGCTTGGAACGCACGGTTACGGCCTTGTTTCGCCGTACCACCCGCAGAGTCTCCCTCGACAAGGTAAATCTCACACGTTTCTGGATCTGAATCGGAGCAATCCGCTAATTTACCTGGTAAGGAGTTCGAACCTAAAACGGTCTTACGCTGAACCATTTCACGTGCCTTACGAGCAGCGTGACGAGCTTGAGCGGCTAAGATAACTTTAGCTACGATTTGACGAGCCTCTTTCGGATGCTCTTCTAACCAAGATTCTAACATATCAGACATCGCAGACGAAACGGCACCAGACACCTCACCATTACCTAGTTTGGTTTTTGTTTGGCCCTCAAACTGCGGCTCAGCAACTTTCACTGAGATAACCGCTGTCAAACCTTCCCGGAAGTCATCCCCCGCGATATCGATCTTTAATTTCTCTAGAGCCCCCGACTTATCAGCGTAGTTTTTCAAAGTACGCGTCAAAGCACCACGGAAACCCGCTACGTGCGTACCACCCTCAATCGTATTAATATTATTTACATAGGAAACCACGTTCTCCGTGTAGGATGTGTTGTACATCATGGCCACTTGAACTGGAACTCCATTTTTATCGCCTTCCATGTAGATAGGCTCTGACAATAATGGCTCACGCGTGGAATCTAAGAAAGTCACGAACTCACGAAGACCTCCCTCTGAGAAGAACTCTTCCGTTTTCGCTACATTATTTTCATCCAGTTCACGCATATCCGTTAATTGAATACGAATTCCCGCATTCAAGAATGATAATTCACGTAAACGACCCGCAACAGTTTCGTATTTGTATTCGGTAACCGTAAAAATGGTCTCATCTGGCTTAAATAAAACCGATGTACCCGTACGATCGGTGGTTCCTACCTCTTTAACCGGATATTGTGGAACCCCAATTTTATATTCTTGTTGGTAAATTTTACCATCACGGCTATAAACCGTTACTTTTAAATCAGTTGATAAGGCATTCACACAAGAAACCCCTACACCGTGTAAACCTCCAGAAACTTTATATGTGTCTTTATCAAATTTACCACCGGCGTGAAGCACCGTCATTACCACCTCTAAGGCAGAACGCTTCTCTTTTGTGTGCATCCCTGTAGGAATACCACGACCGTTATCTTCTACTAAAATGGAATTGTCCGTGTTGATCGTTACTTTGATCATGTCGCAATGACCCGCTAACGCCTCATCAATCGAGTTATCAACTACTTCCCAAATCAAGTGATGAAGCCCTTTAAAGCCTGTATCGCCGATGTACATGGAAGGACGTTTACGAACCGCCTCTAATCCCTCTAAAACTTGAATATTATCTGCACCGTAATTTGCCCGATCTTGAGCTGATGAATCTTGTGCTTCTGACATAATGTATTTAAAAT
>JACCDV010141011.1_pt1 | contig 28743 bp, 3 predicted proteins | sample 7446131 | NCBI WGS metagenome assembly JACCDV01 (sample SAMN15323448, study PRJNA562643) | freshwater metagenome | isolation source: river surface water | place: USA:Blue River Watershed | collected 2017-08-17 | reverse complement strand
GTCAGAGGCCTTGGTAGGATCTGTTCCATCACGTACTTCCTGGTAATCCGGAACGCCATCTTTATCTGTGTCACGAGCTTCGTCTCCAGCTACATTCGGGTTGCCCGCAGGTAAACCTATGTTTGGCCAAAGTACCGTTTCTACGTAATCTGGAACACCATCTCCATCTGTATCTTTTGCATCAGACGCATTGTTCGGATTGGTGCCTTGCTGTACTTCGATGAAGTCTGGAACTCCGTCTCCGTCCGTATCCTTGCTGTCGGTATCATTTTTAGGGTCCGTACCTTGCTGTACTTCCACATAATCAGGAACACCATCCCCATCCGTGTCACGGGTTTGATCACCCGCTACATTCGGGTTGCCCGCAGGCAAGCCTTGGTTTGGCCAAAGCACCGTTTCTACGTAATCCGGAACCCCGTCTCTGTCTGTATCTTTTGCGTCAGACGCATTGTTCGGATTGGTGCCTTGCTGTACTTCTACATAATCTGGAACACCGTCTCCATCCGTATCCTTGCTATCGGTATCGTTCTTTGGATTGGTGCCGTCTACTACTTCTTGGTAATCCGGAACGCCATCCCCATCGGTATCTCTATCCTCTTCACCTGCCACATTCGGATTACCCGCAGGTAAACCTATGTTTGGCCACAGCACCGTCTCCACATAATCTGGAACTCCATCTCCATCGGTATCCTTCGCATCGTTTGCATTGTTCGGGTTGGTCCCTTGCTGAACTTCTACGTAATCCGGTACACCATCTTCGTCGGTGTCTCGATTTTCATCTCCTGCTGCAGTTGGATTGCCCGCAGGTAGCCCTTGGTTAGGCCACAATACCGTCTCTACATAGTCTGGTACGCCGTCCCCATCCGTATCCTTGGCATCCGCTGGATCATTTGGATCGGTGCCTTGCTGCGACTCTACATAATCAGGCACACCATCTCCATCCGAATCTTCCGAATCTTCCGCGTTGTTTGGATCTGTACCCTGCTGAACTTCAATATAATCTGGCACGCCATCGCCATCCGTATCCTTGGCATCTGAATCGTCATTAGGATCTGTGCCCTGTTGCTCCTCAGTGTAGTCCGGTACACCGTCTTCATCCGAGTCTTTTGGATCCGCTGGATTGTTCGGGTTGGTGCCCTGCTGCTCCTCTACGTAATCCGGAACGCCATCTCCATCCGTATCCTTGGCATCCGCTGGATCATTTGGATCTGTACCCTGCTCAACTTCAATGTAATCCGGTACACCGTCTCCATCCGTATCCTTGGCATCTTCCGCATCGTTTGAATCCGTACCCTCCTGATCCTCTACATCATCCGGAACACCATCTCCATCCGTATCCACACGCTCGATTGCAAACTGAACCGACTCTGAAAGCACAAGGTTGTAATTCACGCCCGCAGACAAGGTTCCTAAAGTAATCCCGTAGTTACCTACTGCCTCTCCAGATCCCCGTGAAAGCAATCCACTAAACGTTAGCTGCTCGCCCTGCACCTGTCCACTAAACGTGTAGGTCAACACCGGATCGACCGCTCCATATTTCTTCTTTTGACCTGTATTTGGCGTTATAGTCAAGGTTCGTTTGGTAATCTCTCCATCTGATCCTTGAACGGTTGCACCAGTGCCTCCTTGTATAAAATAGTTGGCCGCATCCGCACCACTTAAGGTAATGCCCGATACCGTGTAGCCTCTAATGCCTGCATTTTTATTTCCATATTGAGCGCTTCCTTGCACCACTAGCACATCCCCTTGAATCGCACCAGACAAGGAAAGTGCTAGGTTTTGCATCAGCGCATTGCCATCGTATCCCTTCACCTTACCGCCACTAACGGCCACTGAAAGTTGCTTCGGAGCCACCTTAAGCGTACCCTGAAGCACTACCGTGTTCCCAAAATTAGGACTGGTCTCAACAATGTTTTCTGCAACCAAGGTATAATTGCCCGCCTTCAGATTCGTAGACGTACTTCGCTGAGCAGAAGCCACCGCTATGTCAAAAACAGCCGTTCCTGAAGCCCCATCAGACACCGTCAGACGAGTGCCGCTTAGCGTCGCGCTTTGCGTAAGATCAACCACCAATTGATTGCCCGAACTATAATAACCAACCGCTGCAATTTGGTATTGAGGAGCCGCACCATAGTTCACCTCTGTTGGACTCATTTTTACCAGCAATTGGTTCGCCCCCACAATGGTATAGTCTCCCGCCTGATAGGTAATCTGGTAATTCGCCGCCGTCAACCCAGTAGCAACCAACACATTTGGATATGTGCCTGCAGCTTGCTGGCTTGAATTGGTTCTAGTGATGACCAAGCCAGTCGCATTCAGTACGCTCGCGGTTTCTCCACCCTTAAATCCAGTATAACTTAGCCCAGCAAAGCCAACAGCATCTGTCTGCGTTACAAACTTGCTGTCTGCATTCACCTTGGCAACCAATGGTGCCTTGTCAATGGTAAAGCTTACTCCCGATACCAATTCAAGCACGTAGTTATTCGCCTTGAATAGCCCATTGTCTTTCAACATCAGGCTTCCTAAACCAAGTGCATACGCGCCTGCAGTCTGACCTTGCGCTCTACCAATCGTGTTCTCAAAAGCAGCCACTTGTCCACTGATCACCCCACTAGACGTGTAGGTCAAACTTGGATCTGCGTCTCCATACACCTTGCGCTGGTTAGCACTTGGTGTAATCAAAATCGGCTTCTTTTGAATGGTAAAACTCAGGCTGCGAGTACCTGTGTAATTGCCTCGGCCCGTAATCGTAATTTCTCCTGTCCCCGCATCCGTATTGCCACTGTAGCTCAACGTGTAATCTATTCCCGCAATCAAAGTGGTCGAGCCATCTTTTACCAGCGGAGAAGGCGTTTGACTAGCGCCACTGTACACCAACGCAGTGATCGGATCTACTGTAATACTGCTCGATGCAATTGATTTACCGCCAATGGTGAAGTTCACCCCAGCTGTGAAGACTAAGGAATAATTAGTGACTAAGAAATTTCCATTGTCTACCAATCCAAGCGTTCCTCTGTTGATTCCATAGGACCCTTCAGTCTCTCCAGCCAAACGACTCAATGCTCCACTAAACCCAGGAACCTCGCCACTTACTTGACCTGAATACGTGTAGGTGAGGATTGGATCTACGCCACCAAATACCTTCGACTGACCCCCTGTTGGCACTACTGTCAAGCCGCGGGTAGTAATTTGTCCATCGCTACCCGTTATTTGCGCACTAGACCCACCCTGAACTACATAGTTGGAGGCATCTGAACCACTCAACGTAATTCCTGAAACCGTATAGTTGCTTTCTCCTACATTTTTACTTGCGTAAACGCCTGCACCAGTTGCCGTTAACTGATCTCCTGTCAACGGTGTGGCCAAGGCTAAGGACAAGGACATCAGTTGTACATTGCCATCGTAAGCCTTTGATTTGCCACCGCTCACACTTACGCCCAAAGACTTAGTTTTTACCTCCAAATTGCCTTGCAAGACCAACTTGTTACTAAAGTTGGCACTTGTCAACACCGTGTTTTCTGCTACCACTCGATACGTTCCAACGCTAACCTGTCCACTGCTGCTAAGCACCGGTGAACTAATGCCAATGTTGAATTCAGCTCTGCCAGAAGCCCCATCGGTGACAGTCACCTTACGCCCCTGAACCTGTGTATTGGAAGTAAGATCCACTACTCGCTGACTGCCTGAACTGTAATACCCCGCAGAAACTACTTGGTATACTGCTGTTTCTCCATACACCACATCTCGATTGCCAAGTTTCACCAATAGCTCATCCGCCGCTACAATCGTGTAGCTACCCGGTTGGTAGGTAATTGTATAGTTGGCTGCAGTAATTCCTGAAGCTACCAGCACATTCGCATAGGTTCCTGCTGCTTCCTGGCTCGAATTGGTTCTGGTAATGACTAGATTTGAGGTATTGAGCACGCTTGGGCCTTCACCGAACTCAAAGCCTGTATAACTTAGTCCAGCATACCCTGTGGCATCTGCCTGCGTCACAAACTTGCTGTCTGGATTCACTTTTGCCACCAACACTGCTTTACCAATCGTAAAGTCTACCCCTGGAGTCAGTACCAGATTATAGTTAGCCGCCTTGAACAAGCCATTGTCTTTTAAAGACAAACTTCCCAACCCAATCGAATAAGCTCCAACCGCTTCTCCTTGAGCACGGCCTAGGGTATTGTCAAAACTAGGAGTTTGACCTGCTAAGCCTCCACTAAAGGTATAAGTCAACACCGGATCACTCTCTCCATAAATTTTACGCTGATTCGAATTAGGAGTGATCGTAATCGCCTTCGCCGTAATGTTCGCACTCAAGCTCGGCTGGGTCAAGCTATAGTTGCCCGCTGCTGCTCCTCCCAAGGTGTAGCCCGTGGTCGTAATCACAATTCCCGTCCCTACTTCGGCCTGCGCAAACGTGTAGGTTGACGTGCCTGTCAGCGTTACTACATCGGATCCAACGATGCCACTCAAGGTCGCTGTGCCCGTAGCTGTGGCTACTCTTGTGCCGTTGTATTCTTTATTCACGCCAGTAAGGCCTGTAATCGTCAATGCCTTCGCAGTGATGTTCGCACTCAAGCTCGGCTGGGTCAAGCTATAGTTGCCCGCTGCTGCTCCTCCCAAAGTGTAGCCCGTGGTCGTAATCACAATTCCCGTCCCTACTTCGGCCTGCGCAAACGTGTAGGTTGGCGTGCCTGTCAGCGTTACTACATCGGATCCAACGATGCCACTCAAGGTCGCTGTGCCCGTAGCTGTGGCTACTCTTGTGCCGTTGTATTCTTTGTTAACTCCCGCAAGACCAGTGATCGTAAGTGGCTTCGCAGTGATCGTAAAATTAACCGTACGGGTTCCACTGTAGCCGCCAATTCCAGTGATCGTAACCGTTGCAGTTCCTACATTGGTGTTCCCTGAATACGCCAAAGTATAATCCGTGTCTTTAACTAAGGTAGAACCGCTGTTTTTAATCACCGGTAATGGCGTGATTCCTGAACCCGTATACACCTGATTGGAAAGCGCATCTATCGAAATGGTACTTTCTGATAAGCTAATAGTAGCTGCAGCACGGTAAAGCGCATACTTCGTCCCTCCTGAGGCAGTTAATACAGGGGAGAATGTAGTCGTCGTTTCATCCACATTCACTCTTTCCTGAGCGCTACCGCCAACTAAACTAGACAAGCCTGTACTAGAAGTCTCTTTAGCACTATATAGCTTTGCAATGCCATTTGGAGCACTCACTGCCCCATTCCCACTTACTTTGATATCTCCACCCGTAGCGGTACCTACAGCTGTGCTTTTTCCTGCATTGAGTACAATGGCTCCTGCATAACCAGTCGCTGTAGTCGTATTAGAAGTCGTATTGACGGATTCAGTGAGGTTGATGTCGCCAGATCCCGTTTCGATTAAGATATTTCCAGAGGAATAAATACCAGAAGTATTCACAGTGCCAATAGTCAAGTCATCCTTATCAAAGATGCTCAGAGCCCCTACGCGCGCCAAGCTTGAACCGGCAGCGAGGGTGTTTATATCGTTATTGGCCTGGTCTAACGTTACTAATCCCCCTCCATTAAGAGCAAGCCCATTGGCAACGAGGTAACCTGAGGCCCCATCTGTCAAGGTGGTGGAACTTGTAATGGAAATAGTATTGTTGGTCGCCGTAAGTGGAGCGTTGATTTCCACTGCTCCCCCATACACTGCAATCGGGCCAGCAATGGTCGCCGTCGAACCAATGGCAATGCCTGAGGAATTTGTAGCATTTCCTATCGTAAGGCCAGTAATTCCTGTATAATTTAATGTACTTGTATTGAATGTAGATGCAAAAGTACCCCCAGTTGTAGGCTTCACGGTTAAGGTTCCGGTAGTCCTCACAGGTACATTTCCCGTCCAGTTTACATTGTTGGACGTAATGGACACATTTGCCGAACTATTTGCTACATCCGGATCAGAAGCTATGGATCCTAGTCTAAAAACACCCGCATTGGCAATCAACAGTGGATAAGTATCCACATTTACATCGATAAGTCCAGAAGCACTTAACACCTCCAATGTACCTTCATTTGACCCAATACCAACCGAGATTGCATTACGATTGCCTGCTGCCGTTCCCGAAATAGCTATTCCACCTCCATTTGAACTGGCTCTTGATAGCAATCGGGTATGATTTTCGATTAAAAATCCATCCCCAACCCCTGCGTTAGAGGTACCTTCAATTACTATGGCATTTCCGCCATTGGTTTTGGATGATCTAACTGTGAATTTTCCGGTGTATTCCCCTGGATGCAATCCAGTCATCACCCCAAAGGCGAAGCCCGCAGCTGTATTGTCCCCTTTTATAGATACAGATCCAGTACCTGCATCCAATAACGTTCCTGTACCGCTGTAATTAATAAATCCTGCTCCTAAATTGGTTCCTGAGGTGGTGATATTTCGTTGACCCGCAATGTAAATATCACCTCCAGCGGTCGCTAAGTTTACTTGATCAAATGCTACACCTGCGAACCAATCTCTCAAGCGCATATCAGAAGTCGATCTACCACTCACGGCATAGCCATTGCCCACAGTCAATCCATTCCAAGTAGCAGAAGTACTTCCTCCACCCATCCAAATATGGCCGCCATTCGTAGTTATGCCGCTTCCTTGTTTTAGAAATACCCCTCCATTCGATGTTTGTCCATCGGAATTTACCCAAAGTACCACATCTCCGCCAGCAGTGGTGATGGATCTGGTCCCTTCAAATACAATATTCCCTGAGGACTTCAAGGTAAGGTCATTTACATAGGTAGAAGTTACATTGGAGTTAACGGTGATTGAACTCGCCTCAATGGTCAAGTGATTTTGGTTCAATTTTGCTAAAACATCGGCGGAATTCACATTGACCGCGGAACTGGAGGTCGGACGAATTACACCATTGCTATAGGACCATCCGCTATTCTCAGCTGCACCGCCAGAGGCTACAATCGTTACCCCGCCTAAATTCGCAAGATTGACCACATCTATGGTCCTGCTTGTACTACTCGCTCCAGCAGTGTAGGTGACCATCACTTGTCCGGCTGTTAACCCGCTCAATACTCCATTAGAAGAGATGGTCGCTAGCGAATTATTATTCACAGACCAAGTTCCACCAGAGGTGCTGTGGCTAAGTGTGGTCGTTTCTCCTGTGTATACAAATCCATTGCCTGTAATTTTTGGGAAAAATCCGGATACCCAGTTGCTGGTATTTCCACTAAGGGCCGCGTTGTTAAGTGTACCATTCCTGTTTCCTGTGGTCTTATCCACAAGGGTAGTCATACCCGTGTTGGTCCCTCCGGCCACACCCTGATTAAAATCATAATAGGCTACTAGGCCGGCTTCGTTGCCTAAAGCGGGCACATTCATCAAGGCATTTATTTCTGTCTCTGTGCGTGCATTATTCCAGAAACGAACCTCATCGATACTACCCGAGAAGTAGTTGTCCACTCGGCCTATCCAATAGTTATTTGCCGCAATGTTGACACGATTTGGTGCAGCAGTGATCACTGCCAACACACCATCTAAGTATACTCGAAATACCGCTGCATCTTTAACAAGGGCCACATGGGTCCATCGATCAGCGGTAACTAGGGCACGGTCTGTCAATAAATCAAATCGTGTTAAGTCCCCATCACGCATGGCATCCAAATGAATTTTACCTTCTTTCAACCATAGGGATGGGTTACGCCCGCTTACTTGTCCCCCTACTTCATGCCCAATGAATCCGTGGTAATCCGTATCGTCAAAATTACTTGCGTCCGGTTTGATCCATAGTTCAATGGTAAAGGCTTCTGCTCCATCAGCTATGGGGCTTGAAGGCAGCAATACAAAATCATTGGTGCCATCTGTATACAAGGAATTGTTGGCATTCTCCCGGTAAATGGCATATCGCATGCCCTGGGTCAAGCTTAATGTCGGGTTAAAGGTAGAAGCTGTCTCATCGAACCCGTAGCGCGCATTGACTTCTCCTCCAACACTTGCAGTGAGACCCATGCTTGTAGAAGGAGACCCACTATATAATTTTGTGGTTCCATTTGGAGCACTAATTGCCCCATTGCCACTGACTTTGATATCCCCTCCGGTTGCGGTTCCTATGGCTGCGCTTTTGCCCGCATTGAGTACGATAGCCCCTGAATACCCACTAGCTGAAGTGATATTTGAGGTTGTATTGATAGGTTCAGTGAGGTTTATATCTCCGCTGAGTATTTCTACAAGTACCGTACCCGAAGCATATAGCCCAGTAGTAGCACCAACGGATCCTATTGTCAATCCTCCACTGGCGTCAGTAAAATTCAAGGAGCCGATTCGGGAACCGGATGTTCCTCCGGAAAGAGTGCCTATACTATTACTTGCATTAGTTAGCGTAAAGGTACCAGCCCCCGCCAATTCGAGGTTGTTTGCAGTAATTGCTCCAGTCTGAGTTACAGCGGTGGAGGCGGTAAGGCTAATCGTTGAATTGCTCGCTGTAGTCGCGGCATTGAGGGCAATAGTGCCTCCAAATAACGAAATCGGGCCTGCGATAGTCGTCGCAGAACCAATGGTAATATTCTGCGTATTGGTCGACTTCCCTAGGGTCAAGCCAGTTACCGTATTGGCAACGCTTAAGTTGGTAATTGGATAGGTTAGCGCACTGGAAAAGCTATTGCTAGAAGGCTGCATGGTAACTTTTCCAGTTGAATTGATGGCAATGCCTGAAGCTGCTAGTGCTATGTTATCCCCTGTAATGATCACATCACTACTTGAATTAGTGACAATTCCTCCCTTTCCCAGATTTATTTTGGATGGGCCAACTGTTAGACCCCCAGTTACTTGTACAGCAACTTGTACGGCTTTATTTCCCCCGTTTAAAGTGATTTTACCTGAGTTTGCAAAAACATTTAAAATTCCATGGTAATAATTTCCAGCCACAATACTTCTTCCCGTTCCCACTGCATTTCCGTTAATGGATATCTCACCTGTCCCCGTTGAGATGGCATTCACTGTTCCACTTAAGGCAACAGCATCTCCAGTGCCTCTACCCACTCCTGATATAGTGATTGCTAAACCAGATGCAGAAGAAGATAAATTCAAGGTAGATGCAATGGAAATGTCATGGACCCCAAATAAAATCCCAGTAGAACTTGTCGATGCAGTATGCGTTGCATTTCCATCTAGTTCAATTCTCCCGGTTTTTGCATCTATTGAATTACTTGCATAAGTTCCTATTCCGACATTAGTGGTGGTGGAAGCATCGCCGGCTATTTTCACATGACCTCCAAACGAATTAATTGTGCTTCCCTCAAGATAAATACCTCCTCTTATATCTCCACCCCCATTTGATGGTGTAAATGCAGTTCCCGGCACCGCATAGCCAGTCCCCACAGGCAATCCATTCCAAGTAGCTCCGTTACTTCCTCCTCCTAACCAAACCGAACCTCCTGCTACAGCTCCAGAGCCTGTAGTGATTGAAGATCCATTTCGTAATGCAATGGAACCATTGGAAGCACCGTTGTCACTATTTGCCCAAAGAATTACATCCCCTCCTGCAGTAGTAATGGCGCGAGAGGCCGAAAGGACAATGTCTCCAGAAGATTTCAATAAAATATCACCATCCAAGGCACCACCAGAAGTATTGAGGTTTTGATTCACATTGATCGTTCCACCATATACCGTAATGGGACCATCAATAGTAACAGATGACCCGATGGAAATATTTTGTGTATTTGTCGACTTACCTAGAGTCAATCCACTTACCGTATTGGCTAAACTTAAGTTGGTTATTGGAAAAGTTAAGGCAGAGGTAAAACTAGACCCAGCAGGTTGAACAGTTAAGTTTCCTGATGTAGTTACGCTGGAAGAAAATCCTGAAATTAAGGCATCTGCTGTGATTACATCGCCTGACAAAATTAGATTAGAAGTACTACTTACTATTTGAGATCCAGCCTTTGCACCAAAACGTGCTCCTGATCCAAGTATTCGGATTCCACGTGTTCCTCCATCTACAGTAATTGCCCCCGAAGTAGCTAAAATGTCTTGATTTTGAAGAAAAACCCCCACATTGGCTCCGGCTGTTCCTGAAATAGAAATATTTCCTCCTCCTGTAGCTAAAATCTCCTTGGGGCTATTGTAATTGAAGACCACCCCATAATCGTTGCTAGAGGTTCCTGTAATTTTAATGGCATCACCAGATGCTTTATCAGAAATCAAAACAAGGTGTTTATCATCGGTGCTTAAATTAGTCGCTGACTCCACGAAATTTATCCCGTAAAAGCCCGATGAATTTCCTCGAATATCAATAGCTCCTTTACCCGAGTTAGCAATCCATTTCCCTAGGTGATAAAAACCAATTCGATCAACAGCAGTACCACCTGTCAAAGTACTTGTTCCAAACAGGAAGATATTCCCTCCGCCGGAATACATCGTGGTGGTATTCGCTGTGGTGGTTCCCAGTTTGATTCCATTTCCTGTAGCACTACTGGCAAACCCATCAGGAATACCGTCTGAAGCAACGCCTCCATTGCTTCCGTTATCTGCACCACCTGCAAGAATAATTGCTCCTCCTCCAGTCAGGCCACCCGCAGTAGAACCGTTAGCAGTATTGATGGTCGCGTTGTCTCCAAGAGCAATGGCCCCGCTACCATTCGCATCCGCATCAGACCAAAAAATTACATCTCCATTTGCGGTGGTGATGGATTTAGATGACGCTACAGTGATATTTCCCGAAGCCTTAAGTAAGAGGTCTCCCAAGGCAGCCCCAGCAGTTGTGTTTAAATTTTCATTGACCGCAATGCTTCCTCCATAGGCAGTAATCGGTCCTGCAACAGTTAACGCTTGGTTGATGGTTAGGTTTTGTGTGTTTGCAGTACTTCCAAAAGTAAAACCAGACATCGTTTGACCATTGGAATTTAAACCAAAGGAGCTTGTGCTAAATGCTTGACCAAAAGAGGCCGTTCCACCCACACCTTGGATTTTCACTTGACCAGTTGTGCCAAAAGCTATAGCTGGAGTTCCTGATAATAATTTTAAATTAAAGTTAATATCAGAACTGCTAGTTGTTAAACCAGTAACACCCGCCTTAGATCCTAAGGCTATCGACACGGATGCAGGCTGAGTATAAATTCCACTTGTTGCATCCGAATTTAACCAATTAATAGGACCTGATACTGCTAATATTTCAACAGGATTATACACGGATGAACTCCATGTAGGAGAAATACCATTGATCGTAATTCCTCCTAATGCAGTTGTAGCATAAACTTTGGTAGAAGCTCCACGGAAAGTAATTCCATGACTAGATGCAGCTCCAGTTCCTTTAATTGTAATCGCCCCCGAAGTAGTATTGGCAGATCTAATTATCGTTTGAGTATCCGCCTCAGAACTGCCTGCGTCAGTTACTCCAAATCCCAAACCATAACGGGGAGCATTTCCATCCATAGTCAACAGCCCCGTTCCTGAATCTATGGTTATCGTTCCACTAGCAGAAGTTCGAATACCCGTTTGTGAATTTGTTCCTGATATGGCTACTGCATCAACCAATCCAATAAGATCGATCTTTCCTCCCCCACTGCTTACCGTACCCGTAGTTGAAGCCGATAGTAAAATACCATCTTTTAAATCACTTGAACCGCGTAAAAGAATATCCCCAGCGTTCGAGTTAATTGTAAAACTTCCTGTTGCGGCGATACCTGAAACACCCACACCCCTAGCATATCCATCTGGAATGCCATCATTTGCCGTGCCCCCATTCGTTCCATTGTCAGCGCCGCCAGCCATGACTATTCTTCCGCCGCCAGTTTGAACTGCTGCTGCCGCCAATAAAGAAATCACTCCCCCATTGCTTGCATCTGCATCTGCCCAAAAAATCACATTTCCATTTGTGGTGGTGATGGATTTGGATGCCGCTAGAGTAATGTCTCCCAGTGACTTTAAGGTCAATGATCTTCCGGAAACTGTACTTGTAATGCTTTCATTAACTGTTATTTGAGACGCATCGAGGGTCAAATTCCCACTGGCCAAATAGTTTTCAACCACAGAAGCATTTATGGTGGTATTTTGAATTGCCAAGATGACACCATTTGAAAAACTCCATCCCGAATTTATGCTTGCTCCTCCGGAAGCAACTACTGTCAGAGTTCCTTTAAGTGGGGTAATGGTAACCAATCCATGACCGGTATTTATTCCAGCAGTATTAATTTGATTGGTTCCAGAATTATAGGATCCGCCGCCTCCACCAGAACCTGGTGAACAACCATCTGTTCCTCCTCCTCCAGAATAACCCCCTCCTGCACCAGCAGCGGCATACCCTGCACCTCCTCCTCCTCCAAAGCCTCCTGGAGTGTCAGACCATACTCCAATGCATGTGTGTGTGGTACTGGAAAATCCTCCTGTAGCACCAGATTTGAATGAAATTCCCTTTCCAGAAATTGATCCCCCTCCATCTGAATTAGATTGTGCTCCATCCGTGTTAAACCCACCTCCACCAGAGGTTAATCTACCGGCGCTACCGCCATTTCCATTTATACCGCCTGGCGCTTCACCAGCAGTAGGCCCTGTCCTAGACGTGTTAAACCCTCGATTTGCGGTTGTCGATGTAGTGGCATCAATAAAAGAATAGTTTCTATGGAACCCTGCACCACCGCCCCCACCAGCTACTATTAATGGGGATGAAGTGGATATAGTGGAGCCTTGAGCAACAAAAGACCCACCACCACCAGAAGGCGAACCGTCATTATTTGCCCCTTGTTGACCGACAGCGATGTAAATTTTTTGGTTTGCCACCAAATCAAATTCTCCTACCATTTTTGCGCCTTTCCCACCAATTGCAGTATAAGAATTATTATATCCGCCTTGAGCGCCAGCTACTTCTATTTTATATTTTCCCGAAAATGGCACCACCCACTCTTGAATGCCTTGCGTATTGATCGTTACCTGACCTGCTAGGTTCGTGTTTTGATATGCGGTATTGATTTGGGATTGGGTGGGTCCGAATCGTCCAGTAGCTCCTGCGTTGGTGAAGGTATATACGGTTTGAGAAAAGCCGCTTTGGCTAAATAAAAGAAGGAGCGCCCCTACTAAAAATTTTACTTTTTGAGAGAAACAAGTGCTAAAAAACATCTTGAAATTTAAAGAGCTATTGTCAAACATATACAACTAAGTTAATTGTTCCAATTAAGAGGGTAAACGATTACCAGTTTAGAAAGAATTTCATCCGAAAAATCTAAAAAGAAGTTCCTTTTAATTCGTTCTATCCCATTCAATACACTACTGATGACCCATGTTCGCCCAAGAAATTGGGAGTTAATTCCTATTCAACCCTATTTCTGGAAGCCTGCCTTCCGCAGGCAAGCGGAGTCTATTTTTTTTCTATCTCATCCTTAATCCGTACCTGGTGCTTTGTATCTGATACCTCGTATTATTTTTTAATCACATTCAATACTCCTCGTCTCGACTCACCCGTTTCAGCAACATCCAACGTCCAGTAATAGGTGCCTATCGGCAGTTCCTTGCCCGAGTAGGTCCCGTCCCAGCGCTGGCTTGGATCTTGCGTATAGAATACGCGCGTCCCTCCACGATCAAAAATCTGCAGCGTCGTACCCGAGTAGAAGCGGGCCCCCTCAATGCCCCAGGTATCGTTGAAGCGATCCCCGTTTGGTGAGAAGGTATTGGCCACTTCCAAGGAGGTGATCGATGGGCGCGTACGGCTGATCTCAAAGAACTTGTCCAGCGTATTTCCATCCCGATCCGTTACACGCACCACGATGCTGAAGCGGGTCTTGCCTGCGGCTAGGTCGGCAGAACTCCAGAAGAGGATATTGTCTTTGATTTCGAAGTACTTGTTGTCGTAACCAGGCCCAAGCAAGGTTGCCGTGTGGATCTTATCCACTGGATCGTTTACCACAAAGGCGCCTACTGGGATAAAGAAATTCTTCGTGCTGCCTGCAAAGCTGCTGTTGCTGATCGTCACGTCGCGAGGAGCAGGCTTAGGAAGTACAATTACTTTTTGGATGCCCTTCACCTTGTAGGGGTTGAAGTACCCTTTCGGTACGGTGACGGTTCCTTTGGCAAGATACGTTCCTCTTGCAAAAGGATTCACCGCAGAGAAATCATCCCAGGCAACTTGTACAGACACCAACTCATTTTTGGTGGTACGCAGCTGTACTCGCTTGGAAAGCTTGGACGCATAGTCTTTTTCTCCCCAAAGAATAACGAGCTCTTCAGCAATTCCCTCTTTAAAGGAACGTGCCTGAACATAGTCTGCTACTCCATCGCCATCGGAGTCTTTGAACGAACCGGCTGCATTCGGATTGCTTCCCTCTCGAATTTCTATCTGGTCAGGGACCCCATCACCATCGCTGTCTTTGTAGTCTCCTGGATCCAAAGGATTGGTGCCGTCCAGGAATTCTTGGTAATCGGACACCCCATCTCCATCACGATCACTGAAATCATCAATCGAATTTGCTGGATTGCTTAGCGAAAGCCCCAGCCTAGGATAAACCACCGTCTCTACATAATCGGGTACTCCTCCACCATCGCTATCCTTAAAACTACGTGGGTTAGTTGGATCGGTCCCTTGTTGGTTTTCCACAAAGTCAGGGACACCATCCCCATCGCTGTCCTTCGCATTGTTTGAGTTCGCCGGATTGGTCCCCTGCAGGATCTCGATGTAATCGGGTACCCCGTCTCCATCCGAGTCTTTTGCATCGGTAGCATTGGTGGGATTGGTGCCCTGCTGAACCTCTACAAAATCAGGCACCCCATCTCCATCAGTATCTTTGAAGTCCCTTGGATCGCTTGGATTGGTACCTTGTTGAAGCTCTACAAAGTCAGGAATACCGTCTTCGTCTGTATCCTTAAAGTCCTCTTCGTTACTTGGGTCTGTACCTTGTTGCTCTTCTAAGTAATCCGGAACACCATCCCCATCCGTGTCTGAATAGTCACTTGCATCCCTTGGATCTGTACCCTGTTGCTCTTCGATGTAATCAGGTACACCATCCCCATCCGTATCTTTTGCATCGGTCGGATCGGTTGGATCTGAGTCTTCCTGACTTTCAACATAATCTGGAACACCATCTCCATCTGAGTCCTTGAAGTCCTCTACATCGTTTGGATCTGTACCATGTTGGCTTTCAACATAGTCTGGTACACCATCTCCGTCCGAGTCCTTGAAGTCCTCTGCATTGTTTGGATCTGTACCTTCTTGACCTTCAACATAGTCTGGTACACCATCTCCATCGCTGTCCTTGTAATCAGTAGCATTAGTAGGATCTGTACCATCTTGTACCTCAATATGGTCAGGTACACCATCACCGTCAGTATCTACCGAAATAATGGTCAATACCCCTGGTAAGTAGGTCAATGTATAGTTCGAACTCGACAAACCCGAAGCCGTGATGGCATAGGTGCCCGGATTTTGGCCTGCCACCCTGCTAAAGGCAAGCGTACCAGAAAGTGCAGTTGCCGTCTGATTTCCTGCAAAACCTGCAAAAGAAACTGCAAAGGTAGGATCCACCTGTCCGTAATTTTTGCTTTGGCTGATTACCTGAATCGTCAAGGATTTCGGAGTAATCAGGAAGGTGCGAGTCAACGTGCCCCCATAATCCCCCAAACCAGTAAGTGTCACGGTAGCCGTACCTACATTGGTGTTGTTGGCAAAGGCAAGTGAAAAGTCAGTCCCTTGTACCAATGAGGTACTACCGTCCTTCACCACAATCGCTGGAGTAAGCGCCGATGCCGAGTAAATTTGGCTCCCAACAGGATCGACAGTTAATGTACTTACCGCCTTCGCCACAATTGCAAAGGTTGCAGTCTTTGTCCCCGAATAATTTCCTAAACCCGTAATGGTCACCGTCGCCGTACCTGCATTTCTGTTATTGCTGTAGGCAATTGTATAATCCGTGCCTTGGGACAGGGTGTTACTGCCATCCTTTACGACTACTGCAGGAGTAATTAAATTCCCGGTAAAGACTTGATTCGCGATAGGATCGATTGTCAGGGTAGTAGCTGCCTTCGCAACAATCGCAAAGGTTTGGCTCTTAGTCCCAGCGTAATTGCCAGCTCCCGTGATTGTCGCCGAGGCCGTGCCCACATTTGTATTATTGCTGTAGACTACCGTAAAATCTGTACCTAGCGCGAGGGTAGTAATTCCATCCTTCACTACGACAGGAGGAGTCAAGGATGCTCCAGTATACGTTTGGTTGGCAATCGCATCTATAGTTAAGTTACTGGTAGCCTTAGCTACAATTACGAAGGTTTGGGTTTTGGTACCCGTGTAATTTCCAATGCCCGTAATGGTTGCTGTTGCCGTCCCTACATTCGTGTTGTTGCTGTAGGCAATGGTGTAATCTGTACCTAGGGTTAGGGTCAAGCTACCATCCTTTAAAATTACGCTTGGGATTAGTGCTGAACCCGTATAGGTCTGGTTGGCGATCGGATCAATGGTCAGCGTACTAGCCGATTTGCCTACGATTGCAAAAGAAACCGTTTTTGTGCCGCTGTAATTTCCAATTCCTGTAATGGTTACCGTTGCCGTGCCTACAGAAATGTTGTTGCTGTAGACAAGCGAATAATCTGTCCCTGCAACCAAGGTGATATTTCCTTCTTTAACTAGAAGAGATGGCGTCAAGGCAGTACCTGTGTACGTTTGGTTAGCAATTGGATCTACCGTAATGGCTTGATCTGCCACAGACCGAAGTGAAATGGTGAAAGTTCCAGGTTGGTAACTTATCGTATAATTTGCCGAAGAAAGACCTGATCCATTGATAGCATAAGTTCCTACAGCCTCTCCACTTTGTCGTGTTAAAGAAAGTGTACCTGTTAGATTACTTTCATTTTCTCCCAGTACAAACCCAGAATAGGTGGCAGTGAGCAATGGATCTACAGCACTATACCACTTGCTTTTGTTTTGAATTTGCACAGTTAGGTTCGCCTTTTCAATTCCAAAGGAAAGGGTCGTCGTGGTACTTCCTCCGCTATTGGTTGCTGTAATGATGTAGTTCGTCGCAGAAACAACTCCCTGGGGAGTTCCACTTATACTTCCTGTTTGACTATCTAGGATTAGCCCACTAGGCAAGGCCGGGGAAACTGTATAGGAAATCACATTTCCCCCTGCATAGGTTGGACCAGGGATGCTTACCACTTGTCCCCTCGTAAACGTTCCCAGGGGCGTATAGGTAAGACTTGAAGGTGGCGTATCGTTGACAACAAGCGCAAAAGTTGCCGTGGTACTTCCTCCAGAATTTGTCGCTGTCACCGTAAATGTGGTGGAAGCTAATACCACAGAAGGTGTCCCACTTAGTTCGCCTGTTTGGGTATTGAAACTCATTCCCACAGGCAAGGAAGGGGAAATACTAAAAGAAACAATTGCGCCTCCATTGGCAGTAGGCACAAGAGGTGTAAATACTGCTCCTTTTGTAGCAACTAGCGTACTTGGATAGGTCAAACTGCTAGGAGGAACATCTACTACAGCAATTTGAATATCTATGTCATCGGAACCGAATAAGTTTTCTCCAGTAATTCTATAAGTAGCTATCGCTTGTAAAACAGTTGGGGTACCTGTGATTTGTCCCGTTGTGCCGTTTAGGCTTAATCCCGTGGGCAAGGCAGGAGCTACTGTATATCGAGTCACATCACCACCGGTATTGGTAGGCACAAGTGGGGTAATGGCTTGACCAACAATGAAATTAGAGCTAGCTGGATAATCTAAAATAGGTGGAGAATCGTTGGAGAGGAATTGAACAGTCGCGTCCACAAAGCCAGAAGGGTTAGAGCCACGAATGGTAAATGAACTCAATAGAAACACACCAGTTGGAGCTCCTGATAGTTCCCCTGTGGTAGGATTCAAGACAATTCCATTTGGCAAAGGTGTACCAACGACAGAATACTGTGCGATACTTCCACCTGTACTATTTGGTGGTAAGGTATTCATCGCGATTCCTTTGAAAAGTACATTCGGAGAAGGGTAAGAAAGTGACAAGGGCGCCACATCTTGAACAGCAATACTTAGTGCAAAGGTCGTGTTTCCTCCAGAGTTGATTGCCTTTACGGTATAGGTAGTGGCGGTGGACAGGAGTAGTGGAGTTCCTGAAATTACCCCTGTAGTAGGGTCTAGTACTAAACCTAGAGGTAGCGCTGGGGTCACCTCATACGTCACTACTGCCCCTCCACTGACGGTAGGGGATAAGGACGTAATCGCTTGACCGCGTGTAAACACCTGTGGGGTAGCATAACTTAAGCCAGTGGGCGGTAGGGCAATGACCGATAAGTCAAAATTAGCTTGTACAGCACCCCCCAAATTCGATCCGGTCACTTGGAAGGTGGCCCGTGGACTTAGCGAAGTTGGTGTCCCTTGGATTTCTCCAGTTTGCAGATTTAACGTTAATCCCACCGGTAATGGTGGCCAAACACTATATCGGGTTACCACCCCCGCAGTAGAAGTTGGAGTCAATGGCGTGATCGCTGTACCTAAAGGTAAGTTCAAAGCATTGGCATACTGAATGGCTGGAACAGGAGGCAAATTGACTGTCAATGTGGTCTCGATGACCGCAGACTGATGGGTTGCGGTCTCCTTTTGGTAGGCATACAATTTTGTAACCCCGTTGGATTTGAGCGTGATGTTGGATCCATTCACTGATGCAATATTCTCGTCTGCCACTGCATAAAGAATAGTAGACGTGTTTTGCGAGCTTGGTGCAGTAGGCACGAAACTTGGGTCCGTAACTAGCTTCGTGATCGGCTGCAAACCCGTCAACTGTGCAGGAGACTTATACGGATCACCAACTACCAAAATAGCCACAATTTTTCCTGCATTGTACGTCGATCTTTCTTCCTGCGCTGCTGTCAGGAAGGTAATTCCATTGCCCACCAAGGTGACCGTACGGTTGGAAATCGTGGCGACCTGAGGATTGCTCGAGAAGTAACGAATCGCTCCTGTGCTTGTACTTGTTGCTGGAGTCAAAACGAAGGATTGGTCATCCAAGGATTTCGTCAAGGAACCAATCCAAGAAAGCGAAGGGTCTACCTTGTTGCGGTCCTTAACCAAAACAACCGCTTTAGTTTGAGCGCCTAGGTAAAAACCAGCTCCTGCTTGTACGGCAGTGAGCTCTGCGATTCCCTTGCCAACAAAGTTTAGCGTGGAGCCGGAAACACTAGCTATTGCTGAATTATCCGATTGATAAGTAATCACGCCTGCGCTGTTTGAAGCTGCATTTAGCGTAAGCGCTGCATCACCCACTAGCCCTTGGACGCTAGAAAGACTCAGGTCAGGATAATCTTTCACCGTGATGGTCGCTGTCCGGCTTGCAGATGCATAATCTGTTGTCTCGGCTTGAGCCACAGTGAGCGTGGTGGTGCCTACACCCTTAAATGAAATCTGGTTGTTTGCATAGTCCGCCACCCCATTGTTTGCCGGGGTAGAAATGGTGATGGCACCATTGGTATTTGAAACAGGTGGGTTAAATACCATTTGGCGATCAGATAGTCTCCCCTCGATATTTGAAACGATACCTAGTCCCGGATCTTGCTTAAAAGTTCCAAAAATGGAAATGGCGTCGTCTGAATCTCTAAAGGAGGAAGGAGTGTTATCATCTGTTGAAGGAATTTGCCCCCCCTTTAATAATGAGATACGTCCACCAGCGGAGGCATTATAGACAAAGATTCTGAATTCAACAGATTGGCCTGAATTGACAGCAGCTAATGAAGATAGATTAACAGATGTGAGTCTATAATCTGTAATATTACTGCTAGTAGTCAATGTAGAAACTGGAAAACGTGGTGTAAATTCTCCCAAGCTAGTCGCAAAATTATCCACCGACCATCTTAACTGCAATCTGGTATTTAAGGTCACATTTATTGCCTGTCTAACAAATCGGTCAAATTTGATTGCATTTGGATTATCGAACAAAACACGTATGAATGGTGCTGTTTGTATATTCAAGGTACTTGGTACTGTTGCTGGAACAGTCCAGTTCATTTGAGTATATCCTGTCGTGGTAGAATAATTCGGAAGTGAATTTAGGCCACTCACCGACAACACCCCATTTGAAACAATTCCTTGTCTGCCCGTGGAAGCTGGCATTGGCCAAGTACCGGATGTGGTAAGGCTTGGATACCAAGAGATAATTTTTGCTGCAGAGATAACAGGAACTCCAACTTCAAAGCCAGCTAACGTAGCAGTTCCTCCGGTTGTAGTCACAGTAACGTTACCAGATGTTGCTCCTTGAGGGATAAAGGCGTTGATTGAAGTTGCACTTAACACTTGGTAAGAGGTGGCAAGAACCCCACCAATTCTTACTTCTGTCACTCGATTGACATTTCCTACATTCGTCTGAGGTGTAATAAAATTAGTTCCTGTAATCGTGATTGGAGCACCTATTCGCTCCTTAGCAGGCGTAAAGCTGCTGATGGTGGGGGCAGAGACAAACGTAAATACATAGTCTAGTATGGCCGTTCCTCCTGGGGTAGTCACCGAAACAGTACCCGTGGATCCAGAGCCTACTACAGCGGTTATTTGTGTAGGGCTGTTCACTGTAAAAGAACTCACCGCAGTACCTCCAAGCGAAACTGCCGTTGCCCCTGTAAATCCAGTGCCTGTAATTACAACTTGATTTCCCAATCCTGTACCAATTGGTGAAATGGTAGAAATGGTAGGAGTAGCATTTCGAATGATAAAAAACCGAGCAGAGGTTCCCAAAATTCCTTTAAATCCTTTCAGTGTAATGGAATTGGCTCCTACTTCTACGCTACTGTAATTGTTAACAGGAGTAAGTGCGGTCCAGGACGAAGCATTTGCTGCAGACGCCCAGAAAACCATCGGCTCAAGAAGTGTGCCCGTCACATCACTTGCATTCCATTCAAATGTCACATCTAAATTCGTTCCTCCACTTGAAGTACTGTTTTGCTTGGCGATTCTCCAGGTCTTACCAAGGAAGCTGGTAATTCCGCTTCCAGGATTAATGATTCCATCGACTACAGAAACCGAAAACACCTCATCCACTCCTAAGTTGTTAGTAATGGTTACAGGTGAATACGAGGTAGTTGTTCCGACTGGAAATGTCTTAGGAGAATTAGTTACCAAAGATCTTAGATAACCAGTTCCATTTGTTTTTACATGGGCAGAACTTCCAAAGCCTTCCATCGAGCTTATGGTGGCATTAAACGTGGAAGACAAGGTCAACGAGTTTCCATTGAATTTCAACGTCCCGTCATTCAACCAGTCTGCACCTAGGGTATAAGTACCTCCACCGGAATTCTGAAGAATAAAGTACTTCCCATTCACAAATCCAGTAGGAGCAGAACCCGCTGAGCCATTGGAATTTACCGTCCAAGCATTCAGGTTTTGTAAAGTAGCCGTACTGTTGGTAAGTGGATAATATGGCGAGGTCTCCAAATTGACCAAGACCTGGGTACTTACCGTACATCCATTGGACTGTGTAGCCGTCAGTCGGTAATAAGTAGGAGTCCCGTTGGTGTAATTGGAAATGATCAAATTAGACGTCGTCGCACCTGAAATAGTCCCCGCATCTGTCAAATTGGTAAAGGTGCCGTCCAGCGGGCTTGTACTGGAACTCCATCGGTAACCCGTGATGGTTTCACCAGCAATTGCCGTTGCCAAGGCGGAGAGGTTCAGCTCTGTACCCGTAAGCACATAGCGTTCAGCTGGCAAACCTCTTCGAATATACGGCACGGTCTGGTAGCCACCAGCCAAAAAGCCCAATTCGGAAAGTCCAAAATAGGAGCCTATCGCAAATTGCTCTTTCTTAATCCGCACATACCGTGCCGTCACCTCATTCAAGGCCAGACGTTGTCCATTGATCGGTAATGAGGGAATAGACGTAATTTGTCTTGTCCAGGTATTGTTATCCGAGCTCGTTTCAATATATCCCCCAGTAAAATTTGGGGTGACCGTGGTGCCTCCGTCCTTAAGACCAGAGAAATTGGCTAAGGTTATTCCATTCAACACAACCGTAGAGCCTAGATCTGCCGTAATGGAACCACTTCTTCTGGTATCATTCGCAAGTGTACCTGGTGCATTGCTTGACCAGTTGGAGTTCCCTGAAAAATTGAAATTTTGTAAGGTACCGGTAGCATTATTACCAGATAGGTCAGAAACTTGAGTTCCGACACCTTCCATAAACTTATAGTAAGCGGCCAATCCGGCACTCCCTGTGACGTCCACATTCATGGATGCTTGAATGTCCGCTTGGGATTTTGTTACATTCCAAATTCTGACTTCATCAATTAAGCCATTAAAAAAATTGCTATTTAATGATCCTAAAAACAAATCATTAGCACTTGGAAGCATTTCATTATTGGTCCAATTATTTGGATTAACCATATCCCCAACAAGATCGCCATTCACATACACTTTTATTCTTTTAGTAGATGGTTCATAAGTCCCCGCTACGTGTATCCAGGTATTCAAAACTAAATCTCCTGAATTTACAATTGGCCCATCATTTTGAGTCCCATTTTCAACTCTAAAGGCGACAGAGGGGGATCCGTTGTTGGACCCTAATAATAAATTAAAATGTCTACTTTTCCCGATGATTGGTCTACTATCCCAAGAAGATCCAAATGAACTTGTTGGACGTACCCACGCTTCAACTGTTATGGCTCCTTTAAGGGCTTGAATAGAATTTGGCTTTCCAATTAATACTTGATCATTGCTTCCGTCAAAACTCAAGGAACTGGTGATGTTTTCCGTAGTGGAGTTGGTCACCACCATTCCTGTTTGGGTATTCCCGTCATTCAATTTGGTATCGTCACTCACAAAGGCGGTATTTGCCAAAGTAGTTAAGCCAGTCTTTGCCGCCGAACTACTAATTAATTGAATGGGAAGGGAGCCAGTCGCACAGACCCCAAACACATCTGCAACCGTTAATACGGAAGGATTGGTCTCAATAAAATGCCCAAAAGAAGTACCAATTAATTTAAGTTTGTACTGAAAGCCATGAATTTTTGGGTCGGCTTTAGAGATAATTAATGTGGAAGTTGTTCCGCCTCTACCAGAAAAACCAGAATACGTAATTCCAGCATCAAGTGTACTAGCATTAGAAATGGTAATATCCGACCATGTCACTCCGCCATTATCAGATCGTTGCCAAATCCAATCTGAGGTAGTTGAAAGTCTGCTCATGCCAGTTACTTTTATTGGCACATTTTCCTGATTGGTCAAGGCGAAGGTATTGGTAAGGCTTGTAAATAGAGGGCCCGAATAGGTAACTGTAATCGCCCTTGGTGAGGATTTACATCCTGTGGTCAAGCTCGTTGCGATGGCATAATAGGTGGTAGTCTGGGAAATGGAAGGGGTGGTATAACTTCCATTGTTGGCCATCAACAATTGTGTGCCCGCCTGATCCGCAAACCAACTGACACTAGAACCTGTTGGCACTGTTACCCATAAAGAAGAAGTACTAGCACCATAAATAATTGGATTGCTTATGGCATTGGTAATTATGGGTGCGGCCAACATGGTCACTTCTACAGCTGTCCTTGGGCTTTCACAGGTCACACCATTGACCGTCACAGAAGCGGATACATAGCGAGTAGTCGTTACGCTCAGGTTATTCACCGTCGCAAATGCAGCATTTGCAGTACCCCCCGTTGGCACATCGTACCAGTTGAGCACTCCTGCGGATGCTTGGGCAGTAAGCGTTACGGAGCTACTTTGACAGATAGTCACTCCAGGAGCGGAGAGGATTCTTGGCGTAGGAATTAAGGTAAGTGGTATAGCTACCCTTGTCGATGCCCCATTGCAATTGACGGCTTCGGCATAATAGGTCGTAGTTGCAGATAAGGTCGGAGTAGTAAAGATGTTGCCCTCCCGCAAAGCAGTGCCTCCAGAAGCCACATCGTACCATTTGATCACTGCTTCTGAACTCGTGCTTGCCGTAAGGGTAAAGTCCCCTGCATCGCACTTCGTATTCACAAAATTGCCCAACGTAAGCGTAGGTACTGCAAGATTTAGATTTGCTTGTACCGCCACTCTTGCCGAAGAAAGACATCCATTCGCATTTTCAGCTTCAGCATAAAAGGTCGTGTTTTGGGTAATGGCTGGGGAATTAAAAATTGCACCAGAGGCTGTTCTTCCCAATAAATTTCCCCCAGTAGCCGCATCGTACCAGTTGACAAATGAACCATCGCCTGCTGAAGTTTCTGCTTTTAAAGGAACCGATCCCGTCCCACAAATAGTCACAGCAGGAGAACTAGTAATTGTCGGCAAAGGAACTACAGTTATTTTGACCGGTAAGGTATAGTAAACCGTACTTGGGGAAGTACTACTCGCTATTCCCCTTCGGAAAAAGGTCGTTTGGCTGAGCGTTCCTAGACTAAGAGTTGCAGAAGTCTCCCCTGCAATCACCGTATAGCCACTCGTTTCCCCTGTAGTGGATTTTTCCCAGCTGTAAACAATCGAACCAGATGCAACTGTTCCTGGATTAGTTGAGGTGATGGCCGATGCTGCTGTACCAAAACAAAGGGTCGCATTCCCAGAAATACTTCCTGATTCCTGTGCTCTATTTCTAAGCACATCCAAAGTTGCGTTACTCACATTGGCCGCTACAATATCCGATTTTCCATCTCCATCGATATCAGCCAATTCCAATTGCTGATAGGCCACAGTACCAGCTACAATTTGTACACTTTCTGAAAAGGAAATCGTACCTGAAGTGGATTGATTTTTTAGAAATGCAAGCTTTGATCCCGTGGCATTGATATAATCACCCACAACCACATCTACCTTACCGTCCCCGGTCAAATCACCTGTGGCTAGACCATAGGTATTGCTAAGCCCAACAACGGGGATGTCTACTCTCGGTTCCGCTGAAAATCCTGTTCCAGAATTCCTCCAAACATGAAGCATTCCTGTTGCCGAGTTTGTGGCCAAAATATCCAACTTTCCATCTCCATCCACATCGGCAAACTTAACTGTATGTGCGGATTGGCTTAGGTTAGGTAATAAAAATAAGCCTGATCTTACTAAAGAAAAATTTCCTTCAAATGGTGTTCCCTGACGGGTGGTGTTCTTTAAAAGAACTACAAAATCATTGGCTCCATAGACCACATCGACAGCTCCGTCCCCATCAAAATCACCGAAATCACCCCCATAGGCAGTTTGCAAATCAAGGGATTGTGTGCTGAGTTGGGTTGTAAAACTTAAACTGTTGTTGGTGGTGGTATTGAGAGAATAGTAGGGTTTGATTGTACCATTAAATTGAGAAAGTCCAAAAATATCTGTCTTCCCATCTCGGTTAATATCAAATGGAAGAAATGCTCCGGTGACTTTGTAGTCTCCTCCTGCCGTTAGCAATGAAGTACTAGTTCCAAGTGCTACAGCACTAGTGGAGGTGTTTGGGTTTACAAAGCCCCCATTATTCACATTATTGGAAACTCCAATATCTTGTTTACCATCTTGATTGAAATCAGCATACAGGATACTACGTGATGAATTTGGTGAATAGGTTGGAGATACTCCAGTCAATTGAGTTACTGATGAAAAGGTGCTCGCATTCACTACTCCGGCAGATGCAGAATTCTTCAAAAAATAGGGAATCCCTGAAGAGGCATAACTAATCACATCCAATTTCCCATCCAAATCCATATCCACCAACGCAAATTTTTGATCAAAACTAGATGAAAATGCAGTAGCAAAACTTACCGGATTCTCAAATGAATTCTGTGGATAGACCTGGCTGGCATAAGTAGCAGTTGCTAGGGTAGCCTTTGTTGGAAAAAACTTTTGTCCAGAGGTAGCAGATAGTTTGGTGGTCAAGTTGGTCACAGAAAAATAAGCACCCCCCACTTGAGCAGGAACAGTTACTGTCAGGGAATTCGCAGTTCCTGCGGTAATAGTACATTTTTGGCCTCCCAAGAACACAACATTGTTGGAGGCGGTGAGATCAAAATATTCCCCGGTTATCGTCACGCTTGAGCCCTGTTCCCCTCTAGTCTGACTCAAAGAAGTGATTTTGGGTACCCCTACAAAAGTAAGCGATACCTCATCAATACCGATTTCACCACCATTAACGCCATTAAACTGGTAAACAGGTGTTCTTGGAACTGGAAAAAGTTGTACACTGTAGGTTACTGTTCCTGTTTGACCTAAGGGGTGAAATACATTAAGCGTAGTAGTCCCTTGACCTGAAACAATTTGGCTCAAGCCACCTCCGCCTGTAACCGACCAGACTATTTCGTAATTCTGGCCAGGAGCATCAAATACCAAAGATTTGGTAGAAGTAGTCCCTGGGGTGTAAAATCCAGTTGCTGGATCAATTCTAGGGTTGGTGGGATAGATAACTACAGGCGAGGTTTGCGTATAACTTCCTTGTTGAAGCGCTGACCACTCAAAAAGAATGCGGTAGGTTTCTCCAGGTTCCAATTTTCGAGAAGTGTAAGTTACCAATCGATCTTGAACAAGAGGGTTTGGATTGGTGTAGGAAGACCAATTTTGCTGATTTGCCAAAACCTTTGAGATAGTGGTGTAATCAGAATAGATCAAATTTGTACTTGGAACAGGATCAAAAAGACTTGTTTTTGCAAAAAATACACGCGGAGGATTGCTGGTATTTATTGGGTTTTTAAAGGCAAAACTCAAGGAGATAGAAGAGGCGTTGGCTGGAATCACCACGTCTTTATACAAATAAATCACCGCATTGACATTCTGTGGGGAAGTAATGGCTTGGCTGGAAACACTGTTGGAAACATAAGCACCAGAAGTACCTGAATTTTTAACAGCTCCTCCGATAAACCACTTATTCTGAGCGGTAGGATGGTTGACAATCGTCCAACCGTGAGCGCCTTCAAATCCTCCATCTGTAGATGGGTTGATGATGAAATTTTGAGCAGAAAGGGAAAAAGTTAACAGGGAAAAACAAACAAAAAATAAACTTCGAAGAGTAATAAAAGAAAAACGTTTAGTCAACATATGAGGGTGAAATACTTGTTCTAGACAAGAAAGTGGATGATCTGTGCAATTAAATAATTAATGAAAGCAAAATAGCAGAAGCATTACTTCTGAGGATATTGTTCTTTTTTTAAGCGTACATAGATCCGGTCTCTAAATAGCTTGCCATTAATTAGGGTGTCTTTTTTCACTACATCAACAGTAGCAATCTTGTCATACGGAATCTTCTTAAGCGCTTCACCGGTCAGAATTTTTCCATCTACAAAATAAATTGTCGAATCTGATACGCTAGAAGAGGCAGAACTACTGACAATTTGCGCAAAGCATGCAGATGATGCTGCAAAAAGAAGAAAAAGAGTTGATATAAGGGCTTTCATATGGACAAATTTTACTATCAAAAGACTTCCCAAAGAGGTTAATTTTTTTAACGCTCAAAGCCGCTCCTCTTGGGAACGGCCTGGAATATTTAAGGAAAATGAAACAGAGTAGAAATGCGATGGAAATAAACTGCGCTTTGATCCGTGAAATAACCCAGAATCGGTATTTGAAACTATATCACCGAGCTTGCTCGGTCTATTTCTACCGTATTTCTACTTTTTACCAAATCGCGGCATCCCCCCCAAACAAGCGCATGCTTACCATAAACTCATGGGTTGGGTTCGGAAGTAGGTAGCTCTGTAGCATTGGCCATTCGTACACGTAGCCGATTCGTAACTTGCCCATCAACACACCCAATTGTGCATTGTTCGCGTAGTCTACCCGGTGGCCGCCGCCTACCCAGAACTTGTCCTTGAACAAGAACTTCAAGTTAAACTCCACATTGGCCGGTAAGTCTTCCTGGCTTCTCCACATGCCGTTTCCGATCACCGTCAGGTTCTCAGAGAAGCGGTTGCGGTAGCCTGCCTGGGCAATGCCTACTCGTGGTTTCTTGTCCATGAACACGTCTCCGCTGCTGATGCTTCCTTCGTTGATGTTATTCACCCCATAGGAAATGTAGTAGTTCGGGTGGGTGATGGACATCCCGATATTCAAATCCAGTACGTTCATGTCCGCAAAGCCGCCTACATATTGTGCAAGTGTTGGATCGTTTGCCTGCTCGGTAGTGAGTCGAGTGCCGTCTAGGCGGATGCTGTTGATGTTCAAGCCTGCGCCCATGCGTAGGCCAGCCTTCTCACTCACTTGGATACGGGTAGCGTAACTCAAGATCAATTCCGATTCGGTAAAGGCACCGTACTCGTCGTTGAGTAAGTTCACTCCTACTGCATTCTTGCCTAGGTCAGAGGAGCCTCCCAAGTTCGCGAAGTCCAATTCTGCAGAAACAAAATACGTCTTCGGTGCTCCTTCCCAGCCTGCCCATTGGTTGCGAACAAGTCCTTTCACCATCGAGCCTTCGTAGGCCGTCAAGGCAGGGTTGAAGTAGCCCTGCAAGTGGCTAAACTGGGACATGTATTTGCGGGATTGCGCAAATGCTCCAAGGGAAAGTAGCAGGGCAAGGAATAGGGTAGTTATTTTTTTCATTTCAATCATTTGATTATCAAGTAACTAGTATCAAGTAGCAAGACGCTTACAGAGGCAAGAGCCGAGATACAAGAAACGAGACTTTATCGTGGTAATACGAGATTCGTATGTACTACAAATTCTCACTTCTTCATTCTTCAATCAGCGTTCGATATTAGACATTAGTTTACATCTCGTATTTCGTATATCGTACTTCGTATTTCCACCCCTATTTTCTAATCAAATTCAACATCCCTCTTCTTGTCTCTCCGGTTTCCTGGATATCAATCACCCAGAAATAGGTACCTATAGGCAGCGGCTTTCCTTCGAAAGTACCATCCCATCGCCTGTCCGGATTTTCAGAATAG
>JACCDV011215345.1_pt1 | contig 28782 bp, 23 predicted proteins | sample 7446131 | NCBI WGS metagenome assembly JACCDV01 (sample SAMN15323448, study PRJNA562643) | freshwater metagenome | isolation source: river surface water | place: USA:Blue River Watershed | collected 2017-08-17 | reverse complement strand
TTTCATTAGATTCCCCTAAGCTTTGATTCAACAGTTTCTTTAATTACGACAAGGGTTTTAGCTTAATTAATGCTCATTACTGAGAGCCCTTGGTTAATTCCCCTTAATCTTGTTATAATTAGTTAAGGATCTAATGGATATAGTTAAATATTCCTAAGTTTCTTAGGTGTATTTAGAGATATGAGAGGTAAAGAATCATGGCCGAGAGAGTTGGTAGTAACGTAACAGCAAGAGAAAGTTCTTTTGGAAAATTTGCACGTAGAGCAGCATTAGCTGCAACGGCGCTTGTTGGAGAAGCTGCCATACCCTCCAATCAACCAGTTGTACTTGCTGATGAATTTACTACTAAGCCTGTCGCCGCTGCAAAAGATGACAACAGAACTGGAATGAAACTCGCAGCAAATCTACCATCCAGACAACAAGATGGTGTTAGTTCTGTAGCTCTCCCTAATCAAGAAAGAATGGTAACCACTGAAAGCGGCAAAGTATTTACAGAGCCAGCATACCTTAAACTAATAAGAGATAATGGTACTAGAGATAAAATTTTTAAAGGACAAGACCAATTTACAGTAAAAGATTTAGAAGGTAGATCTATACTTGACCAAGCCGCTTATAGGAATTATTCCGAAAGGATAAAAGAGAAATCTGAACAATTTAAAGATCCAAAAGACTTTGGAAGATTTGTAAACGGTCTAAGATATTTAACAGGGCAGAAAGAATATCCAAGAGTTTTATCTCAGACTCAAATAGAGTTTATGCTTGAGAAATTTCCAATTAACGAATCAGTCAATATGGCAGGAGCTCTTTGTGGAATGCAAACAAGAGGAGAGCCACTCGCAGAGATAAAAGCCAAAGCTGACAAATTATTTAGAACTATAGACGAAGGTGGTTCTTTAAAAAATGAGGCTGCCCTAATATTTCACCAATTTACGAAGTAAACACAATTGGGAAATAGTCTAATTTTAATTAATTAACTTATACACCATCATCAGGTAAATCCTCTTTAGGGTCTTTATATAAGCCTTGTTTCATATCAGATCCTTGTTCAAGCACACTATTCCCCCCAATCACATTCCCAGTTCCATTAAAACTTCCCACATTATTGCTATTAACATTAAAACTATTGTCAGTGTAATTATTAGAACCGCTAGGTCCATTAGAAGTAGTTCCGCTATTGGATTGTAGCGAAGATGCACCAATACTATCACTTGCCGACGGTACTTTCCCTGGATTACCTAAAAGTTTAGAATTATCATCTGTAGCTAATGTGTTTTGTAATTGTTTGGTGCCCATTGATAATACTGATTGATTAGCACTGTTGAAACCAGTTGGCACAGAACCTGTTGAAGCATTAGAACTTGTCTTAGAACCATCTTCTTTAGGGCTTTCTGCAGTCGCACCCTTCTTGCCCCAATCATTAACAACGCCAGCTACAATATTAGAAGTACTTAGTTTTCGACTATCGGTATCCGTAACAGCCTTCTTTATTGTTGCATTACCTTGTGCTTGAGCACTAGGTTTGTCATCGTTTGGTTTAGACACTTGTCCTTTCTTCTTAGCAATTTTAGGAGTATCTCCTGAATTGTCACTAGTTGAATCAGCAGACTGTCTACTACTTGCTTGAGAAGGTAGATTTCCATTTATATTGCCACTCGCTACTGTTGGTCTAATAGTCATGATCGTAGGTGTACTTCCTTATTTATCGGTCAAGAATAGGTGATCCTATATGTATTACAGAATACGAGATGCAGGTTAATAACAAGATAAGATTCAATGTTTAATCAAAACAATATGAGAATATTTTCATTTTTGATTAACTTAAGGTTAACACTCTATTGATATACCTAGTAAGCACACAAAAAGGGTTCACGAATGGAATCAAACAACTCGATATTTCCAATCTACGAAAATCATGAGCTTAGTAACTCATACCTGAGTTTTGATTTGTACAAAAATATTATAAATACTGCCTGCAATTATTACCGTGAAAGCACTAACATTTATGATCCAATTTTGAGAACCATTGCATGGTTTGAAAGACGCTCTAAATACTTATTTTTAGTATGGTTAAACCAAGAGCATAATAAAATGGCATCATACTTTAAAACTAGAGTTGAAATAGATTCATATCAATTTATAAATTTCTTTGAAATCCTTGATATATGGTTTAGCGAAATTTATAATCATGAATCCTGGGAAACTAATCTAGAATTAATGCTTTCGTACTTTGGTGAAGATGATTGTACACAAATAAGCATTTTGCAACTTAGTGTTGATAAGTTAATCAAGCTTTCTGCAAAAATTATTCATCAACTCTATCAAAATCAATACTCTATAGATCCATATTGTTATATCAATCAAGACTCAGTCAAAGAGAAAAAAGTTATGGATGAAACTCTCGTCTATGCTTATTTCCTTAAAGACAAAGACCAGCAAATAATTTCTGAATATATAGATAGTCCTCAAATATATGAAAATATTTCAGATGATGCAATGTTTTATCAAACTAAATTCCTAGACATAGTTCAAAGACTATATTCTATTGATCCTAATATGACAACGGCTTTAAACAAACTGCTTCAATATTCATTTACTTTGAAAATATCTCATCTTCGTGATATTAAACAAAGCCTCAAAAACCTTTATGGAGATAATGATGATTTTACTTATACTAATTTTTTTACATCATTAGATACTCTAAATTTTTATATCCTTTCAGAAAGTGTGCAAGAATTAACTTTTTCAGTAACAAACGAATTTAATAAAGAACTAATATCAACATTATCCAAGGAGTGGGCTAAAGATTATTCAAGCTGTACTGAAGAAACTGTTACTCAGCTTTGTTCGTATTTAATACTATTGCTTCATTCAATACATCAATATACTTGCACTCATGTATACGAGAGATATGGTGTTATAAATGATCCTCTCAAACTATCCGACTTACAAGAGTTGGAATTAGCTTCAGATACACTTGGTATAAAAATTCCGCATAGAACGGCTTGGATGATTCCTTCTCTGTAACAACTACTCAGCCGTCATCGCGCGTTTAAACCTACCCCACCAACCCCGCATAGGCTTGGGCTTTGGCGACTAGCTCGTCATGAGTGCCGGTCTCGATAATCTGACCAGCTTGCAAGTAAACAATACGATCACAAGATTTAATAGTACTTAATCTGTGAGCGATGATAATCACCGTACGATTTTGCATGAGCTTGTTTATAGATTTATATACATAGTCTTGAGACTCATTGTCTAAAGCACTTGTAGGCTCATCAAGAATAATTATCGGAGCCTTGCTAATAAAAGCTCGTGCCAGTGAAATACGTTGCTTCTGTCCAATAGAAAGCTTCGATCCGACTTCACCGATATCCGCATCCAGTCCTAATTCAAGTTTCTCTACAAACTCCATCACAAACGAATCCTGAGCCGCTTGAATAATATCAGCTTCGGTAGGATTCGTAGCACCTAAAGCAATATTCTCTCTAATCGTTCCAGTGAACAATAATGGTTCTTGAGTTACTATCGCAATCTGTTTACGTAAATCGCTCAAACTTAAATCAGCAGTATTCACTCCATCTATCAAAATAGCCCCAGAATTAATTTCATAGAAGCGTGGGATCAAGCTCACCAAGCTGGTCTTACCACCACCACTAGGACCTACTAAAGCAAGACTAGAGCGCGCAGGAATATGCAAATTAAGATTAGTGAATAAAGCTTTATCTCCATATTGGAAACAAACTTCTTTCAATTCAAGCTCACCTTGAACCAAAGAAGGAAGATGAGCAGTCGCTGCGCGAGGTAACTCTTGAGTTTGCACTGGCTCATCTAATAATTCATAAACTCTATCAGCCACTCCCAGAGCGGATTGTATAATAGTAGCCACTCTACCTAAACGTTTCACAGGATCATACAGAAGAATCGAAGTCACAAAGAACGAAGAGAATTCACCGACAGTAAGAGTTCCAGCTTGCACTGAATTAAGCCCTAAAAACAAAATAGTAGAGATGCCGATAGCACCAATCACATTAGTCACTGGCGAAACTAGCGCCATATAAAACGCCCAGCGTCTGTGTAATTTATAAAGTAGATCCGATTCAACTAGAAATTTATTCTCTCTCCAATCCTGAAGATTAAAGGCTTTAATGATGCTCTGATTACGCAATGTTTCTGATACAAAACTCGTCATAGTACCAACGTAATCTTGTCCCTTCTTAGAGTAGCTTCTAATGCCCTTGCCAAGCTTAACTACAGGAATTGCAAACAAAGGAATAGTAACCAAAGAAAGTAAGGTCAGCTTATAGTCAAGCACCAACAACCAAGCAAACAGAAACAACGCAACTATACCTTCATTAAAAAGATTCATGACGCTCTCTGCCAGCCAAGACTGCAAGCTATTTAGATCACTACTAATTACTGAAACTAGCGAACCAGAGTCATGACGTCTTTGGCGTGCGAGCGAAAGTAAACTGATGTGTTTATGAAACTCTTCTCTAAGAGCTTTAGTCACAAGTAAACCCAGTTTGCGAGAGTTGTACTGAAAGAAAAACTTCAAGACCGCTTCTACTGCGAACACCACAATAATCGCGACAGGAAGTAAGATCGGCAACTTACTTGAATCTAAATTTAAGAAAGCTGAATTAGCCATCCACTGCGGGATATAAGGCTCTATCTGTTTCGGTACTATGCTAAAAGTTTTGAAACCATGCTCTAGAGCGGTAATTCCATCAACAGCTATCTTCACGAACCAGGACGGTAATATACCAGCCAGTCCACTGATAAACATGCAGAATAAAGTAAAGAAAAACAATCCTTGATAGGGTTTGGCCGTTCTTAAAAGTTTCACTATCGTGGGATTCATGTGAATATAATATAGGTTAGTTATCAATAAATTGTACTGTATTACCGATTAAAAGGTAGTTTTTAGCTAGCAAGAAGTAGTATAATCATTCAGAAATCATTAAGCGCACTGGTCAATGCCAATCGCTGACTGGAACAGGGCCTATGAATACGACTGAACTAAAAACCGAGAAATCTAAACTTACTAGAGCAAAAATTTTGCAAGTTGCGAAGGATGTCTTCGCTGAAAAAAGCTTCAACAATACGACAGTGAAGGATATCACCAATGCAGCTGGTTTAGGGTATGGGACTTTCTATTTATATTTCAAAGACAAAAAAGATTTATTCTACGCTTTAGTAGAACAAGTAGAAGATGATCTTTATACCGCGTCAAAAGATGGCAGCGATTTAGACGCGGACTACGCAAGAGGCATCAGTTCTTATCGCGCACTGCGCAAGGATCTCAAAGCAATATTCCAAAGTTTCAGAAACAACGCAAGCGTACTTAAGTTCAGCAGAGAACTTTCCATACTCGATCCAATGTTCGGTAAACGCTATGAAGCCATGAGAGCAAGATTGATCAAACGCACTAAACAGATCTTAGAGAAGAGCACTTTAGAGAATGTGGACTACAACGTAGCAGCCATTGCTATTGCAGGCATGATTGAATCAGTCGCTAACGAGTGGAACAATCACGACACTTCGTCCAATTTAAATATAGACGTAGAGTTAGACAGCATATTACCGACTGTAACAAAACTTTATTTTAAAGCAGTGTCATAAAATCTAATCTTCCGTCATTGCGAGGAGGACGATTAAATTTATACCAATTCAACTATCGTTGCAATCCCCTGCCCAAAACCAATACACATAGTAAGTAGTCCGCGTTTTTTGCCACGTCTTTCAAGTTCATTTACTAAGGTAGTCAGAATACGAGCACCTGAGCAACCAAGTGGGTGACCAAGGGCAATAGCACCACCATTGACATTGAGCTTGTCCATAGGAATGTTTAACTCTTTAACACAAGCGAGCACCACAGAAGCAAACGCTTCATTCACTTCCACTAAATCCATATCATTCATAGTCAAACCCGTAAGCTCTAGAACTTTCTTCACTGCTGGAATAGGTCCTGTTAATTGCATTTCAGGATCAGAACCACAGACATAAGTTTTAATGATCTTCGCACGTGGCTTGAGATTGTACTTCTTCAAAGCTTTCTCACTAGCTAGCAAAACGGCAGAAGCACCATCAGTAATCTGCGAAGCACTTGCAGCGGTTACCACACCACCATCTTTAAATGGCGTTGGTAAAGTAGACATCTTCGCTTTGTCGATTTGACCGCGGATACCTTCGTCCTTATCTACTAGACCAAAGCTTGGTGTTTGCACACCGATAATTTCCTTCTTAAAATGTCCTTGCTCTTGCGCTGCAAAAGCTTTCTTGTGAGAGTCAATACTAAAATCATCTAACTGATCTCTAGTGAAGCCCCATTTCTCAGCAATCATTTCTGCTGATTGACCCATAGATTTAAGATTATATTTTTTCAAATAGTTTTCAGGTAAAGTAGTTCCTTGATTCGGCGACATTGGTAGCGGCAAACCATCCATGCCCATCGGCACGCGGCTCATATGCTCAACACCACCAGCAATAAGTAAATCAGCATCACCGGCACGAATCGCTTGGGAAGCCATTTCCACGGTTTGCATTCCTGAGCTGCACATTCTATTAACTTGCACTCCAGGTACCGTAACATCAAGCGCAAGCAACGCAATGATTCTTGCGATATTCATTCCTTGCTCACCAATCGGAGTCACGCAACCGTAAATCAAATCCTCAACTGCTTTAGGATCTAATTTATTTCTCTCTATTAAAGCTTTAACAGGAACTGCTCCCAACTCTGCGGGGTGAACTTCAGACAACGAGCAACCCATTTTACCTCTGCCCATCGGAGTTCTTACTAAATCTACAATATATGCTTCAGACATAATTTTCTTATACCCAACCAGGTAACCATTGCAGAGGTGGGAATTATCTAGATTAGAACTCGCGTCACGTCTCATGGTCATCGCGAGCCGGCAAAGCGGACGTGGCGATCTCATTGTTTTAGATTGCAAGAGAACGGGTTTAAGTAAGCTATAATCATTAAAACTTATGAGCAGCTCAGATTTTGTAGAAGAAGAATTAAAGATCATGAACGAGGATACTCAATCTGCTAGCATCGCCGCCAGCATCGATATTGAAGATCCTATTAGTGTACTTCAATTAGAAAACGTTATTTCTGTAAAAAGTGGTTCATCTTTAAAAGATGTAATAGAAGTTTTGAATAAAAATCATATTGGTTGTGTCACAGTAGTGAACGCTTCGGCAGAGACTATAGGCATTTTTACCGAGAGAGATATACTCAGAAAAATCATTTCTAAGAACCTAGATTTAAACAAAGAAAGAATCGATCAGTATATGACTCCAAACCCTGAAATGCTTTCTGAGAACGATCCCATTGCGTTTGCTCTGAATCGCATGTCCGCAGGTGGTTACAGACACATCCCTATCACTAGAAACGGTGACGTGAAATTCATGCTCTCTATTAAAGATATAGTAGATCAAATTGCTCTTACTTATAGAAAGAAAGTTTTGAACCTACCTCCTGATCTGAAGCAACAGACTTCACAATACGGTGGGTAAGGCATTACAGATTTTGGAAGAAGCTTAAAAATTAGTTGGCACATTATGCCAATAATCTATATTTATTTTTCAAGAGGTCTAGTAAATACCATGTCGCCAATTGTTAATTTTGCACCCTTCCACCCATCAAGAACCCTTGGCGTCCAGGTTTTAGTCGCCAAACTATTAGATTTAACTATATTACAGGCTTGGCAGCAGGCGTAAAGATTACGAGTATCTTTATTCAACTCAGGTGCTTGAGAAGCAGGGAGATGATGATCGTAACTCGCTAAATGTTCGTTTAATTTACCAGGGCTAGAACACTCTTTCAGAGCAAGTTTCACTGTATTAGGATGCAACAATAGTTTTTCGCAATAAACACAAGTATAATGATCGCGCTCCCAAATTTCTTCAAGCTGTTTTAAACTCGGCTTCGACTCCGGTCTAGAGCCAGCATCTTTGGTAGGTTTATTACGAAAATTACTTTCTAAAACTTCACGATTTAAAATTTCCCTACCCAAATTATGCAACATCGCTAGATAGCTCTCCTGGAGCCAGTTTTCACCAATGAAGTCCCCTCTAATAACCACTGACTGCTCGCTTAATTTAGTGTCATTAATCACTAGTTCAAAACTAGTTTTATTACCCAAAGAACTTATTAGAGTTTTAAGACCCTTAGTTGCAGTGATGGATATATCCACAGAACCAAAACGTGAAACAAATTTCCTAGCATTCACGTTTAATCTATCTTCTGGCGAAGAGAAACTGAAATCCTCACGATAGCTTTTACGCTGCTCTAGTTCCCCAAAATTATCGCTGACCATTTCCATAGCTACTTCTTCCTGAGCGGTTTTCAGGATGCTTGATTTATGAGACAAATCATCTTTAGTAGTACGTGAATAATGATCACTATTAGTAAGCAAAGCACTATTTAAAGTACCATCAGCAAGTTTAGTTTGCTCACTCAACACATAGTCTTTAATGCTTGGCTGAAAAGATTGTGCCGATTCATACCTATGATCAGCAAGAGCCTTAGCCACTGCATCACCAACTAAAGTATAGAGCTTGTTAGTTTCTTGATACTTAACTTCATGTTTATTAGGATGTACATTTACATCTACATCCTCTCTTGGCATTTCTATATTAATAACGGCGATAGGATATTTACCAGCACCTAGGATATCCTTATAAACCGCTTCTACAGCGGATCTAATTATGTAGCACTTAAGTATACGATTATTTACTATGGTAAAGATGCCACGCCTATCAGAGCGATAAACATGAGCTTTACTAGTATAACCATTGACTTTTATAGAGCCGCCAGCAGCTTGCACCGGCAATAGACCATCACAAATCTCCTCCGAGAATATTTCTACTAAAGCTTTGCTCACATCTTTAGTGCCAGAAGTTTTGACGCTAGATTTACCATCTATATTGAGGCTAAAAGCCACGCCAGGATTAGCAACAGCAAGGGATCTAACGATATCAATAATATTAGTCCGCTCTTTGGTATTAGATTTAAGAAACTTTAAGCGCGCCGGAGTATTAAAAAACAAATCATCAATCACTATATTAGTACCATTGCTAGCACCGGTCATAGTCAGCTGTTCAGAACCATTCTCTATATAAAGCTTGGTAGCGTGATCATCTTCTTTACGCTTACTAATGCAGGTTAGCTTAGATACTGCAGCAATACTAGCAAGCGCTTCACCACGAAAGCCATTGGTGATAAGTGAATGAAGGTCTTCAATTTTGGATATCTTACTAGTCGCATGCCTCTTAAAAGCTAAAGGCAAATCTTCAGGACTCATACCCGAACCATTATCTACAAGCTGAATCTTCAATAATTGCTTAGAAACTTCTATTGTTATTTTAGTAGCACCAGCATCTATGCTGTTTTCCGCAAGTTCTTTAATAATGGAACTAGGCCCTTCTACTACTTCACCTGCGGCGATTTGATTGGCTATATGCTCAGGTAGGACAGTGATTGGCACTACTTAATTTTAGCGTAAAAACAATACACAGCCGCTGCGTGAAAGTGGACACTATTCTAGAGAATAGAACAAACAACATTGTCATCAACAATTACAAACACATTCCACTTTATATTATTTAGTTTTGCGTCCACTTTCACGCAGCGGCTGTGTATATAATTATCTCTGTGAGCAGCACGCACACTACCCACAAATTCAAAGTTGTCAGCAAGTTTCAACCTGGTGGCGATCAACCTCATGCTATCACCGAGATCAGCCAGCGTATAGACAAAGGCGAACCAAGACAAGTGTTAATGGGAATTACTGGTTCAGGTAAAACTTTTACCGTAGCAAACATTATCGAGCGAACTCAAAAACCAGCCCTCGTACTTGCGCACAATAAAACTTTAGCGGGTCAACTTTGCAATGAGTTTAAAGAGTTCTTCCCAGATAACAAAGTAGAATATTTTATTAGCTATTACGATTACTATCAACCCGAAAGCTATATTCCTCACTCTGACACATTTATAGAAAAAACTGCCAAGGTTAATGATGATATAGATAGATTACGTTATGCTACAACAAGAGCAATCTTCGAGCGCAATGATGTCATTGCGGTAGCTTCAGTGAGTTGCATCTATGGTTTAGGTATTCCTGAACTTTACTATCAATCAGCGATCAAGCTAGAACTCAACATGGAACTAGACTTGAAGCGCTTCTTAGATAATCTAGTAGCCGTACAATACAAACGCAATGATATTCAATTAGCCAGAGGACTGTTTAGAGTGCGAGGTGAAATCATAGACATACACCAACCTGACGAAGAGAGGATTTTACGCATAGAGTTTTTTGGTGAAACTATCGAAAGGCTATCACACGTAGATCCGCTTACTGGCGAGATTCTAGAAGTATTAGATGAAGTAAAAGTATTTCCAGCTAAACACTATGTTACTGACGAAGAGACCATGGAAAAAGCCATAGAGCAGATAGAGAAGGAACTGCATGAGCGCATTAATGAACTTAAAAGATACGGCAAGGATGTAGAAGCCCAAAGATTATTACAAAGAACCAAATACGATTTAGAGATGATGCGTGAAGTTGGTTACTGTAACGGCATTGAGAACTACTCAAGAATACTAGAACATAGAGCACCAGGTACCGCACCACAAGTACTTATAGACTATATGAACAGGCGCTATGGTGAAGATGGCTGGATTTGCTTTATTGATGAGTCGCACATGACGCTACCTCAGCTTAAAGCTATGTATCATGGTGACTTTAGTCGCAAGTCTGTATTAGTAGACTATGGATTCCGCTTACCATGCGCCATAGACAACAGACCTTTAAAGTATGAAGAGTTCACTAAGCGTGTAAAAAACATCGTTTATATTTCTGCAACTCCTGGTGATGAAGAACTGGCAACCTGTCCAAGCCCAACAGAGTTGATCATACGACCAACAGGCTTAGTTGATCCAATACTTGAAGTGGTACCTACTAGCGGTCAAATCGACAGAGTAATGGAAGAGATCAAAATTCACACTAGCCGCAAACTCAATCGAGAAGGCTATGATATAGATCCTAATACTTACTACCCACAAAACGAAAAAGTCATTATCAATACTCTCACCAAGAAGATGGCAGAAGATTTAAGTGCCTATTTATTCGAGCATGATATTCGCGCAAGATACCTACACAGCGAGATCAAGTCCTTAGAGCGAATGAAAATTCTCAACGATTTACGCAAGGATGAATACGATGTACTGGTTGGTGTAAACCTTTTACGAGAAGGGATAGACTTACCTGAAGTATCACTAGTCTGCGTTATGGATGCAGATAAAGAAGGCTTCCTCAGAAACCATCGTACTCTAATTCAGATGATAGGAAGAGCGGCCCGTAACTCTAATTCCAAAGTAATTTTATTTGCTGACAGAATAACAGACAGCATGGCTAAAGCTATTGATGAGACAAACAGGCGCAGAGACTTACAGATTAAATACAATGAAGAACATGGCATCACGCCTAAAACCATTCTCAAGTCTGTATCTAATCCTATTTTAGAAGCGTTTGATAAGCTCGATGAAGAAGAAAAAACTGCTGCTGATGCTTTAATGCAAAGCATCTCGGATAAACCTATCACCCAAATGTCCAAGCGTGATTTAATCAGAGCCATAGATCGAATGGAAGAAGAAATGCATAACTCTGCCAAATTACTCGACTTTGAAAACGCAGCTAAATATAGAGACCAGCTTAAGTCACTACGCGAAAAGCTTGAAGAAAAATAATTTATTTATTAGCCTGCAGCACCAGCGGTAGCAGCAACCTGTTGCTCACTATCAGCAGTTGCACCAGCATCACCAGTACTAGTTTCAGTAGAACCTGTCGTAGTTGCTGTGCCACCAGTAGCAGTTGTTGATTCAGTTGCAGCCGTACCTGTTGTATTAGCAGTACCATTAGTACCTGTAGCTTCAGTACTTCCTTGAGCCTGAGCGGCAGGAGGATTCTTAACTAAATCAAGAATTGCTTTCAATCCTTGCTTGAGTGGATTATAGAAGGCTTTAGTAATTGCTCCGCCCTTGTTATCAGACTTAGTTAAATCACCAGCCAAAGTATTATAGTCAGTGATTACTTTCTCTATATCCTGATCTGGAACTTTTTCACCAGCTTTCAAACTATCTTGAATATTACCAACTCTTTCTAATAAAGATTGCATTTGACTTTGATTATCACGGCTTACACCAGCAGCTTCTAATGCTGTTGCAGAAGCCGCTTCAGCCTCATCCTTCGCATCAGCAACTTCAGTCTTAGCTAATTGAATCTGAGATTGAGTTGCAGCTTTTTGACCATTAAGCCTATTAACTTCTTCCTGATCAACAACTGTTTTAGTTCCACCGTTTTTACCTTCACCGCTAACTTCTTTAGTCGGAGGAGGACTAAGCTGTTGCATAATATTGTCAAGCTCTTTCTCTCTAGCATTAAGAGCACTAGTCTTAGCGCTAATAATATTTTGCGCCTGTGCCGCTCTGTCAGCAGATGTCGCCTCGTTAAAGGTTCCCTTTTCTACTTCAGCACCCTTACTGCTTACACTTTGTATAGCTTGTTGCAGTTGCGATTTAATACTAGAGTTAGTCATTTTTTATTATCTCCACTTATGCTTGTCCGTACTCCACAGCATCACCTGATGAACCACTTAAAATATCGTTATGCTGATTAATCAAACCCCTTGCTTGACTCAATGAAACTGCAGGACTTACACTATTTTTAAATTGTGAAAAAGCATCACTGTTTCTACCGCTTAAATCGCTAGTACTAGCAGATTCCGAATTCACACCTTCACTGCGATCCTGTTGGGGACCTACATAACCGTAAATATTTCCACCTTGGTTTAAACCCAATTCCTGTAAGGCGTTCTGGCTTCTTTGAATAGCTAAAGTATAAGAATCGATGCCACCACTTCTAGGATTAAGTCCTCCAGCCATATCCTGGAATGAAACGAAAATACCAGTAGGAGTAAAACGTCCAAAGTTAGATGAATTAGGATCTAAATCATACTCACCTTTAGTGAAACCTGGGACTCCACCTTCTTCTGAATAATGTAACGGAGCAGGAGCAGTACCATTGGCTATATCACCTATATTAGTTTTATAAATCAGATCAACAAACTCTTCAAGATGTGCTCTATTAGTTAAATCATACGGCACAGTCATAGCATGACCATCAGCATCAAACTCAGTAGTGCTCATGTTTCCAGCCATCTTCGTCAATTCATCAACGAATCTAAACTTAACATCTAATAAATCTTTCAAATCACCATCTTCAACTTTAGTTCCAAGACGACCGTTAACTCTATCTATCTTGATCAATGGCTCTCCATCTTCACCTCTAAGCGGCTCTCCATCTTCACCTCTTGGTACATCAAGATTGAAATAATCATTACCTTCTTTAATGAAGTATTGAGTCCCAAGCTTCTTGCCATCTTTATCCTGCAGTCCTTCAACAGCCATAATGCCATCGTTCAATAAAGCCTGCGCTCCATCTTGCATAAACTTGTCAAAGTTCTGCGTGAATTTTTGTTTCAACTCTTGGAGCTGCTTCTCTGATAAATTATCATTCTCCATGCCTAATTCAGTAAGCATCTGCTTAAGCACCTGAATTTTCGCTTCAAACATATTTGATCTAGATATTTCCTTTTGAGCAACCTTAGCTTCTTGCTTGCCCAATATATTGTGTTTAACAGCTTCCTCTAAAGCCTCGTTAGCCATGCCAATTAATTTACGTCCTTGGTTTTGGTCAATAGCACCTTGAGCAATCTGCGCAACACCTTTAGAAATCATCGCCAATCCAGCACCTGGACCAACAAACGGAATAGCCATCATTGCAGCACCCATGGCTACGAATCCAGTTCCCACGCCCATTTTGATAGTACCGCTCATCATAAAGGTTTGACCCTGCTGAGCATTTTGCTGAGCACCACTAGACATATACTTGGCAATCGCTTGTTGTCTTTCTTGGCCTTCCTTCGCTACATCAGCCATGAAAGTACTTTCTTGTTTCAAGTTCTCATAGCTCTGTATAGTATCTGCTTGAGACACCTTATGATTAGACGAAGTACTAACTGTTTGTATCGATTGTTCCTGTATGCTATTACCCATGAATCACTCCTTGATTAAATTACTACTCATTAATTGCCCAGTAATTAACCAACCTTAAAATAGTCCTCCGGCACTAAGCCTCTCTCAACCATTGCTGCAGCCAAGCTTCTAGCGTTTTTAAAACTAGTACCTTCCCATAGAAACTGGAAAGTATTTAAGTAATCTTTGAATACTTTCTTATATGCTTTAATATGCCAAATAATGAATCTAGCAGCATTGTCTGAATCCAAATGATAGAGGGGAACATGCTTAAGCACATAGTCGGTCTTGAACATTTCCTTAGCTAAACGTAAAGTTCTTACATCTTTCAGATTAATATCTATTGAGTTAGAAGCTTGTATTTGAATAGCTTTGATCTCCGCATCTGATAATTTTTCTTTGTCCTTAATGTACTTATCATTAGGCATACTGAATATATTGATATGGTTAGCATCTTCATCTAAGCAGTTATAAACAACCTTGCCATGATCCACTTCTATAGTAACCATCCATAAACCAGTCTTATCATCGTTTTCAGCCCTGATAACGACAGTGCCACTATTCAATGCAGCTCCACTACGAAAATGCTCTTCTTGAGCAACTGCTGCTCTGAGAACTTCCATAATATTTGGCTTGCCAGAATAAATCTCTAGAAGCTTTTCTTCATAGAGTTTAGTTTTTTGTAGATATGTTGTTAGTGTTGCCATTTTTATTTATTCTCCCTATTTACCTTCTACTTCCCACAACTGAAGAGCCTGCCACTCCTGATGAACCACCGATACCAACGCCAGTACCTACGCCAGTTCCAGAGCCACTAGTATTAGTCGTCGGAGCTAAACCATAGTTTTCTGCAAGTCTATCTATCAATGTATTACTATCATCAATAAGTGTTCTCATTGTATTGTCAGAAACAGTTCCACCAGTACTCAAGCTACGTGCTATTGCACTATATCTAGTTTCCATTGCATCTAACGCATCTGAATCAGCAGCCGTCAATCCAGTAAAGTTATTTGGGTTAGCAATAACCGAGAATTTATTAACTGCATCATCAAAATCAGGTAATGTATCAGTTTGACCATTACGTTGTAAACCAGTCATGATGGTAGCCGAATCGTTTGATAAAGTATTGAACCTATAGGTCATTAGATCCTTGAATCCAGTTCCACCTTCAGCCAAACTATCACCTAATGAAGTACTACCGTTAATCAAAGCCGTTACATCTTGATCAGAGATATCTCTATTTCTATTTAGATTATTGATAAGTCCATTAACTAGATTCATCAAATCAGTCATCCTCTTCTCATCAGTAGCATTATTGAAACCTTCTAAATACTTAGCATCAGGACTAGATGGTGAATGTTTCATCACACTTGTAAGAGAATCTTGCAAGAATTTAGTTACCCTCGCAGGATTGTCTTCCACTTCCTGAGGCAATCTTTCAATCAAAGTATTCATACCATCTTGGTAATCTTCAAAAAACTGTGAGTAATTATCAGCTCTATCACCGGTAGCTATTTCATAAGCTGGAGGCGTAGTTGCTGTTAAATAATTGGTTTGCACAGCAGTCATGCCTTCTGTTACTTCTTTCCAGAAGTCTTTTAATGAGCCATTCGGCGTAGTTGGTAGATCATCTTTTAACACTGCGATTTGATCAACAGCTGACTTAAGCTTGTCTTGGAATTCATCTCCTTCAAAGTTTGTTTGAGGATCTTCAGAAGCTTCTTTTAATTGAGAAACTAAATCTGAAAGGTTACTCATTGATTGCTGTTGTTCCGATGAAACTCCTGCAGAGTCAAGATTCTGAGCAGTCAATGCTTCAGCTTGAGCCTTAGCATCATCCACTCCCTGTCTAGCTTGAGTGATCTGTGTATCAGCAGCTCTAACTTGAGCTTGTAATTTATCCTTTTCAACTTCATCTACAACTGTTTTGGTACCACCTTTCTTACCATCAGATTGAATTTGCTTAGTTGGAGGCGGAGATAATTTATCCTCTGCTTCCTTCTTAGTCATCTCCGATCTGGTAACAGCAGCCTCAGATGAAGTAACTCTGTCATTGGCCGCGGCAATTTGCGACTCTAAAATTCGTTGTTGCGTATCACTATTAGAAGCTTGGTCAACCTTGCTTTGTGCGCTACTTATAGCAGATCTTATGTCAGTGATTGATACTTTAATCGACATTGGCTAGTCCTTTATCATGAATACAATACTTAGACTTGTACCCTGCCATATACTTAACTTATACAAGTTAAGCTTAGGTTAACTTAGCCGAAAATCTTTTAAACCCTTTACTCAAGTCATTGCGAGCGGAACGCAGTGAAGCGAAGCAATCTCAATCTATATTCAAATTAATGAGATTGCTTCCTAGGATTAGTGATGGTATATCCTGAACCACCAGCATGGTCATGCAACTCAGCCGATTCTATTCTAGCCTTAGCTGCAGATAAAGTAGAACTTAGATTCTGCCAGTTTTTGTCCATATAAGGAATATCATTCACCAACTCCTCAAGTGCCATAGAAATGCTAGCAAGGGAATTCTCTTCCACAATCTTTATTGGAAGATTCTTACCTTCACAAATCTTGAAGATTTTAGCGTCAGGCTGTGAATAACTCTTAAGCGCAAATATCATATCGGAATCGTCTAAGGTATTGGCAACCTTGAGATCCAACTCTGATACCGAGCTAAAGGCTCTTTTCAATAATGACTTACTAATCGCATAAGGATAGATAGCAATAGCCTTGCCATCCTTACTGAAAGGAATACCAGCGTAAACTTCTTTCTCTGACTCAGTAGCTCTTTCAAGAATAGTAACTTCATCCGTTTCTTTATCACGTTTCCTAAGCTCAGGATGAATAGGGTGTTCACTGAGAATAGAGTCAACACTCGCAGCTACATTCTTATGTACGTTTACTGTGTACTTATCAATGATCTCCACGCAAATATCAAAAGTCGGCTTAGAAGCACGCTCTAGAATTGACTTACGGGTGCCGCGTTTTTTCGCTTCTTCATCACCTAAAGTTACCGTTTCAATCCCACCGATCAAATCACTCAGCGTAGGGTTTTGAATAACGTTTTCTATACTAATACCGTGAGCTGTTGCAACTAAATTAACGCCTCTCTCAGCGATGGTTCTAGCTGCTTCGGCTTCTTCCTTAGTACCAATCTCATCAATAACGATGACCTCAGGAGTGTGGTTCTCGACGGCTTCAATCATCACATCATGCTGCTTTTTATCAAAAGGTAATTGCATTCTGCGTGATCTGCCGATAGCAGGGTGAGGAATATCACCATCACCTGCGATCTCGTTAGAAGTATCAATGATCACTACTCGCTTCTCTCTTTCAGTAGACAAGAAATGGGCGATCTCTCTAAGCATGGTCGTCTTACCAACTCCAGGGGGACCCAAAAGTAGAACTGATTTATTCTGTTCAAGATAGTCTTTGATAATTTCGATAGTTCCGAATATTGATCTACCGATTCTCATCGTTAGACCAACTATCTCGTTAGATTTATTTTTCACACAACTAATTCTATGAAGCGTACCTTCCAAACCAGCTCTATTAGACTGATCGAAGGCTCCCACTTGTTTAATGATGTCTTCAATCGTTGACCTAGAGGCACTTTGCTCTCCTAGTAATATTGTTTTGTTCTTTGCAAACCTTGCTTCTGGGATTCTCCCTACATCAACTACGATTTCTATTAATCTTGATAAATCATGCTCTCTAATTGCTTTCTGAAAGTTTTGCGGTAAGAGTTTTACGATCTCATACGCGTCATCATTTCTAATGTCTACCATCAATGTTTGGGTTCTCCTTTTTTAGAAACTTTTTACAATTCTGAATTGTCTTATAAATCGCCTTCATGCGCTTAATTAAATTCTACCTCTAGTTTTTTAAAATGTAACTAATTTTAAGCTGCTATTACCTAGACTTGATGAGTGATATCAGTCATAAATTGAGCTTTTCCACCTACAGCCGCTGCGTGAAAGTGGACGACATTCTAAAGAATAATTTCATTTATCTTGTTTGTCGTCCACTTTCACGCAGCGGCTGGACCATTGCTTTGGCTATCTTGATACGCTCCTCCTCCGAGTCAAGTTCCGCGAGTTTTTTGCGTGCATAAGATCCAATCGCCACACCATTGACTTGTACATTCCGGGCAAACGCTTTAGCCAAGCTATGTTCATCAATACCACCAGCCAACTGTACAAAAATATTTTTGCGTTCAGGGTAATTTTTAGCGATAAATTCAAGGATACTTTGAGCGCTATGAATACTAGGGGAATCTTTCTCTGGATTAGTATCGTGCGCACCAGACATAGGGCTGCCATCGCATTGAATGATAAAAACCTTATCAGGACCATGTTTTCTCTCTACTTCTTCAATGATTCTTGTCGCCGCCAAAATTAATTGCGAAGCGTTCATCTGTCCAGAACCAATACAAAATGATTCAAGTGCAAATTCAGTTTCCATGCTGCGATAAAACTCAGCAAAAGCCTGAAGGTCATTATTAAGATGGATCTCTATAGCATTGGCTCCAAGTTCTTTAAGTTCGTTCAACGACTGGGGTTCAAAGCTATTCCAGTTAGTGAAACTCAAAGCATCAAAATTACAAGTAGGCAAGCAAGCTGAACAACCGAAACATAAGTTTTCGTTGTAAGAGAAATCTTTAGCGTTGAGCGAACCGAAAGCTAATGATGGACAACTTGGCACACACGCCAAACATTCTGTACAAGTCTCCTCATTTAAAACTATGCGACGGAAATGCGGATCCTCACCGATGTTCACACTAATCATAATTAGTGGTTCTATTAAATTAGAATCTTGGATTACAGCTTGTTCAATACCTTTCTTGGCTGAAATCACCGAATGCGGAAACGCGGAGATGTCTATTACATCAGCTCCAGCATGAGTAAAAACACAAGCATAATCTTCTATAGTCTTATAATCCTTCAAAGCAGCACCAATAATGAGCTTGTGAAAGCGCTGAGCTTGGAGATTTGTGAGAAAAGGTGATTGCTTAAGTTGCACTAGAAGCAATTGTAGAGTTTTTAAGCGGCATTTGTAAACTTAGTTGCTTGTTTTGAACCTTTAGGAACGAATTTAATTGGCACAGACTTAAATCCAGTAAGCTTATTGTCCTTATCCTCATAACCTAACGCAAAGTGTAAATGTGGCTCAGTTGTTGGACCATTATGCCCAGAATTACAGATATGCTGTCCAGCTTTAACCTTACTACCCACCTTGATTAATCCTTGACTACTATGTTGCTGAGGATGTGCATACTGCTGTATTAAACCATCATCACCAACAATAACGACTTCATTCAATTGACTTGAATCTAAAGATTTTTGTTTAGGGTCTATATCAAGATTATGGTCAATAATACTTACTACCGTTCCAGCTCTAGCTGCATATATAGGGCTTCCTATAGGCATAGGAATATCGATCGCATGCTGATAACCATATTTTTCAATATGAGACATTTTATTTTCACTAATATGAAGATGGTATTTAGATTCATCAAAGGGAAGTAAACATTCATGTGTTTGCTGTTCTCTCTTGAGATTAGCTGAGTATGAACTTAAGCTTGAGTGATGATCATTACCTTTTACCACGATAAAGTCAGCAGCTTTACATCTTTCTCTTATAGCTTCGAATAATTTTTGTCCTTCTGCAATTGGTACGACTTCATCATTTGTCCCATGATAAATTCTAATATTGCTGATATTGAATAAATCTTTTATCGCGCTAACATTATTCCAAATATCATTAATAAACCACTGTTTAATAAAGTTTGGAATAAATTTTAGCTTGTACTTAGCCAAACTCTTAACGCTGGCAAATGGTGAGAATAAAGTAACATGGTTAAATCTTTCATTGAGTTTGGCATTAAGTTTTTGCCACACGAGAGGCTCTTCTAGCTTCAGCTCAAGCTGATGAAAATCAGGATTCTTGAGTTTAGACCTTGCCTTCAAAGCATTTAGTGCTACCGCGCAGCCAAGAGAAGCAGCTTCGATATCTATTGTATTTGCAGGAATACCTCTCTTATCAATAAGATCTTCAAATACGGCTAAAGCGTCATTGATCAAACCTTGTTCAGTTGGTATCCCATTGGTGTTTGAAAATCCCCGGTAGCTTGTTAGACAAACATTGTAACCATCTTGGAAATCTTTAATAGCATACTCGGTAAATCTTGTTATATCACCAGCATTACCATGGAAATAAATTTTGGTAGGTGCATTTGGATTGGGATTCTTGGCAAACCACATTCTAACAAACTGATCATCTACAGTTTTAAGAAATTTCTGTTCTATATTTAATCCAGCTTCTTTAAGTTTATTGAGTTTGACTAATAAAGCTAATGGGTTAATTGCTTGAGGATGATAAAGCAGTTTATTTGCAAGCTTCGTAAATAATTTACAAGGATTGAAAATATCTAAAAGACTAAAAGTATTTTCCTTTCGTGCTTGCTCTCTTACTTCTCTGCCTATCTCATCAGCTTCTTTAGGTAAAATTGCTAGAGATAAAGCAGGCTTTGTATTTAACTCTTGTGGAATAGTTGAGGTGCGAGCAGAATTTAACGAAACACCAATCGTCCTTGGTTTTGCGTCCAAAGGCTTATCGTTTCTATAATTATTTTCTGCAGTATTAATCGAAATAGACTGCACATCATAATGTTATTACAAATTAATCCATTTAGTCAATACTATATTGGATTATCCTTGATATATATGGCTAATTAGCTTATATATTATCAACCAATTAATTTCGCTTGACATATTACCCGCAATTCGACACAATATGTAATTACCTGTGGCTGATATAACCATTATACAACCTCGGCATAACTATGCCCCTGAAGATCCCACTACTGTGGGCCACATCTATTCATGTACTAGTGGATGGACTGCTGGTTCTATGCTTGAAGGAAGTGGAAAGGTCACCGTTGCATATCATGACCAAAATTTAAGACCCGGACTTGGAGAGGAAAAATCAAGATTTATTGGAGTGAGTTTACTTGGGGCACCTTATATTCCAGAAGCAATAAAAATTCAAAGTCAGCTACCCGTAGGTACTAAGTTTGTCGTTGGGGGTAAGGTTGTAGATGGCTTGCATAAAGTAGACGAGACTGGCAGAGTAATTGATAGATCACAATTTGATAAATTATTTGGTAAAGATGCTGTGATTGGTACAAATAAATTTGAACTAGCCAAAGCTTTTGGAATTAGCCCTGATGAGATACTTGAACCAGAAAGAACTTCATTAATACCAGCGTACGAAAAGATCCCTGATGCAGATATGAAAAAATACATGGAGCACGAAATGTCTTTTTATTTATCTCAGGGCTGTAAGTATACTTGTGACTTCTGTACAGCAGATAGAACTCGAGTGAGAGCAGGTAAGGATGGACGAAAGATCACAACAAACGTCAATGAGAGATACAGGTGGCCATCGGTTATTGAAAGCGATTTGGAATATTTAGTAACAAGAGCCCAGAAGCTAGGATTAGAAAAATTAGATTTTTACCTAACTAACCTAGATCTATTTCAGACACCTCCTGGCTTAATTAAATTTACAGAAATCATTAATAGAATAAAAAGTGATAACCCAGGGTTTGAGATTCGTTTCAGAGCTCTAGCTACGGTTCAAGAGTTTATGAAATTGCATGATAGAACAAAAGGTGGTCCTGAAATAATTAAAGGTCTCGTTGATGCTGGTTTACATACAGTTGGATTTGGGGTTGATGGTTGGGGTAAAGAGCTCTGGGATAGTATTAACAAAGGACACAACAAAGCTAAAGATTGTATTCGAGCGATGCAAGTTGCGAAACGAACTTATGGTTTAACTCCAGAATTATTAATGGTTTTTGGACATGAAAAAGATACAGAAAAAACTATGAAAGCTGCCCTAAAAGTTGCCGAAGCGATGATCAAGGGATGTGGTGCTGTGATTCGTCCTCATCTTGCAAAAAATATTCTTCCTGGTAACGATCATTGGCTTAATCCTAAAAATATTGATCAAGTAGATTTTCTTTTAAATAACCCGCAATACTTTCAAGCATTAGATTTTACGGCTAGAGCTTCTTCCTTAAGCCACCCAGATCCTGCACACAGAGAGGTTGTTAATAAAGGCTATGACAGAATGCTTCAGCTGAGAAGTAACGAAACTAAAGCGGTGCAACCAATAGATCCTGAACTTTCTCCTGCTGAAAATCAACGTCGCATGATGGAAAATATTGGGAATTATGATCATTAAATATGCCCTGGCACCCTTAGGGCGATCCCTGGCGGGCACGGTGCATAAATTTCTGTATCACCATTGAAGAAAGCCTCTCTAGGATTCATATTCTGCTTTCCAAACTCTGGCTTCGAAATTGGTTCTAATTTATGTTCTTGGATTAATGCTTCTATTTTAGGCTCCAGACTTGACGCATATTTGACTTCGCCAGCAGTGTTACCAGGATTAATAAACGCCAGAGCATAATTAGCCCCTGTCGCTTCGATAAGAATTTTATTCTCTTTCAATAGATTCTCTATTTCATAACCGGGTCCTTGAATTAATAAACGATAAGGATCATCATTCTCTACACGTCCAGTGATATCAATACTCTTACTCAGTTCTATAGTACGTTCAACAATCTCTACTCCTTGCTCGGCATAAAGTTCTGCAGTATTGCACAAACTTTCTAGTAATAAATAACTTGGACTAGTCGTTTGCAAAAGCCTTAGTGCATCGGCTAAATATTGTTCTGGAATTTTAGAACTTTTGCTTACATGCAAAACTCCAGTCTGTCCCAAACTACCAAGCGTCTTATGCCAAGATTGCACAGCGATATCAGCACCATAGGCTAGAGCTGGCTCAGGAAGCTGCTTTGAGAAGTGGTAATGCGCTCCATGCGCTTCATCTACTAGCAAAGGAATATTGAGTTGCGGGATTTCAGAATAGAAGCCTTCATAAGTGGGGTTGGTAATGATGAGAGCAGACACGTCATCGCGAGGAGCGGCAAAGCCGCGACGTGGCGATCTCATTGACTCAGTAAGAAAGGTATAAACTCCAAGCTCCTCATTCCACTCGGGCTCCAACCACTCTATATCCAGACCAGCAAGAATGATTCCTGCGATTACTGATTTATGTACATTACGCGCTACTAATACAGGACGCTTGTCATTAATAGTATTGAGATAAATCTTGAGAGCGATACAAGCCGCTTGCATACCAACGCTTGCACCATTCACTAGGAAGAAACTACGCTGTGCTCCAAAAAGTTCAGCAACAAATTCTTGAGATTCTTTTAAAACATCCTCTGGATATTGCAAATCATCTAAACCATCTAATTCTGTTAAGTCACGAGCATTTAAATTACCTGCATGAGCAGGACTATGAAAGGCAGTAAAGCCTTGAGCTAAATGTTGATCAATTTTGCCAGAGAGTAAAGACATAATATCTTAGCTATCGATCAATAATAACCTAAGCGAACTAATGGCTAACGAAACAGCAGGTGAAACATGCAAAATTATGTGGTACATTCTTAACTATGGAATACAAAGACATCAAAATAGAAACTAAAGCGGACATCAGAGCATACACCAAGGATTTAGGTTTAGCTAATCCGTTCGACATTTACTCATACGTACCAAGCGTTATTGAAACAACTCCGCGCGGCGAGAGAAGTTTCGATTTATTCTCAAGATTACTTAGAGAAAGAATTATATTTTTGACTTCAGAAGTGAACGACATCGTATCAAGTATCGTAGTTGGTCAGCTTCTATTATTAGATTCAGAAGATGCATCTAAGGATATTTACTTCTACATCAACAGCCCAGGTGGTTCTGTTACTGCGGGACTTGCGATGTACGACACTATGCAACACGTGCGCGCAGATGTAGTTACTATCTGCCTTGGACAGTGTGCAAGTATGGGTGCATTCCTTTTAAGTTCTGGTCAAAAAGGTAAACGCATGGCATTACCTCATTCTAGAATTCTGATTCACCAACCTCTAGGTGGCGCTCAAGGACAAGCTTCTGATATTGAAATTCAAGCTAATGAAATTCTTAGAATGAAGCGTTTACTAAATCAAGTGCTTGCAGACAACTGTGGTCAACCAATTGAAAAGATTGAGAAAGATACAGACAGAGACAATATTTTAACTCCACAACAAGCTAAAGAATATGGCTTGATTGACCAAGTAGTAGTAAAAAGACCTACTGATTTGGACATGAGCAATAATTAAAATCTCTCTTAATAGTAGTTGTAATATAATTGTATATATAAATGCCTAAGAAAGATGTCCCATTATTGCAGTGCTCATTTTGTGGCAAGACACAGGATCAAGTGCAGAAGCTCATTGCAGGGCCTGGTATTTATATTTGTGACGAGTGTATTCATCTATGTAACGAGATACTAATAGATGAAGGAATCAATCCTGACTTGATTGAAGAAGCGGAAGCTGGTGCAGATGTTTTTGATGCACGCACCATCCCAACCCCTAAAGAGATCAAAGCAAATCTAGATGAGTATGTCATTGGCAATGCTGAAGCAAAGAAAACTCTTGCAGTAGCAGTTTACAATCACTATAAAAGAATATTTCACAACTTTAACGGCAAGAAAAGTGTCAATGAAGTTGAAATCCAGAAATCCAACATACTTTTGCTTGGACCTACAGGTAGCGGCAAAACTCATATTGTAGAAACTTTAGCTAGGTTTCTGAATGTGCCGTTTGCGATAGCTGATGCCACAACCATTACTGAAGCGGGTTACGTAGGAGATGACGCGGAAAACATTCTTCAAAGGTTATATCAAAACGCTGATAGCAATCTAGAGAAAGCAGAGAAAGGCATAGTTTATATCGACGAGATCGACAAGATCAGCCGTAAATCTGAGAACCCTTCTATCACTAGAGATGTCTCAGGCGAAGGAGTTCAACAAGCTTTACTCAAACTCATAGAAGGTACTACAGCAAACATTCCTGCCCATGGCAATCGCAAGCATCCACAGATGGACATGATAGAGATGGACACACACAACATATTATTTATTTGTGGTGGTGCCTTCGTTGGACTAGAAAAAGTTATAGACAAGCGTCGCATGAAATCTCAATCTAATGTTGGTTTTGGTTCAATGACTTTAACTGATGATGAGAAAGCTAAACGCCTCACAGAGTCTTTTAGATATGTAGAAGCTGAAGATTTAGTACACTTCGGTTTAATACCTGAATTCGTTGGCAGATTACCAATAGTTACTAACCTAGAAGCCCCTGACACAGAGACTTTGAAGTTGATACTTACCAAGCCTAAGAATTCACTGATCAAACAGTACAAGAAATTATTAGAGATGGATGGCGTAGAACTAGAGTTTGAAGAAGCTGCAATTGAATCTATCGCTCACAAAGCACAGAAACGCAAGATGGGTGCAAGAGCGCTACGCAGTATAGTAGAAGCAGTGATGAAAGACCTTATGTATGAGATCCCTTCACAGAAAGAAATTAAGAAGATTACTATTACTCAAGAGATGATTGATAATCTTAATTTAGCAGAAGTAATTCCTATGGATGCTAAAAAGCCAGCAGCAGAAACAGTTAAAACTAAGCCACAAACTAAGACAGCATAGTGATGTCTTGTTTTTTGGGTTCCTTATGCAAAAATTCAAAAGGACAGAAAGCCATAACTAACATTGGAGTTACAAAAAGTATTATAGGTAAAAATAAACATAACCAATTTTCTAAAGTTGCCATTTAATCTCCTAACTTCGCTTTATCCTTGTCAACTAGATACATTATATACCACCCAAGTGTAATTAATATCGTACCAATAAATAAAGCAACAGCGCTGTAAAGAAAACTTGGCGATTCAAAATCTAATTTAGTTAAATCTCCGCAAGTGACAGCATTATGCATTTTGGTAGCAAATCCTGAAGAGCAAGCCATACCTACAACTTGAACGATAGTAGCAATATATCTATATGACTGCTCCCTCAGAAACTCTTTTTCAACAAGTTTTTCTTTTAGTTTCTTCTTCACAACCTAATCCCCATGCCCGCTGCATCAAGCTTCTCATAATCAAACTGATCCATAACTTCACCGTTACAGCTAAATATCAAACTGTCGGCAGTAGTATTATTCAAGCCTAAGTTTTTATTGATAGTAAGAGAACTACGAGCCGGAATTATTTCAGCAGTAAATTTATGATACTCCTTCAAACTATCAGCTAGACTGCATTTGGTTAAAGACTGATCGACAGCAGAACGATTACGTAGAGTAGCTGACTCTGGCTCTAAAACATGAATCGCTTCAACAAAGATTGGTTTCAATTTAATCGTACGCTCCAAATATCTCGCCTGAGTAGGAGTGCGCAAATAAAAGCTCTTCAATAAATCATGAGCATCTTTGTTGGTTATGGTACTGACATCATAATTCATGCGTGTGCCATTGTTAGTCATATTAAACTTCGCTATAGCAAAGGATTTAAGGGGAGTCTCAGATTCAACTTGTAACTGATCTTCTACGTCTAAAGCTGGTAAATAATAGAAGCTTACGGGCTCACTTCTAACACTCTCATAACCATCTTTAACATAGTAAGTTCTAAGTTCATTCAATCCAAGCTTTAGATCATCGATAAACTCATAATATAAATCTTGTCCTTGAAATGTTTTCTCTGAAAACATTTGCTCTAGCTCATGACTTGCATTAATTGCTTGGTAATTTAATTTAGGAGCTAAAGGTGCTTTAGGTCTAATATGCAGGGACTGTGAAGAGCTAGCCTTCTCACTATAAAGCAAACGAGTTTGAATTTTTACTTCTAAGTCATAGTCTCCTAATGAAGTATCTTGCGGCACTACAAACTGCAACTCAGTAGCAGTACTAGTAAGAGCCTGAACTTTAATGCGTTTACGTCCATTAATCAAATAGATCTGATGCGCGGAGGGGAAGCCCTTAATAAAGCCATGACCAAATACGGTCAAAAGCATACCAGGACTTAGCTCTGTAAGATTAGTACTAGTTATTACTGGACTAGGTATAGGACGCCGTTTACGAGGCTGAGCAGAAACAGAGTTGCACAAAATTACTATTAGCAATAGTAGGATATATTTATTCATAGGTCTCCTTTGTTTTTAATCTATATAAACAGCGAGAAATTTATCGCGTTCAATAGGATCAAATTCTTTATTAAGCAAACTAATAACTTTCTTCTCTAATTCAGCACTAAACCAAGCACCAGTTCTTGCATCAAGCTGAGCAGTATATTCTGCAAGCTTTAATTTGTCTGCAAACAGCTCAACGATATGATTTGAGAAGCTTTGATTTAAGAGTCTATAAAGCAACTCACGCCTTGCATAATAAATCTGCGTAAGTTCAGTAAGAATATTTTCACGAATATTAGCAGTGATACGCGCACTGGTGTTTATATCATTAATCTCTGGATCATAAATTAAATTACCTAATTTCCAGCTTAATTTCAGCCCGGTGTTAACTGTATTATCGCCTCTATTAAGATTGTTCCTCTCGTAGTCAGTAGTAATACTACTAGTGCCAGAGTTGAAAGTATCATTAGCATTGGTTTCTATGGACAAAAAATCCTGCATACCTTTAGTCATAGATGTCTCAAACTCAGGCACTATATTACGCATACGTGCCTGTCTTTTATAAGCATCGAACTTTTTACCGGTCGGTATACCAGCAAACTCCAAAGCTATTCTGTGTAAATCCTGGATCTTAGGTTCAGCTCTCAATACTTGCAAGATCAAATTATTAGTAGGAGCAAGCGGCATGGCTTGCTCGACTAACGACTCAGTATTCTCCACTACAGGATTAACGATACTTACAGAACCAACGATAACAGGAACAGCATTGAGAGTAAAAATTTGTCCTTGAGAATTACTTACTAATAATTTATCCTTACTGCCATCACGCATGATATCCATAGCATAAAAACTAGAATTATAATCAGCTTCTTTTTTACTATTACTAATCTCAATTAGTTTCCACTCGGGCTTAGCATTTAACTTACTTACATAAAGACCATTAGCACTTAATAGCAAGAGTTGATCTTGTACCGCAAGAATCTGCCTGATAGTAAAAAAGCCATCGGCATTAGATCTCAATCCAGCATTGAATTTGAGCCAAACCTGTCCTTCATTAGCGCTAGTATAAACTCCTGAACTTGTTGCCAAATAAATTATCGCGTTGACCTTATCAACATAGAATCTTCCAAAGCCAAATGAATCCTGGAAATCTCTTTTTAGACCATAACTACGATTGAACCATTTATGCTTGCGCGTATCATAGTAATAAAATCCATTCTCAGCACTAGCATAAACAACACTGCTTTGAGATTTATTCAAAACAATATAGTTTGCATTAGCTGGACTATATTCATCTAGTTTCCATTGAAACTCAGCCTGCAAAGTATTTTTCACAATATCTGTAGAATAAATCCCACGCAAACAAGCAGCATAAATTTTACTTGGAGTTTTAATTACCTGATTACAAGATTCCTTAGTAAAAATGCGACGATAGTTTTGAAATACACCCATATCCGTCGCCAAATAAAAATCCTTGGCATCTATATAGATATCGTTTACTTTAAGACCAAGGTCGGCTTCTGCAGAATTCAATAAATCGATACGATCATTATTAAAATAGACTTGACCTTGGTTGGTATATAAGACACCATCTCTATAAAAAC
>JACCDV010231346.1_pt1 | contig 28813 bp, 18 predicted proteins | sample 7446131 | NCBI WGS metagenome assembly JACCDV01 (sample SAMN15323448, study PRJNA562643) | freshwater metagenome | isolation source: river surface water | place: USA:Blue River Watershed | collected 2017-08-17 | reverse complement strand
GTTATATATTCTTTCCATTTTATATTAAATTCTTCCAATGAATACAAAGATATTACTGCTCTGCCTTCTTCTTGCCACCACCATTCACTCTCAGCAGTATTTCAGCGAGTTCAAAATTGACGCCAATCTGATTGCGTCCACCAACAATGCTATCAGTAATCTGCGCGGACTGCTGAGCCTGTACGGCTGCAATGGAAACCAGTAATATATATGATAAGATAGGTTATTTTAAAACGGAGGAGCTTACGGCAACAGTTTCTACAACCCTCAGAGGTATGTTTTCTACTCAGTTATTGTTGATGTCGTCAACAACTTACATTCTATCAAAGCAGCAGTCAGCGCCAATAACATCATCAAAGGCAGTGGCAATGTCGTGCGTGGGGACGACAATATAGTGATGGGTAATCGAGACATCGTCAACGGGAATAGATTGTGGGTCTTTAGTTGCTCTAAAAACATCAACGGGAATGAGTTATTAATAATTGGCAACTTTGAAATCAATTTGCTGAAAGTTAACTATTTCATGAATAGCCCCTCTCAGGTGATTCGATGCCTGCAACCCAATGAATTCCTTGACTACTTCAACGTGTTCGGAGTAAGGGGAAACATCCCTGCATCTCTTGCCGCATCTGTTAACCAGGTAAAATTGCTGATCTGATTATACTTCCTATTTTTACTATTAAATGAGTATTTTTGCAAAGAGGCATGATTGAATTTGATTATATGCGCTTAAAATATAAATATAAATACGGAAAAAGCTAATGCAATAATACAAGGAAGAATGGCCTAGTGAATAAGAAGATAACTCGGAATTGGATTTATTCAATAAATTAGCCCCCCCTACTGAGGAAAAAGTTATCCATCTCAAGAAGACCAATCTGGTTTGGATGAAAAAACAAAAAAAACAGAAAAAGCAAACACGGATAAGAAGTCGATCAAGATCAAGATCAAGAGACAGATAGTTACGTTCTCCAAAAGAATAAGAGAAGATTGAAAACTGTATCGTGATATCCGACGATGAAGAGCAAGGAGATGTGTTTAGATCATAGTTCATGAGTATGAACTGGAGAGAAAGAAGAAAGTTAGACCGTATCTTCGAGCGTTAATAGCGTAATTATCGACTAGGTAAGCAGAAAGACTCGCTCTCATTTACTGTTTTTAATACAATTGAGTCATATTTCAGATGATTTATACCGTCATTTATTAATATCTTCAATTACCCAATATGGATTTGATTTCTCCTTATAATAATGGAAAAATTATTATTAGTTTATCGAAGAAATGCTCAGATCCAGCTGTGACTTCAAATATCGCTCAGTCAAATATTCCATCTCAGCCTCATCACTAAACTCTCATAAAATGCATTCGAATTTGGATGATGATCGCTTTAGGCTTTCTTACAGTAAAGAAAATATGATAGGGGTGAGACCTCAAACATCCAAAATGCTAAAGAGTAGCCAGCCAAAGAAGATGTGGAATAACTGCACAAGCTCATCAAGTTATAAGTTAAGATTTGTTGCAAATTCCTCACATGTCGAGCATTAGGCTGGTGAGCATTAAGGAAATGAAGGTGAAAGATAGAAATAGCAGTAAGTAAAAGTGTTTAAATGCAGCTATATTACTCCCTATGAGGACTACTTATGCAATCTAGAAGTAAATTATTTCTTAGTACTTAGGAAATCTTCCAACCCCTTCCTCTCTCACTCGCTGCTGACAAGTCACATACCAAACAAATCAAAATCGAGCTTGAGTCAATAAGAGAAAAGGCAGAGAATTAGTTAAAGCTCACTCAACAATACTTTTGCAATTAAATAAACCGACTGAGGTCACTAATGGGGATAACTTTCAAAAATCATTCTCGGCAAACAATAAATTCGCGCTAGAGTATACAGCAACTTCATGAATCAGTGAATGTTTTGCAGGACAAATGCTTTATGATGAGTGAATAGCTAATAAGGCTGGATGATAATTATAATTCATGATATCGTCGTATTAATGCTGATAATTTAAACTATACAGTTTCAACCTTTAAATATATTTCTCATGCAGGCTTTTCGATATTTTACCACTCTTGTTGATTTTGGTTTTTTCGGGAGGAATGATATCTATCTAATAAATAATTTGTAAAATGGACGATTAGGTTAATTTAATAAACAAGGTGCTGGGAAACAAGGAATATCGTGCCTCAGGCAAAATCAATGAGGGTTCTTACGGGTAGATATTCAAAGTCGTCAAGAATGACAATCACCAGGTCTTCGCATTGAAGGCCCTCGAGAAGTCCAAACTCGCAAAACTCAAGAAAATGCATTAAGTCATCATTTAAACCATTATTTTGAGGAAAATCGCTCATCCAGGAATAATCAGACTTTTCGATGTAATAGAGAGGGAAAATTATATTGGCCTTGTCTTAGAATTATGTCCGAACAAAGATCTGTTCAATTTGATGAAAACGATAAAGAAGAGCATCGAGCTAATAAACAAGAAGAAAAAGATTATGGTCTATTACTTGGCTCAGATATTGTAGGCAATTAGCTGTTTGCATAGCATGCATATTATTCATCGTGATCTTAAGGTACTCCATGCTTTACCCAGCCTTAAAACATTGTAATTGGAGAAGACTTACGAATAAGAATAATCGATTTCGGGACGGCCAAAGTTACCCATAATGATGTACTCACTAAACAGGAAATATAAAGGATCAGCCAAGCAAGGATGGACGATGAAATTTCTTCTCCAAGGAAGTCATTGGTTGGGTCAGCCAACTATCTCAGCCCTGAAACATTGAAGCTGCATTACAGTTAGAAAAGCGATATTTGGGCCTTCGGAATTATTGCTTATAAGTTTTATTTTAATAGTCTTCCTTTCGAAGGAGCTGACAACATAGAAATATTTAAAAAAATTGCTTAGAGTGAAGTCGAATTTGACCCGACCATGGACAGCGAATTTAGAGAGCTACTTACTTTGTGCTTGAAAAAAGATCCAAGTCAAAGGGCTGATGCGAAAGAACTTAAAAAATGCAACATTTTCAAATCTATCAATTTTAGTGAAATTTTCAAAGCTGAGCCACCAATAAGTAAAAAAGATCTCATTGCTGACATGAATTCGTAATAAAAGTCTCAATTTTTATTCGAAATTGCTTTGGAGAAAAGAATGTTTTTTGGTAATTTCAAGCCTCGTCTGTTGACTATTGAAAAGGTGAATAATAGGTTGATGATGGCGTATAGATATTTGCCAAGCCGGCAGGTGAAGCATGAGTTTGAGTTGAATCTGAATGACTTCGCAGTGTAGTCGAAGGAGGGGCAGTTCTAGGTGGTGACAGGAGATAAGCGATACTGTTTCCGATGTGTGAATGGGCAGATTCCCTCTGACGTGGTTTCGAGGATAAACAAGGTGATAATAAAGGAGTATCAGTTGTGATTCTTATTAACTTTAATTGTATTTGCATAGTGGCTGTATGGAATATATAATCAAATTTCTATGCATTTGGAAGATAAGCTAGCCTTCGTCAAAAGCTACCTTCATGACTAACCCTCTCTTCTCCATAAAAATAATAACCATTCCCATATTGATGAAAACAGTCTCCTCAAGACATGCTTCTATCACATCAAATCCCTCAATTAGAGCATGCAGCACCATCATACACAGGTTGTCAGAAAATAAAATTAGCCTTGCTAATTCCCCAAAATGTAATTCCCAATCTACGTAGACAACAAAAAAGCTTAGCTATTAATCTTAAAAAATCGTCTTCAGCCGGTTTGATACCCAAAAATTCAATTCTCTTAAGCAAACTTGTCTCAGAATCAGGCTTAAGAGCTTCCAATTCTAATATTCTCAAAATTCCAAGTAGTATCTTACTTTCAAATTCTAATAATTACCCGAAGATTCAAAGCGAGACCAAAATTCGAAAAAAGCTGAATTTTCGAACTCTTTGTAAAGGAGCTGTAGGGTTGAGCAAAGATCAACGATATTACGAGAACTAAAAGGTAAATTTAGAAGGATAGGTGATTGAAAGGCTAGGATTATACGACGCAGTAATATTTAGTATTAATTTAGAGCAATCTTTATAAGGCCAAAAATCTTGAGCGGTAGTTGCAGGCTATTAAAATAGTTGCCTCCAAGCCTGAATTCAATCCTATTGTCATCAAAAAAGACGATCTTTTCCTCACCAATATTCAAGGTCACAGTCTTGATTTTTGTGTTTAAGATTTCATCGAAAAAGAGCTAAACAAAGAAAAGCTTTGCTAACAATTAATACATCAGTGTGATTCTGTTAGGGATTCTATGATTGTATAAGTTGAATAAGCTAAGCAAACAGTTGTCTCATTTCCGTAGCGTGCTTCAATTGAGGAGAGCGACATTTATATTACAATAAAGGATTATTGTTTCGTGGAGGACGAAAGTTTCAAACTATTTAAAGCCAAGCATATAAGTAATTGGGGTGATATACTTTTATCATTTCGTCGCATTATATAATGCATGAAATATCAAAAAATCAGCTCTCTCAAGGTAAAATCTGACAAATTCAATCTTTGGGGTGGCAAAAAAATATCTATGCTAGAAACTGCCAAGTTACTCGGACTATAACTCATTGAAAAGACATGCATTAAGATTGAAAAGATTTGCATCGGTTTTCTTGATCGATTAAAGGTGCGGAAAATAAAGGATCAAATAAAAAGGAAAGAGTCATTAGCAAGATGGGTTGGGGAGAGGCTCAAAACTTTCACTTACCTAAGGAAAGAGAGAAGATAAAAGAAGGCTAGGGCATATCAGCTGTATACTTAGTTTCAGAAGGATATGGAATGGGATACATAGATATACTTGCCAAGTTTTTCTATGAATGAGTTTAAGCGCAACACAACTCAATACCTCTAAAACTTTCAGAACCTTTACCACTCCATGTGGAAGGATAGCTCCAAACATCTAATCTTGATTTTACCAACTCTCAATTAAAACATCATCAAGATCTTGCAAAGTCGTATTCGTGTCAAAAGAAGTTTAACCATAATCTGCCCATAAATTCATTAGAACTTCCCGATCAATCTTTCTCTTTGCGCTCAAGTTCTATATTCCTATGAGACTCTTCGAAAAATAGAGAAAGCTATAGATGGTAGAAGATCAGTAATAATTCCAGGGTGTTACTAAAACGACTAAAGATTAGATCAATAACTTTTGCTTAGTGAATATTTGAGTGTTCCTCTTCTATGCTCATTGGATATCAGTAATAATTATTAGGCACAGAAAGTCTTCTTTAATAATATTAATATTGCCAATGAAAATCAATGTATTATTGGGCCAAATACAAGTTTAAATATAATCCTTGACCAATTTTGCGAGTTGTTGATGAGGAAACCATAAGAAAGTGTATGGTTGATTAAACTTGAAGGCTAATTTAAAGGCAGAGGAATTGCATCTATCAAGATAAACCCATTGAAATATTTCAGACAAGAAAATACTTAAAATGAAAATAAAAAAATTATCTTAGAATATCTGAAAGCTAATTTCAAATTAAAGATCAAAATTAACTTTTAAAATTCCCTCTATACTGTTGATCACTTCTTAAAATTGCTGCAAACCAAAGGCGGTCTTATTGAAGAACGAATTAATGCCACTTCAACTTATGAGATATGTTTCACCAAGCATAGCATGTCTGAGTTGCAGTATTTGTATAAAATATATGGTTCTGATTACTGCAATAAGATTTGGTTGTCAGCTGAACCCAACCCTTAATTGCAGAAAATAATAGGTGCAATCCAAGTTCAGCTTGATAGTAAAAACTATCTGGGTAACATCAACATAACAGTCTGTAAAGGAGTTGATAACAAGATATATGGTATTGATATAAAGCTCCATCAAACTTATGCCTCAAGCATGGTTGACTTCATCGATATGATCGAATAAAAGAGGGCCTTTCACCACCAATAAGCTGCCAGTATCGATAGCCTACCAACGAGGAGGCCTGTTGTTGACACTAGCAGCTATGGAGAATTAACATTTCAAAATTATAGCTATCTAATTATTCCTCACCTTGTATTTACAGATATTGAAGAGGAAGTAAAGGCTAAGATCATTGAGGAAATGGTGAGAGATTGCTGGTGTGACCGCCATGTTAAATTGCATGAGGAGGGACGTGTGTTTTTGAGTATGGGGCTTGATTTTAGTATTGTACTCTTTGGCAAGGACTTGAAGAGATTAAAGAAACGTGCGATCGATAGTGTGAGATAACTGAATGATCGTACTAATTCTTACCGTAAGTACCGTGGTAAGGAGGTGGTGAGGGATGTTTTCCACTATGGAGATATAATCCGTGCCTTGACCCAAATCAAATAATGATTTTTGTATTAATATTACAAAGAACGTATCAAAATTTCTGCTTATTATGGCGACCCTCCTCACGGTTGACTAATTTTTCGATGACATCATTGAAATTGAAGATTATTGACTAATATTCGTCAATAACATATTTCATCTGTTTCTATCTCTATTATTTCTATCTTTAGAGACGCTAGATTTCGGCCTATTGTCTTTGGATTATTCCCCTATTGAATTTTATCTACATTCCACCTTCACCCTGCTTCACCTCAACGTCTGAGTTGCTCACCTGCTGCAGCAGAAGAATTAGAATCTCATAATTTTTGACAACCTTTGAGTCAAGGCCAACCATATCTTGCTCTAACTTTTTTATGTAGTTGCTGAGCTTGAATTTATTGGTCAAAAGTTCACTCAAAGACTACTCTGCTTCCTTTGAGTAATATGATCTTATCTACTATCCCTCCCTTACTCCTTTGAGGATATCTTGCATGAGTTCCATCGGAGTTTTGTTGCCAATGTTGATGCCCTTACTTATGTTAGACTCTTGGGCTACAGTAATTCTGGTTTCCCCCTGCAGCTTTCTCTAACTTCTGTTCGGCTATTATTGCTAAATCCATTCGTTTTTATTCTTCTCATTACTAAACCGGGCAGAACTGCTTGGAGGAGCTGCCTATCTTTGGCTTTACACACCTATCCAATGCTTTTAATAGCTAAAGAGATTATGCTGTCGTTCGCTGTTTTCTTTTCGAGCTTTGTCAATGCGGCTGCTTTTCTGAAAACTCATCGTTTATAACTATTTGTTAATAAAGTTAATAATTTATTGAGAATAGAATTTATAAGGCTAAGTGAGTTAATAAGTTATAAAAGAGCTCTTCAAAGAGATTTAATCTTTTCCCAATTCTTTATGAACGAATGAAGGGCATTTTGCATCTGGCTTCCTCCTTGTGAAATCATGTGTAGGTGTTAGAGATCCAAATTCTTCAACTCCTTGAGCAAGTCCACTTGCTTGTTAAGATATACAATAGCTGTTTGTTTGCGTTCAATGTCTCTTTGCACCACAGGAATTCTTCCTTTGCACTTTTAAAGCTCGCCTTCGATTGGGGATGTTTCATCCACGATTTCCTGGGTTAGTCGCTTAAGGGCATCAGCATTACTTCTATTTTGGATTATAGATTCCTCGGTCTATGAGATGCTTTGAAGGAGCTCTTTTTCAATCCTCTTTTGATCCTACAGATAGTCTTGCAGCTATTTTTTCTATTGAATGAGATTGGAACATTCTTGCTCAAGATTTCGAAGGCGATCTGTCATCAGATCATAAACATCATCCTTTTCTGATAGTTAATTATTGCTCTACTTCAAAATAACTTTTTTAGCTCGAAGTGTTCTTTCTTTAAGAATGTTTTAGGCTTATCTATCCAGCAGCTGTATTTAGAGCCTGCACTATTATCCAATAATAACAAACTTATTCTTATGCTGTCTTTAAAGCTATCTTTCACGCTCCTCCTCTTTCAAGAAGAGCTATATTTCAGCAATCGTATTTTAGGCTGTTGACTTTTGTTTTTCGTTAACCATTATTCTCTTGCGAATTATACTGTTTTGGTCTTAAAGAGGGCTGAGAAGTGGATTTGTATCCTCGAGTAGATCAAGTTCTTCACATTGTTGGGTTGTTTCAATCATTTATTACTTTACTTGCTTGAACTTCTATTAGAATTTCTATTGCTTTTTCACTTTCTACTCAGTTGCACGCACTTATTGAACCTTTTCTTTCTATGCTTGCCTTTGAATCACCTATGTTATACACCATATACAGATATTTCTTAGTTCATCTTCTTCAGCTTTTACAACATCTTTCGGTTATCGTCTCCCGTTGAAGTGTAGTCGTCAACTGTCATAGTTATTTCCTTCACAATACTTCATAATACAACAGATACTCTCTTAATTTTTATTTGAATTCAGCCCTTCTTTCATTTTTTTGCTTGCGATGGGCGTCGATTATTTGGTGAAGTCGATTGATTTCATTCTTTTGGGTGGTGAGTACTTATTCGGCTTAACTTTTTTTCATGTTCAAGTTGGATAGCTGTGACTAAAGTTTGGCTTTTGTGGCATTATACTTGTTCTTCATGGCCAAAATATTTTCATTAATTGGGATTTAGTCCTTAAGAAAGTTATCAAGTTCGTTTACTCCTTCCCTTTCAAGAATCTCCTTGTCTTTTAAAAGTTTTAATTCATACTACAGGTATTTGATTTATTATTGCAGACCCTAGATTAACTAACTTCTACGTTGATGTACTAATCCTAGAGAACTTTCTGATTGGGTTTTGATTTTAGATTTTGAACTGTCTGCTCAAAGTTGCTCTTTGTGGTTTTGGCCATATCATGGCCCTCAACCTTCCTGGTCGAGTTGTTAATCATAGATTTTCCTTGCAATCCGAAAGAGCTGTTATTAGGTAGCACCTTGCTAGCCACATTTGATTTGTTGTTTGCTGGCTGATACATAGATTGGGTCGTTCTCCTCATTTGATCAGTTATAATTATATGTGAATAATTAAACAAAATATCAATCAATCACCTCGGATATTCCTTTCGATAATGGCCAACAATTGAATTAGAGTAAGATAATGAACTATCCTCAGACCTCTAGCTTTGGAATGTAAATATAGATTGCGGCTCAATAATGGTTAGACTTTCCTATATTTACCCTTGCCTATTGCTTTCCTATTTGAGGTCCTCTTTCATTCTATTGTTAAAAGATTTAATTTCTTCAACTCTTTTTATTCTTTGAGATTCTCCCTTTAGATATTATTGCAAGTGTTCGTTAGCCTATGGCATTGTGATTTACTGTTATTCCTGAATGTAACCCAAACTTTTCCTCGAAATTTATCTTTGCAGTTATTTACTTATGTTTTTGCCCAACTGTAGTCCGTTTTCCTTATTGGTCTTTCCTTTCTTTTTTTGTACTGGCCTACTCTCATTTTCTCTGATTTAGTATTACTAGACTGCGCTATATATGCTGTGAGCGAATTAAGCAGTAATCTTAGATTAAGGAGAAGATATTTTTTCAAAGATTTTTCTTCTTTTTTGGTTAGGAGAGCGAGCCGCACTAATAATCGGTTCAGACATAGGTTTCTGCTTTTGCTTGTCTTAAAAGTACTGTTCTTATAGTAGATTGGGTGTAGTTTATTTTTTATTAGGAGAAGTTAGTTTGGCGATTGAAATTTTGTTGCTTTTCATGAAGAAGCTTAGCATTTTATCGAAATTATTATAATTTAAAAGTAAAACTAAGATGCATCAATACATAGATATCAAAAATAGTCAATGCTTTGCTCGGAAAGGCTCAGAGACATTAAATCATCTTCTGTACTCGATTTTTTGCTATAGTTTGTATGGCTAACTATTTTTTGATTATCTTACTTGCTTACCTTGTCCTTCTTAAACAGGCCTCCTTTTTTGTAGTGATTGATTGATTTTTGTAATTTTTCATTTTAATATGCAATTAGATCGTACTCTTTGATCATAAGTTGGTACTCGTCCTTGTACCTGAGAAGGACTGAGTTTTATATTTCTGAGTACTTGAGTTTTTAGTTCAGTTTGGAGATATCATTTTTGAATGAATCTATTCTATTGACAAGATCTTCCTTTTCTCTGAAAAACTGTATTTATTTTAGTTGGCTAGCCTATAATTTATGCTCATATTTCTCTGATAGTTTATTGTGTTCCTATTTGAGCGTTTAGTATTTATGAGTGAGGTCTTTTATCTTTTCATTCTTCAGTTTGAGCTGTTATTAGAGTTTGCTGTACTTTTCACACATAATGTCAGTCATTTCTTTATTGTTTTTGCAGTAGATACATTCAACTACACTCGAAATTTCTCCTTTCGCCCTCTAGTTTCTATGGCTTTGATTGAGTGTGCTTAATCTAGAATATTTGGAGTATGCTGAATTAGGAATGGGCTCATTCTTTTTATGGCGAATCGCAGGCTGCTCAAGTTCTTCATTATTTGCTTTATAATATTCATTCTGGCTGTTTGAGGCCACTCTACTGCTATTGGGCGCAGGTACTTGAGACATGCGTATAAGGCTACTAAAGCTTTGAGTATTTGGAAAATGGCTCGTATTACTGAGAGTTTAGGACTAGTTTTTCTTGGAGACATATGGGATTTGATAAGTCAGATTCTTCTTGGATGAATAACCATTAAGAGAAGTCTCCTTCTCCTTCTCCACGAAGCATTCTTATTTTTATTTATTATAAAACTATGTTTGCCGTTCCTTTCTCTTCACGAAATTCATCTTCCCTGGCGAGTTGATATTAAATGGATTAATTTCAACCTGAGGAGGATCTGTAAGGTTATTTTCAATAAAATCATCAATCGACTTCTTTTTTCTCTAAGATGAATGAGGAGTTCCTGGCTTTCTGGCAAACGGTTTTTTCTTGGCTGATGAATGATTGCTTTCCAACTCGGCTCTAGCCATATTTGGCTATTGTGAATGAGTGTTTGGAGATTGAGAATATAGAGATGCCATTTCAGCGTGCTTAAGTGATTCTATAAAGTTATAAAAGTAAGAAAAATATTAGGAACAGTTTATATTGAGGATAAGATCGAATTTTCGTCTAATAGATCAATTGTATTGTCCTGGAATAATAATAAAACCCTCTCCACATTCAGAGCCCACATGCTATTTTACTTCGTAGTCATAACCTCGTCCAGTCATGGCTCCGTGGTCGAAAGCAACGATTGACCATTCGTCCAAAATTGTTCTAAGCTCCTTTAGATATGTTAATCCTTATTGTCTTGTCAGCCTTCTTGCCACAGGAGGGATTCCTTCGGAGTAGCTTAAGATGAAGACAGTGCCAATAGGAAGTGCGATATGTTTATGACTATTCTTAAACTGGATGAAACCAGGATCGTTTGCAAAGCTCATATTAAGATATGTTATTTATATATATTAGAGCTGATATTACGATAATATAAGTATCTCTATATCCGTTGAATTAATAAGAGCTTGCTTTGTTTATACAATAGATTGTTTAAGTATATTGCTATCCCAAAGCTCTATATCATAATTTTAAAATAAAATGTACTCAGCTAAAAACTTAGATTTTCATCAATACTGTGGAGACCTTTCCGAGTCCATCGATTACTTGGAATCCTAGATAGGTAACGAGAGCCCTATCGAGAAAAACAACCTTCTAAGCTTTCGTTCCTTCCCCAAAAATATGCCTGCATACTCTTCCGAAAAAGATTTATTGTAGGCATTCAGTATGGAGGAGTAAATAATGAATAATCCAATTAGTAACAGTTAAAAGTACAAATGCTTCAGATGTTATGACCAAGTTAAGTCCACAAGCAGGTACACTCCAATGGCTAACTAACTTGAAACTGCCTGTCAAGAATGTGAAGGTACTTCCTTCATTTCTGATTCCCACGCTTTAGCTAGTATTCTTTAGAAAGTATTGATGCTTAAGTTCCCATCACTTGCTGTAAGAGGGGGATAGTTGAAAAAAGAAGATGCAAGAAAAACTAAATAATTTAACTCTCTATTCGGAAGCCAAAATAGTATTCAGTAATAGTATTATCCTGATTAAAGCTGCCGATAATGCAGCGGGTGCTATCAAGAATTTGAAAGCTATAAGTTATTTGGATGTAAGTAATGCAAAGATTTCGCTGTATGCTTCACTTGCTATGAAAGAAAAAGGTTTCATCATCCTTTAGACCACAGTCTTTTCAGTCGTGAATAGTTTAAACTGTCCCTACGTATTTGTCCGACAACTATGAAAAAGATATCGTAAGAAGGAGAACTCTAGGACAATTCAAACTATCTTGATTCATCTTAGTCTTTGGAGATCAAATGCGCTAGTTGTTCTGGATTCATTTAGTAGTGCTATGAAGTTTGCCTTACTTGCGAAAATGATGGCTATCAGTATATCATATGTGCTGAATGCTCCAGATAAAATAATTACCTTCATTAGCCGAGTCATTAGCTAGCCATGAAAACCTATAAACAAGCAAGCAAGCTACTCCGCTTAAGTTCCAAGCCTTCAGCCTCAGAGAGTGAGGTCACACTGCCAACTCCATCCAAATCCAAACTAGCCTCCAAAGGGTCGATCATTAAAATTGATAACTTTGATAATGAAGAGATTGAAGAGCATCATTAGAACCAAAATCTTGAGAAAGAAATTGATTTTACGCACTTGTTAGTTAAAAAGAAAGGAAAGAAGATGTAAAAGATGGAGTAATCTGTTGTGAGTATTGATATGGAGTGCTCTTTAGAGGCCCCTTCTGCTGAGTCAGATTTCACTCGAACTTTTACTCCATATGCCTTTTCCAATACCACCAATCAAAAAATATAAGAAAAGCCATTTAACCCAGAGGAATATTTATTCAATGATTACCGATGCGACATCTGTGAAGTCACCCCTATCAAAAACAAAAGATATCATTGCAAAGTATGCTAAAACTACGATCTATGTGAACTTTGCTACGAAACACGATCAAAGAGACATTAGCATAAAGATTATTAACTTATAGATGGACTTTAAATAGTTAGGAAAAATAGATAAAGCTTAATGACCAAGATTGGCTCACAGAAGAGTAGGCTCTCCATGTCCCGGGTTTCAATAACACAGACTCGATGGTCTGAATTCAGTAGCTTTAAATGATAACTTTTATCTTTGCAACATAATTAAAAAGTATAAAGAATCAAGGACCTTAATCAGTTTCATTGGATTGTATATAGATGGATTAAACCAGTTCGACATTAAAACTACCTCCTTCGACTCTCTTTTCAACTCGTCTTGCGTGTCGGCTGTCCTATTCTTAAATTATTCGGCTTAGTTGTTTCTTATTAGGAATATTTGAAGATATGGGGCGGACGAAGACATTCGGTTGGTAAGCCTGAGGAATAGGATTAGCAACTTTTATCTATTTATGTATCTTTGTTGGAGATATAGACCCAAAACGGTTCGAACCAACTCTATTTATCTTTATTGTATTTTAGCTCACTAACTTCCGTTCTGCTTTAATAAATTTGGAAGGAGAGATCCTTGGCTCTTAGGCTTTGGGGGGAGTTACCTTTCGATCAACAATTTTATTGGGAGAGTGATTGACTCGATTTATGTAGTAGGATTTTTCTAAGAGATTAGTTTGTCTTTTGACCGGCATAGATGGGGGAATATTCATAAAATTATTAGTTTGCCTAGGGATTGGCTGATTGTTTATTGAGTTCGTTGGACCTATTATTTGATTGGAATTAGCTGGATTGGTGTCTATTTTATTGATTGGGAAGGGATTGGCTATAACTAAAGGATTGGGGTTAAGTGGTGGATGCCTTATTGGAGTTTGGCCGATATTAAAATAAGGTTGTTGCCAGTAAATGGGGGTCTTTATTTCTTGGTAAGGTTATTTTTCCTTAGCTATCCTTCTTGGAGTGATTTAGCTTATTAATTAGCTCGGCTGGGCAGAAGGTGCTTTAAATATTTAGTTAAACTCATTTCTATCAATGTATACTTTGCTGATGTTATACTAAGGGAAGGCCTGCCGAGTGTCCTTGATGAACTTGAGGGTGTCCAGAAAGTTTATTGAAAATGGGTATTCTGGCTTGATTTCATTATTAAAAACTTTGGTCTTCAGCATTCGCACCAAATTATTCACAATAATGAGTTCCAAGTTCTGGGAGGGTTTCTTAATTACATGCTCAGGCTATGCATAATTTTTAGCATGATTTTAGTTGATCCAAACTTTAGTTTGTCCCGAATCGTTGATGCCAACAGTGAATACATTCACATGGAAAAGTCCGAACTGTTTGAATAGGTGGGGGAGGACCTCTAGAATATGCTACAATATGAGAAATGCTTAAGGCTTGCTGATATGCGGCAATTCACTAAATCTGGTTAGGTGTTCTGTGAATACTTTTTGTATGAGTGTTGACCCTAAAAGAGGCTCTTAAATTTCATAGTGATATAGAAGAGGAATATGCTATTGGATGGTTATTTGCTGCCTCCACTCGTAAATACTCTATAGATACTGATTGGTGTATGCCTCGTTGTGATGCTAGTATTGGTAGTAATCAAGTAGAGAGTGAGTGGTGATATTTTTTAGAATGGTTTTGGGCCCAATTTGAGTGACTGCTTCCCAATTGGAAGAATCGAATTAAGTTTTTTTATTTTGGTTGCCCATATAATAAAAGTGATTAAAAATGAGATAAATCAATTTGTATAATATTACATGAACTTGGAATAGCAGTTCTTCATTTTGTAGCTCAACTGGTTCTACGCCAAAATGCTATCGATTTCGATGTTCTATCCGTTGAGGAAGGCTATCAACAGGCAGCATTTGATAATGAAGGCTATCCGCTTCTATCGCACTGATTGCAATGAGTCCGCCTCGTTTTACCGAAGGAGCTTTACCTCCTCACTCATCAGGCAATAGATCTATTCGGAGAAGTTGTCTGACTCGTACAGGTTTACGTGCTTCCCGCTCTTCTATATTATTCTGTTGTAGAGCAGCCGCAGCGACTATTTGATGGCTGCGTTTTACTCACTAAGCTTATCCTCTAAGCGAATCGACTCAGGAGTATCTTTGAAATACTCTAAATCCTTGTCACTTAATAGGCAAAAGTTGAATCTAAAAGGGTTGTATTGATTAAGACCCTCACTCTTTGTTTAGAGGCAGTGCTGAACCTTCAAGCGTTCAATATAGAATTTTTTGTATACTAAAAAAATTAGTTCCTCCCAGCATTCGGTTTCCTCGTAGATTTCCTTAAATTATTTGACATAAGCGGGCAGTAAATTGAGTAGTTCAAGATGAAGTTATATTTTCTAATTGACCTCTTTTCGCTCACTAAAGCTTCTATCTATCTTACTACTCATCATCAGACAAATATCGTCTTAGGGTGCCCTCGAATGGAACTGTTTTACTTTTAGGATTATTCTTTTGTTGCGTGCTCTCGCTTTCATCTTTATTAGGTTGGATTCATTCTGCTCAATTGAGCGGATATTTCCTTGGATCTTTTTAGGGGAATGACTTTATTGATTGAGAATTTATTTGTGTTTTTCGATAGAGCATCCATTTTTGTTACTTTTTGAACGAATATTCTTTATGGATTTGAGCCTTTCCGAAATCTTCTTTCTAGATTTTTCCCTATCTTCGTGAGAAAATATGCTTGTTGACTTCTTTTACGTTGAGTTTTCAATTTTTTTTCCATATTATTAGTGACGATGTCCCTACTGGGTGGGAGTGTTGGAGCTCGGCTCAGTTGGGATGGTTGATACTTGTTTGATGAAGTATTTAGCATACTCGAGTGCACTTTTGGATTTGAGTCGTTTTTAATCTTCCCGACTGATGGATGGATTGCGGGGTAATACTTTTTCCGTAAGGTTGGATTCGATATTAGTATTTTCGGCTAGATTACGTTTGGATTTGAAATAGTTTTTGCGGCTATACTGCTGATACTATTGTTTCCGGATTTGCTATTTGGTTTATTTGGAATGGGGTGTGGCGAAGGCTTATGCAATTGAAGTTGAGGACATTATATTTTTGATGGTGGGACTGTCCTCTCGTCCTTGGTTGCTTGTGTTTTCTTCTCGCTGAATTTTGTTAGTATGTTCCAAAACTTTATTAGTTTGCGGTTCTATTTTGATGGTATTTGCCTTTTCATATTTTGGGTAGATGGGTGGCCTGAAGGCCTTACAACTTAGTGTGAATTGATTCATAATTATTATATCAATAAACAGTAAGCTAATCTTATTCTATAAATATTATTATTAACAATTATAAGCTGTTTTCCACTGGGTTTATGCACAAATCGATAAGACAATCAGTTCAAAATATCATAGTCGTCGAATTTGTCGTTGTATTACAAGATTTTCTTCTTTATTGATGAAGTATCCACCCATCCCACATGATCCTACAGCTGTCTTGTTACTAGGAAAGATGGCTCTGTCACAATCTATGTCCCAATCCGCACATGTCCTTGCTCGATGAAAGTTATTGCTTCTTTCATTGTCTCTGAAAATTTGAGGGAGCACAGTAAAACTGCGAGTCTTCTTCTGCAAAAAGCGGAAACTGATATTTTCTCTGCAACCTCTATATTTTCTTTCGAATTGATGATTCCCATATTGAATAATTTTTATAGAAGCTGCTCAGTTGCCTTGATACGAAAAGCATCATCAAAAGGAAGCTGTTTGATTTTGCATATGAGGCTTGTGATCAATCCGCATATTTTGTTATAGTGGGTGTAGTCTTCCCTGTTTTGAAGGTGATATCTATGCATTACTCTTGACTCTCGCTTATCAGCTTCTACTTTCCAATCATAGAAATTCACTTTCTTGAGCAATTTTTGCTAGTGGAATTTAAGTTTTCGCATTGTTGATTTTGCCAATTATAATCAATTCGATATATCATCAGATAAATTCCGGCTGGATACATTCGTTTTTGACTTTTAACAGGACGAAAGATCCATTTGAAGGCACGTTCAGTCCATCTACCCACCCTTTTAGCAATTGTCCGATTTGTTATGGCTTGGACCACTTGGAAAAGTCAGATAGAGGCATAGCTTCACGGTTCGATTGAGTGTCGATTGTTTCTGGCAATATAGTGATAACCCTGCCGTCAAAATATTCCTTCTTCTATGCCTTCTCAGCTAAATTTGTAGCCAAATAATGAACCCCTGCTTTAGCAAGAGCATATCCAATCATCTATGGTTGAGGTTACTTGTAAACTGAGGCAGCCCCTGTGAAGACAACAAGTCCACTAGGCGATAAGAACTTGGTCGCAAGATGAGCTGCGAGTAGACTTGGATAGAGGTTAACTTCGTTCATTAATTTGACCTTTTCAATATAATCATCATCTTTTATGCTACCGCCAGCCCATCCTCCTGCAGTTACGAGGATAGCGTTATATTTAAATCCGATCTTTTTAATAGCGTCAATTGCGAGTCTATTGTTATCTGCAACAGAGTGTCCCTTCTGAAGCAAAATGTTGCTCTTGGCCTGTTAATGAGGTTTAAAGTCAACATTAACGACATGGTAAGGAGACAAGAGGGAGACAACTTTAGCTCCAAGCTGTCCACTTCCACCAATGCAAAGAATATTCTTCATCAGTCTATACCACTACTTAATTATAATAAATTGGGTGAGATGCACTCATAAAATTAGTTTATCACTTCTCAATAATAGCAACACCTATATCTCAATAATCTACTAGAACTCAAAAATAATAGGGCTCACAAAGATATCGCCAATACCTATGCATAGTCCATAGTCAATAAATTGGCCTAGAGATTGTAAGAAGGCAGATTCAAAATTGACGACAATACAACCGAAATTAAAAATTTATTGTAGGAGAAGAAACTGAGTGAATCTCAGAAAAGGTTACTTCATAATCGGATAAAGAATGAGGAGAAGAGTAGAAGAAATAGGCTTCTTTATCCTAAAAATAGAAGTAAATCATAGTTATCAAACTAATAATACCCAAGTGCTATATTGAGCCCTTAAAGGCATAAGCAGCTCATGGCTAGTATAAGGGTCTTCAAAATAAAAAAGGAGTAGCTAATGAAAAAATCACGAGAAAAGTAGGCTAAACAGCTATAAAAGAGCCAATAAGAAATGTAGAAGTAAAAAGAGGGAGAGCGGTTAAATGAAATATAAAAGAAAAAAGAGAAGATTCAGTAGAATTTGAAAAAAATGCGTGAGAATCATTAAGAATTCGTGCGTCAAGAATAGTAATCAAAACAAATAATTAACCAGATTCGCAATAAGAAGAAACTGTATTAACACCTCAAAGAAAGCTATGAGCAAAGTGTCCTTGTACCTATTCAGGAAGAAAATAAAAAGAAATTGTAAGAAATTAAATTAAAATCACGCCTTGATTTATAGTAAATACAAAATCACGAAAAATAGTACATTGAAAGAAAGAAAAGCCAAGAGAAAGAAAGTACATTGGAGAAATCAAATATTACAGATAATTTGTATAATCCTCCAGAACACACATTGAAGATAAAAAAGATTCTGGCTGAGTAATAAAAGCAAAAACATAAAATATAGATGCAAAAGAAAATGATCCTTTAGAAAATACAAAGAGTAAGCAATTACACAAATCAACTTAGGAAAAAACATTTACCAAGCAAAACTATTACCACTCAACGCTAGCCCTCTGAAAAACTATCGACCCAGATATATCTACTGGACAGAAGGAGGAAAAAGATTGAGCAAGAAGGAAGGGAGCTAAGAAGAAGAGCAAAGACTTAAGAGGGACAAAAAGGCCTTTTTAGCAGGGAGTAAGCAAAAAAATCCAGAAATGTCACTTCTAAAACTGTTTAATTAGACCAAAGATAAAAGCACATACAAAAATTAAAAAAAGATGAAATTGAGCGAATCCTCAGTTTTGGTAACTGTAGCCCTCAATAAAAGTTGAGCAGGATTAGAACAGTGGATCAAAAACTTTCATTGTAACTAAAAAAGAAAGAAACAAAATTACGAAGACTGACGATGAATAAAAAGTAAGACCAATCAATGCTATAGTTGATGTTGGGTACAATAAAGGCTAAATTAAACTTGTTGACTTATTATGAGACAGTTTAGTGATAAATTCTTAGACTTGCTAGATATATTTCATATATGATGTCATCAATCAATTTATTAATCTAAAGCTTATTCATATTTATTTTTATTAGATTACTCAAGACGGTGTTGTGACTCTACCTATACTTCGTCTGCCTATTATAAAACGGGGTTTTCGAAATGGTTATTTTCTGTGAGAAGTTTCAGTTTGTCCTAAAAGTTCGTTATATTCTTGGATCGAGGCTCATTATCTATCTCATTCATTTACTCTGCCGTATATTTTTCAAACTATTGTTACTCTCCCAAACTATCAATATCATCCATATCTGTAGGCTTCTTTTTGTAATTCATTTCAACTTGATAGCTCTCTTCTTCATTTTGCTAGCTAATGTGAGATGGATTACCGTAAAAGGGATTCCTCTATTTTCTCTTTATTTGAGGAATAGAGTTTGCCTATTAGCATTTAAGTTTGCCTCCACTGCACTATTAAAATTAGTAATTTCCTAGAATAATCGAATTATTGATGAGATGAAGACTATCAATAATTGATTTATAATTATAGTTGGTTTATTCTAAGAGACGATTACCTTCCTATTCACTAAGTTCAAGACTGATAGCTTACTGCTGTAAGCCAACTAAGCTGCAGCGTATTTAATAGGTTAAGTGCTTACGAAGTATCTTTATTTAATAAAGCTATGAGTCAATTTCCTTACTACTTTTATACAGGATGATATCCTTGGCAGTTAATGGCACTGATGGACGAACTGTTGTATTCTTAGATCTTATCTAAGCATTCTTCAACTCTTCCTCATAATCTTGATGCCGATGGTGCTCTAGTGCTGATTTGTGTTTGCTTTTCTTTTCTTCCATAACTTGTTTTATCCTATCGAAGTCTTGATCAGTAATTTCTTAATCGACTAAGTTTCATTACGGGTACATTATATTTGTTAATAACGTGGCTTTGTGTTTGCACTTGAGTAGGCTTCTTGCTAATTGTTTTGTAAATAATGCTCTGGTTTCGTTGTATAGGCTTTTTTACGAGCGTCTGGTAAAAGATAATTTTGAGTCTTGTTGGAAGCTTGTGAAGATCTCAAGTTTTGCTGATTTTGGGCATTCACATTTTGAATCGAATGGGCAGAATACTTGCCAAGGAACTTTAAGACATTAAGTTGCTTTTGTCGCTCTTAATAGAACTTTTTATTATTGATTGTAGGGCGTTGTTTTTCAATCCGATTATACATGGCTAAGTCATAAAACTGTTACTCCTATTCTGCTATTCTATTTTGGTGAGTTCCATTGAAAGGCGATTATTATTTTTTTGATTTTGGAGCACAGGTTTATTATATGGGTCATCTCGGTTCATAATTTTTTTCATTCTATTGAAGAGGACTGCGTTCTGTTTTTAGATTTCTGTCTTTTTATCCTATTATAATTGTTGCGCTTTGAGATTTTGACGAGTATTCATTGAAGATGAAATATAGCTCCTGGAATTTTGAGAGGTCTAGAGTAGTGGAAAGAGTTACTCTGATGTTATGGAGGCGTTGCTCATGGAGCTGTCGATTTTTTTGGTGTATTTTATTAACGATTAGTTGGTTAAAGGCTGGAATATCACGATCCATACAGTTATATAATATATACAGAAACAGCATCGTAGTTATTCTATAATAATAAGTTATGGCTTAGCAAATATCATCTCATTTATTTATTGCTTTCGAGTCGTATAGACCACCTGAAATCGTCTTCTTGAAATTAAAGTCATCTAAGTTACATGGAAATTACCTAGTTTTAGTGTATGCTCAACGAGCTGCTTTACTTTTTGGATCCAGTCAGTTGAATTTTAAAGATTATTTTTTTAGAATGTAAGTTTCTTTAGTCGTTTCAAATGCTCGATCGATGCTGGAAGCCGTTTTAGCTGATTTTAATCTAGTTGTAAAGTTTAAAGCCCTGGAAGGGAATCAAAGAATTCTTAGTCTATATATTGTATTTAGTTCTTTTGCACACTTAATGAATAAAGTTTAGGTAATTCCTTCAAGACTATTGGTATTTCTTTGAATTTATTGCGGTCAATTGAAATAGTTCTTAATTCAGTCAAAAGTTCCATTCCTTTTGGAAGCTTATTGATTTGCTGGCCCTCAATTCTCAAGTACTTTAAAAACACCATTTCAGTGATTTACTCATGAAGATTTGTAATGCCATTGTCGATAAGTGAAAAAGTTTATAGTTTTTTTAGATCTGAGAGCCACTCAGGAAGCTAACTAATCTTACATCCCTCCAGCTCAAGGACTTGGAGATTGGAAGCTAGTGCTGCTATTTATTTGGGAAGAGCCTTTAAAGCTCTCATTTGAATCGACAAGTGTTTGAGTTTTGTTAACTTTCCAATTTCCTCTGATATCGTATGGTAATGAGACTAAATTTTTAAAACTTATAGATTTTTCAATGAATAAATGGACTGAGGGAAATTTTTTAGTTATGTTTGGCTTAAATCTAAGTTTGTCAGTTCTTTCAAATTTCCAATCCACTAAGGAAGCTCTTCTATCTTGTTTTTCGAAAGAGCTAGCTATTTGAGCTTGGTGAAGCTTTATATGGCAGTAGGGAAGGCAGTTAGTTTGTTCTTTGATAAATCTAAGAAGGTCAGCTTGGTAAGCTATTTAAAGCTTTCAGGCAGCTATTTGAATTAGTTTTTATCCGACTCTAGTTTCTTGAGGTTTTTGAGATCTCCAAAATTAGAAGGTAATGTCTTAATCTTGTTATTTCTGATGTTCAATCCTTCAAGGTTCGATAGCTCGCAAATTTATTCAGGAAGAGAAGTTAACATATTGTCTCTTAAGTTGAGCTTGGCCATTTTTTTTAACTTAGAAACTGTTTATATTGAGCCAACCTTATTTCTACTTAGCTGTAGGCGGTTTAAATTTGGAAAATTTTCAGTAATAAACCTGATGTTAGTAAGTTGGTTATCAGCAAGTTCCATATTTTTAATGTGGCCCATTCCTTACTATGAGCCCTTCATTACCTCAATGCTTTTGTCGTCAATATTTTCATTGATTAACGATAGGATCTACTGTTCTTTTTTGTAAATTTGCTTGACCTTTTAAGGAATTATATATTATTTCTTAGCTCTGTCTTCGTTGATATTGATTATATTTTTGCCATATTCTTCAGGGATTTCAAAGACTAAATATTTGTTCAAGAATCTTCTCTATGCTTATTTTTTTATTAAATCTTATATCTTTATTATTGTTTCTTTCTTGGTTTTTTTTTCTGTTGTGAGCCCGTAAATGGTTTTAATTCTGTTTATTTAGAGTTTTTTGAATTTTTGTACCTTTATCTTCTTGGATTATAGCTGGATACATACTCCATATTTAGGGATATTCTTTTAAGATTGGGCCTTCCTGTTAACAATAGAAGTGCAAGCCGATTGAAGTTAATGGTTTTCACCTTTTAGAAGGATCGTCTTCAAAACCTCAGGATCTTCATGCTATATTCGACACAATCCACATATCATGTGCCCACAGTCCTCGCTCAAACATTTTCGATGAGTCCAAAGATAATTGGAGTGCGAGTAAGCTTTGTTACAATCGCTACAAACGAATGGCCTATCCAGTTCAACGTAGTTGTGTTACAATCCTATACGTTTGCAGCCACTCGGTTCAGCACTTGTTATTCTTGGCTCATTCTTTATGACATTTAAATATTCGACGGCCCGTGGATCTAAACTTGTCCAAACAGAACACAGTTCTGTGAGTGGTCCAAAGAGCGTCCTCCCAAGCTAGTAGACATAATGGCTGAATAAGTTAGAGCACTGAATGAATTTCGATGTAATAGATTTGACAGCAAGCTGAATTTAGCAGAGATATTTTTATTTGTATATGACGTTGATCAATATATCGTTAGTGCCTTGCTTCAATCTGTTCTTTATTCTAATAATCTTCATGATCTTGGGTTAATTCTAGCTGACCTAATTAAGATATTCAAAAATTTTGAGGATCTATCTTTCTTTGGAACTACATTTGCAACGCATCAAGTCTCCTATCTTGAAACTCAACAAATCAGGTGGAGACGTCCATCTTGCCTTTGTGCAGAGTTTAGCATCGTATAGATCTTTAGAAACCTTCAGTAGCCCATGGATTATTCGGTTGAGATAAAGTACGATGTAAGAGTGAAGGTTATTAACAGTTTTGTATGAAAATTTACCACATGCTTTTTAATATCTTTCGATATGAGTGAATCCGTCTCTTTATAGTTATCGAAGAAGCAGCTTGGATTGCTGGTCAAAGTTATTCTTTTGGAGTTAACTCATGAAATTTTAAATTTCAGCTTTTTACTCTTCAATTAAATCATTAAGAGGCATTTTCATCCACATAAACATTGTATTTACATTCCCTCCTTTCTGCTGTACTCTCAAATTTTATTATCTATCAAGGAAATAGTTTTTAATCTTAAATTTATCCCATAACTCCTCACACCATTTGGTAAGGATTCTTAGGATGGCAGGGTGTTTGATGACTAAATGCCCAGATTGTATTTCATCATCAGTATAAATAGGCACATTTTTTGATATCTTTCTTCCTATTGCATAATGGGTATACTCTTTAACTTTAGCTGAATATTTTTATTTTCCCTAAAGTCCATCCTTATATTAGTTTTTTATCAATTCACTCTTTTCTTGCTCTGACAATTTCTTTATGGATTTAATGGATCGTTCATTCATCCAATGCTAGTTGGAAACATTATTAAACATGGTTGAGACAAACTAATAGAACTCTTCATAAACTGTCTTTTTTTAGGGACCTATAATCGGTTGATCTATTTCGGTCATGAGCCAGTTCAAAAATTTCATAATGAGGTCGTTGTAATTTCCGTCTTACCGATACGTGAATACCACGTCTCCTTTTAGTAAAAGATCATTTTAAAGTGCTTCTCTATTGTCAATGGGTTTGACTTTCTCGTCAATTACCTTACTCACATCATTTGATTATGTCAAGGGGTATTTCTTTTGCATGTATGGAACAATTCTTTATTAAATGTGCTGATTGATGAGCTCCATCTGCCTCTCAGTCAGATTATACTTTTTCGTCATGAGGAGAATATTTTTGAGTATCCCTTCAGAGCAGAATATTTTAGTTTGCTCGTAGGTCATATGTTAATTCGAGAGTGAATGGAAGGCCGAGGAAAAGACACTGTTACAAACTTCAGTCAGCCATTATTTGAGAACCTAATCATCAAGTTCTCCTTAGTATTAGCCATCAGGAATATCAATAATGACTGAACGATCTCTTGCTTAGAGCTCGAACTATCTTCCTTGCTTTATTGATTTCTTCAAAAGGGTATCAACAACTTCAATCAACTGATTGTACTTTGGCGGCTAGGACCTTTTGAAGTTAGATATATTTGTAATATTATATGGTTCTTTCACGGGAACTTTTGCTTACTTAACATCACCCTCAGTTTATTGCGCTTGAGATGGATCGATCCTCGGTAGCTTGTTGAACCGGACAAATTTAGTTTTCATCAAAAATTAATTATATATTTAAATGCTCTTTCTTTGAATTGATAATTAGATATAAAGACGATTCGTTGTAAAATAGGAATTAATGAGAAATGGGCTTATAAGATATGTAAATGGAGTTTTATTGTTATAAAAATGAGATATTCAGATAAGAAGCTCATCTGCAAGTTGGGTGGTGTATCGAAATTTGCGGTCTAGTGGTAGGGTGCTTTCTGATTTCCGGAAAAATAGGTATTTGCTGCATATTAGTGACATTTCCTTCGTTATTTTGTCATTAAGTCGATAGTTTCTATAACCAGAATAACAACTTTCATAAATATGTTTCATTAGCTACCTCTCTTGTTACACTTCCCTCTCCTTCTTAGGGCCGCTTTGCGAGAGGTACATGTATGTGAGTTCCCGATCGAGGTTCTATTTAAGCTGAACTCGGTTGTGAATATGGTTCAGGCATATGGTGATTTAGTGCTATTTAATTGAGGTGGGGAATTAGCGATCATTGGATTTGAAGAAATCATTATTCTTGAATTAAGAAAGCTAATATCTGCAGGTTTTTCTAAGTCGTATTACTGGCTTGAGTGAGAGCGATTTGAATTGATTATAGATGGAGGATGTTTGCTGAGATTGTACCAGCCAATGCCTTACATATTTCTAAGCTTCAGGAAGTGTGAGGCGAGGGTCCTATGTCCAAAAGTGGAAAATATAGTTCCACATCATGGAGGTAAGATCACTTGAAACTGGATCAAAGCCCTTTACCATATAAGCTTTATATTGATGAGTAATTAATAATGATTTTGATTTTTGTTGGTAGTTCTAATCTGATATGAATTTATCAAATGATGATAAAACTATAATTAGATATTTGTAGAGCCTGATGGAGAAGACCTACATCTAAGAGTTGAGATAGAAGGAGAGTTCCTTCGGTAAAATCTTCAAGGTGTCTGGACCATGTAATTAGTAGCTTATCCAGTGGTCGTTGCTGAGAGGATGGGTGGATCCAAAATGTATGAGCTCGTTAAGGTTGGCTACGACAAGCTCGTCGGAGAAATCATTAAGCTGGACGGTGACTCAGCCTTCATCCAATGCTATGAGGATACATGTAAATACTTCACTATTTAGCCGGATTAACCGTCGGAGATCCTGTTGAAAGAACCAAACAACCTTTGTCAGTTGAACTTGGGCCCGGTATCTTGGATCAAATCTTTGACGGGATCCAGCGTCCTCTTAAGGTCATCGCTGAGTGGTCTAAATCTGTGTTCGTTCCCAAGGGAGTCGATGTCCCATCCTTGAACCCAACCAAGCTCTGGTAATTTAAGCCAGTAAGCTCAATAAAGGAAGGTGACATTTTGAGTCAAGGAGACATCTTTGCCTCAGTCTATGAGAACAGTTTATTCTCTGAACATAGCATTTTGGTTCCTCCAAAATGCAGAGGAAAAGTGACTTATATTGCTCCACCTGGAGAATACAACATTCATGAGGAGGTCTTAGAATTGTAAATTGATGGAAAGAGAACCAAATATTCAATGAGTCATAAATGGCCTGTCAGGCAGCCTAGACCAATTGTTGAAAAACTTGCTGGTGATGTTCCCTTGATTACTGGACAAAGAGTATTGGATGCTATGTTCCCATCTATCCTTGGTGGAACCTGTGCCATTCCTGGAGCCTTTGGTTGCGGTAAAACCTGCATTTCTCAAGCCCTTTCAAAGCACTCTAACAGCTAGATTATTATTTATGTCGGATGTGGTGAAAGAGGAAATGAGATGGCTGAAGTCTTGGAAGAATTCCCCGCCCTCACAACAATAAAGAACGGAAAGGAAGTATCAATCATGCAAAGGACATCACTTGTGGCAAATACTTCCAACATGCCTGTGGCTGCCCGTGAGGCCAGTATCTATACAGGTATTACTCTTGCTGAATATTTCAGAGATATGGGTAGAAACGTATCAATGATGGCTGACTCCACCTCTCGTTGGGCAGAAGCCTTGAGAGAAATCTCAGGTCGATTGGCTGAAATGCCTGGTGATTCAGGATATCCTGCTTATTTGGCAACCAAACTTGCACAGTTCTATGAAAGAGCTGGAAAGGTTACATGCTTGGGCTCACCAAACAGAAACGGCTCCATTACTATCGTCGGTGCAGTTAGTCCTCCAGGTGGTGACTTTGCTGACCCAGTCACAACTTCAACCCTTTCAATCGTACAAGTTTTCTGGGGGTTGGACAAGAAGTTGGCTCAAAAAAAGCATTTCCCCTCAGTAAACTGGACAATTTCAACATCTAACTATGAGAGGCAGTTGGACAAATATTTCAACTAAAACTACGATAAGGAGTTCTCATACTTGAGGCAAAAGATAAAATAAATTCTTCATGAGGAAGTTTAACTCAATGAAATTGTGCAATTGGTCGGAAAGGATTCACTGTCAGAAGATCAAAAGCTCACTCTTGAAATCGCCAATATTATCAAAGGAGAGTTCCTTCAGCAGAATGCCTTTTCAGAGCATGACTTTACCTGCCCACTCGAAAAAGTAATGTTTTATTGATTTAGACCACAGGAATGATGAAGGCAATTGTACGTTACTACGAGCTTGCCCAAAGAGCAATTGTTGAAACAGCCAAAAGACCAGACAGGATCAACTTCGCCTTCCTCAAGAGTCAAACCGCAACCCAACTGAACAGCCTCAAGCAAATGAAGTTCCAGGACCCAAAAGTTGACCGAAAGGAGCTTGTCGAAATATTTGCCAACCTCGTTGACCAAATCACAACAGTCTTTAAAAACCTCATGAATAAATGATAGTTGATGATTGATAAATGAATATAAAATATCTAATAGTATTTTAAAATTAAATGCTGATGGTGTTATTCGTGGCTTTGCTTTGTGGGGTTGCTTGCTACTTTGTTAACAAATACTACTGGAAGCCAAAGAGGTTGATTAGTTGGTACAAAAATACTTTAGAGATCATGGGATACAATGTTCTTGTATTCCCTTATAAGCCCTTTAAAATAATGCTACTTTAAAATCAAAAGTATAACGAAAAGGAGTACAACGATGCGTTTTACGACGAAAAGTATAATTGGAAGAACTACGATATCATTATCAGTAATACATCAAATATGATTACTCTTATCTTTATCAATCCCCGTCTCCTCAAATACCTCTTTGCACCATAGAAAAACTACATAATCATTAAATCCCACCTTAATAAATATGGCTTTAAGTTAGCTCTTGGAAATACTATGATTTTAAATGAAGGTCCTGCATGGAAACGAAAGAGAAAAGTGTTATCTTAGGTATTTAACTTTGAATTTATAAAGCGTAATGTCGATAAAATGAAATAAATTTGTAAGGAGATGCTTGATAAGATGTAAAAGAAAAGTTTGATTGTGAAGGAAACTTCCAACGAAATTCATTATGAATACCAGTTGATCAATATCTTCCAAGATATTATCTCTAATATTGTTATTAGATGCTTCTTTGGAGCACAGCCGATCAATTCAAGCATAGAGGGGAGCAGTATCAATCAATATTTGAGTGAAGCACTCAAGGATGGGAAGAAGCAGTCAACTGACATCTTAGTACTTCTCTTTGGATAAAATGCATATCATTGGGGGTTGGCTAAACCTTACCGTGAGCTAAAACGCAAACTAAGCTTAGTTAGGAAGGAAGTTAAGTAGATTATAAATAACAAGAAGCAAAATCTTAATCAAACTACTAATTTGCAAAAATACACTGATATATTTGAGGCAATGTGGCTTTTAAAATCCAAAGAATCAAAGTAACTCTCCCCTTTAGATTAGTAAGAAATGATTGAGTAATTCTGTGCATTTATGACTGCAGGTAACGATTCAACCAGCCTGTTTGTCAATATGATAATGTACTTTATTTGTGAAAATCCTGAAGTATAGAGTAGACTTCGCAAATAGATTTAAGCGAATATTCCAAGCGAATAAGACATAACCTTCGCAAATATAAGAAAAATCGAATATTTGGAATGGATCCAACTATAGACAACAAGGATGTATGGTCCAGCCACAAGTATTTTTCTAAGAGAAGCTGTTAAAGATACAAGTGTAGATAATATTCCTATTCTCAAGGGAACTGGCATCAAAATTTAGCTTCTTCCAAACCACTACAATTAAAAATATTTCAAAAATCCACTCAAATTTGACCCTCTAAGATGGAGCAGTTGTTAATAGTTCCCTCCATTTTGCTATGGGGGATTCGGTTTTGGGGCTCGAACTTGTTTGGGAAAACATTTAGCGTATTTATCAACCAAGATAATAGTTATCATGCTCTTAAAAAGGTATAAACATATATCGATCGATAAAAAAAGCTCAATTAGATTTTAATTTAAAGGATTTTATAGCCCCTCTCCCTTCAAATCGATTATAGTTAAAGAACTCAAGAAATAATGATATGTATCATTTAGAATAACAAATCTATATTTTACT
>JACCDV010459146.1_pt1 | contig 28886 bp, 23 predicted proteins | sample 7446131 | NCBI WGS metagenome assembly JACCDV01 (sample SAMN15323448, study PRJNA562643) | freshwater metagenome | isolation source: river surface water | place: USA:Blue River Watershed | collected 2017-08-17 | reverse complement strand
TTAAAATTTGGCGTCAAAAGAACGCAAGTTCAAAAGGTAGCATGGAAACTTATAAATTAGATAATGTTTCTACTGCAAGTTCGTTTTTGGAAATGTTAGACCAATTAAACGAGCAATTAATTAACGAGAAAAAAGAACCTGTAGCATTCGATCACGACTGTCGTGAAGGAATTTGCGGTATGTGTTCTCTATACATCAACGGACGTGCTCACGGACCTGACACTGGAATTACTACGTGTCAGTTACACATGAGAATGTTCAACGATGGAGATACAATTTACATTGAACCATGGAGAAGTAAAGCGTTTCCAGTTATCAAAGATTTAGTGGTTGATAGAAGTGCTTTTGATAGAATTCAGCAAGCGGGTGGTTTCGTATCGGTAAACACTTCTGGAAATACGATTGATGCAAATTCAATTCCTGTTCCTAAAGACGATGCAGACAAAGCTTTTGAGGCTGCTGCTTGTATTGGATGTGGTGCTTGTGTGGCAACTTGTAAAAATGGTTCTGCGATGTTATTCGTAGGTGCTAAAGTATCACAATATGCTTTATTACCACAAGGTAAAGTAGAAGCTACACAACGTGTTTTAAACATGGTACGTCAAATGGACGAAGAAGGATTCGGAAATTGTACCAATACTGGAGCATGTGAAATTGAATGTCCAAAAGGAATTTCGTTAGAAAACATCGCACGTATGAACAGAGAATACTTAAAAGCTTCTTTGAAATAATTCATTGAAACTTTATAATAATAAAACGCATTCATTCATTTGAATGCGTTTTTTCTTTTAATTATTTCTTAAACATTCTTGAATAAAAGAATAAATAGGTAATTTTAACCTTAAAAATTAGTTAGTATGAAATCGCTTTTTCCTTTGTTTTTCTTTATTTTTCTATTTCTGCTTTTTCGCAAAGTAGTGTTTTAGTACTGCAAAAATTAAACACTAATTTTACTAAAGAAATTAAAGAGCATAAGCGCATTAAAGTATGGACAAAAGATGGTCAAAAATTATATGGAAGATTTACAATAATCGATTCTTCTAGTATACAGATTGAAGGAAAAGTTATTTTATTAGATGAAATTGTTATGATGAAGAAAAGATCTCTTTTTGCGACGATTACTAATCCAATATTTATAGCAACCGGATTTCTTTTTTATTGCCGGCGGAATTATTGGTGTTTCAGCTGGTGGATATGGATATATTGCGGCAATAGCTCTACTTCCACCTGGTATCGCAATATCATTAATATCAATATTTTCGAACAATCATGAATCAGAAAAATGGGAATATTTAATTAAATTAGAATAAATGAAAGTAGCACTTTTTCAAACCAAATTAGCTTGGGAAAACCCAATAGTAAATCGAAAATTCATTGAAGAATATTTCCTAAATGAAGACGAATCGTTTGATTTATTTGTTTTACCCGAAATGTTCACTTCTGGTTTTACAATGAATCCAGCTGCTGTAGCCGAAACTATGGAAGGGGAAACCATGGCTTGGCTAAAAGATTTGGCTAAAAAGAAAACGTGTGCTATTACAGGAAGTATAGTCATCAAAGAAGATGAAAATTTCTATAACCGAATGGTCTTTGTTTTCCCATCTGGCGAAGTGCAGTTTTATAATAAACGTCATTTATTTACCTTAGCTGGAGAAGAAAAAGTGTACACAAAAGGAACTGAAAAAGTTATCGTAAACTATAACAATTGGAATATTTGCTTGCAAATTTGCTACGATCTGCGATTCCCAGTTTTTGCTCGAAATACTGAAAATTATGATTTGTTATTGTATGTTGCCAACTGGCCAAAACCAAGAATTAATGCTTGGGACGCCTTATTAAAAGCACGCGCTATAGAAAACATGTGTTATGCTATTGGTGTGAATAGAATAGGAGAAGATGCCAATCATTTGGAATATCCTGGACATTCTCAAGTTTTTGATTATTTAGGCAATCAAATGATGGATTGTGAAGATGAATTAGGTGTTTTTATGATAGAATTAGATAAAACAAGCCAAAACGATGCTAGAACTAAATTTAATTTTTTAAATGACCGAGATGTTTTTAAAATAGATTAATCTAAAACAAATTCTTGTTCTACATCCCAATTCGCCCTAACATCAATAAGTTTTGGAAAATAGATGATTTCTTCAGCTTGTTTTTTAGCTAAGTAATTTCCAGTGTCCCATTCATTATTGGCGTTTTCATCATAGATTATTCTAACGGTGTATTGTTTAGGCTCAATTGTTTCAAAGAAAAAACTAGTTTTATCAGCAGATGACATTCGGTATAACACATTGTCTTTTTCTAGTAATTCTACAATAACCGGAAATTTTTTAACATTTATTAGGTTGATATTTAAATTACCATAATCGGCTATTTGTTTTGTAGATAGATTGTATTTTAGAGAATCATTTGTTTTTTCATAAAAGTCAACAAAAGCACCCGGAAGTATTTCAATCTTATATTTTTCGTCTTCATCTTTCTTAAAATCGATGCTAATTTCCTGATCAAAATCATTATAATTTGAGGTAAAGCTTACAGCTACCGAATCTTTATTTATAAGCTTAATCTTTGAATTATCAATCTTAATTAAAGGAGTAGAAGATTTAAGTACTAATGGATCTCTAAAAGCTAAAAGGCTATTCGATTTTTTCTCAATTTTTAACGAATCTGATTCTTTTAAATCTTTTAGTTTTGCAACAAAATTTTTAGAATAAGTTCCATTAGATACAGTAATTTGTATAGAATCCATTTTTATATTTGGATAAAAAATTTGAACTGAATCTTTGTTTTTTTCAGGGAACTTAGTCACTTTTATTGGCACTTCTTTGTCTTGATAGGAAGCAGTTACTTTTGTATTTTTAAAATCGCCTTCATAACCTAAAAAAAGTTTGTTATTGCTTTCCTGTGTTGGTTTTTCAGCTTTAAAAGGTTTTTTTTCTTGAAACAATTCTAATTCAAACATATCCGAAGTAGGAATTGTAATTGGATAATCTAAAAAACCAATTTTATCAATTGATGGATTATAAATATTATTGCTTGATTTGTCTTTCATAGCAATAATTTTGTACGTTCCTTCTTTTAGATTTTCTAGTGAAAATACTTTTAAACTATCTAAAGTATTGGTAACATATAATGGAGTTTCTTTATAAACAGTAGAATCGGTAAACGTTTGTGCGTCATACAACATAACACTTACAAAATTTTCAGGCGTTTGCTGATAAGCATCTTTGATTTTTCCAACAACAGTTAAGGAATCAACATAACTTCCTGTAGAAAAAACATATTTAAATTGAGAATACGGATTTCCTTCGTTATTATCCGTAATACTTTGTCCAAAATTAAAACTATAGGTTGTATTAGGTTGTAAGGTGTCTAAAATTTTAATCGAAATAAATTTACTAGCATTTCCTTGAGGAATAATTACTGGTTGTTTTTTCATAGGTGGCGAAATAATCAACTGTTTATTGATGTTTTTAACTTTAATTAATTCATCAAAAACAATTTTAATTTCGTTTCCATTAAAATTAGTTTTAAAATTTTCTGGAGTACTATATGTAATTTTAGGTGCTATAGTGTCTTTAGTTCCGCCAGTAATAATTCCTCTTTTAGCGCAATTGGTAAATAATAAAAGGCTTGCAAACAAAAAGGCTATGTTTTTTAATTTTATCATCTTTCTAAATAATGGAATTACAAAATAACAACTATAATTAGTACAAACATACAATTTTTGCTAATTTTTATGAAAGTGTGTAGGCAATAGTAACAATGCTAACTTTACAATTAGGAATTTTTAATAATGCTTTTGCACAAGCTTCTAATGTGGCTCCAGAAGTTATTACATCATCAATAAGTAAAAAATGTTTTCCATGATCCTGTTTTGAAAAAGTCACATCAAATAAAGAATCTGCAACTTCTTTTCGCTTTTCTCTATTTTTCTTGGTTTGTGTTTTTGAATATTTATTTCGGAATAATATCGATGAATTATGAGGTATGTTTAATTCTGAAGAAAGCGCTTCGCAAAAAGTAGTGACTTGATTATAACCTCTTTCATTCAGTCTTTTTTGATGCAGCGGAACAGGAATAATTTCTGAAAATTGATGTTTTTCATTAATTTGAAGTAAATCTTTGGCATATAATTTTCCAAGATAGGTTCCTATTTCTTGCTTGTTGCGGTATTTTAAATTATGAATTAAATTTTGAATAATTCCTTCCTGATGAAAATAGAACATAGAGCTACCATATTCTAAAGGAATTATGCCGTAAAATTTTTTTGTTGTATCGTTGTTATCAAATTTATTATGATTGGTATATGGAAGGTTATGAATGCATGAACTACAAATAATATTTTCATTTTTTAGTAACAAAGAATTACATCCAAAACATAGTTCAGGGTAAAATAAGTTAATCAGGTTTTTAAGCATTTTGTCGAAAAAATTATATTGGTATCTGGTTTTTTGAATAAATTTATAAAAAAAATTTAAAATGCCATTTAGCAAAAATAAAATAGCTAAGGTTGCAATCATTGTATTGATGCTATTAGCTTTATTTTTTAGTGTCAAATATTATAAGGTTTCTGATGAGTTTGAAAATTATATTGAAACATCAGATTTAGAAAATAAAGTTTTAGATAGTCAATTAGCAGAAATTCTTCATAAATATGATTCTGTAAGCTTAAAAAACAGGGAAGATAGTGTTAGATATAATACTCATATTCGATTGCTTCAAAATGATAGTTTGAATAACAGAAAATTAAAAGCAGTTTTGTTAAACGATTCTATTATTGATTATGCCAAAAGACAGCAGTACAAGAAGAACGGTCCCTTTAATTTAAAATCATCAACATCAAAGTCTGATAAACTTTCTGCTTTAAATATTAACGTAAAAGGAGTTAAAATTTATTCTGATAATTATAATTTAAAAGATAGTAAAATTCAACAATTAAGAGTTTGTTTTACTTTAGAAGCAAACAATTTAGTGAAATCTGGCACAAAGACCATTTATGTGCAAGTTGTAAACCCTAAAAATCAAATAATTTCTATAGAAAATGCCTTTGTTGAATCGGATTTAAATTTAAAGTTACAATACAGTGCCTCTGTTGATGCTAATTACCAAAAGAAAGACACAGATGTTTGTACGTATGTTAATTTAGAGCAAAAGAAGACGATTAAAGGTAAATACAAAATTAATATTTATCACGATTTCGTTAAAATTGGTACTTCTGTTTTCGAATATTAACAATTCTCGTTTTTATTCTCTAATTTCTTTTCTTTATTTCATTCCTATTTTTACTTTTGCATTATGGCAAAACAAGATGATATTTTTAAGAATGTAGTTTCGCATGCAAAAGAATACGGATTTATTTTTCCGTCAAGCGAAATTTACGATGGTTTAAGCGCTGTATATGACTACGCGCAAAATGGTGTGGAGTTAAAAAAGAACATCCGTGAATACTGGTGGCAATCGATGGTGCAAATGCACGAAAATATTGTAGGATTAGACGCTGCAATTTTAATGCATCCAACTACTTGGAAAGCTTCTGGACACGTTGATGCCTTTAACGATCCATTAATCGATAATAAAGATTCTAAAAAAAGATACCGTGCCGATGTTTTAATTGAGGATTATGCCGAAAAATTAAACCAAAAAGCGCAAAAAGAAATCGACAAAGCACGTGAGCGTTTTGGTGCTTCATTTGATGAAGAACAATACAAAACAACCAATCCACGTGTGATGGAATATTTGGCTAAAAAGAAAGAGATTCTAGAAAGAATGGCTCGCTCTTTAGAGACAGAAAATCTTGCCGATGTTAAAGCTTTAATTGAAGAATTAGAAATTGCTTGTCCAGAAAGCGGTTCTAAAAATTGGACCGATGTGAAGCAATTCAACTTAATGTTCGGAACTAAATTAGGTGCTTCTGCTGAAAATGCGATGGATTTATACTTGCGTCCAGAAACGGCCCAAGGTATTTTCGTAAACTTCTTAAACGTTCAAAAAACAGGTCGTATGAAAATTCCTTTCGGAATTGCTCAAACGGGTAAAGCGTTTAGAAATGAGATTGTTGCTAGACAATTTATTTTCCGTATGCGCGAATTTGAACAAATGGAAATGCAGTTTTTCGTTAAGCCAGGAGAAGAAATGAAATGGTACGAATACTGGAAAACGACACGTTTAGCTTGGCATCAATCGCTTGGTTTAGGAAAAGAAAATTATCGTTTCCACGACCATGAAAAACTAGCGCATTATGCTAACGCTGCTGCAGATATCGAATTCAACTTCCCATTCGGATTCAAAGAATTAGAAGGAATTCACTCAAGAACCGATTTCGATTTGAAAGCGCACGAACAATTCTCTGGTAAAAAATTACAATATTTTGATAACGATACGAATTCAAACTACACACCTTATGTGGTAGAAACTTCGGTTGGTTTAGATAGAATGTTCTTGGCGGTTTTCTCAAACTCGTTACAAGAAGAGGTTTTAGAAGATGGTTCTACAAGAACAGTTTTACGTTTACCTTCGGTATTAGCACCAACAAAAGCGGCTGTTTTACCATTGGTTAAAAAAGACGGTTTACCAGAAGTAGCGCGTAAAATTATCGATGATTTAAAATGGGATTTCAACGTAGCGTATGATGAAAAAGACGCGGTTGGTAGACGTTACAGAAGACAAGATGCTTTAGGAACGCCATTTTGTATCACGGTAGATCATCAAACATTAGAAGATGAAACGGTAACGATTCGTCACAGAGATTCTATGCAACAAGATAGAGTGAAAATTTCAGCATTACGTGATATCATCAACAACGAAGTTTCGATGAGAAACTGGTTGATGAAAATGTAATTAAAGTATTAATATTTAAGTATTAAGAATTAAGACAAAACCCCAAATTTTATGAAATTTGGGGTTTTATATTTTTGATCTCTATTTTCCACCAGCGTCATTTCGAGTGTTTTGTTTTTGGAAAGCCCTAGATTTACAAATACAAAATGTGTCGAGAACTACTGAAAACAAATCGTTGTTACAGTTCTCGATACAATTTTACTAAGCAAAAATTAGCATTTTTCCTTAGTAAAATCACTCGAAGTAATGTTTGAGTTAGTTCGTTGTTGTAGTTTTTGTATTAAAATCGATAACCAATATTTAAGTCTGCTCGTAATAAGACATCAGGACCAAATTCAGAATTTCCTAAAGTTCTGCCAATTCCAAAAATTGGTTCAAAAACAAATCCAGTATTATTTACCCATTTTTTTCCTAAAGACAATCCAATTGAAAATGCAGTATATTTTTCTTTATTAAAATATCCATTTATTTCAATTTCATCATATCTTCCAGTTGAATATTTTGTAAAACCTTCTACAAAAAAACCTTTTGCGCCATATTCTTTACTTTCTTGAAAATAGAAACGTGCAAATGGAGTTATTGAGAAATCTTCATACCAGCTATTATCTTTTTGAAGATTAACCAAAATAGATGACCCAAGTGTAAAATCTTTAGAATGAATATATTCATAAGTACCTTCAAATATGGGTCCAGCTAAAAGTTTTATAGCACCTACTTTAATTTCATGTTTTCGTTCTGTTAATGGTGTTTTATTTTCTGAGGTATTTTCTTGACTAAAAGAAGACAGACCAACTGTAAACAACAGTAGTAATAAGGTTTTTTTCATAAAATGATTTTTAATTGAATGGTATGATAGTATAAATAGGAAACTACAAACCAGCATTTTACTAGAAAAATTAATAATTATTCAATAAAATGATATTTGCTAATCCTGTTTTTTGTATATTTAAAAGTAACTTAGAAGCTTGGTGTTTTATTATGAAGGTTCTAAAATATTATCACAATAGCAGGAAAAAACTACTTCTTTTTCAACAATTCATTGTATTCTTCCAACAACTTCAAATATTTATTTTTCCAATACGCTTCTTCTTTCGAATAGTCTAGACCCGTATCATTTAAAAAATGCGGCTTTAACGTTTCAATTTCATCAGTGAAGTCGTAATGAATAATACTGCCTATTTGTAATACCGTATCTATAGAAACTGTTGGGTTTTCAAATAGCAAATACACCCATCTTCTACTTTTTCCCATGCGTTTGGCTAGCTCTGTTATAGGAAAGCCACTTTTATATACTGCTTCTTTGATTATTTCGCCTCGATGTTGCATAATACAAAATTATGCTCACTTGTGAGTACGTAAAATTACGTATTTTATACAAATATGTAAACAATAAGGTAAATATTTGTAAAATATGATAAAATTATTTGTTAGATTTGTGAAATAGTTTAATTTATAAATCAATAAACATGAAAAAAATATTTAAAATCTTAGTTGTAATTTGTTTGCCAATCCTATTAAGTTCTTGTTCAAACGATGATGATAATGAAACTAATTCTACTACAAAAACAAAAGTAAAGATTAGTAAAATATGGGTGACAACAATACCTTCAACAAATGGTTCTTTATCATGGGATGTTGCAAGTGATCCAGATATTTATGCAGAAATTACCGACAGAGATGGAGCAGGATTAAGAGCTACTACAGTGTGGGATTTTGTTCCATCTCCTAATACACCATATCAAGTAACATTTATACCACAAATTGAAACAACTGATTTTACGGAAACATTAGATGTTGATGTTTGGGATGATGATTCTGATAATGGAACAAGTGATGATTTCATTGGGAATGTTCAGTTCAGAATAAGTGATTACACTACAGGCTCTAATAAATATCCTTCAAACGCTATAAAAATTAATAATGGTACTGTTGTTACAGTTTTTTTTACTTGGGAATAATTTATGAAAAAGTTAATCTTAATAATAATGTTTGCAACTTCATTTTCTATGAATGGGCAAACTTTAAAAGAAATTATACAAACTTTAAAAGGTGATACATCTGAAAAAGTTTTTTATAAAGATATAGTTAACGAAGTAGTTATTGTTAATTCAAATATGAAAGCTAGATTTGGAGGTGGCAATACACGAGCCGCTATTAAACTTAATCTACCAAAAGGGACAAAGCATTGGTATTACAGAATAACCGTAACAGAACTAAATTCCTATTTTTCATTTAGTGAAAAAGAAACTTTATTTTATAAGATTAAAGAAAATAAAACTCCATCAAGTGTTCAATTAACTAGTGAAGGTGTTGATTTTTATATAATTGATTCTAATTCAGTTTCAGATTTTAGGCAAACGGGTAATGATAATTATAGACATTATACTAGCTTTCATAAATCTAAAACAGCAGGATTTATTGATATGTCAAGTTTTATAAGTGATGATTTATGGATAGGTATTAAAAACCCAAACATGAAAGATGGTTTGCGGGTTATAGTTGAAGTAGTTGCTTATGGTGATTTTTAGAGAGGGAAAGGTGAATTATTTAAAAATTTTAGACGATACGTTAAAATCACTTGAAAAGCATACTGATAAAAATCCATTACCAAAAGAAGTCCTTATACAAAGAATTAATTTATTGGACAAATTATCAAATAGAGATATTAGGTTAGTTTTTGATAAATTAAAAGCTGATGGTTTCATAGATGTTATGGATTCAATTGGGATAGACAGTTATTTTATAACTTTTAATGGCTTATTGTTATTACAAAACGGAGGTTACGAAAAAAAACAAAGTATTATAAATACTAACCTTAATTTTAAAAAAATTCTAAATGCTTTTTTACTAATTGCCTCGGTTTTAGGTAGTATTTATACTGTAATCCAAATAAAAGAGGCTTTTTGTAAAAATATTGGTTCTCAACCTGTCTCAATCAAAATAATTAATAATAACAAATGATTTAATAATGAAAGCAAGCGAAATAAATAAATTTCTCCAAGATAATATAGAAAAGTCAGATGTTTTAAGAATCGTATTTAAAGATAATAATTTTAAAATAGGGGCTTTGTTGCATGCTAATACAAATAAAAATCAATGGAATTTTATAAGAGATGTTGATTTGGAAGATTTTTGTGAAACTCAAGATGAAAAATTAACTAATGTTATAAATGGTGAAGATATAGTATTATTACTATTGGAACCTTTAGAATTAAGACAAAAATCAGAATCATATAATGTGATTAAATATCTTAAGCAAAAACAAAAAAAAGCAATGGAAAAATTTAACGATTAATAAAATAACCTATGAAAAATAAAATTACCCTTTTACTAAATCTCTTAATGCTTTTATTGAGCAATATATTATATTCACAAGTGACTTCAATTGAAGTTGCTGTAAATCAAAATAATTTTTCAAATTTTGATAGAAATATTCAAGAAATTCAAAACTTGCCTTATCCTATCGTTTTTATTCATGGATTAAATTCTGACTCAAATGTTTGGAATGAAATGAAAGATTTTATGACTACTAATCTTGGGTTAAGTTATGGTGGAAGATTAGATTTTTGTTTAAATGATAATGGGAGTAACACAAGTAATAACAAACTCGTATATCCCACTACTAACGCAGATATTCACAGATATAACAACATGACATTGACAAATGCTGATTTTTATTTAATTAATTTTGATGTCAGTTGGGTTGGTTTGCCTTTTACTAACTCATCAAATGACGTTTTAAGTAATGAAGCTGCAATAGTAAAACAGGGTGTCGCATTAAATTTAGCTATTGAAGAAATTTTGCAGGTTACAGGGAGAGATAAAGTTGTTTTGTTTGGTCATAGCATGGGCGGATTAGCCGCAAGAGAGTATCTTCAAAATCAAACTAACTGGCAATCTGACGGCAATCATCATGTTGCAAAATTAATAACTACAGGAACGCCTCATGGAGGGTATGAAGGAACTGCAATAGTTAGTAATCCTACCGACCCAATAGATTGGCAATCTGATGCATACAGAGATTTGAGGCATTCATATTTTGTTAGTCAAAATGATGGGGTTTATTTGTTTGGAGGAACCGAAAGTTTTTCAGTAATGAATAATAATATATTTTATGATTTTTATAATGTAGATGTAAATTGTAATGGAGTAATAAATGAATCAATAGTAGGTTTGAACCAAAAGAGTTTGTGGAGTGATGTAGACTATGCATATATAATTGGTCAGTGTACTGGATGTCCTACTTCATTTGAAGGTGATGGAGTTGTTAGAGATTATAATGCGAATTTTAGTAATTTTTACACTTTTCCTTTGCCTAAAAATGAATTCATTTATTCTGCTGTAGCTGCTTTAGAAATACATTCGGATTTGCCAAAACAAATTATTCAAAACATGCAAGCTTTAGATGAGCCAAATGAAAGATGGATTGGATATGAATTAGAATATAATAAAATCTATAAAGGTTATATATACAATCAGCCCGTTTCAGGATATACTTTTGATTATGATGATTATAAGTTTTTTGTAAACGGAAATTCACAAGTTAATATACTTATAAATAATATTACTAGTTCTGTACTTTATGCCAAAATTTTTGATACTGATGGAAATCAAATAGGTACTACTTTTTCTGGTAATCCATCATCTGCAATAAACATAAGTCAACAATTAAACACAGGTAATTATATTTTAGAAATATTTGCTACACCCGTTTTAACATCAACAATTTATCCATATAATTTTAGTCTTACAACAAATTTATCAACGGATGATTTTGAATCAAATGATTTCATAGTTCACCCTAACCCAACTTCTTCAAAAATTTTCATCACTTCAAAAGAGTATGTGTCGTCTTATGAAATTTACAACACCTTAGGGCAAAAAGTAAAAGAAGGCAGTTTTAAAGCTGTTTTAGAGCAAGAAGAATTAGATTTAACCGAACTACAAAGTGGCTTGTACATTCTAAATTTTAACGGGGAGAAAATGAGTAAGTCGGTTAGGATTGTGAAACAGTAATTTATATAAAACTAATGCCTCAAATCTCTTGAGGCATTAGTTTTTAATTGAAAAATCAGTAATTAAAAGCTAGTAATATGAATAAATTATACACACTTAAGAATAAATAGTTCCAAATGAAATTTATATTTTTTTTCTTAATGCTGATTTTACTTTCCTGCCAAAATAACCAAAACTCAAAACAGGTAAAAGGTGGTACCATTACCATTCAAAAATTTGACACACCTGCACCTGAAATAGAAATAAGTTTGTCAGAAGAAGATAGTTTGCTATATCATGAAGTAGTGGCAGATTATGGAAACTATTGGGAAACAACTTCAGGAACTAAAATTAAAAGAGTGGCATTTGATCGCTATTCAGGAACTATATTGCTTTATGAAAATGATAAAAAGACACCTTTTGATAAAAGCAATCCTAATATAGTGTTTCAATGGGAATTTAACGACAGCAATCCTAATTTAATCAAAGGAATACAAGGTTGGAAAGAAAATGACACCATTATGTGCTGGACTTATGACCAAAACAAACAAATCATGATTGATGAAAAGGGGTTAGTCTATCTTAGAAAAAAGATTTAATGCGAATCAAAAATTACTAAAAAAGACACTATCCTAAAAAGTTTGTAAGTTAAAACTATGTGCTTTTAGTCTATTTACTTTTTAGGTTCTGAAAAATTTGACACGAATTACACAAATTAGTACGAATTAATTTGTGTAATTCGTGTCAAAAAAATAGGTGCTACAACTTTGTAGACTTATAGTCTGCCAATCGAAGCTATGAACTTTTAGTTCATAGTGGGTATAGTTCTAAAGTTTAAACTGCGACTTAATACTGCGACTGTAAACTATTCAGAAAGCGCATTCCAGCCTCTAGCTTTCAATGCAATCTTAGTATTCGCTCTTGTGATTAAATGATTGCCTTCGGTAGCCGCCACCATGTGTCCAATTACCGTGAAATTTGGATTGCCTTTGATTTTATCAAAATCTTCCATTTTAATGGTGAAAAGCAATTCGTAATCTTCGCCACCGCTTAACGCTACGGTTGTAATGTCTAAATTAAATTCTTCACACACATTAATCAATTGCGGGTCCACTGGTATTTTCTCTTCGTATAAATTACAACCAACATTACTTTGCTTGCACAAATGTAAAATCTCCGACGACAAACCATCCGAAATATCAATCATAGCTGTTGGTTTAACTTCTAATTTTGCTAAAAGTTCTTTAATATCAGTTCTAGCTTCTGGTTTTAATTGACGTTCGATTAAGTAGGTGTAATCATCTAAAACCGGTTGGTTGTTTGGATTCACTTGAAATACTTGTTTTTCGCGTTCCAAAACTTGCAATCCCATGTAAGCCGCTCCAATATCTCCTGAAACTACTAATAAATCGTTTTCTTTTGCGCCATTTCTGTAAACGATGTCTTCTAAATTCGCTTCACCAATTGCGGTAATGCTAATTATCAATCCTTTTTGCGAAGAAGTCGTATCGCCACCAATTACATCGACATTGTATATTTTAGAAGCTAACGTAATGCCTTCAAACAATTCTTCTAAAGCTTCTAAAGGAAAACGATTTGAAACCGCTACCGAAACCGTAATTTGAGTCGGAGTTGCGTTCATCGCACAGATATCAGATAGATTGGCAACAACGGCTTTGTATCCTAAATGTTTTAACGGCATGTAAGCCAAATCAAAATGAACGCCTTCCACTAATAAATCGGTTGAAATTACCGCTTTTTTATCGCCAAAATTCAATACCGCGGCATCATCACCAATGCTCTTTAGTGTCGATTCTTGACTAACAGTAAAGTTTTTAGTTAAGTGTTCAATTAAGCCAAATTCGCCCAATTGCGATAAACTCGTTCTTGATTGGTCTTTGTTTTCTAACATGGATTATTTTTTTGCAAAGATAGGGTTAATGTGTCAATAAGGCAATGTGTCAATGAGACGATATGGCAATGAGTCAATTATTTTATTGGCACATTGTCTAACTGTCTAATTCATGCAATTTTTCATAAATCAAACTCGTTTCATAGCCTTTACGAAGTAAGAAATCGACAAACTTTTTATTTTTCTTTTGACCTTTTCTTTCGGTGATGCTGTTCCACTGTTTTTCGGCTAACTGATGAAAATTTTCTAGATACGTTTCCTCTGGAATTTCTTTTAAAGCAATTGTAATAAGTCGAGAGGAGATGTTCCGAAATTTCAACTCATTAACGATTCTGTTTTTACCCCAAAATTTGTAATTGTGTTTACCACGAACAAAGCTTTGTGCAAATCGTTCTTGGTTGATGAAGTTGTTTTCGATTAGATAGGTTAGGATTTCTTCTTTTTCAGCAGAAGTTAACGAAAAAGTATACAATTTTTCCTCTACTTCCTTGTAACAACGCTCTTGATAAGAACAATAATATTCCATCTTTGTGTAGATTTCTTTTAAGGAAAATGAGGTTTTATTAGTTTTCAATTCGTTAACAATTTAATAATGCAATAAATATTTCATAATCAAAAAATTATGATTTATCTTTATAGGCTTTTTTTTAATCAAAGAAGTAAAATCAAACCAAATCTTATATTTTCATTCAAAGTTATGAAATTAAAATTACTTTTTGTTGCGTTATTTTGCTCGGTTTTAGGGTGGGGACAGGCTACAGATTTGTTTATCTCTGAATATGTAGAAGGATCTGGTAGTGAAAAATATATAGAGATATATAATGGAACTGGGGTTTCGGTTAATCTCTCAGATTATAGATTAAGATTGTACGCAAATGGTAGCGCAACCACCACAAATGATATTTTGTTGTCTGGTACTCTTACTGATGGACAAGTTGTTGTTTATAAGAATAGTTCTTCAACTCTTTATGCGGGAATAAATAATGCTGCTATAAATTTTAATGGTGATGATGCAATTGTATTGTATAAAATTTCAACAAATTCAATTGTAGATATTTTTGGAAGAATAGGAAATGATCCCGGTACCGCATGGACTGCAACTGGATATACTACTCTTGATAAAACTCTTCGTAGGAAGACTAATATATGTGGTGGGGTAATTGTTAACCCAACTGGCACAGGTGTTGGAGCTTTTACTACATTGTCAACAGAATGGGATATTTTCAATATTGATGTTGTGTCTGGTTTAGGGACACATTCTGCGGCTTGTTTGAGTGCACCAGAAATCAATCTTCAAGGAAATGGAGTTTCAATAGTTTCAGGAGACGCAACACCTGCTTTAGCAGACTATACCGATTTTGGTGCTATTTCAACTGTTTCAGGAACAACTGTAAGAACATTTACAATTCAAAATACAGGTACAGCAGCCTTAAGTTTAACTGGAGCAAGTCCGTATGTAACTATTTCAGGAACTAATGCAGCAGACTTTAGTGTTACTGCAATACCTTCTAATAATATTACGGCTTCAGGTAATACGACTTTTCAAGTAACTTTTGACCCATCTTCAGATGGTTTGAGAACAGCTACAATCAGTATCGCAAATAATGATAGTAATGAAAATCCATATACTTTCATTATTAATGGTAATGGAATTAGCGCACCCGTAATTACTAGTAGTTTAACAGCTTCTGGGAATCAAGGTTCGCTTTTTACGTATACAATTACGGCAACAAATTCGCCAACGAGTTATAATGCTAATGGATTACCAGCTGGTTTATCTATAGATACGGTGACAGGAATTATTTCAGGTATACCAACAGTAACAGGAAGTTTCAATATTACAATTACAGCTACCAATGGAATCGGTTCTGATAATCAAACGTTAGTTTTAACTTTAGCAACAGGACCTTGTTTGAGCGAAGCATTTGTAGTAAATACTTTGCCTTCGGGTTGGACATCAACATCTGTAAATTTTGTTTCAAATAGAGCTGAATTTCAAACAGCAACGGGTCAATTATCAACAATGGCAGTTAGTAATCCAACAAACTTAACTTTTACTTTGGAAAGAACTGGGAGTACTGTGGCAAAAACAATGTTAGTTGAAGTTTCAACAACTACACAAGGAGGAACTTATACAACAATTGCAACTTATGATCATAACAATACAACTTTGAGTGGAACCGTAAATTGTATTGTTGATTTATCAGCCTATACTACATTTTCAACAGTTTTTATTCGATTTAGAAAAACTGGTGCATCAACAGCAAGGTGGGGATTAGATGATATCCAAGTGTTTTGTGGAGCGCCTTGCACTCCCGCAGTTGTATCGTTAACACCAACTTCTGGCCCAGTTGGCACGGAGGTAACAATTACTGCATCATCTGGAGATTTAACGGGATCTACGGTGTTTTTTGGAGGGACAAATGCAACTGTTGTTTCAAACAACGGTACTGAAATGACTGTAGTAGTTCCGAACGGAGCAACTAATGGAACAATAACAATTACAGATAGTCAGCCTTGTGATGCAACAGCAACTTTTACTCTAATTTCTAAGGACAATTCTTCATGTGAAGGTGCTTCTGCTACTTCTGATTTAATTATTTATGATATTCATGATGAAAAAACAGGCTCGGGAGGATTTATAACATTATATAATGGTACTTCATCAACGGTTGATTTAACAAATTATAGTCTCTGGAGAACAACTACACATGATGATGGTAATGAAATTGATTATGCAAACTTAACAGGTACAATTGCACCGGGTGCTTTAGGGATATTAAAAGTATCTGTTGGTAGTTGCGGTCCAGCATCAACAAATGGAACGATAGATGGTGGATTTAATGAGAACGATGGTATTCAATTAAGAAATGCTACGGGAACAGTTGTTGTAGATGATGTTGACACGTATCCAACTGCAGCAGGTTATTATATGGTGAGAAATATTGGGGCATTGAGTGCAAGAATATCTTATGTTGCCACAGACTGGACCTCTATACCTTTGGTTGCAGGAGAATGTTATCCAAGTGCTGGATTAACGCTTCCAACTGGTGGAGCATCTCCATCAATAAGTACTCATCCAACTTATACACCATCATGTGTTTCAACATCAGCTACATTAACAACTTCAGGTTCTGAAGGATTCGTTGGTAGTAATCCATTAGCTTATCAATGGTTTTATGCTGCTCCTGGTAGTGCCACATGGACAGCTGTTGCTAATGGAGGTATTTATAGTGGCGCAACAACAGCTTCTTTATCAATATCTAATATCTCTGGAGTAATAAATTATCAATATTATTGTCAAATTAGAGAAAACACTGCAACATGTTACTCAGCAAGTAATGCGGTTAAAATTACAGATATAAATGCTACAACATGGAATGGAATAGATTGGAGTAATGGTATTCCAGATGCAACTAAATTTGCAACGATTAACGGAAATTACGATACAGCATTACATGGAAGTTTTGAATGTTGTAGTTTGTTAGTAAATGCTACTTTTACTTTAGATATTCAGGCAAACAATTATGTAGAAGTAACAAATGATATTACAAATAACGGTACATTAAATGTAATGAATAAAGGCTCTTTAGTTCAAATTAATGACTTAGGTGTTAATACAGGAAACATTTCTTATAGAAGAGCAACTGCAGGGGTACCTTTAGATTACGTTTATTGGTCATCTCCTGTAAATGGTGTAAATACACCAACAGGATATATTTACACTTGGAATCCAGATGTGTTAAATCCAAATGGAGGACAAGGAAATTGGGTGGCAGCTACAAATACTTTAATGCAACCTGCTGTTGGTTATATTATGAGAGGTGTTTTAACTAGAAACTTTGTTGGAGTTCCTAGAAACGGTGTTTACACTCCTACAATTAAAAGAGGTAGTAACATTGGTGCTGGATTTGCTGGGCCAAATGGTATTATGCGTTTAGATACAGATGATAACTGGAATCTATTAGGAAATCCTTATCCTTCTGCTATAAGTATAGGTTCGTTCTTGGCAGCAAATACAGAAATAGACGGATTTGTTCGTTTGTGGACACATGGTACATTGCCAAGTACTTCAGTAGTGGATCCTTTCTATGATAATTTCGTTTCAAATTATACTGCTACAGATTATATTGCAATAAATGGAGCAGGTGCAACTAGTGGAAGCGGTACATTAAGTGTGATTGGAGGAGGACAAAGTTTCTTTGTTTTAATGAATCCAGGAACAGCTGCAACTAGTACGGCATTGTTTAATAATTCGATGCGTAATAAAGGATATTCTAACAGTCAGTTTTATAGAAACGCTAACAATGTTGAAGTTGATGCTGTTGGTGGAGATATTGAACGCCATAGAATTTGGTTAGATTTAGTAACGCCAACTCAAACTATAAGAACACTTGTTGCTTATGTTGAAGGAGCAACTCAAGAAAAAGATCGAATGTTTGATGCTATCACAGATTATAAATCTTCTCAAAATTTTTATTCTTTAATCGATACTAATAGTATGACAATTCAAGGAAGAGCGCTTCCTTTTAATTCGGAAGATAAAGTACGATTAGGATTTAAAACAAATGTTGCAGGTAATTTTACTATTGCTTTAGCAGAAGTAGATGGATTATTTAGCAATAATCAGAAAATCTATTTAGAAGATTTAGAATTAGGAATTATTCACGATTTAAAATCAAATCCATATACTTTTACAGCAACGGCTGGTATTAATAATTCAAGATTTGTATTGCGATACACTAATGAAACACTTGGAAATGATGATTTCGAAAATAATTCTAATGTGTTAGTTTCTATATCAAATACGATATCTATTCATGCATTGAAAGACACAATTCAAAGTATTCATGTACACAATGTGTTGGGCCAAGATTTATTAGTGCAAAAAGGAATTAATGCTTCATTATTTGAAATTTCTTCTTTGCAGAAAAATACAGTTCCATTGATTGTTCAAATTACACTATCTAATGGTGTTGTAATAACAAAAAAAATAATCTATTAAGATTTCTAAACTATATTTTAAGCCCAATCAAATTAAAGATTGGGCTTTTTTTATTTCATTTAAAATCAATTTTGTATTTTTGAACATTATCAAACAATCACAATGGACAATATAAAACAATACGTTCAAGAAAATAAAGAGCGTTTTTTGAATGAACTAATAGAATTATTAAAAATTCCATCAGTAAGTGCTGATAGCGCTTATGCACATGATGTAGTACTAACAGCTGAAGCAGTTAAAGCAAGTCTAGAAAAAGCAGGTTGCGATTTTGTAGAACTTTGCGATACACCTGGTTATCCAATTGTTTATGGAGAAAAAATCATCGATAAAAATTTACCAACAGTTTTGGTTTATGGACATTATGATGTACAACCACCAGATCCAATGGATTTATGGACTTCACCACCTTTTGAACCTGTAATTAAAACTACAGAAATTCATCCTGAAGGCGCTATTTTTGCTCGTGGCGCTTGCGATGACAAAGGGCAAATGTACATGCATGTGAAAGCATTTGAATATATGATTCAAAACAATTGCTTGCCATGTAATGTTAAATTCATGATTGAAGGAGAAGAAGAAGTAGGTTCAAAAAGTTTGGGATGGTTTGTTGAGAGAAATCAAGAAAAATTAGCAAACGATGTGATTTTGATTTCGGATACTGGAATGATTTCAAACCAACAACCTTCAATTACAACTGGTTTAAGAGGTTTGAGTTATGTTGAGGTTGAAGTAACAGGCCCAAATAGAGATTTACATTCGGGATTATATGGAGGAGCAGTTGCAAATCCAATTAACGTATTAACCAAAATGATTGCATCGTTACATGATGAAAATAATCACATAACGATTCCAGGTTTTTACGACAAAGTAGAAGAATTATCTGCTGCTGAAAGAGCCGAGATGGCAAAAGCACCATTCTCTTTAGAAAAATATAAAAAAGCTTTAGATATTGATGATGTTTATGGTGAAACGGGTTATGTAACTAACGAAAGAAATTCGATTCGTCCTACTTTAGACGTTAACGGAATTTGGGGTGGTTATACAGGAGAAGGAGCTAAAACCGTTATTGCAAGTAAAGCATATGCTAAAATTTCAATGCGTTTAGTGCCAAATCAAGATTGGGAAGAGATAACAGAATTGTTCAAAAATCATTTCGAAAGCATCGCTCCTAAATCAGTAAAAGTAAAAGTAACGCCTCATCATGGAGGTCAAGGTTATGTAACTCCAATTGACAGCATTGGATATCAGGCCGCTAATAAAGCGTATACAGAAACATTTGGAGTTCCAGCCATTCCAGTGCGTTCAGGTGGAAGTATTCCAATTGTAGCTTTATTTGAAAAGGAATTAAAAAGTAAAACGATATTAATGGGATTTGGTTTAGATAGTGATGCAATTCACTCACCAAACGAACATTTTGGGGTTTTCAATTACTTAAAAGGTATTGAAACTATTCCTTTATTCTATAAGTATTTTACAGAAATGAGTAAATAACATAAATCCCGATGAAAATCGGGATTTATTGTTTTATATGGTTGATATAATTAATGGAATATTTTTTATCATTTTCGAGTTGATTTCTTAATTCATTAATAGTGTTGAATTTTTTTTCTTCCCTAATGGTGGTAAGAATCGAAATCTCTATTCTTTTTTTATAAAGATCTTGGTTGAATTCAAAAAAATGTACTTCAATAGATTGTTCATTTGCTCCAATAGTTGGATTTTTTCCAATGTTCATCATTCCATAATAAAGGACATCATCTATTTTACTAGAAACCACATAAACGCCATTTTTAGGTAACATTTTATAAGATTCTTGTAATTGAATATTTGCAGTAGGAAATCCTATAGTTCTTCCAATTTGTTTTCCTTCAATAACTTTTCCTGAAAAAAAGTAGCAATACCCTAAATATTGATTGGCTAATTTGATATCGCCATCTTGTAAGGCTTTTCTAATTTTAGTTGAGCTAACGGCAATTTCATCAATTTCTTTAGCGCCAATTTGATCTACAAGAAAATCGTATTCTTTTCCAAAGTTTATTAAGTCATTAATATCGGCAGATCTATTTTTTCCAAATCGATGATCGTGTCCAATGATAATTTCGTGAACATTTAATTGATCAACTAAAATATTTTTAACAAATTCTTCAGCCGATAAATTAGAAAAAGCACTATCAAATGGATGAATTATGAGGGAGTCAATTCCAAAACTTTCTAGCAAATTTGTTTTTTCCTCAATTGTATTAATCAACTTGATGTTTGATTCTTGATTAAGTACCATTCTAGGGTGAGGGAAAAAAGTAAGAACAACCGATTCGTATTCTCCATTATTGGTTCTTTTTTTTAATTTTTCCAAAATAGACTTATGGCCAATATGAACACCATCAAAAGTTCCAATGGTAACTATGGTTTTCTTTTTTGAGGAAAAATTATAAATGGAATGGAATGTTTTCAAAATAATAATTAACATAAATTAAAAAAGGATTGACATGTCAATCCTTTTTTAATTATAATTTTAATTAAATTAATTTTTTATAAATTTTAAAGTTTTCGAACCTCCGCCAATATTTATATTTAAAAAATATACTCCATTAGAATAGTTTGAAACATTTACATTTAAATCAGATTCAGATTGAATTGATTTTACATCAATTCTTTGACCAAGATTATTGAATATTTCTATTTCTCCAATTCTCTCGATCTCATTAGGTACACTAATTGTGAAAAACGAATTAGAAGGGTTTGGATACAAGCTAACATCTTCTAACAAATTAAATGTATCGGTTGAAAGGGTAGCATTGTTGGTAAAATAACTAACTCGTGATATTAAAGTGTTTTGTGGATTTCCACTAGCAACGAAATCATTTACATTAACAACTGTAGTGCTTCCTGCTGTTACTGTGTAGAATCCTTGACCAACACCATCAAATAATCCATCACCATATGCATCATTTACAGTCAAATAATAACATCCATTAGCTGGTAAATTCCATACTTGATTTGTAACCAATGGGTAAGTTCCGCCAGTTGTTTGATCAGTATATGGTCCACCACTATATAAAGTTGTTCCAGCTTGATTTTTTAATGTCCAAGTTATTTCTGAGCCATAAGCATCTCCGGTTAAATTGAATGTAAATGAGGTTGAATTTGCATAAGCTAAAGAAGCACTAGTTCCAAACGTTTTTGTTGCAGTATTGTTGGAGGTTCTTTGATCAGTTGTTCCATTTGCTGAAGTTATTGTTACAGTTAATAAACCATTAGAAGTTGAGTTTGTTAAAGTAACTAAAGCATATTTATTTGGCGCAAGGTTTCCTGTCCAGTTTTGTGTGTAATTAGTTCCTCCATTCATGTTGTAGCTTAATGTAGCAGAAGTTAAATTTGAAGTTCCTCGATTGTATAATAAAACAGATTTTGCAGGAGAAGTAGGATTAGGAGTTGTACAAGTAGGTTGAACAGAACTGCCACATAAGTTTTCAATTTTTACTTCAGCATCTGTAGCAAATAACGCTATTGCTTGGTCTTTTGTAGATGTTCTTAACTCTTTTCTTCTTGGAAATCCATTAAGCGTACTCATAACAGCTGTTATTCTTGCTTTTTGATTTACAGTAAAAATATTCATACAAGAGTCATCAGTATAATCCATATAGTTTGCTATCATGTCGCTAGCGCCTGTTGGGCATGAATTTGTTGCTGTGCAGCCATAATTTGCAGTTGCTACAGCGGGTGTATCTGCACAAAAATCCCCAGAAGTACTATTTTCTCCTGCACAACCTCCCTGAAAAGTGTGATATAATCCTAAAAAATGACCAACTTCATGAGTCATAGTTCTTCCTAGGTTGTATGGAGCTGAAAAATTTCCTGCAGGATAAATGCTCTGACTTCCAAAATAACTATAACCTGCAACAACGCCATCAGTATTAGCGGTTGTTGTTCCAGTACTCGGAAATTGAGCATAACCTAAAAGGCTTGAAGATGTTCCGCCAAAATTAACAGACCACATATTCATATATTGAGTAGGATCCCAAATTGTTGATGGTTTTACGGTAGAGTCTATAGCACTCATTTCCCAACTGGCTTGACATAAGTTAACTCTATCAATTCCATTTGTTGGATTTCCATTTGGATCAACTTTTGCTAGTACAAATTCAATTTGTATGTCGGCACCAACAGCATTATTATTAAATCCAGGGGTTCCAGACATTCTTCTGTAATCTTGATTCATTACAGTTATTTGTGATTGCACCTGCTCGTCTGTTATGTTTTCATTAACACCATAGGCATCTCCATTGTGAATTACATGGACAACAACTGGAATGTAAATTATTCCGCCAGATTCAGAATTAATTTCGTTTAAATTGTCTTTATTGTTTGATTTATTGCGAGAAGCAAGAAAAGCTTCAAACTGTTCTTTGTTCATTCTTTCTGGATGATTTGCTTGTAAAAAAGCTTCGTATTCATCTGTAGCACATCGAATATGGCCATCAGGACTTCTTTTTTCAGAAGCAAATTCATTTCCAAAATGCACAACTTTCTTTTTTACTTGACCTACTATGTTGATAGTAAATAAGAAAGTTAAATAAAATAAGATTAATGTAGTTTTTTTCATGTTCTGTATACAGTTTGATTATAGTTTATCTACAAATTTATTAAAATAAAATAAAAAAACTATTTTTTGTTAAATAATTTTAGTATTTTAACCCGTTGGGTGTAATTATTTGAGGTAAAATAAATTGAATAAATGTTGGTCAAGATAATGAAAATCAGCATCTTGAAGTCGCTAAAAAAACAACATTTATTACAAATATAGTTAAAAATTATTTTATATTTATAGAAGTTATAAGTTCTTTGAATTTTGAATTAGATTTTAAATCAGGAATTGGCAGAAAGCAAAAGATGTCTGATATAGGAGTAGTTGCCATGAGTTTGACAGCAGAATTTATGTCAATTGATACTGAAAATTCACTTTTAAAACAGCTATTACTAGACGAAATTCCCAATTTAATTGAGCGAAGTCAGTTTAATAAAAGAAGGAGAAAGCTGTTTTTGTTTTCAGAACAAATTAGAACAAAATTAGCGGCTCAATTTATTTGTTTTGAAGATTATTTTATTATCGACAGCAAGCCCCTTGAGATATGTAAGTTTTCGCGACATAGTAGAATAAAAATCTGCAAAGACGATTTTGAGACTGCACCTTCTAAAGGTTTTTGTGCTTCGCAAAATAGTTGGTTCTTCGGATATAAACTGCACTGGGTTTGCTCTATTAATGGTGTTTTCCATTTGTTAGATATTACTAAGGCAGAAGTTCATGACGTTCATTTTTAAAGAATATAAAACAACAAATGTCTTATTGTGTGTTGCTTGGAGAAAGAGGCTATATATCAGAAAGTATTCAGCTGGATTTGTTTCAATCGGTAAACATTAAGCTGGAAACTCCTAAAAGAGCAAATCAAATGAATTATAAACCACAAACTTATATTTTCAGAAAATCAAGAAAAAGAATAGAAACTTTATTTTCCCAGTTGTGCGACCAGTTTATGATTAGACGAAATTATGCCAAATCATTTGAAGGATTTAAAACAAGAATTTTAGCCAAAATAACAGCTTTAACTCTTATTCAATATATCAATAAATTTATATTTGACAGGCCTATAAATAATATCAAAAAACAATTAATTTAATTTCACCCAACGGGTAATATTAATTTAATGTTATATTTGTTAGTTAATTACATAAAAAAATTCCAAAATATGAAAAAAAAATACTAATTCTTATAATTGCGTTTTATACGTTAATTATAAATGCACAGCAGAAACCTCTTTGGCATCAAATAGAAGAAAGCGCAATTGAAAATGAGGTAAAAGTAAGAAGGGCCTCGTTTCCTAAAGAATATTCGATTTGGAGATTAGATCTTCAGGCTTTAAAGAATCAATTAATAGATGCTCCAGTAAGAGGTGATTTTTCAGGAGAATCTAACATTATTATTCAGTTGCCAAATGCAGAAGGTCAATTGGAACGTTTTCGAGTTTTAGAAACACCAATTATGGAGAAAGGCTTGGCAGAAAAATTTCCAACAATAAAGTCTTACGTAGGAAATGGTTTAGATGATAAAACAGCTGTGGCTAGATTTTCCGTTACTGAATTTGGTTTACACTCTATGACATTATCAGCAGGGAAAAGTACCGCTTTTATTGATCCATATACAGAAAACACATTAAATTATATAGTTTATAACAAAGCTAATTTATTAAGTTATGGACAGTCTTTTGAATGTTTAACTTCCAATGATGTTCATTTACCTTCATTAGAGCATGATAGAAGAGCTAATGCTTTATTTAGAGCAGATACAGATGATAAAGTTTTAAGAACTTATAGATTAGCTCAGTCATGCACAGCGGAATACGGAAATATTTTTAGAGGTAATACTGCAGATCCTATCGCAACTCAAAAAGGAAGAGTTCAAGCGCAGATGGCTATTACTATGACTCGAGTTAACGGCGTTTATGAAAATGATTTAGCTATTACTATGATTTTCGTTGCAAATAATGACGCATTAATTTATGTTGGCGCAACGAATACTGATCCATGGTCTAATGAATGGAATGTAAAAACAGGTCAAACTATTGATGCAAATATTGGATTTAATAGTTATGATATTGGACATAATTTTAACACTACAGGCGGAGGAAATGCAGGTTGTATAGGTTGTGTATGCAGTACAAGTACAAGTGCAAATGGTGGTTTTCATAAAGGAACAGGATATACTGGACGTTCAAATCCTACAGGAGATGCATTTGATATTGATTACGTAGCGCATGAAATGGGACACCAATTTGGAGGTTATCATACACAAAGTAGTTCAAATTGTAGGTCTGGTAGTGGTTTAACTGAGGTTGAACCTGGATCTGGTTCTACAATAATGGGTTATGCAGGAATTTGTGCTACAAATGTTCAAGGTAATAGTGATGCTTATTTTACTTATGTGAATATTAGAGACATTATGGATAATGTTAGATTTGGAGTTAGCCAACCAACATTACCATTAACAAATTTTGCAAACAATCCTCCAACAGCTGATGCGGGTAGAGATTACGTTATACCAAAATCAACAGCATTTATGTTAGTTGGTCAAGGTTCAGATCCTGATGGAAATCCTGTTACTTATACATGGGAGCAAAACGATCCTGGGAACCCTAATTCAACTGCAGCACCAAGGGCAACAAGAGCAGTTGGTCCAATGTTTAGATCAATATGGGGGACAACTTCTCCTATAAGATATATGCCTAGTATGGCTACCGTATTAACGGGTGCAACTTCTAATACTTGGGAGGTTTGTCCGTCGGTTGCTAGAGATCTTAATTTTTCATTAACCGTAAGAGACAATGTTTCTGGAGTAGGTCAGACTACAACAGACTTGATGAAAGTAACTGTAAATGGTGTTGCGGGGCCATTTGTAGTGAATTCACCAAATACAGCTGTTTCATGGCAAGCAGGAACTAATCAAAATGTTACTTGGGATGTAGCAGGGACAGATGTAAATGGAATAAATGCTAAATTTGTTGATATTTACTTGTCAACAAATGGAGGTACAACTTTCCCAATTTTATTAGCTAATAAAGTTCCAAATGACGGTTCTGAAATAATTTCTGTTCCTAATATTGTTGGAACATCAAATAGAATTATGGTAAAAGGTTGGGATAATATCTTTTTTGATGTTTCAAACACTAACTTTTCTATTACAGCACCAGTGAGTACTATGATTATTTCTTTTAATGGTGTTGAAGGCGAACAAAATAAATCTATTTGTCAAGGTTCTTCAGTTTCATATACTATTAAATATGAGGCTTTAGGAGGGTTTTCTGGTACAACTACTTTTAATGCTACAGGAAATCCAGCTGGTTCTACAGTTTCTTTTTCGCCAACTTCTATTTCTTCTAATGGAAATGTCGTAATGACTATTTCTAATACTTCAGGAATAACTCCAAATTTATACGGAATTACTGTTACTGCCACTTCAGGTGCGATTACGAAGAATGCAATATTCTATTTAGATTTATTAAATGCTAATTTTGCGACTCCTAGTTTAACTTCGCCTGCAAATAATGCTGTAGGTTTAGGGACAAGTTTTAATCTAACATGGGTTGCAGATCCTAATGCTACTTCTTATGATATTGAAGTTGCTACAGATGTAGCTTTTACAAATATATTTTTAACCACAAGCTCTACAACTAATTCTTTTTCATTAACTGGTTTATCTGAAGGGACAGCTTATTATTGGAGAATTAAGCCAAAAAATTCAGCATGTAGTGGGGTTTTAAGTTCAACTAACAAGTTTACAACTGGAGTTATTAGTTGTCCGGGTTCTACAGCTTCAACTAATGTTCCATTAACTATTGCTACAACAGCAAATGTTACAATAAATTCAACTTTAAATATTCCTTCAGGAGGCACTATAAGTGATATAAATGTGACCATGGATGTGACCCATACATGGATTAATGATATGACAGCTACCTTAATTTCTCCTTCAGGAACACAAGTACAATTGTTTGTTAATCCATGTACAAGCAATGATATTCAAAATATTGTTGCAACTTTTGATGATTCTGGTTCAACGGTTGTTTGTGGTACAAATCCTGGTATTTCTGGCGTTGTAAAACCATCTCAATTGTTATCAGCATTTAATGGACAAAGTTCAACAGGAACTTGGACTCTTAGAATTTTAGATAGCTTTAACCAAGATGGAGGTTCTTTGAATAGTTGGAGTTTAAATATATGTACAGTTCAGCCATTAAGCGTTGATGAAAACGAAATCAGTATTGGAGATTTATTAGTTTATCCAAATCCAAATAATGGTTATTTTAATATCCAGTTTACTTCAACATCAGGAAATGAAATTAAAGTTAATGTTCTTGATGTTAGAGGAAGAGAAATTTTTAATAAATCATATAACGCTTCTGGAATATTTAATGAATCTTTACAATTGGATAATGTTCAATCGGGTATTTATCTTGTAACTGTTCAAGATGGTGCTAGAAAAGAAGTGAAGAAAATTGTAGTTCAATAATTGAATTTTTAATTAAAGAAAAAGGGAAGCTTAAAGCTTCCCTTTTTTATTTTCCATTATAGGTATTCATGGTGTTGTTTAAACCTGCTAAAGCAAAAGATTTTATTATTTCAGAACTGATTTCTAATCGTTCTTTTAGTTTTTCTTTTTCTTCTTCTGACCATTCGCCTAAAACATAATCTACTTGTTGTCCCTTTTTAAAGGCGTCACTGATGCCAAATCTATAACGTGGGTATTCAGTTGAATTTAATAACAATTGAATGTTTTTAAGGCCATTATGACCACCATCGCTTCCTTTAGTTTTGATTCTGATGGTGCCAAAAGCTAAATTCAAATCATCGGTAATAACTAGCATGTTTTCTTTTTCGATATTTTCCTTTTCTAGCCAATATTTTACGGCTTTACCACTTAAATTCATGTAAGTATTTGGCTTAAGTAATAGTAAGATTCTTCCTTTAATTTTTAGTTCAGCAACTTCACCCAATTTTACGGTTTGAAAAGAAATTCCTTCCTTGTGAGCTAAATAATCCAAAACTTTAAATCCGATATTGTGTCGTGTATTTGCATATTCTGAGCCAATATTTCCTAGCCCTACAATTAAGAATTTCTTCATGGGTAAACACTCTTGTTTTTGTTTCTTAAATAGATTTGATAGCCATATCATAATGCAAAAGTAATGCAAAGTTTAGATAGATAAAAGCATAAAAAAAGCACCAGTAAAAACTGATGCTTCTTTTGTATAGATTGAAAAGAAATTATTTTTTCTTTTTTGCTCCTTTTTCTGCTTTTGCTGCTTCTTGAGCTGCTTTCATTGCCGCACGAGAAATTCTCACTTGACAAACTACAGTATTATCTGGGTGCATTAATTTGAAATTGTTAGTTTCAATTTTAGTAACATATAATTTGTTACCCATTTGTAATTCTGAAATGTTAGCTTCAACAAAGTCAGGTAAGAATTTAGGTAAAGCTTTTACTTTTAAACGACGTTGGTTTAAACGTAAAACACCTCCTAATAATACCCCTGGAGAAGTTCCTGTAACTTTAACTGGTACTTCCATGATGATTTCTTT
>JACCDV010486267.1_pt1 | contig 28899 bp, 20 predicted proteins | sample 7446131 | NCBI WGS metagenome assembly JACCDV01 (sample SAMN15323448, study PRJNA562643) | freshwater metagenome | isolation source: river surface water | place: USA:Blue River Watershed | collected 2017-08-17 | reverse complement strand
TATTTGACTGGCGAAACTGCTTGTCATAGGCTTGCAGACTACAAGTTTATCATGAGCCCGCCATATTGCTAAAATGAGAGCCTGTGAAGACCAAAGTATTAGTCACTGACAAGCTCGATCAAGTCGGTTTAAGTATATTAGAGCAAAGCTCGCAAGTGGATTATAAGCCGGGAATGTCGCCCGCTGAACTTAAAGAATGTATCAAGGATTATGATGCGCTGCTGGTGCGCTCGCAAACCCAAGCGACCCGCGAAATACTTGAAGCGGCGACGCGCTTGAAGATCATAGGTAGAGCTGGTGTCGGTGTCGATAATATCGATGTTGAGGCTGCTACTGAGCGCGGCATTATCGTCGTTAATTCTCCTGAGGGTAACACCGTCGCTGCTGCCGAGCATACAGTAGCGCTGATGATGGCACTATGCCGTCAGATCGCTCCGGCTGATAAATCATGCCGTGAAGGCAAGTGGGAACGCTCTAAATTCCTCGGTACAGAGCTTAAAGGACAGATACTTGGTGTTGTTGGTCTGGGTAAAATTGGACAGCGAGTCTGTAAAGTCGCTAACGCACTTGGTATGAAGGTTATAGGCTTCGATCCTTTTGTTTCTAAAGAAAAAGCTGAGAGCATTAATGTAACTAAAGTTGAGCTTGAGGACATATACGCTCAAGCAAATTTTATAACTCTGCATGTTCCTAAGACTAAAGAGACAGTTAATATGATTAATCGCGAGACTATCTCGCGCATGCGTGATGGTGTGCGCATAGTTAATTGCGCGCGTGGTGGTCTGATCAACGAAGCTGATCTGGCTGAAGCTGTTAAATCTGGCAAAGTCGCTGGCGCGGCGATAGATGTTTTCGCTGAGGAGCCATGTACTGATTCTCCTTTACATCACTGTGGTGATAAGGTTTTGCTTACTCCGCACTTAGGCGCGAGTACAGAGCAGGCGCAGCTTAATGTCGCTATCGACGTCGCTGAGCAAGTTCGCGATGTACTTAATGGTGGCGTGGCGCGCGCAGCGGTGAACCTACCTGGTCTGCGTCCAGATTTCGTTATCCACATTAAGCACTATCTAGGCTTAGCAGAGCATATGGGTGCGATGCTGGCGCAGCTTGTGGAAGGTTGCATACAAGAAATCGAAATTGAGGCTCTGGGTGAATTAGCTTCTAAAAATATTGAAGCTCTAAAGCTAGTTGCTCTAAGAGGAATGCTCGCGGTGAATCTTGATGGCGTAACTTTCGTTAACGCCCCGCTGATCGCTAAAGAGCGTGGGATACATGTAAGTGAGCTCAAGTCAGAAGACGCAGGTGACTACGTCGATAAACTGCGCATACGCGTTAAGAGCGATAAAGGCAAATGCACTATTGCTGGAACTATTATCCAAGGTGCTGAAGGCTCAGCGGGCATCCCATCTATCATTCAGATAGATAGATACCCAGTGAATATTCGTCCAGACAACAATTCGATAATAACTTTCCATGGTGATAAACCAGGTATGGTTGCACAGATCTCTAAAGTACTTTGGGACGCTAATATCAACATCAGCTCACTGAACTTAGGACGCACAGAAGATGACGCGGCTGCCGTGATGGTAATTAACGTCGATGATCCTGTGAGCGATACAGTTTTGCAGAAGATAGAAGCTATCACTGGGATTTCTAAAGCGAAGTATATTAGGTTGAAGGGGAAGATTTAGGATTCTGGTTTAGGTTTTGCTGCCTGCACTGGTTCATGGGCGGCAGCTTGTGCTGCGCGCGCAGCAGCTTCTCGAGCTTGAACAACCCAATGAGGAGTTTTTCCATCAGTGCTTGTGCCACCTGGTTGGTAGAATTTTTTATGATGTGGACGGAAAGTTCTTCGATTAGCCCCACTAGGTCCAAAAGTTAAACTCAACTGTTCTTCTCTAGGCATAGTTAAACTTTAGCAGCTTGAGATGGCTTGGTACTAGAGGTTCCAGATTGAAGGTGAGTAGATGATTGTCCGTTAGCACGACTTTCTTCTACTTGATGGTACCATCTTGGAACTGCATCCTGATTTGCTTCAATCACAGGTTCAGTTATAAGGTTGCCCTCTGGATCAAATACTAACCTCCTGCGGCGTGTAGGAGGTTCAGGGGGTAAAACTATCGGACTTAGCTCTATTGCAGTGGGTGATGCTGGAGTCACTGTTTGTGATGGCGGGCTCTTTAATTTATGCAGTAGTTCTGTGTCTGGTGTTCTATTAGCCTCAGCAGTAGGAGTGTCCGTACCAGGTTGAGATACACTAGGTCTTACAAATTCTATTGGCGGCATTGTATCTACAATAACTGGTGCTTTCGTTCGTACTACTCTCAGACCGCCATCTGTTAATAAGCCGCGTCCTCTCCTGCCTTGCGCAGTGAATAAATCTAATAGCCCAGCTAGTGCATTTATATTGGACACAACTATTATATAGTCTAAACTTTAAATTTTACTCCGCCTAGTTTTTTTTACTAGGTTTAATATTTCAGTAGGTTGATTGCTTCGTCTTTGGCTCGCAATGACATATAGAACCCAGGGAACTAAAGCTTAAATCTCACATCTAAGTCTTTGTTCGCCTTGGATTTTAATTAAATATATTTTGAAGCAATATTGTGGATTGCTTCGCTGCGCTCGCAATGACGGCTAGAGCCCCCAACCTCCAGCCACTTCTATATTCTGTCCGGTTAGATAGGTGTGGGTGATTAGTAATTCGGCTACGGAGCAAGCTTCATCGAGAGTAGCTAGCCTTCCGAGTCCTATGCTTTCTAAGTTATAAGGTCCTACAGAGTTCTCAAGATGTCCAGGGGATAAGCTATTTACTAAAATATTATTCGGGGCTTCAGCTTTGGCTAAGCCTTTGGTTAGTGTTAAGAGACCTGCTTTGGCGGCTTGATAGGCAGTAGTAGTGGGGTAAGTGCGGAAATGCTCAGCACCGGCGTAACCAATATTAAGTATATGAGTTGGGTGGATTGCTTCGCCTTCAGCTCGCAATGACGAAGCCGTCTCACGCAAATGCGGCAGCGCATAATGGCACATATAGAATGCTGAATTAAGATTACTATTCATCATTTCATGCCATTCAAGCACACTAATCTCACTGATGTTTTTATGAATAAAATCACCGACGTTATTAACCAGTAAATCTAAACGTCCATATTGCCGAATAACATCATTAACTAAGCGCTCAGCGTCTTCTGCCTTGCATAAATCGTAATCAGCACGCCTAACAACTAACGGCGCCTCGTAACCTAGTGAAGGCAAAAGTTCTGAAATAGCCTTACCAAGACCCTTGTAGTTGCCGGTAACTATCGCTATCTTCTTAGCCACCATCACCTCTATCATCGGTGTACATTTTTATCCAGGCTGATTTATTACGATCATAATAAAGTACATATGATTCATTATCCAAGGCTAATACTCTAAAAGCTGGTCCGTTGACTTTAACTAAGCGTCTACCTATAGCTAGGTTGGTAGGGTATCTGCCACCATTGATTAATTCTAAATAGTCAGCATTAAGTGGCTGAAAATAGTTAACCTGATCAGTATTAGCGATAAGCAGATAGATTCTATCCTTATGACTAGGTTTATGAGCTAGACCTTTTTTATCGAATTCTATACGGCGAGCAACTATAACAGCGTAGTCACCATTGCCATCTTGATCGTAATCTTGATAGAGATACTTAAGCTGCGGTCCCTGAGAGACACTGATAAGTTCTCTGCGAGCGTAATCATAATAATCGACAAACTCAGCTCTATTAGCTTCGTCTAGTTTAGTTAACTTAGTATCGTATAGCTCCAGTGGGTAGAGATCATAGATTGATGCTCGCTTAAAACCATCTTCTAAATGCTTTTGAATAAGTTCTTCAAGTCTCAGATCATTTTTAGATTTATTGATTAAAGCTTCCAATTGTCTATGCATTTCCCAATTCTTGAGGCTGCGTTCTTTGACGTTGATTTTTACGGTTTTGGTCTTAGAGTCAGCTATAACCGGTTTAACGTGTTTGAAGTTTTTGTCGTTGAATTCTATGGTTGTTGGTCTGGCATTTGCATTCTGCACTCGTGATGGAAAGCGCAAAAACGAGCCGTCGGGCTCGTTTTTGCTATGCGCTGCCGTGGGCGAGTGCACCGATGATGGCTTCGCCTTACTCGCTATGACAGGCGTGCATAAAGACAGAATAACAATTAATAAGATAGCTTTAAGGCTCATGCCTATTTAGTTTTAGCACTATCTACACTACCAATAAATAATTTTTTCGAGCTCTTATTATTAGTTTTATCTTCAAAAGCACCGAAACCGTAGTATTTATCAAGTCTATGTTGGCGTAATTCTTTACCGTTAAGCTTTTGCAATTCTTTAAGGCTAGTAACCACCTGTTCTTGCAAGTTCATCGCGGTGCGTTCCCAACCTTTATGAGCGCCGCCTAGTGGTTCAGCTACTATAGCGTCGATAACGCCTAGATCATAGAGATCTCTAGCCGTGACTTTCAGTGCAGCAGCTGCTTCGGCAGCTTTATCGCGGGTGCGCCAAAGTATCGCAGCACAACCTTCGGGGCTAATTACTGAATAGATAGAGTTCTCTAACATCAGTATCTTATTAGCCACGCCGATTGCAAGAGCCCCCCCCGAGCCTCCCTCACCTGTGACAACAGCTATTACTGGTACTTCTAGTTTTGCTAGAGCTTTTAAATTTTCAGCAATAGCAATAGATTGACCATTAGACTCAGCGTTAAGACCAGGATACGCGCCTGGAGTATCTATAAGCGTTAGAACTGGTAAACCGAAACGATTCGCATACTCAAATATACGTTTAGCTTTGCGGTAACCTTCTGGTTGTGGCATACCGAAATTACATTCTTGGTTCTCTTTAATACTGCGACCTTTACGTGTACCTACTATTACGCAAGGATTACCTTCGATCTCAGCGATAGCAGTAAGTATGGCAGAGTCATCAGTACCAGCTCTGTCGCCGTGAAGTTCTATCCAGCGATCACAGATCATATTGAGGTAGTCATCCACGCAAGGACGATTAGGATGTCTTGCTATCTTAGTGATATCGATAGGACTTAAGTTACGGTAGATATTTTCTTCTACTTCTTTGTATTGCTTTTGAAGTTTATCAAGCGATTCTTGATCATCATCAGTGGTAGCTCTGCGCTCAAGCTCATGGATTTGTTTCTGGATAGTTAGAAGCGGCTTCTCGAAATCCATAGGGAAGTCTTTCTTCGGTTTAACAACCACACCTTTTGAAGAACTAACCTGGCGGACGCTATCAGCGATCTCGAAGTCATTAGGGAAATAACCATGAATCCTGCAAATCTGAGCTAGGGTACTGCGTAAGTCTTTACGCTCAACTACCATGTCGATTTGACCATGCTCAAGCAGATATTCGGCACTCTGAAAATCCTCAGGCAGTTTCTCGCGAACAGTCTCTTCTATAACTCTGCGACCAGCAAAGCCGACACGTGCTTTAGGCTCAGCGATAATAATATCGCCAAGACTTGAGAAGCTAGCAGCCACTCCACCGAAAGTTGGGTCTGTAAGTAGGGAGATATAAGGGATGCGAGCTGTTTCAAGCTCATCGAGAGCGATGCTGGTTTTAGCCATTTGCATTAGGCTTAAGATACCTTCGTGCATGCGGGCGCCACCAGAACTAGATACTGCGATAAATGGGGCTTTAATTTCTATAGCTTTATGAACGGCACGAACGAATTTCTCGCCCACCACACTACCCATGCTGCCACCGATGAAATCGAAATTCATCACTGCAAGTACTACTGGTATGCCTTCGATAGTAGCTGTGCCTATGCAGAGTGCTTCGTTGAAACCAGTCTTCTTGCGCGCCTGTTCCAGGCGTTCTATATATGGTTTACCGTCGTTGAAATTTAAAGGGTCTAGAGCCTTAACTTCTGAGTCGAACTCAATAAAGCTGTTGTTGTCGCTTAAGAGGCTAATGCGCACACTGGCGTTTAATCTACCGTGCTGACCGCAATTCTGACAAACATGCAGGTTGCTCTCATAAACGCTGCGATGCGCTGTGGTGCCGCAGCCTTTGCAGGAGACCCAGTTACGGGCAATATCTTCGTCGCTGATATTTAAGTTCTCGGATTGGCTTTGTTTGCTAGCGAATTTCTCACTGCGTTTAGCCTTAAAAAAGTCTCTTAATCCCATAGACTCTTATTATACTACATGTATTGACTAATAGTCAAGGGCTGGAAAAGCCGCTCCAGGCTTGACCAGAGCCAATTTTAAACATAGTATTAAATTTGGATAATAGTGTTTTTATGCTGGGAGATCGGTATTTATTGCTAGAAATAGATAAGGCTGAAGCCGATTTCTACCACTTGCCGGGTTATGTACCCTACCCCAAGGGTCAGCAGGGAGCTCTTAATGATATCGGTTTTGATTGGGATCTTTCAGTAGAAGCGATGCGTATGTTGATATCCGAGATGGATATCGAAGAGTATAAGCCTTATAAGTTATTTATTAAGAAATGGGATTTTTATAAATTATTGTCACAATCAATTAAGGAAGAGCGCTGGAAAGATGCTGAGAAAATTGTCGATAAAATCTTATCGGTAGATTTATTAGACCCCTCGGCATACTTAAATTTAGGATTTATTTTTCGCCATCAGGCGCAGTACGATAAGGCTGAACACAGCTACCTTAAAGGGCTTGAGCTGATTCCTGATAGTTTACCTTTTATGGCGGGCTTGGCTAAGACTTACGAGAAACTTGGCAAAATCGATGATGCCATATATCTGTGGAAACGTATTTGGGATAAATCTAGTGGCGATCATCAAGAGAGTGAAGAAGCTATCAGCATGCTTGTTAAGCATAAAGTTTATGAACGTATAGAGAAACGTGATCCAGCTACTAAGCGCAAATCATTAAAATATTTGCCTGGTGAGAATTTTGAAAAACTAATGCGCAAGGAATTCCAAAAGAATTATAACGATATAGAAGCACTCGCTGAATTAGGTCTGAAACTGATTAATGAGAATTTCACTAAGCTCTCAATCAAGGTCTTTGAGCGGGTTTACCAGCTTTCGCAGCTTAGAGCACGAGAAAATACCGAGCTATTAATTTAGATTTGATTAGCCTTAACTAGTTGATCAAGGATTTTAAGTTCTTTAGTTGCGATATCTGATCCCTGACGTTTAGCTTTTATATACAATGACGATGCTTCTCTAGCGTTAGCTTCTACACCTTCACCATTAGCCATAATGCGCGCAAGATTAATCTGTGCTGAAACGAAACCAGCGTCTGCAGCTTCACGGAATAATGCTAGTGCTTTATTAGTGTCTTTAGCAGTGCCAAGACCGATAGCATAAAGAGCAGCAAGCGCATTCTTAGCTGGCACGAAACCTAGATCACTAGCACGTTTGAAATAGCCAAAAGCTTTACTATAATCCTTAGTAAAAGGCGGGGCGCCAGAAATGTAGAACTCACCAAGATCATAAAGTACACTGGGGTTGTTCTTCTCTGCTTGGCGTAAATAATAATCTTTAGTTAGTTTAAGAAAGTTCTCGTTGTTTTTGAAATTTTTATCGACGTCGCTAATGTCTTTATCATTCACTTTATGTTCGAAGGTGAAGAGAATAACATTATGATCTCTAAAATCTACTGGTGGTTTAGCGGGCGTAGGTGATACTGCCATTAATGCTTGGCGCGCCGATTCTTCTATGACTTTGGTGCCGCTGTTATAAACAGTCTCTATATCCTTGATCTCACCATCAGGAGTTAGTCTAAGAAGGAAAGCAGTTAATGAACAATAAGGTTGGTCCGGTGCTTTCCACTGAGCTTTAGCCCTATCTTGGATAACCGAGCTGAACCAATCTTGCAAACGCTTAGAGTCCTTAGCCTCGTAAAGATCGATGATTTTATCGTGGGGGATAGTGCCGGTTAGTTCGGCGTGAACAGGCAGTATTAGGCATATAAGCAGTAATAGTCTTAAGAGCACAACTATATTTTAGCCTATTGAACCGGTCGCAATTTGCGACCGGTTAAGCAAATCCAGCACCAACGATAAAATCAACTTTGATTGGACCATTTGGCATTTTTTCTTTAGGGAAACCATTTTCTGCTACCTCAACAAGAGCAGCTAAATGTGCTCCATGAGTATAACAATCATTTCTAGTTTCAAGACCTTGAACACCATTTAGTTTCATTGAGCGTATAAAATCTTCATGACTTCCAGAACGACACAATCCAGCATACCTAGAAAGAAGAGGTTCTGTGGGATTAGCAACGAAGATACCACAACGCTTGCTTGGATCATGAAGTGCGGCAGAAACCATTCTTTGAAGTTCTGCTGTTGGAATACTACTATCCAATTTATAACTTAGTGGTGCTTTTCCAGGTGCATCTGGAACTACTAAGACTTTACTACGCTCATTTGACCAGCGCCCACTGCCTGGTTCTGGTCCATCTGCGATCACAAACTCTTGAGCACCTTTTTGGAGTGCAGATGATACTGTTGCTGCAACTCGACTTTGATAAGGCAAAGACATAGATCTAGGGAGCCCAGAGCCTTCCAGTTCTCTTGGCACAAGGTTCTTATAAACCAATAAATTTACAACCATAATCTCAATAATAACATAATCATTATCTTGTTTATAGCTAGAAACCTGAACCGGTCGCAAATTGCGACCAGTTCGAGGTGGGTTTGAGGTGGTCACAAATTGTGACCACCTAGCTTTCTGCTCTCATCGTCGGAAACGCAATAACATCACGTATCGACGCTGAGTCAGTTAAGAACATAGCAAGTCTATCCACGCCAAGCCCCATACCAGCAGTAGGCGGCAGACCGAACTCAAGCGCGCGCACGAAATCTTCATCATAGACATGCGCCTCTTCATCGCCAGATTCGCGTTCCTTAGCTTGTTGAATAAAACGCTCACGCTGATCTAAAGGATCAGTAAGCTCAGTAAACGCGTTAGCAGTTTCGCGCCCGAAGATGAAGAGTTCGAAACGCTCTACGAAACCAGCTTTAGTTCTATGTTTCTTAGCAAGCGGTGATATTTCTATCGGGTAGTCATAAACGAAAGTCGGCTGCATTAGCTTCTCTTCGCAGCGCTGTTCGAAGGCTTCATTAAGAGCCTTACCTGTAAGTTCTTTACCTGTGACTTCTTTAACTATTTCTTGCATAGTTACCTTGCGAAAAGGCTGAGAAAGATCTATATCAAGACCTTGATAATGAATCTGCTCAGAACCTGTCACTATCTTAGCTACAGAGCGTATCATCTCTTCAGTAAGATCCATGATGTCATAGAGATCTGCGTAAGCTTGATAAACTTCTATGCTGGTAAATTCTGGATTGTGTTTAATACTGATACCTTCATTCCTGAATATTCTACCCATCTCATAGACACGCTCGAAGCCGCCTACAGCGAGCCTCTTAAGATGCAGCTCAGTAGCGATACGCAAAGTCAAATCCATATCAAGTGCGTTGTGATGAGTGATAAATGGCTTAGCAGCTGCACCGCCCGCTTCAGTATTAAGGATAGGAGTTTCAATTTCAACGAAACCGCGACTATCGAGGAAATTACGAATCTCGCGCACCATAATGCCGCGCTTAAGCAGGTTCTCGCGGGATTTAGGATTAACGATGAGATCTAGGTAACGCTGTCTATATCTGGTTTCCACATCGGTAATACCGAGGCGACGATTCTTACCTTCGATAATCTCTGGTAGCGGCTGCAGAGTTTTAGCCAGCACCGTGATCTCTTCAATATCTATAGTTAATTCACCGCGTGGTGTGCGGCGCAGAGGTCCGCGCGCGCCGATCAGGTCACCTTTATCAAGTAGCGGTAACAATTGTTTAAGAGCTTCACTACGTTTCTCGACGTCTGAGAATAATTGAATCTTGCCAGCATCATCATAAAGATCAACGAACATCCAATCGTTGCGTTGATTATGGACGCGACCAGCGACGGTGTATCTATCTTCAGTATGCTCACCATTAGGTAGTGATTCATACTTAGCACGCAGAGCAGCAGAGTTAATTTCGCGCTTGAAATTATATGGATACGGATCTATACCAAGCTCACGCAACTCTTTGAGTTTGCGATGGCGTTCTGCTTGTAGGTGTCCTAAGTCTTGTTCTACGGCGGTCATTCAGTGTTCTATTATAACCGCTTGAATAATTAACCGTTATCCATGGCGGCGATAATCGCAGGCTTACCTTTCATGATACCTAGACCAGTAACCACGAAACCACCAACCATCGGCTCAATTTCAGGGCTCTCATCTATGCCTGCTCTAAATGGTTTAGCAAGAGTAACGTTAGGCTCATAGCCCAAAGTACCAGGGAAGTCTTGTTCAGGATCTACGATACCGTCTACAAGCTCAACCGGCTCTTTAGTGAAAGGGTTTGATAATTTTTTAGTTGCACCGCTATCTTCTACATCAAAAGCAGATTCTGGGATAATTCCACCAGTATCTACAGCGATGATTTGGATATTAGAAGCAAGTGCTTGGACGGCAGCAACGACGTTAGCATTTTTTGCTTTGTCTTGGGCTTCCATTAAATTTGGGATAGCTATTGTTGCAAGAATACCGATGATGATAACTACCACCATTAACTCTACGAGAGTTAAACCTGAGTTAGATCTGCGCATTATTCTTGAATTCAACATAATATTTATTATCCTTACTTCTTATATAGTAACACTTAGCTCATTGTCAGGCAAATCACGTTTGCGCCAATAAATGTTCGCCTAATCTTCTAGGACTGTAGCTTTCGCGCAAATGATCCCCAATTTGATTAAAAGAATATACAGTTAAAAAAATCATCAAGGCTGGAAAGAATATCAGGTGTGGGTCAGTTCTTAGGTATGGCCAAGCATCGCCAGTAAGCGTACCCCAACTGGTATTGGGCGGTGATAAACCTAAACCAATAAAACTTAAAGTACTCTCCGCGAGTATAGCGCGAGGCACAGTATAGCTTAGCGCAACGATTATCGAGCCAAGGCTATTAGGCAAAATATGTCTAAGAAGAATTCCTAAATGAGTTTCGCCGATAGCAGTGCTAGCTTCTACGAATTCGCTTTGTTTAAGGCGGCTAACTTCTGTGCTGGTTAATCTAGCTACATCCATCCAATTAATAAATGCCATGCCAATAACTATGCCACTAGTTGAACGTGACACTAGTAGGGCGATAAGACTTAAGACTAATAAATCAGGTAAGGCGTAGAGAAAATCTATAACTCTCAGCATAGTTTCTTTAAAGCTAGTTATATAACCAGCTAGGGAGCCATAAACTACTCCAATGAGGAGAGCAGAGAGAGTAGTGAGCGCGGCGATGGCTAAGCTCATACAGGAACCGTGCACAATTCTAATCATCAGATCTCTGCCAAGAGCGTCAGTTCCGAACCAATGCGTGAGACTAGGCGCTTCAAGCGCTTTATCTATCTGGATTGCATCGTAAGCATAGGGGCTAAGATGAATGCCAGCAGAATAAGCTAAAGCAATAGTACTGATAACTATAACGAAGGCAGAAGCGAATTTAGTCTGGACTTGCATTAATACTTAAAGCCATCAGGGCGCAGATGAGTACTAGGTTCTTGATCAGGGTTAAGAACTGCGCCGTTGATAATTTCAGCTATTACTATTAAATGATCTCCTGTAGAGACTTCACCAGCATATTTACATTCTAAGTAGCCAACAGAATCTTTTAATATAGGCACACCAGTCTCGCCGGTGAAAGTTTCTAAGCCATCAAATATACTTTTGCCTTCTGCTGGCGGCTTAAAGAAAGCTGACATAGTCTTGCCATTAGCTTTACTCATAATGTTGACTACGAGTTTGCCACTTGCGAAAAATAAATCTAAATGTGCTTTGCGTTCTTTATTGAAGGCAATGCTCAACATTGGTGGGTTAAAACCAGCTTGCTGCACCCAGCTAGCTAAGAAACCAGCATCTTTATCGCCGTCTTTTACTGAGACTATATATAGTCCACTAACGATCTTGCCCAGTGCTTTGCCTACTAGTTCTTTATCCATGACCCATATTATAAGTCATTTTTGCTTACAATCTACCTACATCCATCAATAACTGCAGCGTATCAACCTGGGTTTTAACAACTTTTTGGTTAGCTTCATAGTTACGCATTACCTGAACCATGTCAGTAGCTGCTTTAACAGAGCTGACGTTAGAGCCCTCAACGAATCCTTGTTGAATAGTGCTTACGGTAGAAGAAGTCATAGCTTGGTTACTAGAACCACTACGGTATCTATCAGCATCGGTGCGAATTAGAGCTGAGCCTTTAGGAAAATCAAAAATACCAAGCATGGTTTTGTATTCACCATTAACATGCAGTTCACCATTGCGCAGCACTGTAATATCTTTGAGACCTTCAGTGCCAAGATATATTGGCATTTGTCCAGCATCAAGAATCTTATTACCTTCTTGAGTAACTAGGAAACCATTAGCATCTAGGTTGAAATGTCCGTTGCGACTGTATTCTACGCTACCACTACTAGTCTGTACGGCGAAAAACCCTGGTCCATTAATAGCGAAGTCTAAAGGGTTAGCTGTTTGTCTAAGTGGTCCCTGCCTAAAATCATAACTGGTGCCTTGCACATCTACACCACGACTAATTTGTCCGATAGCGGTACCTTCAGTAGTACTACCGATCACTTGATCGTCATAACTTCTATAAGTATTTTCAGCACCCTTAAAACCAGTGGTGTTGATATTAGCTAAATTATCTGCAAGCGTTTGCTGGCGCAGCATCTGCGCTTGCATACCACTAGCAGCTGTGTATAAACCTCTCAGCACATATATGTTATGCCGAATTATTGGCAGTTCTAGGCTAGGTTATATGGCTTATGACTGTGGAGGAAGCTACGTAGAAGAGTTTAGTACTAGGTTAATTTGCGTAGTCCTCTTGATTACTTTATTTGTGAGTCATGGGGTAGCTGTAGCGAGATTTTGATGAGTGCTAGCACAAACAAGCGAAGAGACGACGAGATAGCGACCATGGCGAAGGAGCGACGAAGGGAGCTTAGCAGCAGCGAGCATTCTGTGAAAGCAGAATGCCGCTTGCTGCTACCGAGCCAAATGGTCGCGTTATCGAGGAGTAGATGAGCGTGTTTTGTGCTGCGCGAACTCAACTCGAGCCTAAGCTACCCCATGGCTCACATATAGAATAATATTTCAAGAGGACTACGCAATATCAGTAGTTAGATCTTTAGCAGTCGCTTCCAAAGCCGCCTCACCATCTACACTCTCGTCAAAACCAGTACCAGAAGGTATTAATCTACCGATGATTACGTTTTCTTTTAGACCACGCAACCAATCCATTTTACCTTTGATAGCAGCTTCAGCAAGAATACGGGTAGTTTCTTGGAATGATGCAGCTGATATAAAGCTCTCAGTGTTCAAGCTGGCTTTAGTCAGACCTAACAATACTGGAGTTGCTGTTGCTAGTGTTTTACTAGCTTTAGCTACTTCAGCATTAGCAAGATTGAAGAAATTAATATCATGCATCTCGCCTTGTAAGAACTCTGATTCACCAGGATCGTCAACTTTAACTTTGCGAGTCATCTGTCTAACGATAACCTCGATGTGCTTGTTAGCGATCTCAACACCTTGAGATACGTATACAGCTTGTACTTCATCCACGAGGAATTTCTGTAATGCTGCTACACCTTTGTGTTCAAGAATGTCATGTGGGTTAGGTTGACCATCAGTCACGATTTGACCTTTAGTTACTTTCTCACCATCAACAACGATAATGTTCTGACCAGGAGGTACGCTGATCTCACGGCGCTCATCACCAGCACGTACATGCAGAGTGAATTGACCTTCATTGAAAGCAAGTTCAATCACACCATCAAGCTCTGAAACCACAGCTGGATCTTTAGGTTTACGACCCTCTAGTAATTCTTCTACTTTCGGAAGACCTTGAACGATGTCACCAGTCTTAATACGCTCGTAAACGATAGTTGCTAAGTGGTCGCCCTGCTGAACAAGTGAACTGTTATCCACGTGTAATCTAGTACCTTGGCTCACCAAGAATGGTCTAGCTTTACGGATATGTAGAGTAGAACCTTCAACAGCAGTCACCAAACCAGTTTCTTCAACTGGAGTAGAACCGTCGATCTTGTCGCCAGCTACTATGTAGTCACCTACATTTACTTTAGGCTTGCCTGCGCAGTTAAGCACATACTCATCATCCTTAGTACAAACAAGGATACGTGAGTTGTCACCACCGCTAACATAAACGTCACCGTCAGATTTAGCTACAGTCTGAATCTTAGCGATAGTATCACCAGCTTTTACGAAATCACCTGGAGTAGGAAGAATTTCAGTAATGTTACTAGATGTTCTTTCGCTTCTAAGAATAATATTCTCTTGGAATACTATATTGAATTCTTTTTCGTCGATTTCAACTAGACCTTTTTTGTCTGTGTATCTACCTTTAGAGTAGAGAATCAAACTAGTCTTAGTTAAAGGACCACCATGAATATTACGCACTTTATCACCATCACGGTAATTCATCTGTGTAATAGGCAGAATAGTAATATCAGCATCAGTAGTCTCTGTTTGGAAATTAACATCACGTGGAGTGATCTCGTAGATCTCTACTTCACGCAATAGTAATTTAACTTCACCAGTGTCTTGATCTTCGAATAGAGTAATCATGCTTGGTTTCTTAGTTTTAAGACCAGGAAGCACTTCTACACCCTTCTTCACGATATCACCGTCGTTGAACTTAAGTTCACTAGGGTCTTTGATATCAGTCATTTCGCCCGGGGTAATAGTTACTTCATGGATAATATTATTATCTATGGTTACTCTTACAACACCGTCGATAGTAGCGTGTACGTCTTTAACGATTTCTGTACCAGCTTTAACTTGATCACCAGTTTTGCAATTAGCAAGGCTAGCGTCTTTAGATAGTACGTGCATTTCTTCAGGTATGAAGATCACGCGACCGTGCTTAGTTACGATCTTACGCTCATCTATTTCTAGACCGTCGTATCTGATCTCACCTGAGCATGGAAGTCTTGGAGATAAATTATCCTCAACTAACTCGGCTAGAATCTTACCGCTCTCGATAAGCTCACCACCTACTACTTTAATTACGTATTTTTCGCTCTCGTCATCAAGTAACCATAGGCTTCCTTGTTGAGTAGCTTCAATATGTGCGTTACCAGCTCCGATAGAAGCGTTGATAACATTCACTAATCTACCTTTAATTAGTTTGTTGATAGTGCGATCACCAAGGTTAGTACGTTCGACAAGCATGTCCGTACCATATCTAATCTCACCACCATTTTCACACTTAACAGTAGTCTCACAAAGGGTTTCACCTTTCTTGATTTTTTGACCATTCGCTACGGTTACATGTCCGCCAGTAGGAAGTGGTAACACTTCACCGTGGTGTACCCAGATAGTACCTTGCTTATTAGCAAGTTTAGAGATGTTACCCTGTCTGTCAGTAGTTTCATCAACACCGAAGTCAGTAAACACGATTTGACCAGCTTCAAGAGTAGTTACGTCTTTAGTAGCTTTCTCAGTAAGAATTTGTTTTTTGTTTTGGTCAGGAGCGTCACCCAAATATGCGCCCGCTGTAACCTTGTCACCGTTCTTAACGATAAGTCTTGAACCTGGAACAATAGTTAGAGTTTTAGAACCAATCTTAAGTACTCCACCTTTAGCTGTTTGTTGAACGATATCACCATAGCTAGTACGAATTTCTTTAGTGTCGAAATCGTAGCTAACAGTACCAGAGTCTGGAGAAGTATAAGTGTCTCTTTGACCAGCAGCACCAGCAACCGCACCACCTGTGTGGAAGGTTCTCATGGTTAACTGTGTACCCGGCTCACCGATTGACTGAGCAGCGATGATACCGATAGACTCACCAAGGTTAACTGGTTTATTGTCAGTCATTGACCAGCCGTAGCACTTCTGGCAAACACCGAATTGAGATTCACAAGCAAGTACTGATCTAATTTTCACAGACTCTATACCAGCAGCTTGAATTTCTTCAGCTAGCTCAGTATTAATGACAGTACCTTTCTTAACTATAGTTTTACCAGCAGCTTTAACGTCTTCAGCAGCTAATCTACCCAAGATACGTGATCTAATGCCAACTGTAATACGATCACCTTCTTTTAGAGGTCCCATTTCTAGGAATCTTTCAGTGCCGCAATCGTGCTCACGGATAATAACATCTTGAGCAACGTCAACTAGGCGGCGAGTCAAGTAACCAGAGTCAGCTGTTTTAAGAGCTGTATCTACTAGACCTTTACGAGCACCGTAAGCAGAGATAACGTACTCTACTACTGATAGTCCTTCACGGAAATTAGATTTAATAGGTAAGTCGATAATTTTACCTTCAGAGTCAGCCATTAGTCCGCGCATACCGACTAACTGTCTTACCTGAGAAATATTACCTCTCGCACCAGAGAACGCCATCATGTAAACAGGGTTTAGTTTGTCGAAGTTCTCAACAACAGCCTCTGTTACTTTTTCGTTGGTTTCAGACCAAGTATCGATCACTTTGTTGTAACGCTCTACTTCAGTGATTTCACCACGCTCGAATCTTCTAGTAGTGCCAGCAAGTTCATCTTCGGCAGCTTTTACTAATTCGATCTTCTTGAATGGCACAGAAAGGTCATCAATACTGATAGTTAGCGCAGATTTGGTTGCATAGTGGAAACCAAGATCTTTAAGATTGTTAGCCAATCTAGCTGCTACAGCATTACCGAAGTTCTCGAAAACACCGCCAATTAGTTTGCCTAACGCTTTTTTATCAACGGTTTGGTTTAAGAATACAGGATTCTTTCTATTTCTAACTTTACCTTCTTGTTGTTGTGCCATTTGTTTTAAGTCCTAATTTGTTAACTACGAAACCATTACTTTTTTGCCTTCGATAGAATCGCTGATAATCTTGTTGAGCATAATTCTGCCAACAGTAGTCTCTACGATTCCAGGCTTGCCATCTTTAGTCATTAAAGTTCTGACTTTTACTTTGGCATGCAGAGAAGCTTTCTTGTTGTAGTAAGCAGCAAGTGCCTCATCCTCATTAGAGTAGATACTTCCAGCTCCAGCATGAATCTTCGGATCATCACTACCCGGTTTCTCAACGGTTAGGTAATAAATACCGATAACCATATCCTGAGAAGGAGTAACTACAGGCGTTCCAGTTGCTGGAGACAAGATGTTGGTGTTAGCCATCATCAAGGTTCTAGCTTCTGCTTGCGCCTCAAGACTAAGTGGAACGTGAACAGCCATCTGGTCACCGTCAAAGTCCGCGTTAAACGCAGTACATACTAGTGGGTGCAATCTAATCGCACGACCCTCTACTATTACTGGTTCGAATGCTTGAATACCAAGTCTGTGAAGTGTAGGTGCGCGGTTAAGTAAGATCGGGTGACCTTGTACTACTTCACGCAAAATATCCCAAACTACAGCAGATCCTTTTTCGATCAGCTTTTTAGCAGCTTTGATGTTTTGACAGATCTGACGATCTATAAGTTTATTGATTACAAATGGTTTGAAAAGTTCAATTGCCATCTCACGTGGTAAACCACATTGGTGTAATTGCAAACTAGGACCAACTACGATAACTGAACGACCAGAGTAGTCAACACGCTTACCGAGTAGGTTCTGACGGAAACGACCTTGCTTACCTTCAATGATATTAGAAAGTGATTTAAGTGGTCTGCCGTTAGTACCGGTTACAACTCTGCCACGACGACCGTTGTCGATAAGAGCATCTACTGCTTCTTGAAGCATACGCTTCTCGTTACGGATAATGATCTCAGGTGCGCCCATGTCGATAAGACGAGCAAGACGGCTGTTACGGTTAATGACTCGGCGATATAGATCGTTAAGATCTGAAGTCGCGAAGCGACCACCATCAAGCTGTACCATCGGACGTAAGTCTGGTGGGCAAACCGGAAGTATATCTAATACCATCCAAGACGGATCAGTGTGAGAGTTGATTAGTGACTGCACTAATCTTAAACGTTTAACGTATTTAGCACGTCTTTGTTGAGAACCACCAACTTCAGCAAGTTCTGATTTGAGCATGTCTCTTAACTTCTCAAGACCAGTCATACTGAGTAGTTCACCTTGTTCAGTGCGCTTCTCATTAGGGAACTCATATTTAGGTTGAGCTAGTTCACTAAGAAGTAACAAGATAGCTTCAGCACCGATACCAACCTCGAACTGGTTAGTTTCGTTTTCTGATAATTTATCGTACTCTTCCTCTGTGATGATTTGATTCTTTTTGATACCTTCAACGTTACCTGGATCAAGCACTATGTATGCGTTGAAATAAGTAACTTGCTCAAGATCTTTTAAAGCGATATCAAGAAGTAAACTTAGGTAACTAGGAATACCTTTAAGGAACCAGATATGTGAAACCGGCGCTGCTAGGGTGATGTGACCCATGCGATGACGACGGACTTTAGACTCTGTAACTTCTACTCCGCATCTCTCACAAACGATACCTTTATGGCGTACGCGCTTGTATTTACCGCAAGCACATTCCCAATCCTTAACTGGACCGAAAATCTTTTCGCAGAACAAGCCATCTTTCTCTGGCTTAAGCGTTCTGTAGTTAATAGTCTCAGGTTTGAGAACTTCACCACGTGACCAACCTAGAATACGCTCCGGCGATGCGATTTGAATTTTAAGAGCATCAAATACATCATTGTCCGCCACTAGGCTTGCTTTATCGAGATCATTACCCCACTCAGCCTTGGTATTAAGGCTAAGTTCTTGATCTATTGCGTCAGCTATATTAGTTTGTGCCATTTTTTAATATTCCTTAGACTACCTCGTTAAGACTTAAATCAGCAGCTTCTACTTCATCTTTCTCATCTTCAGCATCAGTTGCTAAATCTGTAGTAGTAGTCAGCTCTCTAATAGTGTCTTCAATGCTACGTGCCTTGCGATTCTTGAGTGGATCGTAGTTTTCTACGTTTAGATCTACTTCTTCAAGAGCTCTCTCGTTGTTGTATTTGAGGGCGTGAATATCAAGTCCGATAGACTGTAATTCGCGCATCAATACTTTGAACGATTCCGGTACGTTCGCTGGAGGTATATTCTCACCTTTAACGATCGCTTCATAAGCTCTAGATCTACCACTAACGTCATCTGACTTGATAGTAAGCATCTCTTGCAGAGTGTAAGAAGCACCATAAGCTTCAAGTGCCCAGCACTCCATCTCTCCTAATCTCTGACCGCCGAACTGAGCTTTTCCGCCAAGTGGCTGTTGAGTAACTAGTGAGTATGGACCAGTAGAACGCGCGTGGATCTTGTCGTCTACCAAGTGGACTAGCTTCAAGATGTACATCACACCTACTAGAACTGGGTTGTCAAACATTTCACCAGTACGTCCATCAATTAACCATGATTTACCAGTTGGCATTAACCATTTACCAGCACCAGCTTGTGACTGACGGGCTTTCTCGATTTCTTGGCTAACCAGTATATCGGAAGCATCTGGACCGAACATCTCATCGAAACTTGGTACTTCATAAGCATGTCCAAGTAAAGAAGCAGATAGTCCTAGAAGTGCTTCGTACAACTGACCAACGTTCATACGAGATGGAACGCCTAGTGGGTTCAAGACTATATCAATAGGAGTGCCATCAGGTAAATGTGGCATATCTTCTTGAGGTAATATTCTTGAGATGATACCTTTGTTACCGTGACGACCTGCGATCTTGTCACCAACAGAGATACGACGTTTTTGAGCTATAAATACACGCACTACCTTGTTAGATACTGGTGGTAACTCGTCGCCTTTTTCTCTATCGTAAACACGAACCGCAATAACGCGTCCGCCTTCACCGTGTGGAATGCGAAGAGAGTTGTCTTTAACATCACGTGCTTTCTCACCGAAGATAGCTCTTAGTAATCTTTCTTCTGGTGGATTGTCAGATTCACCCTTAGGAGTGATTTTACCGACTAGAATATCGTTCTCACGAACCCAAGCACCAACGCGCACAACGCCTTGTTCATCAAGGTGTTTAAGCGAATCTTCACTCACGTTAGGAATTTCACGAGTAATTTCTTCTGGTCCAAGTTTAGTTTGACGAGCATCTATTTCATATTTCTCAATATGGATAGAAGTGTAAACATCTTCATAGACTAATCTTTCTGAGATCAGGATCGCATCCTCGAAGTTATAGCCTTCCCATGGCATTAGAGCTACCACTAGGTTTTTACCTAATGCTAGTTCGCCTTGGCAAGTAGCCGCACCGTCTGTAAGTGCCTGACCTGCTTTAACTTTTTGACCGATCTTAACTATAGGGATCTGATTCAAGCAAGTATCTTGGTTAGATCTCATGTACTTAATAAGTTCATAAGTCTTAGAACCTTGATCACCATCGAACTTCACAGTAATGCGATTCGCATCAACGTAAGCGATCTCGCCATCAGCATCTGAAATTACAACCATGCCGCTGTCTCTAGCGACTTGACCTTCAATACCAGTACCAACTAGAGTACGTTCTGCTTTAAGTAGAGGTACTGCTTGACGTTGCATGTTAGAACCCATCAATGCTCGGTTAGCATCGTCGTGCTCTAAGAATGGAATCAATGATGTACCGATAGATACTATCTGAATCGGAGATACACCAACTAGATCCACGTTCTCTGCGCCAGTCACGATATATTCGTTCTTGTATTTAACAGGAACTATGTCTTTAACGAATTTACCAGTAGCATCTACAGGAGTGTCTCCAGGAGCTACTCTCATGGTATCTTCGTCGTGAGCTGAGTAGTAACGAATATCGTTAGTAACTAAACCATCAACAACTGTTCTATATGGACTTTCGATAAAACCATACTCATTCACGCGTGCGTGAGTAGCAAGTGAACCGATAAGACCAGCGTTAGGACCCTCTGGAGTCTCAACTGGACATAAACGACCATTCTGAGATGGGTGAATATCACGAACAGCGAAACCTGCACGCTCGCGAGAAAGACCACCAGGTCCAAGAGCTGAGATACGACGCTTGTGCGTTAACTCTGCAAGTGGATTGGTTTGGTCCATGAACTGTGATAACTGTGAAGAACCGAAGAACTCACGTATCGCTGATACAAGAGGTTTAGGGTTGATCAAGTTAGCAGGTGTAAGACCTTCTTGTTCTTGAAGAGTCATACGCTCACGAATAATACGCTCGATACGGCTTAAACCAAGTCTGAATTGGTTTTGAAGCAATTCACCTACTGAACGAATACGACGGTTACCTAAGTGATCGATATCATCTACTTGCGCCTCATCGAAGTTCAATTTAACTAGGTAGTCGATAGCTGCCACGAAATCTTCACGTGTAAGTACACGCAAATCATCCGGCGAGTTAGGACCTAACTTCTTGTTAACTTTGTAGCGGCCTACTAAACCTAAGTCATATTTCTTCGGATTAAAGAAACGGCTCTCAAGTAATTGACGCGCACCTTCAACAGTCGGGTGTTCGCCTGGACGCATTTTCTTATAGAGCTCGATTAGAGCATCTTCTTCAGTCTCAGTAGAGTCTTTCTCTAAAGTCTTAGCTAAGAAGTCGTAGTGCGAGAATAAATCGCGCATTTCGTTTTCGCTATAGCCTAATGCTTTAAGGAATATAGTTACAGGGATTTTACGTGTTTTGTCGATCTTAATATATACGTAGTCAGAAACGTCAGTCTCGAACTTAACCCAAGCACCACGGTTAGGGATAAGAGTCGCGTTAAATACACGCTTACCACTAGGTTCCACTTCACGTTTGAAATAGATCCCAGGTGATCTTACGATCTGAGAAACTACTACACGCTCAGCACCGTTAACGATAAAAGTTCCGCGCTCAGTCATCATTGGGATTTCGCCGATGAACATTTTGCTCTCTTTGATTTCGCCAGTGTCTCTGTTTACGAAACGTACCTTTATATATAACTTTTTGGTATAGCTCTGCTCGTTGAAGCGCGCTTCCATTGGCGTCTTAGCTTTGTTAGCCTCTTGGTGCTCCTCGAAGGTGTAATGGTCGTGCAAGAAATAAAGTTCCAGCCTACCAGTGTAGTCAGTAACTGGCGAAAAGTTTTTTAGCTCTTCTGCTAGCCCTTTTGTTAGGAACCTGTGAAAGGAGGTCTTTTGGATCTCCGCAAGATCCGGCAGAGTTATAGTTCTCTGACCTTCAAATGCTCTTTTCTTTGGGATTACGCGCGAGTAGTTTCTCTCCATCATAATAGTGGCTAGTCCTCTTGTTTTATTTTATTTATTTCAACTTGAACTGCAAAAAGCTCAAAAATCCTGTCTCGAGGTTTTAGATGATAGCTTAGACTTAGGCCCTTTTGCGGCTCTGGCAGCGTTCTTTATAAAATCTTAAGCGCTGGCGGGATTGACAGGAAGGGTTTTGATCATAACTAATTTAAGCTAAAGATTTTCTGCGGGATAAGGTGGGGGTTATCTTGGGTAGGGTTATAATATTATTAGTATAGTGAGCCCTGATAGGGTGCACTCATGTTGACAGCGCAAAATCGATCCGTCGGGATCGATTTTGCTATGCCATCATAGACTTATTAGGTCTCGGCTCCGGTGTCTTTATAGAAGTAAAGCTTTTAGCGTTAAGTTCTTCAGCGGCAACCATTTGTTTAGTCGGTCTAGGTTCTGGGGTCTTGATCGATGTGAAGCTCTTAGCATTTAAGGTCTCGGCTGCTACTGATTGAGGCTTGTTAGTACCTTGAGAGAAAACACTAGTATCGGCTTCTTTAGTCTCAGGCTCTTCTTTAGTATCTTCTGTTGCAGTCGTTGAAGTTTTACCGTTGAGTTTTCTTGGTCCATAAGTCGCAGCAGCGACATTGGTGCTGCGGCTTAAATTACTAGTATCTTTTTCTACTAAAGTAGTTTGAGTTACAACTTGCTCAAGTGATGCTGCAAGTTTCTCTGGCTGCAAGGGCTTCAAGTTCAACTTAGGAACACCTTTGAAGGCTTCGTTATTGGTGATAGTTGATACTGAAGTCATTTATTCCTTTAAGCAAGCTGTTCTAGTTTTGCAATTTTTGCTTTAAGAGTTTTGAGCTGTTGTAGTGTTAGCGACCAATCATGATGATGATTAGTGTTGCGTCGCAGACTAGTACGTGACGGTTCTGGATTTTGACCGTGCGCTGCAAGCTCAGAGCACATCACGGTTAATATCATCAGTAATAAAGCACCCAGAGTTAATCTACTGCGCTGGCAATCTGGAAAATCAAGCTTAACCCTGGCAGCGACAGCTATTCCAAGAGCAATAATGCCTAAAGCAGCAATAACCGAAGCGGCATAGCCTAAAACCGTTAAAATCATCCCCTCTCCCCTCGAAAACCCTTCTGACAGAGCCTTATACAGGTATTATTCCCCCATTTGGGGGATAACAAACGTGTATTACCTTAAATATGGTTAATATTAGCAAAAAGGTGACATTCGTCACGTTTTTGCGCTGCCGTGGGCGAGTGCACCGTAGAATGCTTTGCCCTTTCTAGAACACCAAATTCCAAAGCTTAAAGTTACTAATGCGGTTTATAGATTTCTTGAAGTCTTTTTTGAATTGAGGATCGGCTGTGATACCACGCATACTCTCTAGTACGGTACTGATGGCTTCAGCATCCTCATCCTTAAACACAGCATTCATACGGTTCGCGAAGTCACGAATAGCTTCTGATGACTCGACGTTAGCGCGCAGAAGTTTGTCTAAGCGGATTGGCTCTAGTATTACGAATAGTGGTTTATCGCTAAATGTTTGGCTCATTTCTGATGAGTGTTTCTCGTTAATCTCAAGAGTGGTGATGTCCACATACTGCTCACCGATTAAGCCTGAAGGTACTATGCTGACTAAGTTTAAAGGCGATAGTGGTACGCGCGGTGTCATCACCACCACATCTACACGTACGTGCTCGCCTTTGCGAATGTGACTCTGCAACTTGCTTTGCTGCCCAAGAGCGATTTCCATTTGAGCTTTATTGACGTTCTCACGTGCGAAAACTATATCGCCGATACCGCCTTTCTGCAAAGCTTCTTGTGCTTGAATTAAGTGTTGATGTCCTAGTGAAATTAGCGCGTCAGCAGGTACTATGTCGATTTCAAGATCTTTAGTAACAGGAGTGATAGCCTCTACAACCCCGATTTTCAGACCATTCCAGCGAAGTGGTGCGCCTTCCTCTAGACCATTGGTGTTGCGGAAATAGAATGTGAATTTATCGTAATTGTGGATTTTATGACCCTTAAGCCAAAACACAAATACCAAGAGCGCCACTAAGCCTACTATGGTAATAAAGCCGATTTTACTAAGTTCTTGTTTTTCTTTTGCGTCCACTAGGGTTTATTATAAGGCTAGGTCATTTAATCTAGCTTTTTAAGGCTTTAGATTAAGCTTTTTTGGCTCTACAGCGCGGTTTATCTTGGTACTACCTTATATGTACTAATCTGGGTATATTAAAATTGAGGTCCCCTTTATTGCGTAGTTCCCCTCTAAAACTTTTTGTTTGGCTGATATTGCTGTGGGCTAGTCTTGCTGGCGTGGTGAGAGCAGCTGACGTTGAGGTTAGTACTTTAGCCGGACTTGCTACGGTGGCAGGATCTTCTGATGGTACAGGAGGTGATGCAAGGTTTTACTATCCTTTTGGCATAGCTGTTTCAGATAATGGAAATATTTTTGTTGCAGAATATGGAAATAGCATAGTCAGGAAAATTAGTCCTTCTGCTGTTGTAACTACTCTGGCTGGAACTGCTGGCGTGCAAGGTAGCACTGATGACACTGGTGCTGCCGCAAGTTTTAATACTCCGGTTGGTCTTGCTCTTGATAGTTCAGAGAATATATTTGTTGCAGATATTTTTAACCACACGATTCGTAAAATTACTCCTACAGGTGATGTAACTACCTTCGCAGGAACGGCAGGATCTTTCGGTGATGATGATGGGACCGGTGCAGCTGCTAGGTTTAAGAATCCTGGTGGAATTGCAATTGATAGTGCCGACAATCTTTTTGTAACGGATCAAGCTAATCACACTATACGTAAAATCACGAGTGCTGGCGTGGTAACTACTTTCGCTGGTACTGCGGGTCAAGAGGGTGTTACTGATGACACTGGAGCTGCGGCACGATTCTCTTATCCATTAGGTATAACCGTTGATAGTGCTGATAATTTATATGTCACAGATGTTGGTAGTCATACAATACGCAAAATTACTACTGGAGCAGTAGTAACGACTTTGGCTGGTAACGCTGATGTAGCTGGTAGTGCTGATGGTACTGGTGTTGCTGCGAATTTTCATGGACCAGCAGCTATAGTTGCAGATGCTTCGAATAATTTATATGTAACAGACGGTTCGATTAATCAAACTGTTCGTTATGTTACTAGTGCTGGTGTTGTTACGACTATTGCCGGTTCAGTTGGAATGATTGGTAGTACTGATGGGGTGGGTAGTGAAGCTAGATTCTCTCGTCCTAAAGGTATTGGAATTGATAGTATCGGTGATTTATATCTTGCAGATCAGCTTAATCACACCATCCGCAAACTAACTCTCAACGCCCCTTGGTACAACACAAGCTGGGACAAGCGCATCAAGCTTACAGTCCCAGCTGCTAACGTAGCTGGCGACGTTACTGATTTCCCTGTCTATGTAAATCTAGATGACTTACCTGATGGATTCTTTGATGATGTTGATGCTAATGGTGAGGATATTAGAGTTACTAAATCTGATGGTGTGTCTTTAGTGCCGCGTGAAATAGTTTCAATAGATAATGGTGCATTGACTGGTGAGATGCATTTTCTTGCTAATGGTAACGGGCTCTCAGCTACAACTGATAATGATTTTTATATCTACTTCGATAACTCTGGTGCTAGCGAGCCAGCTGCTAATTCGACTTATGGCTCTGAGAACGTTTGGGCTAATGGTTATGTAGCGGTCTATCACATGAATGATACTAATGGTGCTGATAGTAGCTCTGGAGCTTATGACGCTGCTGGAACTGGTACTAGCGTTAGCGGTAAAATTTCTTCAGCTATAGATTTTGATGGTGCTAGTGAGTACTTAGATGCTGGTGATGTTAATGCTGCTGAGTTTGCTAATAATCAGCCTTACACAGTATCGGCTTGGGTTAATCCAAGTGCTTGGGATGCGACTAATGGTAATGAGATTCTTAGTAAAGATGGTGGTGCTAATGGCTGGAAGCTAACAGTTAATAGTACTAATTTGATTTCTAGATATACAGATGGTACTAACAGTTTCTTGTTGCAAGAAGGTTCTGTGGTAAGTGATTCAAGCTGGTCAGCTTTAGCCGCGACTTATGATGGTAGTGCTGATTTAACTGGTTTTAAACTTTATATTAATGCAACTACTGTTGGGCAGGGTGATCCAGATACGGTACCCACACCAAACTACGCTTCGACTAATTTATTAATCGGCGCTAGGGGCGAAAGTGGTTCTGAGATTGGCTATTTTGAAGGCAAGATTGATGAAGTCCGCATCTCTAACGTAGAGCGCTCGGCTGCTTGGTTACAGACTGAGTATAACAATCAAATTAATGCTGCAAGTTTTTATAACGTTGGTCCAGTAGTTGATAAAGATGGAGTTGGTGATGGTGGTGGCGTTAATGGTGTTAGTGGAGTAGTAGAAACTATGGCTGGTACCGTAGGTGTTACCGGTAATACTAATGATACGGGTACAGCAGCAAGTTTTAATAATCTTTATGATACAGCTGTAGATAGTTCAGGCAATATTTATGTTGCCGATACTGCTAATAATCTTATTCGCAAAATTACTGCAGCTGGGGTGGTAACTACCTTAGCTGGTAATGGTGATGCTGAGTCATATGATGGTAATGGCACTGATGCAAGTTTTAAGGCACCAGAAGGGATAACAGTAGATGGGGCGGATAATATTTATGTTGCAGACACTGGTAGTCATCTTATCCGTAAAATTAGTCCGGCTGGCTATGTGGTGACTGTTGCTGGAACTGGTAGTGCAGGTAGCGTTGATGCGACTAGTGCTATGGCAAGCTTCAGTTCTCCAAAAGATCTAGTCTTTAATGAGAATGGTGATTTGTTTATTGCCGATACTGGTAATCATATTATTCGTAAAATGACACCAGGGTGTGGGGTCTCTACGCTAGCAGGTCAGGTCGCTCAGACTGGTACTACTGATGGAGTCGGCACCGCAGCACTATTCTATAATCCAGAAGGTATAACGATAGATGCTAACGGTAATCTTTTTGTAGCTGATACTTACAATCATACAGTTCGCAAGATAGACACTAATGTTAATGTCACGACTATTGCTGGTACTGCTGGAACAGCAGGCTACCTTGATGGTTCTGGAACTAGTGCTAATTTTAATTATCCGCGTAAATTAGTTTTAGATACTACTGATGAGAGTATTTATTTGGTTGATACGAATAATAATGTTATCCGTAAAATCACTTCAGGGGCAGTTGTCTCTACCTTCGCTGCTGATTCGATAGCAGGCACTAGAGATGGACCTTTACTGCTAGCACAGTTCAATGGTGCTATCGGCATCTCGATGAATACAGATGGTAATTTCTATGTAGCAGATACCAATAATCACACTCTTCGTAAAATTGATTTATACACTAATGGTGATGGCGGACATAGTGCAGTAACTGGTAATGGTAATTTCTTGAATGGCGAAGTGACTACACTTGCTGGTGCTGCTGGAATATCAGGTGATAGTGACGGTACTGGTGGAGCGGCGAGGTTTAGTAGTCCTTATGACACGGCAGTAGATACTAATGGCAATATCTTCGTAGCTGATTACGGTAATCATACTATTCGTAAAATCACTCCCCTTGGTGTTGTAACTACTTTTGCGGGAGAAGCAGGTACCGCGAGCTGTCTGGATGGAACGGCTGGGGATGCAAGGTTTAATAATCCTATGGGCTTAGCGATAGATGCTGATGACAATTTATATGTAGCTGACAATTTATGCCACTCTATACGCAAAATCACTCCAGCAGCTGTGGTGACGACTTATGCTGGTGTCCTTAGTGGAGCTGGTAATAATGATGGTACTGCAAGTGGAGCGAGATTCAATTACCCGCGCGATGTAGCTATAGATAATGGTGGTAATTTATTTGTGGCGGATCATTATAACCATACTATCCGTAAAATTAGTCCATCTAAGATAGTTACCACTTATGCTGGTTTGGCTGGAGAAACTGGTTTCGTTGATGGCGTTGCAAACCAAGCTAGGCTTCATTATCCAACAGGAGTTACTACTGATAATGACGGTAATGTTTATGTGGCTGATCAGCATAATCACTCTATTCGTAAAATAGTGCCAGATGGAAACAATGTTTCTGTAGTAAGTACTCTAGCTGGTGCTGATGAAGCTGGTTACGTCGATGCTGTTACTACTAGTGCTCGATTCTATTATCCTAGTAAATTAGTTCTTGATACGGCTGATAATTCACTTTATGTTACTGATTATTATAATAACGTTGTTAGAAAAGTTACTAGCACTGGTACTGTAACTACTTTCGCTGGTTCTGGTTACGCTGGTAGTCGTAATGGTGAACTCTTGGATGCGAAGTTTAATACTACTCTTGAAGGTATTACTATTAATGCTGATGGTAATTTCTATGTCTCAGATACTGCTAATCAGACTATTCGTAAGATCGCAATTAACCCAGATGCTAGTGGTGGACATGGCATAGTCAATGGAACTATTATCGGTACTAATATTAATGGTGCTGTAACGACTGTAGCTGGAAATGGTGATGCTGCAGAGATAGATGCTAATGGTATCTTAGCGAGTTTTAATGGACCTTATGATGTGGCTTTAGATAGTAATGGTAATTTATTCGTGGCAGACTATGCTGCTCATACTATTCGCAAGATGGATGTTAATGGTGTAGTAACTACTTTCGCTGGACAAGCTGGAGTTGGAGGCGCTACTGATGGGACAGG
>JACCDV010012537.1_pt1 | contig 28911 bp, 23 predicted proteins | sample 7446131 | NCBI WGS metagenome assembly JACCDV01 (sample SAMN15323448, study PRJNA562643) | freshwater metagenome | isolation source: river surface water | place: USA:Blue River Watershed | collected 2017-08-17 | reverse complement strand
ACGCTTTTGACAAAAAAACAAAGGAAAATAATCCCTACCAAACAGAACATGACGAATTATGGGCAACAGTAGCCGCAGGAGAATACAAATATGCGGATGCAGAAAATGGCGCTTATTCTACCATGACATCTATTCTAGGCCGAATGGCCACCTATTCAGGTCAAGTAATTGAATGGGATAAGGCAATCAACTCGGGCATTAATATCGCCCCATCCCGCTTTGCTTGGGATGCCGATATGCCTTCAAAACCTGATGCGAATGGATTATATGCCGCAGCAGTGCCAGGGAAAACAACTTATTTTTAATTGAAACTTACCAGAAAGCAAAAAAAGGGCCCCCTAAAGTTAGGGGACCCTTAAGCAAAAAAACATTTATAGAAAGTATTACTTAGGCAATACAACTGAGTCAATTACGTGAATAACTCCATTACCTGCATTCAAATCAGCAGCAACGACAGTAGCCTTAGCTCCTTTTTCGTCTGTTAATACCACTTTACCATTCTCAATTGAAGCTACTAACGTTCCACCGCTTACGGTTTTTACACTTAAGGAACCTTTTGCTGCAGTGATTGCTTTGATAACAGTTGCTGCATCTAAATTACCTGCCACTACGTGGTAAGTTAAAATCTTAGCTAAAGTTGCTTTGTTCTCTGGCTTTAAAAGTGTTTCCACTGTTCCAGCAGGTAACTTAGCAAAAGCAGCATTTGTAGGAGCAAAAACCGTAAATGGTCCTGCGCTTTGTAATACAGACACTAAATCAGCCGCTTTTACTGCTGCTACTAATGTCGTGTGGTCTTTAGAGCTGATAGCAATATCCACAACCGTTGTTTGTGCTGATACCGTGAAGGCAGAGATAAACAAGGTGATAATTCCGGCAATAAATTTCATTTTCATTCTTCTATTATTTTAGTTCAAAGACTAAACACTAGAAGTAATGTAATGTTTTGAAAATAAATAAGTTAGACTTTATTTCACTAGTCAAATAAGTCTAATGCCAGCCTAAATGTATTGCAATGTGCCTCCACAATATCTTTAATATCCGGAGAGTATCCGCCTCCCAAGGCCACAGTGACAGGTATCTGATGTTTATGTACTAAATCCAGCACGAATTTATCCCGCTGTTTACAGTCTTCAATACTTAACATAAATTTTCCCAATTTATCTGTAGCCAGCACATCCACCCCTGCTAAATAGAAGACAAAGTCAGGTTGAACACGCTCCATTAAATCAGGTAAAACGGAGGCTAACATGCCCAGATATTCCGCACCAGTGGCTCCATCCTCTAAACCAATATCTAAATCAGATGTCTCTTTTCTAAAAGGATAATTATTTTTACCATGCACACTAAACGTGAAGACTTGATTGACATTTTCCATCAGTTTGGCCGTACCATTCCCCTGATGCACATCTAAGTCGATGATGAGTATTTTTTTTACCAAATCCCGATGCAACAAATAATTAGCCGCAACGGCCATGTCATTCAACAAACAAAATCCTTCTCCCCTATCCGCAAAAGCATGGTGTGTACCACCTGCCACATTCATCGCACAGCCATGTTCTAGCGCAAAAAGGGCACAATCGATCGTCCCCTGCGTAATAATCAGTTCTCTGTTCGTTAACTGTTCTGACTGCGGAAAGCCTATGACGCGTTGTTCCGATGCAGATAATTTCTGCTCCACAAGACGCTGAAAATACCCCTCCTCATGAGTAAGCAGGATATCAGTGGCGGCACATTTCTTTGGCACAAAAAGATGATTCTCCGTAATACTTCCCTCATACATCAACTGCTCCGGAATCAACTCATATTTCAACATGGGAAAACGATGTCCTTCCGGCAAAGGATGTGCATAGATGGCACTATGGGCTATTTTTAACATTTTTACTTGGCTGCAGGAAGGGCAGTTAAGACTAATTTCAGAAAACCATCCATCGACTTATCATCAATCCACCTCACCACGGCCACTAAATCGTTCTCTTGATCCACATAAATGGCATTCGTCCCATTCCCGATGTGCGCATAAGCACTCGCAGGAGCCGACGGATACATTTTGCGATCCGTATTTAAAAAGTAATTCATGAAGCCATAACCCGTATTCGCAGGCGTGGGAGTAGTCGCTTTGCGAATCCAATCCTCAGATAAAATCTGCTTCCCATTCCAATTCCCCTTTCGCAAAGTCAATAATCCGAACCTACCCATATCCATAGCATTCATAAATAGCCCTCCGCCAAAATGCCCGCCACCACTCACGGACTGCACCATTTTCCCATCCACTACAATCCAGGCATTTTGATACCCCGTCCATGCCCAGGTATTCGAAGCCCCAATCGGGTTCATCACATTTTCCCGTAATACTTCTGGCAAGGGTTTTCTGAATACCAAAGTCGCTGCTAATGCCAGCGCATTCACCCGTGTATCATTATACTTATACACCGTTCCTGGCTCGAATCTCTTCCGAGTAGTCCATTCCGCCGACTTATCAGACGGTCGATCCGCCCAATCCGGCTTTCCCCAAAGCACCCCTTCCCAATCACTTGTCTGCCTCAATAAATGATCCCAAGTAATCTTACGATTATGTTCTGTTTCAAACGGATAGATAAAAGATTTTTTCGCAATTGGATTTTCATTTGTATTCGTCGCCTGCATCGCCATTTCTACCGGCGACAAATAGCTGTAGACTTTGTCATCCAGCGAACTAATCAAACCTCGGTCATAGGCTAAACCAACCACCGATGAAACCATACTTTTCGTCACACTATTGGTCATCTCCACCGCAGTTGTATTTCCCCACTCAGCGATAATATACCCCTTGTAAATGATCATTCCCGAGGAAGGCCCCCGCTCAGCCATAGGCCCCACTGGATCCGAAAAAGGCTCCTTCCCAAATTGCATCGCTTGCGAAAGCCACAAATTTCGAGGCTGCGTAGTTTCATGCTCCACCGCAAAAGCAATAGCTTGCTTAATTTTATTCGAATCAATTGCGAAAAAAGAAGGAGACCTACGTTCCCATTTCTTGGCAGAGGGATAATAGCTGTTTTTTTGTGCTATGGCACTGATCGCAGATAGCAAACATAGTATGGTCAGTAATCTTCTCATTGTAAGAGGGGGAATTATCAATTTGAATAATAAAGCGATTATGCTGCTAATTTGTTCAAAATATTACATTATTTATGCATCGACTTATGTAACAAAAAAATTAAATTGTATAAAACTTTAAAATATCAATCACTATGGGACTTTTTTCTGCCATCTTAGGCAACGCAGGTACAGTAAATAAAGAGGATTTAGTCAAAGATTTTGGCAAACTACTCATCGAAGGCGAAGAAATCGAATTAGGTTTCAAGCTCATCAGAGATACTTTCATCTTTACCTCTAAACGACTTATCCTAGTCGAAAAACAAGGTATCACGGGTTCTAAAACAGAATACAAGTCCATCAACTACAAAAGCATCTCACGTTTCAGCATTGAAACAGCTGGAACTTTCGACCTGGATGCAGAATTGAAAATTTGGATCTCAGGCGAGGCACTACCTAGCATAACAAAGCAATTCAACAAATCAGTGAATGTGTACGATGTGCAGAACGTGCTGGCGTTCCATGTATTGAAATAGAGAGGAGGTGCTGTCAGAAAAAAAGCAATTTGCAAAAAACGCAAATTGCTTTTTTTAGTGAGAATGAACTGCCGAGCTTTCCTCGGTAGTTGGCTTAATTTGTAATTGTCCTCCGATTGCTCTGAGCACTTTCATTACCGTCTCAAATTGAGGTTTTGATCCATCTGATAAAGCTTTATACAAACTGGGGCGACTCATCCCCGTTTCACTAGCGATTTTAGCCATCCCTATCGATCTAGCAATATTTCCTAAGGCTACAATAAGATCCGAATCGTTGCCTTCCGCTAAAACTGCATTTAAATATTCCGAAATCATTTCAGGACTATCTAAATAATCTGCTACATCAAATTTCGAAGTTTCCATAATTCTCAATTGTTTAGACGATTTAAAATATCCTTTGCTTTTTGGACATCCTTTTGTTGCGAGGATTTGTCTCCACCTAGGAGGAGCAAAACTAATTTACCACCGAATTCCTTGAAATATATTCTATAGCCTTTAGCAAAGTCAATTTTACATTCCCTGATCCCATCACCCACAGATTGACAATCACCAAAGTGGCCATCATTTTCAATTTTCTGAAGTCTAATTAATATGATTGCTTTAGCTCTTAGATCATTAAGCTTTCGAAGCCATTTATCAAATTCCTCTGTTTTTTCAATTAGGTACATTTGACAATTGTCTTCATTTGGATACAAATGTAAGCAATCTTTTTTATCTATGAAACCAGCAAATTGATAATTAAAGAAGGATTTGTATTTGTCCTTTACTTCTGCATATTGTACAGCAGGGTTTGGATCTTATATTCCTCTCCTACTTTGACCAAAATAAAGGCATCGACCCCTTTGTGCGTAAACTTTCCGTTTAGGTAAAATTCATAGGGTACCCAAGCTGTGGCGATTTCATGATCGATGAGAATGGGGCCCCAAGAAAGGACGCGCTCGTCCATATCTCCCGGCTTTCTGGTCATGACATTTTTAACAAAACTAGCAATAGGCACTTCCCGTACGACATTTCCCTCAGGTCTGACCTGGCTAATATGCAATAGCGCTTTTTCGGTAAAACAAGACTTCAGCGCTACTGAATCCACCGATTTCATAGCCGAGAAGGTCTTTAATATCACGGCTTTGATCTGATCTTCGTCCTTTTTTTGTTTTTGATTTTGGCCAAATAAAAACAAAGGAAACAATAATAACATTATTACACTTTTCATGATTGATAAAGTTTGTCTAAATACGCTGCTAATTTTCGGTCTTTCTCCGTGACTTTATTCCCCGCATCATGGGTGGTCAGCTTCACTTCTACCCGATTATAGGTATTCGACCAAGTGGGATGGTGATCCGTTTCGCTAATAAATAGCGCTGCGTTTTGCATGAATTGCATGGCCTCTTCGAAGCTAGCAAAGGTAAACATCTTGATTAAGACTTGATTTTCTTCTATCCAGTGGGACATCGAAATGGTTGAATGATTTCTTGATTATCATTCGATTTACCGAATAAACCTGATATTTTCAATAAAATTAATCTATCACAAGACATTTTACCATCTAACGCTAAATAAAAAATGTAATTAGTGGGCAAATGTCTAATTTAGCGGATTATTTCAAAGCAGATGTGACATCTGCTTTAATCGTAGAAGTTATCTAGTTTATGCAATCGAAAAAGCTGTTATCCGTTCTATTTATTATACTATTCTTTAGTATACGTCTGTTAGGCCAAGTAAGCACCGTAGAGCTGTTTCCTAATGGCGATAATGAAATAACCATTATAATCGACCTTAAGAAAGCGAAAGACTCTAGAGCAGCGGGTTTATTAGGAAAAACATCCGATGTCTTCCTCTGGTCTGGGGCAGGTAGTACTATTTCTGGAACAGCCTTTCAATATCAGCCAGCAGGTCAAACTAATTTTTCTCTTCCTTTTGAAAAAGGAAAAATGACACCTTTAGGTAATGATGTTTGGTCAATCAAAATGACACCAAGAAGTTATTATTCTGTGCCTTCAGGCGTACCCATTGTAAAACTTGGACTTCTATTAAAAAGTGGAGATGGTAAAAATCAAACAGAAGACTTTGTCTTAAATCTATTTTCAGGGGCATTAGGCATTAAATGGTTAGAACCAGCCGAAAAATTTACCATTAATGATGCAAATAAAACGGTAAAAATTAGAGCTAGCTTTTCAGCTAAATCAAATGCGGAGCTGAGAGTAGGCTCTACATTAATTTGGAGTCAAACCGGAGCAGATTCAGTCAATGTTTCTTATACGCTAAATTCTGAGCAAGGAAAAACGTATCAATTTGTATTAAGCCTTGAATCGGGAAATATTAAATATAAGGACTCTATTCAAATACTAACGAAACCGTTGGTGACGGTAAAAGATCGCCCTGCAGGGGTAAAAGATGGAATTACGTACGTAGGAAATCGCGTTTATTTATCCTTCTATGCTCCTCAGAAAAGCTTTGTTTATGTAGTGGGAGAATTTAATGATTGGAAAGTTAATCCAGCTTATTTGATGAACAAAACTCCTGATGAAAATCGTTTTTGGATTGATCTAGGTAATTTCCCTTCAGGCCAAGAGTTCGCCTATCAATACTATATCGATGGTAGTTTAAGGGTAGCTGACCCATTAACAGACAAGATATTAGATCCTAATAATGATAATTCCATTTCGAATAAAACCTATCCTAATTTAAAAAAATACCCTGTAGGCGCCTCAGGTATCGTGTCAGTATTTTCAACAGGCCAAACTGAATACCCTTGGAAGGTTAAAAACTTTACACGCCCCAATCAGACAAATTTAAATATTTATGAACTTTTAGTTCGGGATTTCATCCAAGACAGACGTTACGTAACTGTTGCGGACTCCCTACCCTATTTGAAGAAAATGGGTATAAATGCTATTGAATTAATGCCAGTTATGGAGTTTGCCGGCAACGATTCTTGGGGATATAATCCTATCTTTTATTTTGCCCCAGATAAAGCTTACGGGACTAAAAATGATCTGAAATATTTAATTGACAAATGTCATGAGAATGGAATCGCAGTCATTCTAGATATGGTATTAAATCAGGCCGACTTTGAAAACCCATACGTAAGAATGTATTGGGATGGTTCAAAACCTAGCGCTACAAGTCCATTTTTTAATGTAACCGCGACACACCCTTTCAGTGTTTTCTTTGATTTTAATCACGAAAGCACTCACACTAAATGGCTGGTGGATGAAGTATGTCAATACTGGCTTACGGAATATAAAATGGATGGTTTCAGATTTGATTTATCTAAAGGTTTCACGCAAGTAAATTCTGGTACAAATGTGGATTTATGGAGTAAATATGATGCAAGTAGAATTAGTCTTTGGAAAAGAATTTATAATAAAATTAGAACCTATGATCCTACTGCTTATGTGATTTTAGAGCATTTTGCTGAAAATTCGGAGGAAAAAGAATTAGCCGAAAATGGGATGCTGTTTTGGGCGAATTCTAAATTTGATATGACGAAAATCGTTCAAGGATATGCAAGTAACTACGATTGGATTTCATATAAAGTAAGAGGTTTCTCAAAGCCCCATTTAGTGAATTATATTGAAAGTCATGATGAAGAGCGGCTAATGGTAGAGATTTCAAGCAACTCAGCAAGAAAAGTTTTTAGCACTAATGAAAAACTAGAGCGCATGAAAATGGCTGCTGCTCTATTTTTTGTCATTCCTGGCCCTAAAATGATCTGGCAGTTTGGAGAATTAGGTTATGATGTTTCCATAAATACGAATGGTCGAACGGGTGCTAAACCTTTGTTTTGGGATTACTTAGAAGATAAGGAACGAGTTAAATTATTAGGAGTTTATCAGCAATTAGCCAATTTGAGATTAAACAAATCCCTTTTCCAAACCACAGATTTCAAATTGGATGCTGCCAATATCGTAAAGCAAATAAGTTTAACGCAAGGAAATACTCACCTATTGCTTATTGTTAATTCTGGACCTGAGACACAATCAGGACAAATCACATTCCCGACAACTGGTAAATGGTATGATTATTTTACTGGACAATCATTTGATATAACCAATAAAACCTTGCCTATCAATTTATTAAGCAGTGAATTCCATCTATTTGTGAATGAAGCATGGAATAATAAAAACTTAAATTTAGTCCCATGGCAAGTTCCCAATTTTACCGTTTTAGGGGTTTCCAAAGAAGTTGAAGGTTCCTTACAAGTTTATCCTAATCCATCTAAAGATATCATTCACATTACCTGGGAAGGTGGTGATACGAAAGAAGTGGAATTCAGAATCCTAGATAATTTAGGGCGGGAGGTTTTAAACAAATTAATTCCTCAGATTCCTAAAAGCACAAATAAATTCGAGTTATCTCGAACAGGCCTATTAAACAATGGCACTTATTTTATTCAAATAGGAACTGGGGTAAGGAAATTAATCGTAGAATAAATAATTTTCGATGAACTAAAAGCTATATAACACCGTCTTCTCATTGTTACGAGACATAATGTATGCTTTCTTTCCATTCCTAGTGATTGATTTTATACTCTTCAATTCACCGCTTAGAGAGAGGGCATACTTGTCATCTACTACAAATCTCCCCTTCCCTTTATTGACTAAGACAGTCCCAAAATCTGCATCATACCGACCCATTTGAATATTACTTCGATAGAAGTTTGCCCCAACAACCAAATCAGGATACTTGTCGTGATTAACATCGATTACCTCAAATGTATTGATAGGAGAAATTTGAGCTAATGGCGGCAAAGGAATTTTAGTATAGTTTCCTTTACCATCATTCATATACACAACAGAGGCAAAATAATTAGCTTCTAATAGCTCGCCAGAGCTAAAGCGTCCACCCATGAAATCTTTAATTTCAGCCTTGGCATAGTCTTTAGCATAAATAAATTGCTTCTTGATAAGGGGAAACTGCTTTTCCATTTCCATTTTATTGGCAAATGGAATTTCAGCTTCCTCCATAAAATAAGATAAGACTTGATCGTATTTCTGATTGTCATCAAAGTCTCCCATGTATAATTTAACAGGGAATTCCTCTGTGGGCTTTAACCTAGAATTTAACCCTAAATTCCCAGCAATTATATCTAGATCGCCATCTAAATCCACATCAACAACTTTCACTGCTGACCACCAGCCAGTAGCTTTGTCAATTTGTTTCTTTTTAAATCGTCCATTCGAATTTTCGAAAATGGTAATCGGCTGCCACTCTAAAGCTAAAACAACATCTAAATCAGCATCATGATCTACATCAACAATCTCCAAACTACGGACCATTCCCAGATTTTGAAATTCAGGTGCAACCGAAGAGGTTACATCAGAAAAATTACCTCTGCCATCATTTTTTAAAAAGTACGAACGAGGGGATTTACCATATTCAGCAGGAATCGTTCTTCCAGTAATCACTAAATCCATGGCACCATCGCGGTTAAAATCAAGCTTGCCTAGCTTCGAGCCATTCACAAAAATACCATTAAACGCCTGCAAGTTTTTAGTGGTTCCATTTAAATAAAGGCGTGGTTGTAATTGGATTGAATTACCCCGGTATTCATTTCCCCCGGATAAAACAACTAAATCATTTTTGCCATCTCTGTTAAAATCATGGATTAGGGCATCCACATCTTCCAAATCACGATCTTTCTCAAATTCTGCATTGGACAGGACGGTAAACTTGCCATCCTTACTTTGTTGATAGATTTTAGATAACTCATAACGTGCATTTCCAAAGAATACATCATCCAAGCCATCCATGTTTAGATCCCCCACTGCAACTGCTGGGCCTTCAGCTGAGGCCATATGCGGAATCAAAGCCTCTCGATCAAACTCATTATACGCGTTTTCAATATGGGTAAAATCTAATCTGGAATCAATCGTCTCATCCTTCCAAAATTCGGTATCGGACGAATGTAAATGAGCCGGATAATCAAAGGTAGGAAGGCCTGAGCGATAGCTAAATTTCAGGTTCGTTAAATCCGATTTAGGATTAATTTCTTGATAGGTATTATCCGGCCAGATTAAGTAGATCTTATTGATTTTTCGTTTATCACCAATCCCCATTTGTAAAGGTATTTCCATACTTGATTGAAAACCTCTCACAGGGAATTTTTGGGCTACTAGTTTTTGATCACCTCTTTGAATCCAAACTTTGGCACCAATGGCATTTAAATTGCCCGCAGCGCCCTTTAAATTGATTTTAAGGTAATCATTCTCATTAGCTATATGTTTGGACAAATTTTCATAGAAAAATGCCTTATCATTAATGTTATTTGTAACAATGTCAAGATCTCCATCATTATCAAAATCGGCATAAATAGCCCCGTTTGAAAATGAGTCGATATTTCCATCAATAACAGAAGACTTATCAGAGAAAGAAAGGTTTTTTTGATTGCCAAAAAAACGATTTGGCAGCTTAATTTCTGGTAAAAGATCCGTCAAACTTAGATCATTTTCATCCATCTTTTTCTCTGAAATTTTTTGCTGCACGTTCTCATTCGACACAAATTGAATGTAATCGATATCATTCATCCGTTTAGGAATCCCATTGCTGATGAATAAATCAGTAAAGCCATCATTCTCAAAATCAAAAAACAAAGGAGTCCATGACCAATCGGTAGCATACACATTTGCCATCAATCCTATCTCAGAAAATTTCCCTGATTTTCCCCTATTTAACTGCAGGTTATTCCGAGCGAACTGATAATTATACCCTTGGCGGAGTTTATAATGGAAAATATTATATGAATCCTCTCCTTCAGATCTCTTTAAAATCTGACGATCACTAGGCAACATGTCTAAAGAGATAATTTCAGGGTAAGCATCTTGATTAATATCGGCAATATCAATCCCCATTGAAAACTGGGATGTATGCATCATGGAATTATTCAAACTTTCCGTGAAGCCTCCTTTTCTATTATTGTAATACAAATAGTCATTCTCATGAAAATCATTTCCAATATACATGTCTGGATATCCATCCAGATTAACATCGGAAACAGCTACCCCTAAACCATACCCTAATACATCGCTAATGATACCAGATTGTGGCGTTTTATCGACAAATTTTTGATTTATATTCTCAAAATACCGATCACCTGCTAGCGGATGAAACTTCCCTTGAAAATTTTCTCGGTAACCAAAAGTTCCATTCTGATGAACCGAGTGATTCAATAGAAAACAATCTAAATCTCCATCTAAATCTTGATCAAAAAAGGTGGCTTGCGTTCCTAGAGCGCTGATATCTAATCCATATTCTGCCGCTTGTTCTTTATAAACAGGTATTCCTTGCTTAGAAATAGACTGACATACAAAAAGTAAATTTTTGCCTTTTAAAAAGTCAAATCCAGCAGCCTGACTAACGTAAATATCTAATTTACCGTCTTGATTGATATCGACAATAGAAACCCCATTTGACCAATCTTTCCCTGTATTGAAATTTGTTTTATCCGTCACATCCTCAAACTTCAAACTACCTTTATTCAGATATATTTTATTGTCGCCTAAATTAGACGTAAAACATATGTCAATTAAGCCATCATTGTTTAAATCTCCCGCACCAATACCGCCTCCATTATAAAAGTACATGTAGGAGAATATATTTTTATTCTTATCTGGAACGAGGGTATTCTCAAAATCTAAACCCGTTTCATCAGCTGATAATAATCTGAACGCAGAGTCCTCTGACTGCTGACTACAAGAGGCGCATAGTGTTATAACAAATAAGCAAAAAAGTGATAGGCTAACTCTCATAAGTATATTACAACAGTTCGAAAACCTGTGGTTTTTGATTATTAATTAGACTGATCAATAGATTTTTCTTGCCTACCGGTATGGTAACCAATTGTTTTACCTCACCTTGTAAGTACATTCCGGATTGACGGTTTGGCACAAAATCAAATCGGGCTTTCCCTTTATTGAGCAATAAAATCCCTCTATTTGAATCTAATCGACCAAACATAGGGATGTTACGGAATGTATTACCGGCTAGTAAAATATCCTGTTTACCATCTCGATTGAAATCTCTCACCAGAATGGCATTAATACTAGATAATTGTGCCTCTGTATTAAGTGGAACTAAATTGAATGACCCATCTCCATTTGAAACAGCGATGACCGATTGATTATAATTTACCTCACCTATCTTAGATTTAGATAACAGGTTTTCAGGGAATAAATCACTCAATTTACGTTTGGCAAAATTCTCGTGTGACAAGTTTTCTTTTTTCAATAAGGGGAATTGCTCCATCATTTCACGCTTCAAGAAAAACGGTAATTCCTCTCCGGCCACGGTTTTAGACATTACCTTATCTAATGTACCATTCGAATCAAAGTCATTTACTCGTATTCTAGTAGGCAAAATAGATTGATGGAAGGCCGGCGAATTCTTACCAACGTTACCTAAAACAAGATCCATCTTACCGTCTTGATTAAAATCACCAACATTAATAGCTGACCAGATACCTCCAAATTCAGACAAATTAGACTTCATCTTAACAAGTTTTTGGCGCTTAATTTCGAAGATAACAGGTGCCATAAAATCCCCTACAACCACTAATTCGTCTCGCTTGTCACCATTCAAATCCACTAAAGCCACATCACGCAACATTCCTACTTCTGCAAAATCAGGTGCCCTATTTTTGGTTTCATCCTTAAAATGACCTTTTCCATCATTCACAAAAACATAAGAGGAGGCTGGAAAACCAAATTCCTTAGGAACACTTCTGCTTCCTACCACTAAATCTAAATCATTATCAGCATCGATATCAATTGCTTTAACAAAGGCCGTATTCGTATTCTTATAAGGTAAATAACCTCCGGCCAACGTGAAATTTCCTTTACCATCATTTAACAATAATTGATCTATATAATCTCTGGAATCACTAGATGACTCGTTACCTCCTACTCCATAATACAAGTCCAAATCTCCATCCTTATCAGCATCAAAAAGTAGGTTAGCGGTGTTCTCAAAATAGGCTAAGGACTTAAAAATAGGCTGAATTTGAGCCACAAACTTTCCTGCTTTCTGAATGTAAATTTGAGCTGGTTGGTTTTTTCCACCTCCTATAACTAAATCTGGTAATTGATCTCCGTTTAGATCACCCGTACTCGCTTTAGGTCCCTCGCAAGAAATCATGTAAGGGATATTTCTTTCATTATAAAAATCCTCATATACATTCTCCTCGTGCTTCATAAATGGAGCAGTAGAAGCTAAAAAATAGGTAGAAGTACCGTTCTGCTGGGCTTCTTGGAATTTACCTTTTGCCCCCGTTATCGATAGGGAGATTAGTTGATTTAATTTAGGCTTTGAAATAGTAGAAACCGCTCTATTAGGCCAAATAACTCGAATTGAATCAACCCGACTATTTTTACCTAAACCAAAAGTCTGTTTGTACTCTGTACTTGATTGAAAGCCTTTTGAAGGAGCAATCATACGAGTCAAAATGCCCGCTGATGTGTATAATTCAATTTTTGAACCAATCGCGAACTCATTATTTTTGTCCCCGTTTAAAGATACTTGTAGAAAATTATTGGTGCTCTTTTTGTCGGTGTGATTTTGGTAAACAAAGCAAGGCTGATTTACATTATTGACAACTAAATCTAAATCACCATCATTGTCTAAATCTGCATAAGCTGATCCATTAGAAAACGATGGGGTTGAAAAACCGAAATTTTTACCTTCTTCAGAAAAAGTTAAATTCCCATTATTTCTGAAAAAATTATTTGGGATTGGATTTGAGGGCATCTTATTAATAATCTCGTCCATCTTCGTTTTCTGACCTGACATGGCCAATTTCTGGGCTAAGTCATTCGCAAAAAAATCAATAAAGTCCTGGTTGATTACGTCATGGTAGATACCATTAGAAACATAGATATCATTAAAGCCATCATTATCAGCGTCAAACATCAATGCCCCCCAAGACCAATCACTCGCATTCACCCCTGAAAAATTTGCAATCTCACTAAATCTCCCATCCCCATTATTATATTGAAGACAATTTTGTTGAAACTGATAATAAAATCCCTGATCGTATTTTAACTTAGCTACATAATGATTCTCAAAAGAAGTAGTCGTTTTTAAACGCGTTTCATCTCTAGGCAACATTTCAGTGGTAAATATCTCCTGTAATCCATCATTATTGATATCAGCCATATCTGCTCCCATAGAAGCGATACTTAGGTGATCCATTCGATTCTCAATCTCCTCTTTAAATGTCCCATCTTTTTGATTGATGTATAAATAATCCTTCTCAAAGAAATCATTGGACACATACAAATCCGGGTAATGGTCATTATTTATATCCCCAACTAAAATCCCCAAACCAAATCCAATCAAAGAATTATATATTCCTGCTTGCTTTGTAACATTCACAAACTTGCCATTATCATTACGTAGTAACTTATCTCCGCCTCCTTTTAAAAAATCTCTAACAGGCCAATCCTCCGCTGCTAATTCACGCTTATTTGAATAGTTTAGCGTATTAACAGGGATAAATGAATTGTTTAAAATATAACAATCTAAATCTCCATCTAAATCATAATCAAAAAATGCCGCATGTGTCGTGTAACCATCTTCATCTAAACCATATTCTGCAGCGGATTCAACAAACTTATTATTCCCTTTGTTGATATATAAATCGTTTTTCGTATTAATCCCCTTTTGGTAACCTGCATTACAAACATAAATGTCTAATAACCCATCTTTATTTATATCTACCATCACGATTCCCGTCCCCCACTTTCCTTTTCCTTCCACACCAGCCACAGCCGTAATATCTTCAAATTTCCAATTCCCTTTATTTAAATAAAGCTTATTAGAACCCATATTCGATGTAAAAAAAACATCCGTCAATCCATCATTATTGATGTCACCCACAGCCACACCACCTCCATTATAAAAATTTCTGTAATTAAAAATATTGAAGTCCTCGCTATTCTTAACGGTATTACTAAAATCAATACCGATGGAATCATTATCCATTAATTCAAAAAGAGTATCCTCCTCTGAACATGAAAATAAAGTAAGAAATACTCCAGTAAGTAATAACTTATATACGGTGTTGATCATATTATTAAACTCAATTAAAATAACTGAAAGATTTTTCATCAATATCTAGAAATTGGTAATCTGGATTCTTAACTACAATATAACCCTCAATCTTTTGCCATTTATCCTGACTACTCATTTTCATATATTCAGCAGATAAACCTGAAAACTTCATCACTAACACATCCTTAGAATAATTTACCAGCTCGCATTGACCATCCATTAATAGATGACCCAGACCTTTATTTATGGTAGAATCAACAATCTTGCCAATCAAAATGTTTAGATGTGTATTATCAGCAGACGTCACTTGGTATGTTCTACTTTTCGATTTGTACCAATCATTCGACATGATGGAAGCAATTACATTACTACGCTGATTATCGTAAAGATTTAATCGCAAAGAAGTAGCTGCAACCATCACGGAACCAGAGAAAATACGACTATCATCATAAAACTTCTGACCATCAATGGTGACAACCACTTTTGCCTGTTTATCTTTTAAATTAGCTACTATAGACTTAACATCGATATCACTAGCTGGCGAAGTGCAACCTACTAGCACACTTAAAAGAAAATTAAGTAAAAAACAATAAACAACTTTCATCGATCTAAAATACATGAAATTTAAAAAAAAAGGAAATGCTCGCCTAAACGAGCATTTCCAGTAATATAAAGAAACGGAATTCAGATTAATTATAACCTGGATTTTGCTTCAAATTTGGATTAGAAACTACTGCAGAAGCAGGAATTGGATACAATAATGTATTCAAATCGTTCTTCTTAGACTCTAGTACACCTGTTCCAGACATAAACTTACCGAAACGGATTTCTACAGTACGCTTCATACCTTCCCAGTAAAGTTCGTTACCGATCTCTGTAAAGATACTTTCAACAGTAGCTGCGGTCGCTGCTGGAGCACCGTGAGCCGCACGCATTTCATTAACTACAGCTAATGCAGCAGCAGCATTTCCTTTACGTACTAAAGCTTCAGCTTTCATTAATGCAGCCTCAGAATAGCGGAAAAGAATGATCTTACCAGCATTTGATGGGTGATACTTGATTGCACGAATACCTTGGAAGGTCTGCGCACCTGCTAAAGGTACTTCAGCAGAGAAGTCTAATTGCTTCTGTGTACGAGTATCAATTAATTTAGTACCATCAGCATTGAACTGAGGTCCTTTTAAGAAACCCCAACCGATACCAGCATATTTCGTACCATCTTTCTTTGCATCTTTACCTCTACGAGCATCTTTTGCATCAAAAGTGTTGTAGAAATCACCTAAAGTAGCAAAACCATTCCAACCAGAAGGATCTTGATTGTAGTGTAAAGTCATGTAAAAACGTGTATTCGCATCACCTTCATCCACTTTCAAAATAATCTCTGATTGAGATTCTGTAGAGAAGATTTTGAAATAATCTGAATCGAATGAAAATCCATCCGCTCTGACCGCGTCTACATAGGCAATAACTTTATCTAAGTCTGCATTATCAAAAGTATAAGTTGCTGCTGGAGCTTTTGTATATACTGTCTTATTCAAAAACAACTTAGCTAATAAGAAGTTAGCAGCTGCCTTAGACGCTCTACCTGTCGCACCTGTTGAATTTACTGTTGGTAAAGCAGGTAATGCTTCAGTTAAGTCTTTCACAATGAAATCAAAAGCTGCAGTACGAGTTAATACTTTAGGGTTTGCATCAACACCTTCTGTTACTTCTCTGAAAGGAACTTGTCCCCAGAAATCCATTGCATAATACATATACAAAGCGCGCAAGAATTTAGCTTGTGCAGCTTGTGAAGCAGATGGAGAAGCCGCTAAGATTTCATTACACTTAAATACACGAGAGTGCAAAGCATTCCATGCATTGTTGTTCCATGAGTGCGTGGCATCCCATGTGTGTTGATCTAACGTTCTCCAAACACCATTATCACCCCAGTCAACACCACGTGTTGGTGGAATCATCTCAGCTGTAGTATGCTCTCCTAGAGCATAAATATTATCTTGTCCATTAAATGCAGACAGATCTTTGTAAGCAGAAGCTAATAGCTCCGTTGCATTACCCGGGACATAACCTCCACCCGTTGCTGGACGCTTGATGGAATCTAATTCTGTAACCGTTAAATCGGTACAAGAAGCAGCTAACATAGAAATCCCTGCGAATAAACTTAATTTAAAATATCTTTTCATTTTTTGTTCCTTTAAAAATTAGAATGAAAAATTAGCACCTATAGTAATTGTTCTAGCACGAGGATATGCTTGGTAGTCAATGCCTAAAGAAGCAATACCATTCAATGTTTTGTTTGTATTAACCTCTGGATCTTGACCTTCATACTTAGTGAATGTTAACAAGTTTTGACCAGTTACGAATAAACGTAAGCCAGACAATACCTTACCACTTGTAGGAACATTATATCCTAAAGTAAGGTTTTGTAAACGTACAAAATCACCTTTTTGGATAAATCTAGATGAAACATCTGGAGCATTGAAAGCACCTTCACCATTTCCAAGTACATTGTAAGTAACGTTACGACCATTGTTTAAAGCACCTTGAGTGAAATAAGCATTGTCAGTATTGTTATAAATGTAGTTACCAAATACTCCATTAAAGAATAGGCTCAAATCCAAGTTTTTGTATTTGAAATTATTCGTTAAACCACCTGTTACAGTAGGTAAAGCTGAATATCCCATAAATGTTTGGAAGTCACCTTGAGGGTATAATGAGTTACCGTCTTTATCAAATCCTCCGAATGGACGTAAGAAGAACGAGAACAATGGTTGACCTGCAGCGATACGTTGAGCAAATGCACCTGTCAAACCTTGACCAGAGATTGCACCTGTATCATAAACACCACCTAAGTTATTTACCATGTTCTTGTTGTAAGCACCATTTAATAATACTTCCCATGTGAAGTCTTTGTTATCAACTACGATACCAGTTAAATTTACTTCAATACCTGAGTTCTCGATGTCAGTATCTAAGTTCTTCCAAGCAAATGGAGTCGGAGCTGGTTGAGCTGAGATAACTTGGAATAACAAATCTTTTGTATTCTTAGTATAGTATTCAACTGAACCAGATAAACGGTTCTTTAAGATTGCAAAATCAACACCAAAGTTATATGATGCAGTAGTTTCCCACTTCAAGTTAGGGTTATTAAAAGTAACAGCACCTAAACCACCACCTGAGATATTCGCAGCATCATTACCTGTACCCCAATCTCCGTAACGATCTCTTTGATCATATAAGTTGTGAGGAATGTTTTGATTACCAGTAAGACCATAACCAATACGAAGCGCTAAATCATTCAATACACCACCTTTAGGCATGAAATCTTCATTTAAGATCTTCCATTTAGCAGCAAATGATGGGAAATAACCGTATTTGTTAGAACCACCAAACTTAGATGAACCATCCACACGTAAAGTAGCTGTCAATAAATATTTATCAGCGATAGATACGTTTGCACGACCAAAATAAGATTGCAATTCATCAAAAGTAGCAAAAGAGTTAGATACAAACGCTCCAGCCTTCTTTTCTCCAAATTCAGTAGAAGCGATATTGTTGATCATGATATCTAAATCGCTAGTTCTGAAGTTAGAAGCTTGCATAAATCTACCTGAATTAGAGAATGATTGGTAAGAATAACCAGCCATTGCATTAATAGTAGTTTTTCCAAACTGCTTATCATATGTGAAATAATTTTCCCATAACTGGTTGTTAGTTTCGATATCAGCAATACTAACACGACCTAACTCAAAAATACCAGCAACTTTTAAATCACGAGAGAAAGCTGCCTTACGAGAAGACATTGATTGGTCAAAACCTACAACCGTCTTGAATTTCAAACCTTCTAAGATTTGTAACTCAGCATTAAAGTTACCTAAAGCACGTAAAGTGTTCGTGTTATCTTTAGACAAGTTCAATAAAGCGATTGGATTTAACTCTGAAGTATTAATTTGATTGTAAACACCTGGAGACTTAAATACAGGCATGGTAGGATTAGACTTTAACACACCACCGATCAAATCACCTTCAAAACCAGAGTTTTCTCCGTTAGGTACACCACCATCAATTGAGTTTGAAACTGTCAAGTTTGAATTAACATTCAATTTATCACCAAAGAATTTCTTCCCAGATGTAAAAGTAATGTTATTTCTCTTCACTGAAGATCTTCTAACAATACCTTCTTGGTCTAAAATACCTAATGAAACTCTGTAATGACCAGTTGCATCACCACCACCAAATGATAAGTTGTGTTGCTTAGTCAAAGCAGTTCTGAATAATTCATCTTGCCAATCTGTCTTTCCACCAAGGTTTTGAGTAGGGTTAACCTTTGTATAATCACTTGGAGATAACAAGTCATACTTTTTAGTGATTGTAGAAATACCTAAAGAACTCTCATAGTTTAAAGTACCTTTACCAGTTCCTTTCTTAGTTGTAATGATAACAACACCATTAGCACCACGAGAACCATAGATCGCTGTTGCAGAAGCATCTTTTAAGATATCTACTGAAGCAATGTCATTAGGATTCAAGAAGTTTAATGGGTTTTTAGGAGGTTGAGATCCTAAAGAAGTTCCATTTACACCACCCGCAGTATTCTCACCAGAAAGAGGTACACCATCCACTACGAATAAAGGTTGGTTACCACCATAAACTGAAGACGTACCACGAATACGTACGTTAATACCACCACCTGGCTCACCAGAAGATTGTGTAATTTGAACACCGGCTACTCTACCTTGCAATAACTGCTCTGGAGAAGTAACAATACCTTTTTGGAAGTCTTTAGTTCCGATGGTTGTAACAGCACCTGTTAAGTCTTTTTTCTTAACTGTACCGTAACCTACAACTACTACTTCATCTAAAGATTGGTTGTCAGCCGATAAACTAACGTTAACTGTAGAAGAATTACCTACCGTAACTTCCTTCTTATCGTACCCTACGAAAGAGAAAACTAAAGTAGCTCCTTTAGAGACGTTAATTTTGTAATTTCCATCCATATCTGTTTGAGTACCTCTCGTGGTACCTTTTACAGCTACAGATACACCAGGTAAGCTAGAGCCACTAGAGGCATCTTTAACTTTACCTGAAACCACATCTTGGGCAAAAGCTCCCAAAGAAAACAATAGAGCAAAAGCTAAACTGAATACCTTGGTAAATCTCAGCTTGCCTGCACCTGATCGCACTAGGCGACCCACTCTTTTGTAAGAATGAATCATAAGTAAAAATTTAAGGGTTAATAATGATTAATTAATCTTTAGGTTTTCAAAACCTGCGCAAAAAAAAGCATATAAAGCCATAAAAAAAAATACTTTTCATAAAGAATTCTAAAACTAATTTATAAAAAATTGCACAATTCTTAGTAAAACGCAAAATATAGCACTGTATAGAACTGATTATAAGAATAATTAAAATGTTTAAAATCCAGTTTTAAACACCAGTTTTTTCACTACCGTAACGCCTTGTAGCCAATTACAACCACTCTAAGCATTGTATTTTTTGTATAAAAAATTATTTTTAGAAATATGAAAAAAAATCAGGTATTGCTCTACACAACTTAAAACGACCCCAGATTATTAGAAAAATATAATTTGTGAACAAAAAATCTTCGTCAAAAAATAGGTTATTAAACTGTGCTACGCTGTTATACAAATAGCATAAAATTGAACAATTCTAATAAATTGCTTCACAAATCCCTTTCAATCAATAGACAAAAGCAAGAAGTAGATAAATCAAATTAACTTACTAATTTTAACCTTAACAGTACATATTGTCCTATAAATCCAATGAAATCACTTTTCCTCTTTCTGTTATCACTCAGCTGTTTCGCCCAAGACATCCACCATAAATCCATTCTAGTTGACACCCACAATGATTGCTTGACGGCATGCATTGAGAAAAAAGTGGCACTAGATACCGATTTAACTGGAATTAATCATTCCGATTTAGCTCGTTTCAAAAAGGGAGGCGTGGATTACCAGTTATTCTCAGTTTGGTGCGATGGACAAAAAGCGAAGCCATACGAGTGGGCGATGCGGGAGATGGATAGTTTGTATGCGGTGGCAGCTAGAAATCCAGATAAAATGGTGATTGCGAAATCTTGGAAGGATATTCAAAAAGCGTTAAATGAGCAAAAATTAGTAGCTCAGTTCGGGGTTGAGGGCGGTCACATGATCGAAGGTGATTTACAAAAATTAGAGACCTTTTATAACCGTGGAGTGCGGTATATGACGCTTACTTGGAACAATTCTCCTGGATGGGCGAGCTCTCATGCAGATGAGAAGAATCCCAATTATAAGGGCCAAAAAGGATTGACAGATTTTGGGAAACAAGTAGTTCAACGAATGAATCAACTGGGAATGATTGTGGATGTTTCACACGTGGGTGAGGCGACTTTTTGGGACGTGATTAAAACGACAACTAAACCAATTATCGCTTCACATAGCAACGCCTATAGTATATGCCCAGTATCTAGAAACTTAAATGACGAGCAAATTTTAGCCATAGGAAAGAATGGCGGAGTCATCCACCTGAACTTTTTCTCTGGATTTGTAGATGTGGATTTCTTCCAAAAAGATGCCGCTTTCCGTAAGAACCATGCCGCAGAGATCGATTCACTCATCGCTTCCGGAATGCAAACTGAATATGCCTTCACCGTTATTTCAGATAAATACCCTCGGGAGAGTGATGCCATTAAACCGGACTTAGAACTGCTAATGAAGCATTTTGATCACATCGTGAAGTTAATCGGAGTGGATCATATAGGTTTGGGATCGGATTTTGATGGAATTAATTCTGCGCCTAAACAGTTAAAAACGGTTGTAGACTATCCCCTATTTACGCAAGCATTAATCGCAAGAGGCTATTCTGATAAAGATATCAGTAAAGTTTTAGGAGGTAATTTCTTGCGAGTATACAAGGCAAATAACTAAACCTATTTGTGTCTAAACATGCAATCTGTACGCTCGTTTTCGTAGGCCTTAAATTCCGTATTCACCGGAAATCCATGCTGTAGATTCTCGTTAAATCGGGTTCTTGCTAGGTAATTAAAAGCACCCATATCACCCGTGTAAGCCGTACTATTGCTGCGATTATAGGTTTCATGCAGGTCACACAACTGCTTTAAAAAATCCATAAACAGCGGATAATGCCCGCCAAAAACTCCACAATTCAATAAGGTTTTCGAAGCAAAACGCTCCTCATACTCCGCATAATCTTGAATCTGCGATCGTAGATGTTCCCCATGCGCAATCATCCAGTCGTTGCGCAACAGCTTCGGTTCATCCCCGCAGAAAAGGGACGAAGGGTTTTCGATATAAAGAGGATGTGTGAAGGGGTTTTGGGCCAAAGTCACATCCGATACATCCGTAACAAATACTCCCTCGATGGGCTCTGTGCATTTTGTTAGATAATCACGATAGACTAAATACCGAAATATATTGGGATTATAAATTGGATTATAGTCGATCCGAACGAATGAAATGTGCTCATTCTCATAACGCGCACATGTTTCTTCAGAAAAGTTATTGTGAAAGATTACCCCTTTCAGCTTTGCCTGAGCAACAGATTCCGCCCATGCCTGCACTAATTCATAGGAATCATCTGACAAAATAATACTTCGATTTACATCATAAATACCAGTGATGTGACAAGCTAAAACAAGCTGAAGTGCTGCCATTAATTTTCGTTTAAAGCTAATTGCTTCTTCAGAACGGCGCAGGTACTGTTCGGATTATTTCGGTAATAGATATAGGATCTTTTAAAGACCTTTTTCGTCTTAAAAAGGGTTTCCGCTCTTTCAAAAAAGGCAGAATCAGCGGAGAATCCGCCTTTGAAATCGATACTCTTGAATACTTTTTGGTGTCCAAACAAAGTCCCAAAAAGAACCGCATCATCCAGATGTATCGGCTTACTCAAATCATTTTTATCAGGAACATAATAATCTTCGATTGAATCCACGACCGTTTCTGCGGTAGAACAAATCAAATCGACATGCTCCATCTCCTGTAAACAGGAACTTAAATGATGGACTTTATATTCATCATCGCTATCTAAAATAGTGATGAATTCACCCGCACTGATCAACACACCCCGGTTTATGGATTCTGCTTGTCCTCGATTACTGTGGCGAATGTAGACGATTTTATCCTCGTATTTTTCGACGTAAGCTAATAACTCTTTGCGGTCATTCCCCTTGCTACCATCATCAATGATGATGAGCTCGAAATCTTGAAAATCTTGCTGTAGAACAGAATCAATAGCCCTTTTTGTCAAAGAAAATTCCGTATTATAGACCGCCATTAACACGGAAATTTTTACATTTTTAGGCATGATATGCTACTAAATACTCACCAATATAGGCTAACGGATGCAAATCTAGTCAATTAATGTTATGTTTAAACAAAAAAACGATGAACAAACTCCTTCTCCTTGCCTTCTCGATTTTCACGCTATCTGCCTGCACAAAAAGCACAGATTCAGCGACTACTTACTTCACTTATCCAGATAGTATCGAAGCAGGTGGAGTAAAAATGATCCCCATTCAGACGCCTTCTGGGACATTTAAGGTGTGGACGAAGCGTTTTGGCACTAATCCTAAAATCAAAATACTCTTATTGCACGGCGGTCCAGCCATGACGCATGAATACATGGAATGTTTTGAAACTTTCTTCCAAAGAGAGGGCTTCGAATTCTACGAATACGATCAACTGGGCTCCTATTACAGTGATCAACCGACGGATTCCACTCTATGGAAAACGGAGCGTTTTGTAGAGGAAGTGGAGCAAGTTCGTAAAGCGATAGGCGCAGATTCTTCTAACTTTTATATCATCGGGAATTCTTGGGGTGGTATTTTAGGCATGGAATACGCGCTGAAATACCAGAAAAATATGAAAGGACTTTTAGTCTCTAACATGGTAGCAAGTGCGCCAGAATATGGAAAATATGCAGAGGAGGTTTTGGCGAAGCAAATGGATCCAAAAGTATTAGCGGAAGTTAGAGCCATCGAGGCGAAGAAGGATTTCAATAATCCACGCTATATGGAACTATTGATTCCTAATTTCTATCATGAACATATTTGCCGTTTAAAAGAATGGCCAGATGCTATAAATCGATCATTTAAACACGGCAACAGCTCTATCTATGTGCGCATGCAAGGACCGAGTGAATTTGGAATTAGTGGACTTTTAGAAAAATGGGATATCAAAAACCGATTAAAAGAAATCTATGTTCCTACCCTGATGATCGGTGCGAAATACGATACCATGGACCCAAAGGCAATGGAGGAACAAAGTAAAATGGTTCAAAATGGCTCCTACCTCTACTGCCCTAACGGCAGTCATTTAGCCATGTGGGATGACCAAAAAACCTACATGAATGGGGTTATTTCGTTCATTAAGAAGGTAAATGGAGAATAAAATAATATATATACCAATGAAATTAATCGCGGTATTACTGGGACTTTCCTATTGCTTGTCTGCGCAAAATCCTCATCTAAAAGAGGTTGTAAAATTCCCCTTAGGTGCTTCCGTTAATCCGCGAATGCTGAATGAAAATGAAGCCTACAGAAAGATTGCTAAAGAAGAATGGACAAGCCTTACAGCAGAAAATCACATGAAAATGATGCTGATTCATCCGGCAGCGGACCGTTTTGATTTCTCTAAAGGTGATGAGATTGTGGCCTTTGCAGAAAAGAATGGCAAAAGAATGCATGGGCATACCTTGGTTTGGCATAATCAAGTACCGCCATGGATGAAGGACTTTCAAGGGGATCAAAAAGCCTGGGAAGCTATGCTAAAAAATCATATTCAAACAGTGGTGAGTCATTATAAAGGAAAAATAGTTGGATGGGATGTGGTAAATGAGTCATTCTTAGATGACGGTAGTATGCGTCCCTCTTTATGGGCAGATCATATTCCAGATTATATCGCCAAAAGCTTCCAATGGGCCCACGAGGCAGATCCAAATGCAATCCTCTTTTACAATGACTATGGACAAGACGGAAAACCAAAAAAAATGCAGGCCATCCTCGACCTAGTCGCGGATTTAAAGCGTCGCGGAATTCCTATCCATGGTTTAGGATTACAAATGCACATCAATTTTGTTTCTAAGCGAAATGAACTTCAAGAGGTGCTGGATAAATCCGTAGCCACAGGCTTAAAAATCCACCTTTCAGAACTCGACATCGCCGTTAATCAAAAGAATAATCCAAACTTTGTTTACGAAGAGAAAGTAGCCTCAGAGCAAGCTGAGCTGTATAAATTTGTTTTCCAATCTTACATAAAGATCCCTACTACACAACAGTATGGGATTACTTTTTGGAATATATCTGATAAAGATTCCTGGTTACGCGGTTATTTCAAACGACCGAAAGAATACCCTCTTTTATTTGATGAGAACTACAGTAAAAAACCAGCCTATACTGAGCTTACAAATTCTTTAAATAAGTTAAACTGAGAGGTACTTGCATTTTTGAATTCGAATTTTCATCTTCTAAATAATAGTACTTGATGGGAGATTTACGCGCTTGTTTTAAGATGGCTTTAACGTTTATTTGACCCGAACCTAGTGGAACATCGTTTTCAGAAGAGGTCTTCACATCCAGCCCAACGGGAACACCCTTTTTTAAGTCTTTTACGTGCATGAGCTTGAATCGGGAAGGGTATTTCTTTAAATAGACCAGCGGATCCTGCCCAAATTGATGCACCCACAGAATATCTAATTCAAAGGAAACATAGTCTGGATTCGTATTTTGGATCAAATAATCATACAAAGTAGACTGCAGGTAAGGCGTAAATTCGTAACCATGGTTATGGTATGCGAACTCTATCCCATTTTCTTTTAAAATTTTACCTACTCGATTAAAATCTTGGATGGCTGCATCTGCTTGCTGAACAGTAAATTCTCCTTTATGAGGAATCATTCCCACCCGCACAAATTCTGCACCTAGGGTCTTCGCATCTTCAATCACCTTATCTGTTTTATTCGTCAAAGCGTCATAATAAACGCCGTAACTAGTGCAGACCATCCCCCTTTCGTCTAAAAGTGCCCTCAGCTCAGCAGCTGTTTTCCCAAATAAATTAGAGAATTCGATGTTCGTAATCCCTATCGCCTTAATATAGTCCAAAGTCCCAGCGACATCCTTACTGAAGTCATTGCGAAAAGTAAACGATACCACCCCTGGCGTATGTTTTAAGACTTTGCTGAAGGGTTTTTGGGCAATAATAGCATTCGATAGTAGTACAAACGCTAATAGCAATAACTTTTTCATATTCAATGGTTTAGAATTTAAGAGACAATTTACCTAATTTGAACAAAAAACAGACGCAATGAAAAACAAAACTCGCTGGATCCTTCAAGCCACCTCAGGCCTTATTCTTACTGGAAGTGGACTTTCGCTAGCTATCGACGCTGGCGTCACAAAAATGCAAGGTGGAGACTGGTTCTTTTATGGAACTGGAGCTCTCGTTGTTTTCAATGCAGGGCTTTGTCTGGTGATCGATGCCGCACGATTTAAATAAGTGAAACAAAATAACTAGATTGTGGTTTACTTAGTACAATTTTTTATTTTAAAAATTATATTTAATGTCTGCAGTGGTTTTTGATTTAGCGATTATTGGTGCAGGCGCGTCCGGATTGCAGCTTTTGTATGAAATGATACAAGCGGATCCATCTAGTGAAAAGAAAATTTTACTCCTTGATTCTGGAGATCGTTCACAAAAAAGCTGGTGCTTTTGGGAAGATGAAAAAAGAGCATGCTTTCCGTTTCTAGTGGAAAAGTCATGGAAAACAATGACCTACCGAACTAGCCATGGAGAGGTACTAAACTCAACCATCCATCCACTCGAATACAATTATATTTCTTCCGATCGATTTTTCGCCTACTTTTTTGAGGAATTCATCCCAGCTAATCCGAATATTACTTTAGTTACAAATTGGGCGCAGGAGATTAAAGAAGGTGCCGAAGTGCAAACAATCTTTTGCCGCGATGGCTCTAGTTTTTTCTCAAAACGTGTGGCCGATTCTAGACCCATAAAATCCGAGGATCCGGCGCTCATCTACCAGCATTTTAGTGGTAAATTCATTGAGTTCGATGAACCTATTTTAGATGACTCGGCTATGACTTTGATGGATTTCAGTTTGCCTGTCTCCACATCAGAAATGTCAATTTTCCACTACATTTTACCATTTAGTAGAACTAAGGCTCTAATTGAAACCACTGTTTTTACAAAACTTGATTACGATAAACAAGCCTATGAGCGTATTTGGAAACAATACGTTGATATACACTTTAAGAGTAAAAAATTTAAAATCCTATCGGATGAAATGGGCACTATACCCATGGGAGTTCATGCTCAGAAGAAAGAAGGGGCTATTTTTACCATAGGTGCTGCTGGTGGTAATATGAAGGCATCCACAGGTTATGCCTTTACTCGTATGCAAGAGGATGCAAAATTTAGGGCACAAAACCGCTTGAAAGTAACACCTAACAGATTTCGGTTTTATGACAAGATGTTGTTAAAAATCATGAATAATGATATGGCTAAGATTCCGCAAGTCATGGATCGATTATTCAGCCGAGTTCCTACCCACCGTATTCTTCGTTTTTTAGATGATAAAAGCTCCTTAAAAGAAGATATACTGTTACTTTCAAAATTAGATATCCCACTTTTCATTACTCATTTAGTGAAATGAAAAACTACTTTGGAGCCATCTTTACCCTACTTTATGTACTCTGCTATCAGGTGGTGGGACCATGGGATAGATCTGTTGATTATGTACTGGCAGGCGTTCTTCTTTTCACAACAGGAATTCCACATGGAGCTGGTGATCATTTAATTGCTCAAAAAATTGCTTCCAGAGAAAACCTGACCTTTCACTTAAAACCCTTTATTCTAATTTATGTGGGAATTATGCTGGCCTATGCCGTGCTTTGGTACATCACACCGCTGATTTCCTTTATTATTTTTATAGCGATTAGTGTTTTTCACTTTGGGGATATGGAGGATTTAGATGAAATAGAGCCTAAACAAACCTACATTAGTATAGCTAGAACTGTTTTCCTTGGGTCTGGTATTTTGAGTTTTATTCTTTTCAGCCATTGGCCTGAAGCTGTTGAAATTATTTCTAAAATGCAGGTAGCCATACCTGCAACGATTCCCGATTCATTCCTATTTGCTAGTATTTTTCTACTTGCTTTAGGCTTTCAAAAGAAAAATTTATCACCGTTTTTAAATACTTTTCTCACTTTAATCATCGGTTATTTTCTCCCGCTAATTCCAGCTTTCATTTGTTATTTCTCCTGTTGTCATGCCATATATAGTTTTAGGGGCATGAAAAACCGCCTCGAATTAACATTCTTAGAATTGTACAAGAAACTTATCCCATTCTCTGTAATGGCATTTTTTATTGGTATAGGGTATATATTTTTGACAGCCAAAGACTTACAGTTATACCCCATCTTTATCTTTTTATCTCTGCTAACTCTGCCACATTTTTTACTTATGCATAAATTAATAAAACGCCCAAATTGAACATTTTGTACATTTTTTATTTTTTTTTAAATTTTTTTTACAATCTTTGAAACAATTGCCGACATCATCAGTTTAAACAGTATCATTTATTTTAAAACATTAACCTTTAACATTTATGGAAACATTAAACATTCTATTGGACGGTAGCCTAGCTGCTGGAGATTACATCGGCTTTACCTTCTTTACAGGGTACATGTCAATGCTTGCTGCTTCAATCTTTTTCATCGTAGAAAGAGGAACAGTAAACGACAAGTGGAAAACATCTTTATTGATTTCTGCTTTAATTACATTTATCGCGGCAGTGCATTATTTCTACATGCGCGGCGTATGGTTAGAGACACATGAGTCTCCAACTCAATTCCGTTACATTGACTGGACTTTAACTGTTCCATTAATGTGTATCGAGTACTTCTTGATCTTGAAGCCAGCTGGCGCTAAGACAGGTATGTTAACTCGTTTAATCTTCGGTTCTGTTGTTATGTTAGTAGCAGGATATATCGGAGAGGCAGTAGTACCAGAGCAAAACGTAATGTGGGGAATCATTTCCACATTAGGATGGGCGCTTATCATCTATGAAATCTACATGGGTGAGGCTTCTAAATTAGCTGCTGCGTCTACTAACGCTGAGGTACAATCAGGTTTCAAAGTTATGCGTTGGTTCACATTAGTAGGTTGGGCAATCTATCCAATCGGCTACATGATGTTACCAGGTAACTTGTTATCAGGTT